>JGI11705J14877_10000179_pt1 | contig 39936 bp, 52 predicted proteins | sample Etolaghawater15m_FD_14877 | JGI IMG/M metagenome (IMG submission 14877) | reverse complement strand
CGACCCACCCCCACCAAATGGGGTGCGACAACCTGTCCCAACCTCGTGCCTTATTTCTGCCACAATTATATGCTAAGGGATTTTGTTCTCGTTTTGTTCCTCTCTTTATAATAGCAACCCGACCTCGCTGTTCCTGTTTTGTTCCTGTGGATAAGTCTAAAAATGACCTCATTGTTGCCATATTTGTGCCACATTTAAGTTCTATCTTTTAACCATAGCAAGAGAGCTAGACTCCTAGTCAATCCCTCTTTAGATTGCTACCCCTCGATAGGTTTTGAGGGTGCGACAATCTGACTATTGACTTGGTATCCTGTTCTGATATGCTTAGAAAAAGCGAGGTAAAAAATGGCTGTAAACTATGGAAATAGCTACCGAGTTTATACAGAAAAGCAAACGCCAATCGGTCGTAGCCCTGTCTATAATTCGGTAAAAAATGAATATGAAGTTGTGAGTGATCGCAATAAAATTGTGACTAGGTATCCTACTCATAAAATGGATTGTAGCGAGTTAAGAATTGATGGCTTTCACAGATCAAAAGTCAATCAAATAATCGAACAAGCAAAAGCCAAAAAAGGTAGAAAACCCGCTTGGCTCAAAGAATTTAACAAAACTATTAGATAAGGCAATATTGCCTTATTTTAACCATATTTATAAATTATAAACTATTTTAACAAAGCGAGGTATTTTATGACTAAAAAAACTTTTGAAAATATTGCTCGTATCATTGGCCGATTATGTGCCAACGATTGCGAAGGATTGACTAAAAATAATCTTGTCAATGAATTTGTCAGTTTATTTTCTGAGGAAAATCCAAGATTTAATTCTGAGAAGTTTCTTCGTTATATTGAGAGTAGCGAGGAATTTAATAACATCATAGCAAAAGCGAGGAGCAAATAACATGAGTAAATTATACATGAAAAGATTTAATCCTGTATTAGATCAATCACAATATGAACTGTTAAACAGAACTGAAACCAAATACATTGAGCCAATCGATGATGATTTCGACAATTTCAGTTTTGAGGAAGAACAGACCCTTAACAAAGAATTGGGAATTGAATTTAACCAAGAAATAAATCGAGGTATCAAACAATGGTTATAAATTTCACAGATTATGTTCTTGACTTCCAAGAGGAATTGCAAGAGAAGTTATCCGAGCAAGATTATAATGAGGTAATGCTCGAAAAAGCAGACAGCGAAAATTAATACTTGACAATGCCTCTCAATAATATATGAGAGGTATTCTCAAATATTAGAATTAGCTAGTATTTGAATACGAAAAATTAAAGAGGTGTTTTATGACATTACTTGAATTACTTAGATCACATTACGCATGGACTAACGAAGAAATTTTAAACGTTATTCAAAATAAAGATATGCCAATGCGTGATTATGATAATTGTATTGACTTTGTTAAACAAATCCAAATGGGTGCATTTAGGATTCATAGACGTACAAGTCATTCAGAGATGGCAATTAGTCTCAAGCACAACAATAATCTATGGCATTGTGATGATTGCGAAATTATTGAACATTTTGATGACTTGAGTTCTGTAAATCATGGAGATTATTCTGTTTGTAATAGTTGCCTAGATGATAATTATTATTATTCTGAAAGCCACGATACTTACAGACATAATGATGATTATGATGAGTACGAGGAAAATTATCAGCAAGACAATGGCACATACAATTATGATACCAACGTCTTGGATTATGTATCGCACCAAGAACTCGACCATGAACGTAAGCATAAAAACTTACAATACTATGGTATTGAACTTGAAGTTGAACGTAGAAAAGATTGTCCATATGATATTGCAGACAGCATTAATTGTATGTTTGATGATTTTGCTATCTGTAAAAATGATGGCTCACTCGACAATGGCTTTGAGATTGTGACAGCACCAGCCACTTATGGCTTTCACAAAGATCGTTGGGAAGATTTTTTCAACAGTAAATTGTGCCAAGAAAATCTCAAAGGTTGGAATACTGATACAGCAGGACTTCACATTCACATTGGTAGAAAAACATTACGACCAACAGACATTGGTAAAATTCTAGTGTTTGTTAATGATGACATCAATGAAAATTTTATCAATGGTATCGCAGGTCGCTCATCTCAACAATGGGCAAAGCGATCACCGAAAAAAGTATCTGATGTGTTGCGACCTTCTGGTGAAAAGTATGAGGCTGTCAATACAAATCATTATCATACTATTGAACTTCGTATATTCAGAAGTAATATCACAAGACATGGCTTTTATCGTGTCCTTGAATTTACCGATGCTCTTGTGAACTTTGTTAAGCTAGGAACTACTTTAGCAAATACAACACTTCATTACAAAGCATTTTGCCATTTTGTGTCCAAACCAGAATGGCGATCACAATATCCTAACTTACTTGCATGGCTTATTCGCAAGGGGTATGTGAAGGATATGCAACCAAGTCGTAACGTTGTTGTTACTGACTTACTTGAAACAGCTACTAACTGAAAGGGGTAGATTATGTGCTTAATTATAGCAACCGAAAATCCAAAACAACTGTCATCAGCTTTATTGGAAACAGCTTATGAAAATAATTCTGATGGTTTTGGTGTGATGTTTATCAATAAGGGTAAACTTCATACACACAAAATTGTACCAAAAACATTTGCAGACATCGAAAAGATGTGGTCTAAATATCAAGACCTTGAAACCCCAATGGGTATTCACTTTCGATTTGCAACCAATGGCGATACAAACAAATCAATGTCACATCCATTCCAAGTGCTATCCAAAGCTAAAGGAGATGACAGAGATATGTGGGTAATGCACAATGGCCCTCAGTTGCCAACGCCTATGATTGACGACAACAAATCTGACACACATCAGTTTGTCAAATGGGTGTTGCGACCGCAACTATCAGCCAATCCAAAACTATTGCACAACGCCGAGTGGCAATCCATGATTGAAGAATTGATTGGTACAGACAAACTTTTATTTCTTGATGGCAAGACTAAAGAGTTTGTTATCTTCAATGAAGATCAAGGTAAACACATGGATAATATTGGGTGGNTATCCAATACATATTCNATACAACCTTCGTACAGTTCCACGACACGTACCAAATATTGGAATGACAAAACTAATGAGATCGAAGATCGATCTAACAAGTGGACTTATGATGATGAGTATTGGTCTTATGGTCACTACTCTGGTAGGAATTATTACAATACTACTAAGACACCTGTAAGTGTGCAAGAGCCAAAAACTAATACGCAACTTGCACTACCTTTGTCGGAAGATGAAACCGATGAAACCATGTGGAATGGCAAGACTCTCTTATGGGAAGATGTTGTTACCTTAGATAAAGATGAAATCATATCGTTATGTGAAGAAAATCCTGTTGGTATGGGTGTTCTAATCAGCGAAGAATTTGTGGGGAATAGATAATGACGAACTACTTTAAACCAACTGTTGATACTGACTACAACCAAACAATAGTCTTTGGTGTGTCAACCTCTAATCGTAAAAAAGATTTCGGTCTTGTCAAGGCTTTAGGTTATAGATTTAACCGAGATTCAAAACTTGAAATCGTATGGGCAAACATCCAAAAGATTAATAGGTTTCCACCTTTTGTTCGATTGAAGAATGTACAATTTGGATATGTGCCTAGCGGCAAATCCAGTACTGATATTGTGTGGGTAAATGACAAACGTTATATTCCTGTACGCGAAACACAGTACATTTGTTATCGAGGTGTGCGTATCCGAAAAGCAGAGTATGATACGTTGCACAGGCCAGGCCAAAAGGAATGGACAACTGTCGAAAGACAAATAAGACGTGACGAAACGTTGCAATTATCTTTATCTTCATTAGTGAAGAAGTGGAAAGATACTGGAATCTGGGAGCAGATTGGAACAACGACCAAGACAAGTGAATATTTGTCAGTTCTTACCCCACAAGAATTTCTATCACATAAAAGTTCTGGGCCGATAACACGAGTCGCACAATCGATTGCAGATTTAAGGGGGCATTTCGTAATACCAATGAAAGCCTTAGCAGTGCAACTGGCCAATACTTATGGCGGACTTTCAATACAACAGTTGTTCTACGAAAACCAACCACGTTACGCTGTCGAGTAACACCGAAAGAACACCGAAAGAATACCGAGCGTACCTGTTTTCCTGTTAGGGGGGCAGGTATGTATTATTATATAATAAAAATAATAATAAATTTTAAATCGTTAATAGGGGTTTCGCATACCCCCCATACCCCAAAAGTGGGTACGTTCGGTGTCCTATCGGTGTCATATCGGTATTATTCGATTGACAAATAAGGAGATTATGATATGATTACTTTAACTTTAATAACTTTTATATGCGGTATGGCGTGTGGCTTTATTGCATTTGGAACTTATACCTTTGTGAAGGAGGGCAGATGAAATGGTTGACACTACAGTTCTTTATACTGTTATTTTTATTATCGGTTTATTCATCGTCTGGTATATAAACAGATGATTATCGGAAAATATATACCTGACAACGCATTGCAAGTGCGATACATACATCCATACTACGATACAGATGAAGATGGTTATCGTTACATGGTTAATGAAGATGAGGCGACCGATGTGTGGCAGCTTATCATGGATGTAAACAGAACATGCAAACCTTTGTACTACAGACGACGCGTATCTGAATACGCAAGAGATGATGTGCGACGTTGGAACAGATCAATCAATGACGCCAACCGAAACACAACTGACTTTCAAGATTGGTATCATGTGCGTGTCAAGAAGGTTGGCAGACGTGTGTTGATTGTTCANGATCTACCATACTGGATGAAAGTATATGCAAGACACAAGAACACAGTGCCGCGAAACCTAAATGTATTAAACGCACCGAGACTAACACCAAGCAATCGCAACCGCAATGTGTCCGCACATATTGACGAGGCTTGGCAAGCTCTAGAAGAATCATGGGAAATGGAAAGGAGAAGGGCAGAGAATGACGAACGTTAATATAAATAAAAAAGACTTAAACATTTTAGAGATAGAATGGATTGATGCAGTGTCGGATGATAACTCATGGCAAGACATAACTGAATTGCAAAAACAAAAGCTAAGACCTGTCACAAGTGTCGGATATTTATTGAAAGAAGATAGCAAATCTACCATTATTGTGTCATCTTTTGATGAAGAAAGTCAATGTGGTGGTGGGGGTGTGGTTATTCCTACCAACTGTATAATAAAAAAGACAATACTAAAAGGACAAATTGATGTCGAATGATTATAATTGGAGAACTAATCTATTCGTCTATGGTACACTAAAGAAAGGGGGCAGACTTCACAGTGTGCTTGGCAACTCGGCGGAGTTTGTAGGACAATATGTCACAGCAGATTCTAAGTATGATTTGTTTAGTTACGCTAAGAGTTTTCCTATCATGGTAGCCAGAGAGAATGGATACAAAGTAAGAGGAGAGGTGTGGTCGGTCACACCAGAAAGTATGGACAGGGTAAATGCAATCGAGAGTGGCTCGCATTACTACCCATTCCAGATAGATGTGATGAATGAACACACAAAAGAATATGAAATCGGTTCGGCTATGACATTTTTATTCCCGGGCAACAAGCACAAACTTATGCCTGTGTCAGATATCAATGAGGTCGGCGGAGTAAAGGAGTGGATATGTTAATAGATTTATTAGGGTTTTCTACATTGTTTTTTAGCTTGACATCTTTTTTGATAATTGCTATTGTAGGATTCATAACTGAGGCTAAGTTTCAAAATCCGTTTGTTATCTTAGTCATAATATTTTACATAATAATTGGAGTTCGAATATGGAAAAACCTATCAAACAAAAACCAGAACTAGAATTAGCAGACATCGATGACCTCATGGAAGAGGGAGACTTTGTCATGGATGGGTATCAAGTTAACTTAGATCCCAACCAACATTATAATAATGATGATCTTGGCGTAGACCATGATGATTATGAAAACATACAGGAGGAATATGGCTTACAATCCCAAGACGTACAACCTATTGCACTCGACAGATTTATCGAACGCATTGGAAAAAGCCGTCGATCATCTAGATAATAGTGAAAGTGAGGAACCATTTTTAGAATTGAAATGTGATAAACCTTTCTCATTGCAGATGAGATTGTATCGGTATGTGAAAGCATACAAAGTTCAAATGCGTGACAAGTCTGAAGTTGATGAGTGTCGCTATGATCATTTGATATTTAAATCAACAGATGATTCAGTGCGAATCACATCAGCTTTAGAACAAGACACATCATTTGTTATCACAGATGAGAAAGGAAATAATTTATGAGCAAAGAACTATCAGACGTTAATCAAAAACTATTTGTTGATTGTCTAGACGATTTGAAAAAACCTATTGCCGATCTGTGTGCCAAGTATCCAATCGCTTTGGTCGAGGCCGCGCTAATTGAATTGGGTATGCGTATGATCTTAACATCGGCAGGAAGTTTGCCCGCGTTACATATGCTATCGGTTTGTGTGCAGAACGCCACATCAATCGGACACTTGATAGAAAAAGACATTGCTTCCATGAGGGAAGAAGGTCAGGAACCAGATGCATTGGAGGATTGGTTATATAATGCAAACATTACAGGAAAAACAATACATTAATCATGTTCCAACCCAACTAAAATATTGGGCAGATCAAATGTATGACGCAGAATTTGAGGAACGTTGGCGTGCATATCATGAAGCAAAGGGTATGTACGAATATTACAAAGCATTAAACGATGAAGGGATAGAGCATGAACCAAATTTTTAAGGTCACACCGAAACACGATCTATCTTGGTATATCAAATGGGCGGCGACAGTTGTTCTATTAACTGGCATGACATTGACCAGCCTTGAAGTTGCCCCCTTTAATCTGTTCTTTCATTTAGCGGGTGTGTCTGGTTGGTTAGTCGTGGGGATGTTGTGGCACGATCGCGCACTAATAACAATCAATTCAGTAGGTGTATTTATTTTCTTGACAGGGATAGGTAAATACTATATTATGTAATTCAATAAGGAGGTGTGTGTGAAACAACTTTATAAATATATTGCAAATAAAATACGTACGTTCAAGAAGTGGACAATGCGTAAATATAAACCTCATAAAAAATATATGAGAGGAAGGAAGACCAAATGACAATCGATGTAACTGATTACGATAGACTAACAGCGGATAATCAAGTAAGACTTTTAAATATACTTCTTGATACAAACAGAAAACTAGAAAGGATAGCCACTGTTTTAGAAGGAAACGCAGAGGAAAAACCAAAGGAGACCAAATGAAATTTGATGTAACAACAAGTCATATGTTTACACAGCATTGGATAGTAGACGCAAAGGATAAAGACCATGCGGCGAAGCAAGTAATGGAATCAGATATGAAGTTTGATAAATCAAGTCGTAAGTTTGTATCAAACAAATTGACAATGGGTTTGGTTACAATACCAGACGCTAAGATTATGGCGGTCGAACCACTTGACCAGTTAGAAACAAACTATGATGAAATCAAAGTGGAAGACGTACCTTATGAAGGGACAGACCCAGAATGAAAATAGATGTACGAAGTAACGAGTCTTTATATGTAGAACTCAATGGTTGGGTATACTACATTGATGATTCAACAGGCGAGCAGATCGTAAACAAATGGAGAGCTGATGACCAAGACGAATGAGTTAGAAATACCAACAGAACTTTTAGAAAAAGATCCGTTGGAGTTGGCCGAGAATCAACAAGACATAGATACAATCATTGCGTATTTAAAAGCAACTCGTGAGAATATTAGAGCCGCGGAAAAATCTGGTAAAAGAATTACAGGTAAGACAGCGAGAACAAAAACAAAACCCGTTACTGAGGGGAGCATACTCGATGTGTTAGTTAAAGATGTCTAAGCCAGATAAAGTACCTAAGTATATTTATGTAAACGATAAACCAAAACAAGTGGTGTGGGATACGTCAAGTCTTTCAACTTTCTTGGCGTGTCCTCGTTTATATAATCTAACAAACCTACGCGGGTATAAGTTAAAGAGTTATGGTACGGTCACGGGCTTTGGTTCCGCGGTACATGACGCGTATGAGATACTAGATAGGGGCAGGTTTCATGGTAAAGATAAACAAGAGACAATGCGTGAAGCTATTACATATACTTTAAAAACATACGGCCCAGATCTTGCACAAGCAGAAGATAAAGCGAGAGGATTAGAAGCTACCCTTCGTGCAATCGTGTGGCGCGTAGAAGAATACTGGGATGACAACATTAAGATTGCGGCCATGCCAGACGGTGAGCCGTGTCTTGAGAAAAGATTTGAAGTACCCTTCGGTGAAACAGGTAAAAGATTTTCTGGCAGGATAGATAAGATTGTAGAGTTTGAAGGTGGATTATATTTATGTGATACCAAAACAACAAAGGCATCTTTATCTGAAATGTATTTCAGAATGTACCAACCAAACAATCAAGTGTATGCGTACCTATGGGCGGCGCGTCACATATTAGATTTACCAGTGCGGGGATTTATTATTGATGCAGTACAAACAGGTGTGCATTTTTGCAGATTCAATCGTGCAGTATTTAATGTATCTAACTTATCTATTGATGAGTGGTATCATGACACAGCATACAATTTAAATGTGTCCGACACATACCATGAACATGAATACTACCCAGCTAACTTTACATCGTGTGGAAATTATGGTGGATGTAAGTTTAGAGAGATGTGTTCTGAATCACCAGATCATCGCATGACTATACTGAATGAAGACTTTGAAGTGTCGTTACATAATGACCTTGTTCGTGAAGGCGAGATCATTGATGCAAAAGAATTGTTTAGTAAAAAATAAGTGTTGACAAAAATTTTAATTATGATAATATTACAAAATACAGGAGATAAATATGGCAAGCATAAAGAATCATACATCAGTAGATGTAACCAAGCTATTACTCGTAGGAGATAGTGGCTCTGGGAAAACGGCTTCATTAGCCACCCTTGCAAATGCAGGATACAAGTTACGTATCTTAGATTATGACAACGGCTTAGACATTTTACCCGAGTTCTTAACGGACACAGGTGTCAACAACGTTTCTTATGTAACGTTGAAAGATCCTATGGGTAAAGCGGAGGCATTTCGTAAGGGGGCAGCTTTGATTTCCAACTGGAAAGATGGCGACGAAGAGTTCGGCCCTGTATCTAAATGGACTAACAAAGATGTGTTAGTTATTGATAGCTTAACGTTAATGGGTGAGGCGGCACTTCGTGCGGCTCTTGTTTTTAACAATAAGAAATCTACAGATCAAGCCTCGCAACCCGAATGGGGAACGGCGGCTCGTGATGTACAACATATCATACAGTACATTACAGGATCGGAAACGCCTTGTAACGTAGTTGTTACAACGCACATGCAATACATGGAAGGAGACTTGGGAGTGTCTAAAGCATACCCAACTAGCGTAGGTTCTAAACTATCTACAAAGCTAGGAAGATACTTCAACTGTGTATGCAGAATTGATACACGTTCTTCTAGCAAAGGAACCGAGCGTACATTACGTACTGTATCTGATCATAGAATGGATCTCAAAGTTACTGCACCAAGTCTTATTGGTCAGCAAACTGAGTTGGATCTAGCTAAACTGTTCAGTGCAATACAACAAAATGCACGCAAAAAATTGTCGGCTGACAATGTAGTAAACCTAAAAGGAGGTAATTAATGGCTGATATTCAAGACTTTTTATCGATGAACCCGGATGACGTGCAGGAATCCATAGTGCTACCAGAGGGTAGCTATGACTTTGTGATCACCTCGTATCGTTCGGATAAAGTTGGTGAAAACCAAAACGAAATCGTAAGACTCAACGTCAAGGCAAATGCTGTCTTGGAATCTGAGATTACGGACAGTGACTTAGATCATTGTGAACCTACCAGACTAGAGTTCTGGGCGACATCCCGTGCAATGGGGCAAGGGAATCCTGTCATCTCAATCAAGAAGTTCTTAACCAACACCTTGAGTTTGAGTGGCGCTAGCTTTGGCGAAATGCTAGAGCAAAGCATCGGTCAAACTTTTTCTGGTGTGGTGAAGCACGAGATGGTAGGCAGGAACAAAGACATCCTGCAAGCGTCTGTTAAACGAATAATTAACAAGGCGGCATAGACAAATGGGTGAGTATGCAGTAAATAAAAACGTAGCATCGCAACTTACTGAGGGGGCAAGGATTGCGATAGTCATGGACTACCCGACTGTGACTGAAGTACGATTGAACAAGATGCTTGCCGGGGATTATATTCTTGGCAAAGTTTGTAAACTAGCAGGGATAAAGCTAGAAGATTGCATGCTCACCCACGTCTTTCAAAGACGACCGGCACAGGAAAACTTACAAAACTTTTTTCACAAGAGGAGTGAATACAAGGCTTTGTGCAAAGGTACAGAGTGGCGAACACCCTATCCGTCCTCGACGCTAGGGTTTCTCAAACAGGAGGCGCAACCACATCTGGAGAGGCTGTACAAGGAGATCAATGATATTAAACCTAATGTTATATTAGCACTGGGGGCAGTATCATTGTGGGCATTCACAGGGTATGATAAGATTGGAACTTATAGAGGAGCGCTCATCTCCTCTAACACCTCGCACATCAATGATGATATAAAAATAGTTCCCTCTTATGCCCTGTCGAGTGTTGCTAGAAATTACGCATTGAGATCTATCATGTATTCAGATTTCAAAAAAGCATTACAAGAATCAGAAACAACAGACATAGTAAATATAGAAAGAGAACTCTGGATCGAACCGAGTATAAACGACTTAGATAAATTTAAAGAAGACTTCATCAAGAAGGATAACGCAAAACAACCTTTGTCATTTGACATTGAAACAGCAGGCGGGCGAATAACTTGTATTGGGTTTGCCCCCTCTCCGACTCATGCCATTGTAGTTCCATTTACGTACGGATACTGGAAGAATGATGATGAAACTAAAGCATGGGACTGGGTTCGAGATTTACTAGAAGATAAACAGATTGTAAAGGTGGCACAGAATCAATCATATGATGTGTCATGGTTAAAGTATAAACAAAACATAGATGTAAAGGGTATTGTACATGATACGATGCATGCTCAACATTCTTTACAACCAGAAATGGAAAAAGGTTTAGGCTTCTTAGGCTCCATATACACTAACGAGGGTGCATGGAAAACTCTAGCCAAGTTTTCAGATAGCACGAAAGCCGATGAATAGTGAAGCGACCAAATTACTTTTCTGCCAAAGACGTTGATGACCGTTGGGCGGATCAAGTCAACACCGTCCGACTCTGGCGTGCCGTTATTGATCAAGTCTTACAAGATTTAATTTACGAAGGCAAAGGAAAAGACGACAAGCGATCACATTTAACTGCATGGGAGTGGTTGAATGACACAACAAAAGGTAATGACTTTGCGTTTGTCTGTGAGTTAGCAGACTTAGATGAAGCAAGAACACGTAAAGAAATTTACAAACTAATGGAGAAGTTTTATGGTAATAAATATAGAAGAAAACTTAAGACAAGCCTTGAAAATATTAAAAGGGCCAAGAGAAAAAGAGTACGGAAATAAAAAAGATAATCATGAAAACATCGCAGGTTTATGGTCAGCATATTTAGATACTAAAGTTTCAGCACACGATGTTTCCATCTTAATGTTACTGTTAAAGGTAGCAAGATTAAAGTCTGGTCAACCTTCCAAAGATACATATGTAGACATGGTAGGGTATTCAGCAATAGCGGGGGAACTGAGTGATAAAAGTAAGCAATAATAATTTAGATTTAAAACCATACAACGACGAGCAGATCAACTGGATATACTGTGCATTAGATTGTACGTTGACACAAGAGATTTGGTCTAAGATATCAGAAGAACTTGATGAGACAACAAAAGGTACGTATGAGTTTGAACTAAAAAGTCTCAAACCTGCAATGGCTATGACGTTACGCGGTTTAAAAGTAGATGAAGATAAAGTCAAGGCAATAAAAAAACCTCTTAAAGAAAAGAGATTACGTCTTGAAAGAATGTTGCATTTGTTTTCACAAGCGGTATCTGGTAAAGATTTAAATCACAACAGCCCAGTGCAGTTGAAGAAAATTTTATATGAAGATTTAAATTTACCACCAGTTGTTTCTTATGCTAAAGGTAAACAAAAGATATCAACCAACAGAGATGCTTTAGAATCTTTATCGGATTCTTATCCAAGAGCCAGACCTTTTTGCAGAACAATACTTGCACTGCGTGACATTGATAAAAACTTAGGAGTGCTTGCGTCAAAGCGTGACCCTGATGGTAGAATAAGATGTTCTTACAATGTAGCGGGTACAGAGACAGGCAGGTGGTCATCAAGAGAATCACCATGGCGTACTGGTACAAACTTACAGAACATAACAAAAGATTTACGTGAAGTATTTATACCAGATACAGGTAAGCAAATGTTTTATGCAGACTTAGAACAAGCAGAGTCACGTGCCGTTGCGTACTTGGCTGCGGATGAAAACTATATCAACGTGTGTGAAAGTACTGACTTGCATACTGAAGTTGTTAAAATGGTATGGCCTAACATGGGTTGGACAAACGATCCAAAACAAGATAGAGCTATAGCAGATCGTAATTATTATTTACACCACAGTTACCGTGACATATGTAAACGAGCAGGACATGGAACGAACTATGGTGTGTCGCCACACTCACTAGCAAGACAGATAAAGATCAAAGTGTCACAGGCTACACGATTTCAGTTGCTTTATTTCGGCGGTGTGATATCATCAGTTAGTTTAGAAAGATGGCACAAACAAGATCCTATGGGAGGCTACCAAGAATTATTAGATATGGGAGAAAAGATTGGCAAAGATACTCTAAAGATTAAGGGGGCATTTCCGGGCATACGTGTGTGGCATAATACGATACAACAAGAACTAATTGAGAAGGGTAGCTTGACAACACCTATGGGTAGGCGTAGACATTTTTGGGATAGACTAAAAGATGCGTCAACCTTGCGTGCGGCGATTGCATTTGTACCACAGTCAACAATAGGTGACTTGCTAAACTTAGGTTTGTGTCGAGTGTATGACGAACTGCAAGAAGCAGGTGTAGAAATATTAGGTCAAGTACACGATGCGATACTAGGGCAATGTGATAAGGATAAAGTAAATGATCTTATGCCACAAGTTCTTGATAGAATGCACAATCCATTGATGGTCAATGGACGCAAAATGTTAATACCTTCTTCCGTAGAGGTGGGAGATAACTGGAAGGATTTAAAAACATGGACGATATAAATAAAGTATATGTAGAGAATGGAAAGATAATAGTAGAGGAACCTAATAAAGGCACAACCAAATGCGATGGAGCAGAGATTGAAGGGCCTTCCGTTTTAAAGCAAGACGATGATGGAAACATATGGATAGAAACAAAAGCTAAAGTGGTAAAAATTGTGAAGATTCTGCCAGAAAACATTTCAATAACGAATGAAAAATAATGGCAAGAAAATTCAAAGACTTTGTTCAAGCGTCTGTTGACGCCATAAAAGATAGTCCAATACCAAAACCATTTGCTAAGTGGACAGCACTGTCTGCTATAGCCGGTGCTATGGGTAGACGTGTATGGTTTCCAATGGCAAACTATAACATTGGTTCTAATCTTTTTGTTATATTGATTGCACCACCGGGCAGAAATAAATCAGTAAGTTTGATATTACCTTTCTCAAAAGTATTCAGCAGACTTACTACTCCTGTTGGTTCAACACCAGAAGATCATAATTTCAATTCTGGATTAGCGGAATATAATTTAAAAGATTATCCTTTATACAGTATTCAAGATAGAATCACGCCAGAAAAACTAGCAGTTGACATGACTAAAGTTACACGTATGGATATGCGGTTGGGTAATATTGAAAATGAGTTTCAATTTTACGACTCGTCATTGACTCTTGTAACGTCGGAGTTTGGTACATTCATGGGTCGTAATGAAAGATACTTACAAATGTTTCTTACAGATATGTGGGATGCTAAAGATTCATACAGTCACAAAACAAAAACAGCAGGGGAGTATCTTATTCAAGGCCCTTGTTTAAACTGGATAGCTTGTGCTACACCAACACAGTTTGTTGACAACTTACCAGAAGACGCAAAGTCTCAAGGTTTGTTATCAAGAATTATACCTGTGTTTTATGAAGGCGAAAGAATACCACAAGACTTACGACAAAAAGTTATTAGTGAACACACAATAAATGATTTACGAAATGATTTAAGTCTTATCGCAAAGATACATGGGCCAATGCAGTTTGATAAAGAAGCTTTTGAAATTGCAAACCAAGATATCTATGACAACATACAACCAGAACCAACTGATCCACACCTGTCCGAGTATGGACAACGACGTGTGTCGCATTTCTTAAAGGTTGCTATGTCCGTATCAGCGGCGCGTGGTTCTTCACGTTTCATTACGAAGGATGATTGGGAAACAACAAAAGAAACTATGTTTGATATGGAAAAAGATATGCCAAAAGCCTTGGAAGGTTTTGGTATGGCAAAGACAGGGCGTATTGCTCACGACATGAAGGTGTGGCTAGATGCCACACTTGCTGCGAGTGGCAAGAACCATATGCAGTTGCGATTCTTTAAGAGAGAACTGTTAAGAAAGATACAAAATCCCGGCGAACTGGATCAAACAATCAAAGCGATGCAGGATTCTGGGTACATAAAGCTAGAAGGTAATTTAATTTTTCCAAAAAAGTAATTGCTTATGGAAACAAAAGATGCTATACTACAAAACTTTGTGTGTAAAATAATTGAGAGGAAATATGAAAGTAGAAATTGATTTAAATAAAGATGGCTTGTTGCCTAAAAATGCTGTGGATATCTTGCGTGACAGGTATATGTTACCAGAAGAAATAAGTCCACAAGAATCCTTTGCCAGAGCATGTATGGCTTTTGCAGATAACAAGGCACATGCCGAGAGATTATATAAGTATGTATCTAATCTGTGGTTTATGTTTGCTTCTCCTCTCTTATCTAATGGCGGTACGGACAGAGGTCTTCCCATCTCTTGCTTCTTGAATTATGTACCCGACAGCCGTACTGGATTGTCTGAACACTATACAGAAAACATCTGGTTGTCTAGTATGGGGGGCGGAATAGGGGGTTATTGGGGCCATATTCGCTCACAGGGACAGTCTACAAGCAAAGGTAATAAAACTACAGGGGTAATTCCTTTTATGCACGTAGTGGACTCGCAAATGGTAGCATTTAACCAAGGCTCTACCAGACGTGGATCGTATGCCAGCTACATGGATATATCTCACCCCGAAATTATAGAGTTTATGGAGATGAGAAAGCCGAGTGGCGGCGATGTCAACAGAAAGAATCTAAACCTGCACCATGGTGTGGTAATATCAGACAAGTTTATGAAGGCGGTTGAAGGTGATCTAGATTGGAATCTTATAGATCCAAACAGCAAGGATATAGTAAAGACAGTAAAAGCTAGAACCCTGTGGATAAAGTTGTTGGAAACTAGAGTTTCAACTGGTGAGCCGTATATCATGTTTGGAGATACAGTCAACAAACATTTACCCAAAGAATTAAAAGCTAAAGGTTTAAAGGTACATCAATCTAATTTATGTAGCGAGATTACCCTACCAACTGATGAAGATAGAACAGCCGTGTGTTGTTTATCAAGTTTAAATTTAGAATACTTCGATGAGTGGTCAAAGGATGAAATGTTTTTAGAAGATATTGTTAGAATGCTAGACAATACTTTAACATCATTCATCAAATCTGCCCCCTCTACGATGTGGCGTGCTATCAAAAGCGCAGAGTCTGAAAGGTCTATTGGTTTAGGTACAATGGGTTTCCATTCTTACTTACAAAAGATTGGTATCGCATTACAAAGTCCAATGTCAATGGGGCCGAACCTAAAAATATTTAAACATATTAAAAAGAAATGTGACGAAGCTAATATGTTATTAGGAAAAGAAAGAGGCGAAGCGCCAGACATGAAAGGCACCGGAAAAAGATTTTCTCACATGACTGCAATCGCACCGAATGCAAGTAGTTCGGTTATATGTGGGAACACCTCGCCAAGCATCGAGCCACTACGTGCTAATGCGTTCTCGCAAAAAACACTTAGTGGTTCTTTCTTGTTAAAGAATAAATATCTCGAGGCATTATTAGAAAAGAAGGGGCAGAACACAAAGGATGTGTGGTCGAGTATCATCACATCGGGGGGCAGTGTACAGCACCTAGACTTTCTAACACCGCAGGAAAAGAATATATACAAGACAGCTATTGAAGTTGACCAAGCATGGTTAATAGATCTAGCGGCGGAACGTCAAAAATATATTGATCAAGCTCAGTCTTTAAATTTATTCTTCCCACCAGATGCGGATGTGAAAAGATTAAACAGCGTTCATAAAAGAGCGTGGTCAAAAGGATTAAAGACTTTGTATTATTTACGAAGCCAAGCTATCAAACGTGCGGAAAATGTTTCACTTAAAGTGGAACGACAAATCCGTGAAGATAGTGAAGATGAATGTGTAATGTGTCAAGCGTAAGGAGAATTGATGTCAGTATTTGAAGAAAGAAGTTATTATAAACCATTCCAATATCCTTGGGCTTTTGAGTCCTATGATATGCAACAGAAGATGCACTGGCTACCAAGCGAAGTGCCCCTTCACGAAGATGTAAATGATTGGAACAACCGTATGAGTGTAGCAGAAAAGAATTTAGTAAAACAAATACTAACTTTCTTTACACAGGGTGATGTTGATATTGCACAAGCATATATGGATGTCTATATTCCTATGTTCAAACAACCAGAAATTAGAATGATGCTATCTGCTATCGCTACAAGTGAAGCAAACCATGCACACTCTTATTCTTTGTTGAATGATACAATAGGTATGGATGATAAAGAATACAAAGCGTTTCAAGAATATGCAGCCATGAACGACAAGCATAATTATCTCTGGCAAAATAAAGGGGGCACAAGAGATGAGAAACTTGTACGGGACATGGCTGTCTTCTCAGCATTTGGCGAAGGACTGCAGTTGTTTGCAAGCTTCGTCATGTTGCTGAACTTCCAACGTCATGGAAAGATGAAAGGCATGGGGCAAATCGTAGCGTGGTCTATACGTGACGAGTCTCATCATGTAGAAAGTATGATGAAGTTATTTCATTGTCTATTAGATGAGAAGCCTCATGTCTGGAACGACACGTTTAAGAAAAGTTTATATGATATATGCCGAGACATGGTAACGTTAGAGGATAGGTTTATTGATCTGGCTTTTGAACTAGGGCCAGTAGAAGGACTAGAACCTCATGAAGTTAAACAGTATATAAGGTATATAGCAGATAGAAGATTACTGCAGTTGGGATTAAAGCCTAACTTTGGAGTAAAAGAAAACCCTCTCGAGTGGGTCGACTGGGTAATAAATGGTGTAGAGCACACGAACTTTTTTGAAAATAGATCTACGGAGTACACAAAGGGTGCATTACAAGGATCTTGGGACGATGCTTTTTAAAATAAAAGTGTTGACTTTAAAAACGTTTTGTGCTATTATATAATCTTGGGGGGCAGAACGAAGCTAACTATTGTCAGCCCAACTTGGTAAAACCTTATCCAAAGTTGACGGATCACGCAACATCATTTAAGGTATGGCTAAGTTAGCTTCACTGTTTTAGTGTGTGGATTTTACGGCAGAACAATTAAAGAATTATATTAAAGACTATCAGAAGCGCGGTAAAGAAGCGTATTCTAGATCACGAAGTGCCCGTGTTGATATTAAAGACCGGGCGAAATATCATAGAGACTATCTTGATTCGCAAGCTATGATACGTAACATCAATAGTAAATTAACAAAGAACGAATGGTTGTATGATGACTTACCAAATGGACATCACATAAAACATTTTAGAGTTCTAGCATCTGGTGATCCCAACAGAGTTGGTAAACTAATAGATGGTTTTGGAAGAGAGTATGATGTATCAAGAGAAAGAAACTAAGTACGATGGTTACGCTAAGAAATTGTTTTATGATTGGCGTAACAAAAGAAAAATAAGACTACCCGTTTGGGAAAAACTAGACTATAAAGACCGAGATGAGTGGCGTGGTGTGGCTCAACTTATGAAACGTGAAAGAAAAGAAATAAAAAAACTTTTCAAAAATACAGGAGATAAATATGAAAGACAAACTACTCGAAGCCGTTAATGCAGTTGTCTTAGCTAAAGGAAATAAATCAGACGCGGCTCGTAAATTAAATATACCAAGGCCAACACTGATGACTCGTTTAGAAGCGGCTGAACGTGAGAATATAGTACCTTCTGTCAAATCACCAGACTTAGAAGTAGCTTTAGCAGAACAAAAGATGACGTATGAATTACAGATACGGGATCTAAAGAAACAACTTGAAGAGTCTACGTTACATAACATCACTGCAAGTTATGTTCGTAAACATATATTTAAATTAGGTGAGCATGAACCTAACCCACCGGAGTGGTTAATAAAAGCAAAGCCATCTAAGAGTACGCCGGGCGTACCTACATTATTCTTGTCAGACTTTCACTACGGAGAAGTTGTAAAGAAAGATGCAGTTAATAATTTAAATAGCTTCAATAAAAAAATATCACAGAAGAGATTAAAAGAAACAGTAGAAAATGCTATTGATCTATGTCATAATCATATGGTCAATCCAAACTATCCGGGCATTGTCTTAGCATTAGGTGGTGACATGATGTCGGGAAACATTCATGATGAATTAACCGAGACAAATGATGGCACAACTATCGATCATGTACTGGAATTGTTTGATCAAATGATATGGACAATTACTACATTGGCTGATAAGTTTGGTAAAGTATTTGTTCCAACAAGTTATGGTAATCACTCTCGTGCTTATCAACAATACCGGAATAAAGAAGCGGCGCATTTAAGTTTCGATTGGATGCTGTATAATTTATTAGAGAAACATTTTAAATCTATTAAAGATACAAGAATTAAATTTCAGATACCAACTGGATTCGATGCATACTATAAAGTATACGACACTACATACCTACTAACACATGGAGATAGACTCGGTGTACGAGGAGGTACTGGTATTGTCGGAATGCTTGGGCCTATTGCAAGAGGAGTTCAGAAGGTTAGATCAGAATATACTAGCGTTGGTAAGTCCATTGACTATGTTATCATGGGGCACTTCCATCAGTATATTTCTATCAAAGGAGCCATTGTAAATGGTTCCCTCAAAGGCTATGACGAGTACGCTATGAGTAATCGTTTTGCTTTTGAAACACCTAAACAGGCTTTATGGTTTACACACCCGCAACATGGTGTGACTTTCCAAGTTCCTATCATTGCAGAAGATGCACCGATTAAGAAACGAAAGAAAGAATGGCTTCAATGGGCGTCATAAATCCGATTCAAAGGGGGTTGCAACTGCCCCCTTTGTCTGATATAATACAGCTTGGAGGTTATTATGGATAATAACAAATGGACAGAAGATCAGCAGTTTGCTATGGGTATTGTAAAAATCGGTGGCGATGCTGTAAAAGAAGGGGAATCAAATGGTGACTCGAGCGCAAACGAAGAAAATGGTGGAGAATAAAATGCCAAAAATGATGTCAATGAAAGATTTTTTAACAAGTGGAGGAGCCGCTGTTAAAGCTTATAAAAATACAGGAGTTGTACCTTCATATGTAGCAAAACCTAAAACAGGAACTAGAGTAGGTGCTACAAGAACTATGAAATCACAACCAATGCGATTGAAGAAAAAAAGAATGATGCCTGCTAAAAAAATGGGCAAAGGAATGCCAAAAAAATAAATGATTAAAATATTTTTAATGGTGGCGTTTATGTCATCGCCGCCATGGCCTTCTGTTAAAACACAATCTTATGTGTACGCTGATGAACCAACTTGTCAACAAGCGGTAGCAGATTTTTTTAATTACTATGAATCACAAAGCGATTTTTACAAAAGCAATGTTGTAGTAGATGCACACTGTTTAGAGTTTGAATCATTTGTGATACCGGGATTTGAACCAATGAGTTATGGATCCTAACATGTGTCAAAATTGTGACCATGCGTGTCACTGTAGTAGTGGCGGTTCTTGCATGGGCGGTCAGTGTGAATGCGCTAACTGTGAACACCAATCAACTGAAGAAGAAAGAGTTTGGGATGGCGGGTATTGATTCACTGATGAATCTTGTGCAAGTAGTTAAATCGGCTATCGGTGTAGGAACGGATAGCCCGCAACAAGAGATAATAGATTTGTTAAAAGACAAAGGATATAGCGACAAAGCTATAGCTGGTATCTTAGGTAATATAGAGCTAGAAACTAAAGGATCGTTTGATTATCAGCAAGAAGAAGATGGTAAAGGCCAAGGTTATGGTTTATTTCAGTTTGATCCAAGCGGTATGTTGCCTCACTATAACAAATACTTAGAAGAATCTGGCATGTCTGATTCAGCAGTAGCGCAAATAGATTTTATGGATAAAGTGGCAAAGGGTGAGATAACTTATTTTGATGGTGAAAGAGACGCACCAATATTAGGTTATGGTAATGTTAATAAGTTACAAGAGTCTTTTGAAAAAGACAATGTAGCAGAGATAGCAAAAGATTTTAATACCATTTTTGAAAAAGGAAAGATGGAAACTGGCTATGGTAAGAGAGATGAACTTGCTGAAAAAAATTACAGTTTGTTTTTCTAATGAATGGAATGGTTAATAGCAATTATTACAGGAGTAATTGTCCAAGGAGGCATAAAAGAAGTAACCCAAGTAAACAATGGAGGAACTAATATGTTAGGGGGATTACCTGTAGAAATGATTACAATGCTTGGCTCAAGCATACTGGGTGGCGTAATGTCTATCTGGTCGCAGAGTATTAAAGCAAAACAAGATGAGCAAAAAATGTTATTGGCGAGAGCTGATAAACAAATGTCTTTCGTAGAGAAAGCAAGAACATATGAGAACAAAGGGTTTCAGTTTACCCGAAGGGTTATAGCTTTATCGGCGGTATTTGCTATAATTGTGTGGCCAAAAGTTGTACCAGTATTTTTTGATACAAGTGTTTGGATTACATGGACTGAATTGTCAAGGGGATTTTTATTCTTGATAGAACAAAAAGAGGTGGTAATGGATAAAGAGTTTTTTGGAATAGTAATAACTCCTCTAGATACACACTTAATGTCAGCAATCGTAGGTTTGTATTTTGGAGGTAGCCTTGTTAAAAAATAGTTTATTAGTATTATTAATTGTATGTTTAACCACTGTAACGTTTGCAACAGATACGAATACGCAATCAAATCAAAGTGGTTCCAACACCAACATAACAGGAGGGTACACTGCGACAACGAATAACACCTACTCTGGGGGGCAAACGAACACCACGACCAATTCCACTACATCAACTACCAATGGGTCAGACATACCTCCACCATCAGCAAATAGTCCATCCTATTCGAGCATGTCTCAAGATGTTTGCTCAATGGGTATTAGCGGTTCTGTTAGCACTGGGGTCTTTGGCCTTTCTGGCGGCAAACATGTAGTTGACGAGAACTGTGAGCGAATTAAACTCGCAAAAGTTCTGCAAGATTTTGGCATGAAGGTGGCAAGTGTGGCAGTATTATGTCAAGATCCTCGAGTGTTTCAAGCAATGGAATCAGCAGGTACTCCATGTCCATTTGAAGGAAAGATTGGTAAAGAAGCGGCTGACTTATGGGCAACATATGTTGAGCTTCGACCAGACTATGAATGGCACATGAGAAAGATAGAATTAAAAGGCAAAGTTGATGCGGCTATAATGTTAGAAGAAGAAAAACAGAGAGCGGCAGAAGAAAAACAAAAAGAGATAAAGGAAACTTATGTTAAAAAAGAGTCTACTCATAACAGCACTCTGCCTAATACCGCTCCACACAAGTAACGCAGACACTACAGGAAATCTATTATCAAACTCTACGTTTGACAATGGATCGTTAACTGGCTGGACAACCAATGATTCTAGTCAATACCATGATGGTATTGGTAATGAATGTTTGGGGGGCAGCATAGATTATGATTCAAGTGGTTGCGGTACAAGCGGTTCTGTAGCATTTGTACATGAGGGTTACATAGAACAAACTGTTTCCTTACAAGAAGACGGCGGCTTAACTAAGCAAGAAATAAATCAAGGGTTTGAATCTACGGTATCCGCGGATGCATGGTTCTGGAGTGGTTCAGATGATTCAATTATTCTTAGACAAACTTTAGTAGATGATAACGGAAATGTTACAGTACAAACCAGAACGATTACAGGTACAACTGATACTGTATATACTAATCAATACAGCACTTACACAGATAAAATAATTGTATCATCAAACTCCCAAGAAGATTACGACATAACAGTTAGAGTTACAGCCACGGATGGCGGCGGAATTTCTGGCGGACATAATGCCCCCGACCTCGATAACGTAACGTTAGATGTTACGTATGAACAGTATGTCCCTGTTACTATTGAAGAAGAATTTGAAATACCAGACGTTGAAATTAAATGGGAAGAAGTTATAGATGATTTTGAGACACAGTTTATCGTAGAAGAGTATGAAGTTTCTTCTGCTTTCGAAGACGAAAGTTTTGAAGAAGTTGTAACGGAAGACTTTACAGAGTTTGAAGTTGCAGAAACCATGGAGGAACCAACCTATGAAGAAGAACTAGAAGAACCTGATAGTATAATGGAAGAGCCTAGCGGCGAAACGTTTGATGAAGAACCAGAACCAAAAACTGAGGAGGTTCAAGATGAAGATACTATGGACGAATCTGGTGAGACAATGGAAGAAGAGCCAGCAAACGAAGGAAGCGCATCGGAGGTTGCTAAGAATGAAGATGAAGAAATGGAAGAAGGAGAATCCGATAGCGAAGACACTGAGGACACCGAGATACAAACTGCAGAGGGAAGCTCTGAAAAGAAAGTATCATCGACCGAGGCAAAAGCTAAACTCTCTGAAGATGTTGGAGGAACTTCAGTAAATTTAAGGACAGTGGAGAAACAGTTATCAACGTTAGATAAACTGTTAATCCAACCAGAGTTAGATGAATATAAAGAGGTAGCTTTTTATAAAGCAAAAGATATTTACCTCAATAACAATGTAGAATTATTTGAGAATCAGATAGACTTGGGGGCATATAGTGTCTCTATATATACTAATGTCTCCCTATCTGATTATAAACTAAATGATCCTATGGAAATATTTAACAACAGGTTAGACTTTTTAGCTAGACAAAAGCTTTCAATTATGATAGAGTTGAAAAAACTAAAGGAGAACTAATGAAAATTATAGATAAACTAAGTACATACGCCGCACTGATTGGAACCATATCAGTAATCGGTGGGGGATTTTATGCGTGGGGTGAGTTTAATACTAGACTATCTGCTATAGAAGGCACACCACCTGTTAACTTACAGCCATTACATACTAAAGATAAAGAATTATCTAAAGATATTAATGACAACAAAATTGATTTAATTGATAGAATTAAAAAAGTAGAAGATAAAATTATACCTGTAGATTTAACTTCAGTGTTTAAAGAAATTGGTAAAGTCAGAGAAGAAGTAGCAATGATTGACGTGCCAACTTTAGATACAGTAATGCAGGATATAAAAGAAATGAATGCTATTATAACTAGAATAGAAAAGAAACTAGCGATACTGGAAAAAGAAAAAGAAGTATTGGCGATAGAGATAGAGGAGATTAAACTTGAATCCAATAATCCCTTATCTAATTAAGTCCCATTTGTTCTCTTATTCTTAACTTTTGATTTATTAATTCTTGTTTACCTTTATAGATGGCGTAGTTAGGGTCAGCGGCTCTAAGTGCGTCATCAAACTTTCTTTTTAAATCTGGTATAAATATTTTATTTGGGTTGTTTTGATTGTGTTTCATAACATCTTTGGTAATCTTTTGTAACTCTGCTTGACCCTCATTAATCAATGCACCATTTTTATTTCGACCACCCATAATAATTTTAACATAAGCATTCTCTATCCTAGCATTCATTCTTTGCTTATATCTAGAATCCGCTAGTTGTAATTTTCTCATCAAATACATTGCTTCTCTGTTCCTTGAAATTTCTGACGGAGTAAATCCTAACATTTGCATAACGACATCAATCGCTCCAATGTCATCTGTTACCACTTGACCATATGAAGTAGTTACATAACCTTCACCAAACATATAATCTAAACCTTTTACAGGATTTTTAATACCAAGAGGTAATGAGTTTGTTATAGCGTCACCCCATCTACCTTCTCTTAAACCAAGAGTTGCAAAATTATTGAATGAATCTATAAACACAGAACCCGGCGCACCTAAGAACTCTTCCGCTCTAGCACCAGTATCTATACCCATTAAAGATCCAATCGCTCTTACTTGTGTAGACCACGGCGCAACACCAAAACCAATACGTCTTTGTACGTCGATGTTGAACATAGTGTTTACTAATCCAGATTCTAATGCTTCAATCATGCCCGGCCCAAAGCCTGCATTGTAAAGCATGTTTCTAAATTCAGATCTAACGTCTTCATCTAAACCTGTAATCTGTCTTTTCAAAATATTATATAAGTCTTCTGCATCTTCACCGCCCGGCATACCAAATAAACCGCCCGTGATTAACATCATAACCATAATTCTAGCAAATGCTCGTCTGCCAATTTTATTTTGTAACGGACTTTTATCAGCGGCTAAGTTAAATGGATTTAATAAACGATATAATAAACCAAACATCTGACTAATGTATGTCATAAACAAAGCAGGAAGTGATCCAAATCCTCGTGCTAATCGTGGTCTATTTTCTTTACCATACACACCAAATGTTTCTTCTACCATAAATTTAGCAAAAGCTTCTGGCCCGTTACCAAACCTGTCTTTCATATTTTGATAATCTAAATCATTACCATACAATAATTCTGCTTGTTCCAATATTTTTGGATTTTTACTTGCCAATCTATAAGCCGCAATAAAAGCAGTCATACGTGATATAGCTTCTACCGTATTAAATGCACCGCCTACAAATACATTCTCAAACTTTCTAAAGTTTTTATTGATTGCCCCCTGAGAACCAACTAACGTTCCACCCGGCCCCGGCACAACTCCAGCTTCTTGCAACGCTTGTCCTTGTTTAATAGTACCATCTGCTACAGAATTAAACACGGCATCTGCTAAACCTTCTGTGTCATTTAAAATTGTTTTAATTTTATCAAAATTTATAAAAGCATCTTCATATTGTCTTTGTGAAATAGATAACATAGAACCTGCATCCGCTACCGCTTTAGTTAATTCAGCAGCTGTTGGTGCTACACCTGCTACTTGAGATAAAAGTGGCCCAGTCATTTGGACTAGTGACATGGTTTGTAATACAGCTGAAGACATGTTGCCCCCTAAGTACCACCAGAAACCTAATCTTCTAAATTCACTAAACTCTTGTAACGGATCTTCTGTATACTTAAAGTATTCTTGTGTTGCTTTTCTTAATTGTTCGTCTTTCTTATTTAGTGCATATTTTAAAGTTTCATTATAATGATGACGTATTGCTGGATTATATCTATTTCTACCAATAGCATCGCTTGCCACCATTAGGTATTGCATTGTTGCTCTTGTAAAATCAGCACTATATCCCGGCACACCTTCTATACCGACATCTTTCTTTCTTGGTTGTCTGTATGCACTCATTGGTGTGATGTCTTTATCTAAACCTTTGTCAGCTAAAACTTGTCTAACTTCTTGCATGGCACTTTCAAATCGTCTTGCATTTACGTCGGTCATATATTGAGCTAAAAATTCTATTGATAATTTATCATCAGCTGCCGCTCTTTGTACCAGTCTTCTTATTTCATCGATAGTTATTTTTTCAGGTTGACTTACAGTTGCATTAGGATACTTAGCAATAAGTTCTGATCGTTTTTCTCGTGCTCTATTGGTAGCATTTAAACCTTCAAAGGTTTCATACCATAATGTTTTTCCTTCATCATCTACTACAGTAATATAAATATTTCCAAAACGTTGTAATGGTACGTAAGGTTTAGTCATGTACTGTTCTGCCACAGTTGCCGCAGTCAGAAGTTTATTTAAACCAACGTTCGGACTGCCTAATAATTTATTTATAATGTCTGCATATTCTCCGGTAACTGTACCTCTGCCTATCATAATGTTTGATAGATTATCAACTATAAATTTAATTTGTGTTCTATCTAAATTTTCTAATACATATTCTATTTGTTCTTTTTTCAAACCTTCAAAGTTAAATATTGTTTTAAACTCTGGGAGATTAGGCATAAACACTCTCAATACAGTTAACGCTTCAATCAAATCTTCTATATGATCTCTTGCAATCGTAGCTTTTAAATCTTCTTTTACAACAGATGCCATAACTAACTGATGATCTTTCATAGCCAATGCTACGTCACCAGTTAATGCTACCACTTCTCCTTGCTTAACTTCTAAATCGGTTGCCCCGCCATCAGCTGGTGCAATAAATATTAATTCACCGTTCTCATTAAACTCTGGAAACTCTCCTGTCATCTCCATAATGATGTGTGCTTTATTAATCATCTCGTTAACACGAGGATCTTTTTTAACTTCTAAATATCTCTTTTTAAGAATCGCTGTAAAAGAACCTTGCAGTGATCTGATTTTCCTAAGTCTATCTATGATTACTCCATACATTTGACGAAACGGTGTATCAAATTTTGCCCACGCTCTTGCATGTCCCATCATTCGAGAAAAATATGACATCTTTCTAGTTGATACAGACTTGTCTGGTATGTATAATTCTTCACCATCTTTAATGGCTTCAGTTAATTTTTTAGTTGTTTGTTTCTTTTGCGGTCTGCTTTGTTTGTTAGCCGGATCTTGCGCCGATCCTAAATCATAACGCACTGCCGTGTTTGCCGCAAAATTATTTGTATATGGTTTACTAAAATTAAAACTACCATCTTCATTTGTCTCAATGTTTTCATATACTTTATTAAATATATTTCTGATAGGTTGTCTAGCCGCTGTTGAGCCTTGTTGTCCTTCTACAATACCTTCTGCTATATATTGTTTTAAAAACTCAGCATTAGCAACATCATATCTACCTTCTTTATTTGCTTTGTAGACACTCTTATCACGTTCTTTTATAAAGCGAACAGCTACTGGCATGTTTGAATTTAATCCATTAAATGTTGCAGCAGTACTGGCACGATGTCTACCTTCATGACCATAAATTCTTCCAACACCACCTCCTTCATCTATTTGAATTTCCAAGTATGGTATGCCAAATTCTTTACCATCCATAACTTGTTGCGCCATCCACTTTAAATTTTTCTCTGAGTATTCCATAGCGGGTTTACCTTTTTCGATACCCGGAACTAATGAAAGAAATTGCTCTGGTGTCATAGATACGTACATAGATTGATATGGTTTTACTATGTCAATGCCCCCTATACCTTGCATTTCTTTTGCCGTTATAACCATACGTGGCGCATCGATATTAAACTTAACGTTTAATGGTTTGTTTAATGTTAAAACTTTTTTTAATTGATTAACATATTTTTCATTACGGACTTTGTCATTAAAACGTGGTAAGTCTTCTGGTGTAAAGGTAGCATCTTCTGTTCGATCTACTTCATCAAGTACTTCGTCTATTGTTCTAAATTCACCACCACTAATAAGATATGTTAAAATGTTTTTGTGATACTTAATATTTGATGGCGTAGATACTAAATTATTACTAGCAATTAAAGTTCCCATTGGATTGATAGCTAAAGTTTTTTCTACAATTTCTTGTGATTGTATATCTTGAATATCTTTTCTAGCTTTCGCTCGTTGCCCTATAATCCCTGCTTGTGTTGCATCGAAAATTTCATAAGCATTTGTATATCCTACTTCACCAAAACTAAATCCAAGTAATGATAAAAAGGCTTTCATTCTATCAAATAATTTTTGTAAGATATTTTTCTTAGAAGGCGGTGGATCTATTTCACCTTTTAAAAAAGCTTGAAACGCTCGAGCAATAGCTTCTTCCCTTATGATAGCTTTCTTTTGTTCAGCTGATAAAGTTGGATCAGAGTTGATGTGAGAATATCTACTAGCTATCTGATAGTCATTAATAAAATGTTCATCTGCCGCTTGTTCTAATATACTCCACTCTTGTTTAGTATATAAACCTAAATCTTTCATCGCATGTATTGCTTCATGATTTAACGTACTAAATGCATTAGATAACATTTCTGCTTTTCTAAACGGGCTTGCTTTATTGTATCGTTCGATATCAAAACTAACTTCAATTAAAGAGAAACTTAAGTTAGGTACAAAGTCGTTGATACCTTCTTTTTTCATGACTCTTGATGCTAGCATATTAAACAGTGGCATATTTTCTGTACCAGCGTATACCCCTTTTGCTGTCACACCGTAATTATTTCTATCACCACTCATTAAATTAGAAGAAGCATTATTTAACATAGCTACGTCTACACTTGCTAAACCTAATTGATCTAACCTTGTTCTAAATGCACTAAGAATTTGTAACAGATTTGCTTTAACAGCAGTTTGTACTAAAGGATGATCGGCTGTATATGCTTCACCCGGTGCATATGGGTCGATATTAAGCATAGTATAATTTGCATAAATATTTTTTGTTTTAGTTTCTGGTTCAGTTTGATTTAATTTTTTACGATACTTATTTAATTTTGATTTAATAGAAGTAGCTGATACTGTATTCCAATCTAGGATTGGTTCTATACTCATGGATTTTAATAATTGATTTATCTCTAACCTAAATTCGATAACTTGTTCCACTATATTTTCATAAACAGGCAGCTGTTCTTCTGCTTTTTTTCTAACAACTGGATCTTCTGATTGTATGTTACGTTTAAGTTCGTTGATAATATTATTATATGTTTTTAAAGCATTGGGTGATAGAATAGGAACTAAAGAAAATTGACCAGCTGGGGCAAAAGAATTGATAAGAACATGTTCTCCAGTATTTTGAAACTTTTTTAATTCTTCCGAGGCTTGTTGATATGATGTACTTAAGTCACCATATTTAAATCTAGCTACATTTACTCGTGTTCGTAATTCTTTTTCTAACGCTTTTAAATATGGATCATTTATTTTACTACGTTTCCAACCCTTGGCATCTAACTTTTCAGCTAACTCTTCGATAATTCTCATGCGAACTTCAACAGGTTTATTATATAAATCTTCAAACGTCATTTCTTCTGTATACGTCGAAGGGTCATATTTAGTTGCGGCAATTAATCGATCACCGGATAAACTAGCTTTTTCTTGTGCCGTTAAAGGTTCATTGGTTATAACTTTCTCCCCTATTTTTCTTCGAACTGTAACAGGGCCGCCCAATATATCTGGTATTGAACTAAAACGTGTGCCATTTTTAATAATACTATCTAATAATTGTTTACCTTCTGATGTTGTTTTATTAACAGGGTTTGTTCTGACACGTATCTTTTCATTGATATAAGCCTGCCCCCTATCACCGAAGTAACCTAAATCTTTTAATTGTTGTTCTTGTTCAGGAGTAATTAATACTTCTTCATCCAAACCTTGAGAGTCTTCTTCAAATTGTACGGTTCGCCAAAAAGGTAAGTCTTCTTTTACCGCTGTTTCTAATTCTTCATCTGGTACAGCGTCATACTTTGCATACGTTGCGTCTAACTTTGGAACAAAGTTTATTAGATCTTCTTCTCTATCTTCTTGCGGCGTATTTTCATATGTTTCAATTTCACCTTTTTGTTCTTGCCTTGCTGTAATAATTCTATTAGCTGTTTCACGTACAATCCTGTCATCACTTTCTAAAAATTTTGTAATAGACGTTTCATTAGCATCTGGTAAATAACCATTTTGAACTAACTTTCTTTTACGTTCGCTATGTGCTTGTGTTGTTTCTTTATTAAGTTTATTAGTTGTAGCTTGTCCTTCATAAATAAAGTTTTCTTTTTGTTCAGCAACTTCGCCTCCACTCTTTGCATCTTTTTCTACATTAACTGAATTGATTTGATCATTTCTTAATAGAACAACAGTAGGTTTAATATCATCAGATTGTAAAACAAAAACTTTTTCTGGCCCTTGGCCTTTTGTCATTTCTACTTCTGTTGTGCCACGAACCGTAAACTTAGGTTTGCCGAATCTTTTTTCTAATTCTTTTTGTCTTTCTAAAGTAACATCTGGATTGTATTGATTGTTTACTGTAACAGTGTCACCGATATTAAAGGGGGCAGACTGTATTTCTTCCTGTTCAGAATCGTCGTTTAAGGTAGCCCCTAATGTTGCGCCGTCTAATTTATCATTAACTCCGCCGGCTTTATTCAAAACGTTAATGGCTTTGAGAGTTGGGTTGATCGTGCCAAATGGTAAACCTCCAAAGAACCCAGCTGCCGCCGCTTCACCAAGTTGTTTAGCAAATTCTTTGTTGTTAAACATTTCATCAAATGTTTTTCCTGCTTCAACACCACCACCAAACGTTGTGATTGTTTCTTGAATACTTTCGGCCAGACCTTCTTCTAAACCTGTTCGACCTACACTTGCTAATGATTTACCGGCTAAAGTTTTGTAATTAATTTTACCACCTTTTATTAGTGGAGACCAAAACTTTGATTTGTGCATTGCCTTTGCGGCATTTTCTGGACTACCAAATGTTTTAACTAACGAAGGAACAACACCACCAATACCCAAACGTTCGGCGGCGGCATATGGTATAGCTAATGCAACGGATAAAGCTAAGTTAGGATCTTCAGTTTCTTCCGCTTGAGATAAATATGTTTCGCCTAATCCAAAAACAAAACCAGATAATAAAGCACCGCCTGTTGCACCCAGTTTAGCACCAGCCGCAGTTCCTACACCGGGAGCCGCAAATGAACCCGCTACAGCACCAACACCTGCACCAACCGCTGATAGTAATAAAGTAGGAAAACTTGTAGCCGCTCCTTCACCAAACTTTTCTCTTACGTATTTAGTAAAAGCTGTTAGATGTCTTTCATCATTTATAATATCTTCTACTTTTTCTATACGAGGAAGTAAATTACCTTCATCGTCTACTTGATAAGCCAATGCGGCTCTATCTAATTGGTATTGTCTAGCTGCTGTTAAAGCTTCTTTTTGTGCTTCTTCATTTCCAACGGCATCATAAAACCAAGTTAACGCGCCTTGACCTATTGACTTCGCACTTAACCATCCTTTCTTAAGTCCAGAAGTTAAATGCCAATCATCTAAGTTTTCTAATTCTAATTGATTAACAGGTTGCAGACCATACTTAAAGGCAAAACCTTTTTCGGCCATTATCTGTTCTACATAATCTGATTTGAGGTATTGATTTATTTGGTCTTGAGTAAAGTCTTGCGGTACAGCAATATCGGGTGCACCAAGCACCTCTTCAAATTTAATATACTTTACCTTCTCTACCATAATAACCTACAATGTATACAGGACTTTCGTCCTTAGTTATATTTGTTACTGCGGTTGATACGGAACTACATTAGAAGAACTTGCATCTGTTCCACCTAATGTTACATTCAACAAGTTTTGTACTTTAGATATTTGTTCTAAAATTACGTCCACTTGTTTTTGATCTCCGCTAGCATTTGCCGCCATTAATTGTTCATTCAAATTTCTTAACGTTTCAGAATATGTTGCTGCATCTTCTGATATACCTTTGTCTCTTAAACGTGCACCAATATATTTGGTAAAGGCGCTACTGCCAGGCGCAAAGCCTTCAGCGATAGCTTGTTGTGTTAATTCTTTCATCGTTGTTGTATAATATTGCATAGGGTTAGCACGTTGTTGTGCTAATGCTACGTCTGCTAAATACTCTGATTCTGCTTTTCTTTTAGCAATAGTTTTACCTTCACCTTTTTGCGAACCTACAATGACATCTCTTACTAAACCTCTTGCTTCACCCGGATCTGTGGGTCTGCTAATCTCTGCACCAATACTACCAATTTGATCTAAAAATTTTTGTCTAGCATTAGCATCTGTTTTTAATTTTTCCATCATCTTGCCAAAAACACCCATGTTCGCAAGTCTGTCTTTTTCAGCCTGTGCAGCATTTTCCAGTTCTTTTTCAAACTTTCTTATTTGCAATTTACTTTTCATGTAATCATCAAATATAGGTTGGTCTGTGCCTTCTGCTGAAAGCTTTGGTAAGTTTTTTAAAATAGTATCTTTTAAATCTAAAGGTATATCATCAAATACTTCAAATGGAGGAAGTATTCCTGTGCCTTTATTTATTTTTTTATCAGCCATTACTATTTAAATATACTCCCATAAATGTTAGCGCCTTGCATACCCATACCAAGTAATTGACTTAGGAATGGTGCAGGTTTTTGACCCGGCATAGTTTCTGTTATCTGTTTGCCATATGGCGCGCCTTGTATAATACTTGATACAAAACCAAGCTGTTCTTTTGGATACTCACGTTCTTTTAAGAAATCAGTATACGCTATATCTAATGCTTCTTGGCCTAGACCTCGCTGTAAGCCACCGATACCTTGTAGTGCCGCAACGTCAGCTTGTCTTCCGAGCTGCCCCCTTGAACCAATAGTACTCATCATCTCTGCTGATTTTAGTTGTTGAGCTTTATCTGCTTGTGACGCTTGTAAAGCTGTCTCATATGCTTGTGCTTGAGCTGTTGCATATAAATCTCCAAGACCTTGAGTTAAAGCTTTCTCTCTTTCTGCTTCGAGTATAGCAAAACGTGAGGAGTCAAGTCCACCCGCACCTACTGCTTGCGCTGCAATGTCTTGTTGTTGTTGAAGTGACTTTTCTCGCATCTGACGTGCTGCGATATCCGCTACACGTTGTTGATAATCTGTCATGTATTGACCTACTCCACCAATAGCTGGAGCACCTGCCGCTGTTGCCGCGGTGTATGCTTGTTCTTGTTGTAAACCTGCTATACCTTGTTGCTCTCTTACTTTTTCAAAAGCCGCTAATTCATCTGGAGTAAAACCTGCTAATCTTGTTCCTGTATACGGTACGTAACCTTCTTTGGCTACGTCCATCGCTTCGCCGATTATATCAGCTGTTGGCTCCGCAATATATGACGGAATGTTTGTAGTTGTTGTTTGTGTTACTGGAGGTGGATTTCTAGATCCAAATAAAAAATCAAAGATTGCCATAAATTACGTTACCTTCTTCATCAAAATATTCTGGTTCCTCTTCTCCTAAATATTCACGTCTTCTTGCGATATATTCTTGGAATGGTTCCAGTTGTGAATATCCTCCCATTGTAGCATATTTCATTGCTTCTTGCAAGTCCATACCCTTAGGAGCCATCTCACCTTCTCGACCTAATTGAAATCTTCTACCAAGTGGTACTTCCATTTCAACGCCGCCTGTTCTATCACTAGTATATGGCATCATATCACCGATTGCAAAAGCGCCTGCTCTTGGATCTTGTTCTGCCGGTGTCTCTGGTTCGACGAAGGGGGCAGGGGCCGCTCCCATTTCTTCTGGTCTACCCTCTTGTTTTTTAGACATATATTCTCTAGCTTCCATAACTCGTGCCGCCAATCTTCTATCTTCTTTACTGTTTCCTAATTTACCTAAATCAACTTTAGATAAATCTTCAATACCTTGGGTGGTTGTTGGTACATTAAACTTGTAATATAGTTTTGGATCATATCGTTTTAACATTTCCATACCTTCTCTGCCCCCTAGTTCTTTTAATCTCTTTTGCAAACCTTCTAATGTTCTGTCATCTGTAAGTTCGCCTTCTTCATCTGTTCTAAATAATCTTTTTGGGTCATCTTTTTTTAAAGCAAATGGACTTAACATATCCATAATCATGGTACTTGGCGTGCCTAATTTAGTTTTTGCCGGATCATAAGCTTCAATTTCCTTAACCATTTGATCATAAAACCCATATTGTTCTGGCTCACGTTCTCCTGTTTGAAGACTTTTCATCATTCCTATTCCTAAACTTTGAGCAGTTTCTGTTTCAGGATTAATATCATAGTTGCCTATGTTTGAATCTTGTGATATAACATCGGCTATTTGTTGTGGCATTCCTGATTCACCTTTTTTCTCACGGTCTTCATAAAATTTTATAACCGCCTCATTCTCAGCTTGTTTTCCTCCAGCTTCTTTTCTAGATTCCGCGTATTCTTTATAAGGATTTTTTTCTTTTTGTGTGCCCCCTGCTGTAGACCTCATATACTTGGCATTTCTAAATTCTGGTATACCTGTCGCAGGGTTTATTTCGCCCGAGCCTCCAAGAAGTTTTAAAATACCTGCTTCTTCAGGTGTGATGTACGCTAGCATGTGACCCTCTGGGCCAACAGACTCTACGTTACGTGCCATACTAGTCAGATCACGCTGTACATTTGCCATCGCATTCTGCATAAATTCTGGTGTTGCTGGTTTTGTGTCGGGAAGTTTATATACACCCGGCGTATTTTTACGTGCCATCTTATTAAGCATAGCCGCCGCTCCAGCAGGAGCTTCGCTCTGTCTCATTACTACGTCACCTTGATTTACTGGGCCCGCTAAAGCCCCTAATTGTTCTATACCTGTAGCCATTAATCTATATTATACTCCATATTTAGCGGATTGTAAAGGGGGCAGACCATTATAAACCCTTCAAATCTTCACTGATTTCCATAACCGATATGAAAACGGTACATGGTTGATTGCTTATTTGCACTGCCAAAGAGTCTTGCGACTCCAAAACAAGCGGCCCAAAGTTTGCGGCATTGATTGTTTCATCCGTATGAAAGTCACTGCTATCATCATGATGTATTCGTTTAGATACGCTTGTACTGTTATCGGTCATTTGCACATCTAATGTAGATGAACCGCCTGCATTATTCTGTACGGTAAATGTTTTTACTATTGCCGTAAATTTTTGCAAAGTAGTAGTGGTTGGACAGGTATATACCGTTTGATATGATCCTGTGCTTGTAATATCTACTAATGCATTCTTATATTCTATAGCCATTTAATCTCCTAAAAACCAATTCATTGATCGTTGTTCTTGCTCATCTGATATCTTTGCTGGTATTTCTCCTTCAGATAAATCACGAAGTCTAAGTATCTGCATTAAAGCATCATAGGTTCTCGCACTAATAACATTGTCCCGTCTTTCTTGATAGGATAGTTCTGGGTATATGGCTTTGCTATATAAACTCATTATCTAGTTCCGTCTGCTTGACCTTCCGCTCTCCATGTGCCGAGACGCCATGATGTGTCTACAGCTGAGGATGACCACTTACATTGGAATGATCTACCTCGTGAGCGTAAGTTTAATTTATTGGTGGATGATGTTACAGCAAAAGGCCCTTTCGTTGTCTCTGTATCGTTAGGGTATCTTTTACTTTTAATTTCAAAATTAAGAGTTGTTCCTGCTGAAAAAGATGTGTCGGGTATAATACGTTTCATAAAGATAATGTTATCACCGTTTGCATCACCACTAAAGTATCCTGTTTCTAAAGAAGATGCTAAAGCAGATGATTCATCATTAACTCCGTTTTCTTGGTTAAAGGCGTTGCCTGTAGAATTGCTTGCGATTGGGAATGTAAAGATACCAGAGTCGTGCCACGCTGTTCTATCTAAATTTCCAATAGACCATGTGTTGTCTAGGTAATTGTAAATAACATATCTATCAACTTCTGTAGATAAAGCTGATGGATAGAACCACCAGATTTCATTGAACTCTAATATCTCTGCACTAAATATTTTTTCACGTTGTACCGGATTGAAATCATCAAAGACATAATTAAGTACAGGGCATTTTAATGTTTGTACAGCACCATCATATGCATAGAAGTTATTCGTACCCATCCAGAATGCACCACCTTCAATCATTGCTGGAGAGTTTTTAGAAATAGTTCCTGATGCTTCCCCTAGTAATGAGAAAGAGAAAGTAAATGGGGGGCCAACAAATTGCATACCATATAAATCTACATCTGTCCAAATGTAAATTTGACCACGACCTTTCTTTGCCGCTTCAATGTTTGTACCTGTACCAAGTTTTTGTGAACCTGCTGTATTTGTTATTTGTGCATCCCATACGGATAAACTTTCTTGCGATGCGAATCGAATAGTTGTTCTGTCATATGTGGATGAACCTTGCGGGTTACAACCAAATACAACTAAGTGACGATCTGGAGTTGATACCAGAATTTGCCCAACTTTTGTTGGTACTTGTGACGCGTCGCCGCTTAGTGTATTTGTTATGTAATATGCTAGAGTTGTTCCACGATACGTGCTGGCACTTGCTTTAAAAGCACTGATATCAAAGTAGTAGATTGTATCCTCACCACCGCCAACAGAAGCCACAATATCTTCGCCCCATGCATCCATGCTCCAAACTCTAGGGGATAGTACAATCCCTGATGTAGATCTTGCTGTACCCCATGATGCCGATCCCCAAAGACCTGCACCGAAACCATATCCTGTTAAGCCGTCATCCGGCCCGTTGTTTACAAGGTAACGGACATTGACTGATCCGCCGCCAGTCTGCCCCCCTACCGCCGCTGTACCTGTGATACTTCCTGTACCACCGGGTACTGCTGTTATTGTATAACTATTTGCGTTTACATATGTTGCAAAATATTCACCCGCTGTAATGGTAATCCCGTCAACTGTTCCACTTGCTATTGATTCAATAACAACTCTAGAAGCTGGACTTGTAAAAGCAACACCGTGGTTTGTATGTGTTACGGTAACAGTACTTGTCCCTACCGCTCCTGTTGTAAACGGATTTGTTAATGTTTGTGTGTCTGTTCGGAAGGGTGTAATGTCATACAAAACGTTTGAATATTCTACATAGACATGTGAACTTGTTCCGTATAAAATATATTTAACACCGTCTGTATCACGATGCGGTTTAATGTTTCTATTGACACCAGAGAATGTGGATGTATTGAAGGCGTCACGCTTAACCCAGCCGCCAATCTTTTCTGGCTGACCAAAACGAAAACGAACTTTATCAGCAGAGGTATATCGCATACCCGCTTGATAATCCGTTATCTCAGTAATGACTCCGGGTGGGGGTGTAAGTTGTACTAATGGCATTCATCTAACCACAATCAGGACAAGGATTAATCATAGTTTATCCATTTCGGCTTTTACTGCTGTCCATGTTAATTCTGAATGAGGATTTGTTGTAGTTGTAATAGCACCACCTGTATCATCTGTGCCTGTAACCCATTCTATTGTATTAAAATCGGCTTCTTCATTTATTGGTCTTCTAATAATACACTCAGTATTTGGTCTTAATGTTCTAATTGCTTTCATACATTTTAAATTATTATCTATTGTCATGCACTAATCTCCAAAGCTGTTATTGATGCAACACAATTATTTTGTTGTACTCTAATTGTTGAAGCTGATGTTACTGAACAAGCAAATCTAGTTTTATAGTTTATAGCACTTGTTGTATTTGGACTATCTAACAAACTTGTTGATGAGCCACCAACAACACTTAAATCTGTGTTTCCAGTCCTTGCAAAATCTCCATCAAAAAATCTAAGACTAGAAAAAGAGCCACCACTTATAGTTCTTCCTAGTTCAATTTTTCCTGCGTTGTTTGAACTTTCTTTTAATAAACCAGTATGACTAACAAAAACTAATATTTTACTAGAAGTAGACGAAGGTGTAATATCAACATTTAATCCTGTATCTGCATAGCTTTGTGATGAAGTATCTGTTTGAGTAGAAAGAGTTGAACTTACTGCTTGTAAAACTTTACCGGGAGCAAAGCTTGTAGCACCTGTACCACCATTACCTGTAGGAAGTGTACCTGTAATTCCTTGTGCTAAATTTAAAAATGTCTGTGCCATTATGCGTTCTCCAATGCTGTTAATCTTGCTTTAATATCTGTATTTTCAGTTTCTAAAGTTTCTATTTTTGTTATTGCTTCTTGTAAGGCACTTGTCAGTAAAGGAACTAATTTAGATTGGTCAATGCCTTGTGAATTAATTCTAGTTTGTTCATCACCATTATCATCTGTGTAAGTTTCAGTTGCATCTTTTTCTCCACTAACTGCTTCTGGTACTACTGATGAAACTTCATGTGCAAAGAAACCATCAACTGTTGTATCTGGCTCAGTTTTAAAATTAAACTTGTAAGGTTTGAGTTGTTTTAATCTTTCTATACCATCAGATATAGCTACTTCATTTTCTTTTAATCTGTAATCTGATGAAGTTGCATAAACTGTACTACTCGCATTAATAGTTATTCCACCAACACCTTGTGTACTTGAATTAAAAAATCTTAATCCAACATTACCATTAGTAGCTACTCTCCATGCACTTAAATTTTGAGAAGAATTACCACTTACTTGTAAAACTCCTTCGCCTGTTATTGCACTTGCTGTGTTTATATTAACTCTACCAGAACTATCAACAATTAATCTTTGAGCTATTGTGTTAACACCATTAGTTCTTGTATTTAAAGATATAAAAGAGCCGTATTCACCATTTGAAGTATTTTCTTTTCCTGCTGTAATACCTGCCATGTCTGTAGGCGTAGTATCATTGTAAGATGCTCTAAATAAAATTCCAGTTTTAGCATCTCCACTTGTTGCACCATCAGTATCATTTTCTAATTGTAAATTGTAAGGTTGACCAATTACAGTAGTAGGATTACCCAATACTTTTAAAACTTCTCCGTCAAAAGTCATATTAGCTTCACCTTCTAAAGTATTCGCTGTGCCACTACCTGTAATAACTCTGTTATCTGCATTGTTGTTTATGGTAGTGCTAGAAATAGTAACAAAAGAATTGTCTCCTCTAAGAAATGTCGTAGCGTCTTTCGTTCCACTTGCCCCAAGCTGTGCCATATTAACTGAGCCATCACTAGGTACCGTTAAAACCCCAACCCCAAAATGGCGAATACCATTACATACTGAACTACCACTAGGAACAAAATCAAACGTCACAGTAGAGCCGCTAACAGTATAGTTGCCAGATTGTATAACACCATCAATTTGAATTTGTAATGCGTCTGCACTTACTGGTACAAAAGCTACTGAGTTTTGTGTTAGGTTAAATGTTGCGTCACTTCCATTGAATGTTAAATTATCTAAAGTAGATATGTTATCTATTTGGTCAATTCCTCTGCCTATATAACTCATAAGTTATCCATTTCTGCTTTTACTGCTGTCCATGTTATTCCACTAGGAGCATTTCCAAAAACATCTTCGCCTTGTTCATTGACACCAGTTATCCAATTAACATTATTGTATTCTTCTTCAGTACTTGGTGGATTTCCTTGATATGTATAATTTGCGTCAGCGTTTAATGTTTTAACTGCAATAAAAAATTTATCTATACTCATGCTGCAATCTCCATAACTGTTAAACAAGTAGCATTATTATAATTATTACTACCTCTTGCTCTTATTTGACCATTGTCGCATGTGTATCGTAAATCAACTGTTTCACTTGTATCTGGTGGAGAATAAAATCCTTGCAAAACACAAGTTGACTCAGTTCCATCATTATTGTCTGTCATCTGTCTTTCTATATTAACATTAGCAAGATTATTTCCTGCTTGGTCATATAAATAAAATTGTGCGGCTGGGTCAGTCGTAGAAGCAAAACCTTGTAAATCGTAATTTACACTAGCAATTATATACAAACTATTAGAAGATGAAGATAATGTAATGGTGTCACTTGTTAAAATACTTGTAATAGTGCCACTTGTTGTTGCAACAGATGTAGCTAAATATTTAGTTTTAACTTGCAAAACCTTACCAGTTATTAATCCACTAGCTGTTACAATAGAACTAGGAAGTGATGTACCAGATTGTTTTGATAAATCGATTGTACTTAATGCCATATTTTAACCCTTTACCCCTTTATTATAACACATGCTGCCCCCTTTGTCCAGACCCTACCTTGCAGTTGTTGGTACACCCTCTGATGATACAAAAGGGCT
>JGI11705J14877_10000178_pt1 | contig 40007 bp, 30 predicted proteins | sample Etolaghawater15m_FD_14877 | JGI IMG/M metagenome (IMG submission 14877) | reverse complement strand
ACACCACGGGAGGGATATAACCATTTACCGGAAGGAGAATATCTTCGTTACGTTTGGTTTTTCCAACCAGGGAGCCATTTTCATTACGAAACACCAGGGCCAGTTGTTGTGCTGTTTCTTCAGATTTCAAGGCGTAAAAATCCCTGATAACAAAGGTGAAACTGTACAATCCATCCTCTGTTTTCTTCATTTTTACACGATCGTCAGCTTGTCCCCAATCACCAACCACATGCTTCCAATCGCCTCCATCAATACTTTTTGAAGTGATCACACCGGTATGAAAGTAGACATCACCAGAAAACCCCGCCAAACCAGCATTACCTTCATTTGGATTAAAAGTCAGGGTAACCGGTTCATCTACAGATGGATTTTCAGGCGTAAGCCAGGCCACTTGAGCAACAGCCGACAGGGAAAGAAACAACAATCCAAAAAGACTAAACATCAAGGTTTTCTTATACATAATCAACAGGCATTAACATAAACTTACACAAATTTAACAACTCAGATCATGCTAGAGTTGCCTTCAAAAATAAGGGAAAAAGTATCACATCCACAGACTGATCGGCGAACATCATAAAAATGTCATGATTATTCGACAAAATCTTCCAACTAAAAAGCATGGCAAAAATCCGCTGCAAACGATTGATTTAATTGGAAAACAGTCAATGATCCCGCGACAGTAACAAAAGCTTTTGATCACCTTTGTAACATGCATTTTTTTACATTCAAAGCCACTATCTTTGCAAAAAACATATTTATGTCAGATGTAAACACCATTAAGGGCTTATGGAAAACCCTGTATCCTGATCATTCGGTTGAATTGCTGGAAAAATTCTTTGAACAACACACCCCACTTTCTGGTGTAAGCGATGCAAACGACTGGTACAAAGAGGCGACGGTATATGCCCTGTATGTTGATCTGTTTAACACCGACTTTCGGGGATTGATACAAAAGTTAGACTATCTGCATGATTTAGGCATCTCATGTTTATGGTTATTACCCATTTTGGACTCCCCCATGCGGGATGCCGGCTTTGACATCAGAAACTATGACATGATCAGACACGATTTGCTAGGTTTACCAACCACGGCTACGAAGGAAGATCAGGCCATTGTTTTTAAGCATTTTCTGGAAGAAGCCCACCATCGCGACATAAAAGTTATTTTCGATGTAGCCATTAACCACACTTCTGACGAAAACCCATGGTTTCTGGAATCGAAAAAGACAACACCGAACAAATACAGTGACTTTTACATTTGGCGGGATGAACCCAACGAATACCTGTATGCCCGACTACTATTTAAAGGTATTGAGGACTCGAATTGGGAAAAGCTGGGCGAACGCTACTATTTCCACCGCTTTTTCAGCTTTCAACCCGACTTAAACTACCGAAACCCTGAGGTACTGCTGTCGATGACAAAAAATCTGCTCTACTGGCAACAGATGGGAGCTGACGGATTTAGAGCTGATGCTATCCCATATCTGTGGAAAGAAAACCATACGAGCTGCGAAAATCTGGACAAAACCCACGTCATTGTTAAGTTTTTCAGGGCTGTACTCGACTACATAAAACCCGGCACTTTGCTGCTCGCCGAAGCCTGCCAGAAACCAACTGAAGTGGTTAAATATCTGGGTGATGGTGATGAGTGCCACGCCGCCTATCATTTTCCGCTCATGCCCATGATGTTTAAAGCCATCGCGCAACAAAATGCAAAACCCATCAGATTTACACTAAGCAGTGAGGTAACACCCGAAATACGTGAAAGCAATCAATGGATGACTTTTTTACGCGTTCACGATGAGTTAAGTCTGGAGCTGGTCTATGTTTCCGAAGAAGACCGGCACTATATTCATTCAAATTACTGCCACGACCCAAAATGGGATTTCCGTGTCGGGGAAGGTATTTCGGCAAGGTTGTCGGAACTTATGAAACGAAATCCCGACAAAATAGCGCTGAGTTATTCGCTCATGCTTACCATAACCGGCACGCCGGTAGTTTATTATGGAGATGAGTTCGGTAAACTTAACGATGAGAATTATTACCAGGAACAGATACAATTTACCGGCAAAGACGACACCCGTTTTCTGGTACGGGGACGAATTGATTGGCAACAAGTTGAAAAAGATCTCAGTCAGTCGGAGAATTTTCATGCGGTCGTTTTCAATTTGATTCACGGTATGCTAAACGCACGCAAAAGCCACCCTGCTTTTGGGCGCGGAAAAACAACCTTTCTGGATGTATACGATGCCAACGGTATGCATTCGGAACAAGTTCTGGCCTATTATCGCACAACAGAGGAAGAGCGGTTACTGATAATCAACAACCTTTCAGACAGAGAGATAAAAATTAAAAACCCCGTTGCTGATGAGGATTTGGCGATAATCTTCCCCAAAGGAATGCGTGTAGAAGACCCCGACAATACCATAGTACTGGAACCCTTTGGCTTCGTCTGGCTTTTATTGCTTGACTGAGATCAGTTGAGAATTTTATAAACAAGTACTTTCAGGTCATCGTAACCTGTTGAGTCTGCACTGTCAACTCCCTTACTTTTCAAGTCCAGCCTGCGCAAATCCGAGATAACACCTTTCACCTTTAGTGGTGAAAACGACTTGGCTGCCAAAGCGTATTCCGATAAAAAATAGGGTGAAACTCCAATTTCAGAGGCTATAATATTGGGCGGGTTTCCGGCAAGGTTACTATACAAAAAAACCTTCATAAAGAAATTGTGCAACATCGGTGTAAGCATCTGAATAGGGTTATCTTTCGGGTTGGCCTCAAAATAGTTTACGATGCGTTGGGCCTTTAAAATATCGCGCTGTACCAGCGCATTTTGCAGTTCAAAAACATTGAAATCTTTACTGATTCCAATGTTTTGCTCTATGTGATCCTCATTAATCCGGGTGTTCGCCGGTAAATTAATCAGCAGTTTTTGAAGCTCATTGTTTATTTTACCTAAATCGTTACCCAGGTATTCTGCCATTAACTGAAGTGCCCGACTTTCGATATTAAATCCCTTTTTAGCCAGTTCTTCCTTTATAAAGTCCGGAATCTTATTGTCTCGAATTTTAACCGACTCAAAAACAACCACATTTTTCGAACCGGTAATCGTTTTATAGAAAGTTTTCCTTTTATCAACTTTTTTGTGCTTGTGGGCTAAAACAAGAATTGTGGAAGGCAACGGCTGAGCAATATACTTTTCAATTTCATCCCACAATTTAAGCTCCTGAGCTTCTTTCACAATCACAACCTGATAGTTCCCCATCATGGGAAACTGCCGGGCCAAATCAACGACTTCCCTTGGTGTAACATCGTAACCATAAATAACCGACTGATTAAAATCGCGCGTGGCAGCATCCAGTATGGAGTCCTCTATTAAGTCGGTGAGTTGGTCAATATACCAAGGCTCTTCTCCATGGAAGAAGTAAACAGGAGCAAATATTTTGTTCCCCAGGTTTCGAACAATTTCAGCGTAAGTCAAAATTAAAATCTCAGGTGTTTAACAGTTAACCCATTATTTATGAGCTGTTTTAGAGATTCCACTCCAATTTTAATGTGATCGCCAACGAAATCCTTATTCACTTTTTTATCACTTTCAATTGTTTTCACTCCTTCCGGGATCATGGGTTGATCGGTAACCAGAAGTAAAGCTCCGGTGGGAATTTCGTTAACGAATCCGACAGTAAAAATGGTGGCTGTCTCCATATCTACAGCCATTGAGCGTGTTTTGCGCAGCAATTTCTTAAATTTCTCGTCGTGTTCCCAAACCCTTCGGTTGGTAGTGTATACTGTGCCGGTCCAATAATCGCGGTTAAAATCTCTGATTGTAGTAGAGATAGCCTTTTGCATGCTAAAAGCGGGAAGGGCAGGAACAATTGAGGGCAGATAATCATCTGAGGTTCCATCGCCGCGAATGGCTGCAATGGGCAAAATCAGGTCGCCGACTTCATTTTTCCTTTTGATACCACCACATTTCCCCAGGAACAGGACCGCATTTGGCTGAATTCCACTGAGTAAATCCATTACAGTGGCCGCGTTGGCACTTCCAAAACCAAAATTAATCATGGTAATATCGCCGGCAGTAGCACAAGGCATGTTGGCATTTTTATCTACGATTTCTACGTTATTCCATTGAGCAAAAAGCTCAAGGTACTGCTTAAAATTAGTCAGAAGAATAAATTTCCCAAAACCCTCGAGCGCTAAGCCTGTATATCTGGGCAACCAGTTTTCAACAATTTCCTGCTTTTCGATCATATGAATAGTTTTGGCAAATTTACAATTTTTAAAGTAGTTTTACACCCAAAATACGGACGAAAAGATAAACATGTCGAACACCGAAAACAAATTTCAGATCAGAATAAACGACGAAGGCAAAGAGGAAATATTTGACTACTGGCGTAAAAAGTATGTGGCACTTACACCCGAAGAGTGGGTTCGTCAACATTTTTTAGCTTACCTGACTTCAGACCTGAATTATCCGCGATCGCTGATATCAGTAGAAAAAACAATTCAGGTAAACCACATGCCAAGGCGATTTGATGCTGTGGTTTACAACCGAAAAGGCAAACCGGCTATGCTTATCGAGTTCAAATCGCCAAAAATTAAGTTAACTCAAAAAACCATGGAGCAGGCAGCTAACTACAACCTGAAACTAAAAGTTGATTATATGGTTATCAGCAATGGGAGCGCTTTCTATTGTTGTCGTCTGAATTATGAAACACAAACATTTTCTTTCCTCAACGGATTACCTGACTTCGAAGCCTTGTAAAACCCCATTACAGCGGTGGCATTTTTATTAAAACCCGATAAAAGTTAAAAAATTATTCATACGAAATATCAGCCTATTCCGTTTATTATTCTAATTTTGCTATCAAATTATTTTACACATGAAAAAGATCGTTCAAATCGTTTTAGCATTGGTCATTATCGGACTGGCCTATCTTGTTTTTGAAAGCATAATGGAACCTGTTAGATTTAATCAGGAAAAAGCAAACCGTGAAAAGGTTGTTATTCAAAGGTTAAAAGACATCAGGAGTTCACAGCTTATTTACAAACAACTTAAAGGAAGTTATGCCGCTGATTTTGACACGCTCATTACCTTTCTGAAAATTGCCGAAATACCTGTGGTAAAAATTATTCCGGATCCTACCGATACCACCTACACAAGAACCATTAATGACACCGTAGGTTTTATTAATGTAGCAGATTCATTATTCGGGAAAAAGACTGGTTTTACTTTCACCAACTTTAAAACCATACCCTTTTCAGGTGGAATCATATTCGAATTGCAGGCTGACACGATTGATCGTGGTGGAGTTGACGTAAACGTGTTTGAAGCCAAAGCGCCATTCAAATCTTTCCTCAAAGGGATGGACGAACAAACCATAGCCAACCTGATTTCCAAATTTGAAGATATTGAAAAATATCCCGGGTTAAAAGTTGGTTCAATGGTTGAGCCCTCTACGGATGGTAACTGGGAATAACGGCTTTTTAGGATGTCCCTAAAGCTTTCACCATACATCAATATCCTCGATAAATCATTTAAAGAGGCCAATACCAGGAATTATATCTTGTCCATGCAAATTGGTTTGCATGGACTTGTTTTTTGCGTTCTGAATCCCGAAAAAAATAAATTTATCGGTTTGCAGGCTTTTCACTTCCCCAATGTAAAAGAGGAAAGTCAGTTACCTTCATTGTTTGGGCAAATTTTAAACGAACAGCCCTGGTTTGCTTTCCCTTACAAAGAAGTAACCGTAATGCTGGTTAATCGGTTTTCGACTCCCATTCCTCAAGCGCTTTTTGATCCACAACAAAAGCATCTTTTCCTGGGATTTAACCACCCTTTTCAGGAAAACTCACGAATTCTGTACGACCAGTTAAAAAATGTCGGGGCTTACATGGTTTATTATGCCTCGAATCCTGTTGTGGAAAAGATAAAAGATTTTTGGGCCAACGCCAAAATAATGCACTTTTCGTCAGCCCTTACAGAAAGTCTGGCCATCATCAACAAAAACAAATACGATCGCAACACACTCTTTCTACAGGTACACGATAACTGTTTTGATTTGGTTCATTTCAACGAAAAGAACCTGAACTTCTACAATCAGTTTCCCTTCAACACAAGGGAAGATTTTATATACTTCCTGCTCCTAAGCATCGAACAACTTACCTTGAACCCCGAAAAAGTCAACCTTGTTATGCTGGGAAAAGTAGACAAGGTAAGCCCCTATTATGAGATGATTTACAGATACATTAAGCATTTTAAGATGATTGAAAAAAATACCAGTTTTGAGTATTCGTACCTCTTCGATCAGATTAATCTTCACCACCATTACATTCTCTTCAACAGCCTGTTATGCGAATAGTAGGAGGTAAATACAAACGCCGGATTATCTCACCTCCGAAGAATCTGCCTGTTCGCCCTACAACCGACCTCGCCAAAGAAAGTCTATTTAATATTCTGGGCAACATCATTGATTTAGACGAGAAAAACGCCCTTGACTTATTCAGCGGCACTGGAAACATTTCCTATGAATTGGTGTCGAGGGGTGTGACTAGCGTTACCGCTGTAGAAACAAATTACAGCTGTGTCAAGTTTATAAGGCAAACGGCAACCCAGTTCGAGATGGACGAACTAAATGTCATCCAATCAGACGTTTTCAGGTTTTTAAAAACCTCAGGACAAACCTTCGACGTAATTTTCGCCGACCCACCCTATGCTATGGAAAACATCCCCGAAATAGCCGAACTGGTGTTTAAAACAAACAAACTCAACAAAGGAGGCTGGTTGATAGTTGAACATCCAAAATCAATTGATTTTAACAGTTTTGAGTTTTTTCACTCACGTCGCAACTACGGAAAAGTCAACTTCAGCTTTTTCCATTATCCGGAAGAATAGAAAAGCTGCGGATTTTTACGTCCGCAGCTAATGAAACACATAATCCCGACTACTTCTTTTTCTCCATCAAGAGAATCTCCGAAATCACTACCTCAGTCATATAATGTTTCTGGTTGTCTTTGTCAACCCAATCAGAATAGGTTAGCTTACCGCGCACGGCCACCTCATGTCCTTTTTTCAGGTATTTCTCAGCAATGGTGGCCACGTTGCCCCAGCCGATGATGTTGTGCCATTGCGTATCCTCTACACGCTCACCGTTTTTATCTACGTGATAATCACTCGTAGCCAGCGAAAAACGAACCTTGGTTTTGTTCTCGCCAAAAGTTTTAACTTCAGGATCATTGCCCAAACGGCCAATTAACTGTACAGAATTTCTTAAAGTGCTCATTGAAATAAGTATTAAATGAATATGAATTAAAGAACTTTGAAGTCGCAAAACTACTGTTGGCTTTTCAGTATACTCGGTTAATAACCATTTACTTACGTCTTTAAGTGATTATAACCGTTTAAAAACTTTTAACAAACTCTAAAACAACTCATTAATTTTTTTAGAAACACACGCCAGACAAGCATTATGCGCCTACAAGAATCCAAGACATAAAACCAGCGCCACTTTATAAGCCAGGATAATTTAACTAAAGTTAAGATGAAGGTCATTTGCCGTTTCAAATCTTTGACTACTTTTACATTTTATCTCTTTTGTAATTGTATGGAGGCTAAGAAGCAAAGCAAAAAACTTTTCTTGATCAGGCATGGTAAAGCGAATGAATTTTCACCAAACCAAACCGACAGGGAACGTCCATTGGAAAGAGCCGGTGTTATTGAAACCAAAAACACACTGCAACGTTGCACGGAACTTAATGAGGTGGATTTGATATTATCCAGCGATGCCAGCCGGGCATTTGAAACTGCAATAATTGCAGCTCAGTCAATTAACTATCCTGAAACAGAGATTCTGGTGAAATCGAAGCTTTACCTTGCAGACGAATACATGCTACTGGACGAAATTGCCTCACTTTCAGATGAATACCGTACGGTAGTGTTGGTAGGACACAATCCCGGGTTAACAGATTTGGCCAACCGCTTTATGTTGAGGCCTGTGAGCGGAATGCCTACTTCAAGTATTTTCGGATTCAGTTTGAATATAAACCTGGACAAATATTTACGATGCCACCTGCGCAAAACCTACTTTTGTCGTGTCCTCTACCGATAAAAATCAATCCTTTTTTTAACACACACTTTTTAACTCACACAGCCAAAATTACTACATAATGAACCACCCCAAGCACCTCATAAACAGAGAAGTTTCCTGGCTTGAATTTAACGGACGAGTTTTACAGGAGGCCATGGATCCAGGCAACCCAATTATCGAAAGGCTTAAGTTTCTTGGTATCTTTTCGAGCAACCGGGACGAATTTTTCAGGGTGCGAGTAGCTACTCTAAAGCGCATGGCCCAAATTGAGAAAATGGGTGAAGAATATACTGAATCGCCAAGAAAAGTCCTCGAACAGGTTCAGAAAATTGTTTCAGATCAGGAAAAAATCTACACAGAAACCTATCAGGCGATAAAAGAGGAATTGAGAAAGAAGCACATCATTTTTCTTGATGACAAACAGCTCGACGAAAGTCAGGGGAAATTTGTGCATCAGTATTTTCAGAATAGTGTACGCCCTATTCTTTTCCCAATCATGGTTAAAAGCCTTCACAACCCTGACACATTGGAAGATAACGACATTTTTCTGGCCATTATCCTTCGCAACTCAGCTCACCCCACTAAAGAAGACTATGCCCTGATTCGCGTTCCTACGGATATCATTTCCCGCTTTTTAATCCTACCTTCCAAAGATGACAATAAATTTGTCATGTTCCTTGATGATGTTATCAGGTATAACCTGAGCGAGATTTTTAGTCCTTTCGGGTTTGATGAGTTTGAGTCGTTTACCATTAAATTCACACGTGACGCTGAGTTGGATATCGATAATGATATCTCAAAAAGTTTCATGGAACAGCTCAGCGACAGCATCAAGAAAAGAAAAAGGGGCGCACCGGTCCGGTTTGTATACGACAAAAACATCCCTCAACATTTACTTGATTTGTTGCTCTCGGTATTGAATATTACTATGGAAGACCATATCCGGGGTGGTGGACGGTATCACAACCTGAAAGATTTTATGTCGTTTCCGAAAATGGGAATGAAAGCTCTGGTTTACGAAAAAATGAAGCCACTTACTCATCCCCGTCTCATTGAACGAAAAAGCATCCTCAACCAAATAAAGGAGGGTGACATCATGCTCCATTACCCTTATCAATCGTTTCAGTACATTGTCGATTTGCTTCGCGAAGCCTCTATTGATCCGAAAGTTAGAGCAATAAAAATGACTTTTTACAGGGCAGCCCGCGACTCCAATGTTATAAATGCCTTGATAAATGCTGCCCGAAACGGGAAAGATGTCACGGTTTTTCTGGAAATACAGGCGCGCTTCGATGAAAAAGCCAACATCTACTGGACTCGAAAACTTCGTGAAGAAGGTGTTAACATCATCAAAACACTGCCTGGCTATAAGGTTCATGCCAAACTGCTCCTGATCAGAAGAAAAGAAGACGGCCAGAACATATATTACGCCAATATCAGCACGGGGAACTTCAACGAATCAACTGCAAAAGTGTACTCCGATGACAGCTTGCTTACTGCAAACCAGAGTATTACCAACGAGGTAAATATGCTCTTTCATCTGTTTGAATCACCCTACACGCCACCACGTTTTGAACATTTGATGGTCGCCCCTTATCAGATGCGCAAACAGCTGATCAGGTTACTTAACCAGGAAATAAAAAATGCCAAAAGCGGTAAAGAAGCCTGGGTTATTATCAAGCTCAACAATTTAGTCGACAATAAAATAACCCAAAAGCTATATATGGCCTCACAGGCAGGAGTAAAAATCCAGCTCATTTGCAGAGGCATTTGCATTCTCGTTCCGGGGATTTCGGGTTTAAGCGAAAACATCACGGCCATAGGTATTGTAGATAAATTTCTGGAGCATTCACGGGTTCTGGTGTTTGCCAATGGCGGTTCACCGAAATATTTTATCGCCTCCGCCGACTGGATGATTCGCAATTTCGATCACCGCTTTGAAGTGATATGCCCCATTTATGATCCTGTCTTGCAGAAAGAATTATGGGACATACTGCAAATTCAGCTTGCTGACAACAAGAAAGCACGACTTATAAGTCAGACACCAGAAAATCAATACAGAAAAGACGATGGAAAGAAAAAGGTCAGGTCGCAGGTAGAGATATATAATTATCTGAAAAACATTAAATAACAATGACTAACTTCATTGCTTTAGCTATGAATAAAAAGCATGCCCGTTTCCTAATCTTTTTCTTGGCAATATTTTTTTGCGCCCAGGTGCTTCCAGGCCAAATAAATTATGACTATTTCATTCGCAGCGGACAAAGGGAACTACAACAGGAGAACTATCTTGGCGCAATCAATAACTTCAACACCGCCATTGCATCAAAAAACAATGGCTTCGAGGCATATTTTCTCAGGGGTATTGCCAAATTTTCATTGGGCGACTACAGTGGTGCTTCACTCGATTTCAGCCAGGCCGTGCGTATTCACCCACTTTATGCCAGAGCTTATCTTTACCGTGGAATATCTTACGATCAGCTGGCCGATTACCCCAAGGCCTTAAACGATTTTAACAAAGCGCTAAAAATCGACCCTTTCAATGCCGATTTCTTCCTCGCAAGAGGAGACACACGCATGCACTTACTTCATTACAAAGAGGCTGTTAACGATTATACATCGGCCATACAGCTTGATAAAAAAGTAGCGTCTGCTTACCTTAACAGAGGTATTGCCTATCACTTTCTTGAGCAAAACGACCTGGCCATAAAAGATGTGGACAAAGCGATCAGGCTTGATTACTTCAACAGTGAAGGCTGGTTGAAAAGGGGCATGATTTATGCCGACATGGACAGCCTGGGTAAGGCCTTAAGTGACATCGACCATTCTCTTTCACTCAGCGAAGACAATGCTTTTGCCTATTTTCAGCGTGCCCTGATAAACCTGAAATCAAACGATACCCTGGCCGCCCTCAACGACTACAATAACGTGCTCCGAATTGACAAAAACAATGCCCTCACCTATTATAACAGAGCAATCCTGTTTTCCATACAAAACAACTTCGAAGCGGCCATCGCTGACTATAATGAAGTGATTAAACTGAACCCCTTCAATGTGTATACCTGGTATAATCTTGGTAATCTGCATTTTGAGATGGAATCATTCGAAGAGGCCGTGTCAGATTATTCAAAAGCCATCGAGATTTTCCCGGACTTCGCCGGAGCATTTATAAACCGATCGGCAGCAAAACAGGCATTAGGAAATCACGCCGGAGCACGTGAAGATCACGACAGAGCCACTGAGATTATCGCCGCTGCCAACAGCGAACACCGAAACCCGGAGGTGCTTTACAGCCGTTATGCCGACAGTGCCTATTTTGAACGCATCATCGAGTTTGAGGCAGATTTCGTGAACGGGAACAAAGAAAAAGGCCGAATCCAGTTTCAACGCATTACCATCGAACCTAAAGAAAACTTTTACCTTGTTTACAGCATTCCGGCTGACTCTCTGCAAGTTAGCAATACAAGAAGCAGTTATACCAACGAACAAGTGGCCACTTTTAATACGGAAAATGCACTTGGTATAAAACTGGAATTTCAGTGCGAGGCCAATCCTCAGAACAGTGAAAGGCTACGATCGGAACTTAAGCGTGTAAACTCTCTTATTTTGAGTGTTAACGACACGGTGAGTTCGTTTTTTATCAACGGTGTTTTTTTTAGCATGCTCGGCAATTATCCGGCTGCCATCAATTCGTACGACGAAGCCCTCTCAGCCGATCCTGAGATACTGTATGCTTATTTCAATCGCGGAACCAGCCGTTACGAGTTAGATGAATACCTATATCGGGAACAGCAATATACCGACATTGTTACCATCACCTCGAACACGATTGCCAGCGACAAAAACAGAAAACCAACAAAACCTGATCATCAGAAAGCTTTAAAAGATTTAAATGAAGTGATTAGTCGAAACCCGGGTTTGCCTTTTGCTTTTTACAACCGAGCCAATATTAAACTAAGCCTTCAGGACTATCAAAGAGCTATTGACGATTACAGTATGGCCATCAGGCTGGAACCAAATTTAGCAGAGGCCTATTATAACAGAGCACTTACACTACTCTTCTTAAACGAAGAGGAACTAGCCTGTAAAGACCTCAGCAAAGCAGGTGAGCTAGGCATTGTGGAAGCCTACAATGTGATAAAAAGATATTGCAGCAAATAACAATAGCGGGTTTGGGATTTATTCCATAGAGCCTGAAAGTTTTATCTCCCTATTCTTACGTTAATGCAAGAAACGTTCACGCAATAAAAAAAAGGCTGCCCCGAGAGGCAACCTTAAAAACAAAAAACAAAAAAACAAAAAATTACAAATTAAATTTTTCCATTAAATCAACAACGCGGCATGAATAACCCCATTCGTTGTCGTACCAGGATAACACCTTCACAGTGCGACCCATAACCATGGTGCTTTGTGCATCAAAGATAGATGAATGTGGATTATGGATGATATCAACCGAAACGATAGGATCTTCGGTATACTCAAGAATTCCTTTCATTGGTCCTTCAGCAGCTTCTTTCATGGCTGCATTAATCTGCTCTTTGGTAGCCTCGGTTTTTAAGTTTACAACCAGGTCGACGAGTGATCCGGTTGGAGTGGGAACACGCACGGCCATACCATCAAGTTTTCCGTTCAAGTCGGGGATAACCTTGCCAACAGCTTTAGCTGCACCTGTAGTGGTAGGTATTTGCGAAAGGGCCGCCGAGCGCGCTCTTCTTAAATCAGAGTGAGGAGCATCAAGAATTACCTGGTCGTTGGTGTAGGCATGAATGGTAGTCATTAACCCGTTTTCGATGCCAAATTTATCGTTCAACACCTTGGCTACAGGGGCAAGACAGTTGGTGGTACAAGAAGCATTGCTGACACACTGGTCTTCATCGCGCAATTCATGATCGTTTACACCGAGAACAATCATCCGGTCTATGGCATCCTTTGAAGGAACGGTAAGCACAACTTTTTTTGCTCCATTTTTCAAGTGGTCGCCATAACCACCTTTGCTACTCTCTTTCGACCTGAAAATACCTGTAGATTCAACAACAACATCAGGTGTTTGTGCCCATTTTATATTAATAGGTAACCTTTCGGCTGAAACAGCGATTTCTTTTCCATTAACGATGAGGCAATTTTCATTGTATGAAACCTGGCCAGCAAACTTTCCTTGGGTAGAATCATATTTCAAGAGATGAGCCAGTGTTTTCGTATCGGTGAGGTCGTTTATACCAACAACCTCCATGTTGTTTCTTTCGAGGGCAATTTTAAACACGTTGCGGCCAATTCGCCCAAAACCGTTAATTCCAATTTTAATTTTCGTCATAGTATTGATAGTTTTAAATGAACTTAATGAACAAAAAACAAAGACAATTAATTACTTTTGTCCTGTACGATTTTATCGTTCTGGAGCAAAGTTACATTAAATAGCCATGAAAGTTCCCTATTTCACAATCCTATGGAAGAAAAATTCGAATCAAAAGCCCTCGAAGCCAATCTCGCTGAAACACGCTATAAAGACATTAAAATTCCAGCTGATTTTCAGCACTTTATAGACTTGTCAAAATCATATTTTGGCATCACCAAACGCGCAAACGATTGCGTGATAGAGTACCAACATCCTTTTTCAAACAGAAAATTTGTGGTAGAGGAGCTACGTAAGATACTTTTAACCGACTATTGGTTTTATGTGGGTTTAAATGACAACGAGAAGGTGTTCGAGGTTCCCTTAAAAATGATGCAGACCCTGATGCTCGAAACCGGAAACCCCGAAACCCAGATTCTTGCTCTACGCACTTTGCTCGAATTCATCGACAAAATCGCTGGAGAAAAAGACCGGTTTTCTACAACCATTGGTTTTTGCTTGCACATTCTCGAACAAGGAATGAAATTGCATCCGGTGACTTTTATTCAAAACCTGAAGTACTTTAACCGTTATCTGGGCGGCATTGCCAAAATGCCCGGGTTTAATACTGCCGCCTTCGATTTATCAAAAAAAGTACACCTTAAAAACCTTGAATACTGGAAAGAGACCACCCAGATAGAAAAATGGCTTGAAACACAGGCATCGATACTGTCCAACAACAAGAAAATTATTGAAGATCAGGTGGGTACACTGTGGTTTGATAAACAAATCGAGCAACTAAAAAAAACCACGACCTGGAAGGCGCTAACCGATGAAATGCCTGATTTCGATTATATTAGTCAGGTTATGGCCAACGCCATGATCTATTTCCCCACCTTCATCGAAAAGTTCTATTACAGTTTCTATTTGCTCCAACTTCCTGGCATGCAAAGTCACAAGGAACGACTGATCTGGGACTTGAATAAAATGGTCAGAAAGGCCATTGATGAAGTCGACAGCAAAGATTTACACAACTTTATCGATCAGATTTTTGTATTTGCCAGAGGTTTACGTGCTGAACACACCAATTCGGTGCTCGACATCCTGCTAACGGTGGGCAAAAAAACCATCGATATCGACCGTGAAAAACCGCAACGTATCTCCCGGTATTTTGAGGAACAAATCATTCTATTTGGTTTTGAAACTCCTGGTATTGTTTATGTTAACGAAGACTGGCAACTTTCGGTCAACGTAAACCACATCAAAAACATCAGCGTTTGGTTAGAACTTATTGAATATTCGCAAATGGAGATGGAAAAACTCCTTTCCACGTTGATTGTAAATCTAAAGATGGGAGGAATTTTTCTAAGCGATACCGATTTATTTCAGCGGGAGATAACAAAGATTCTCAACTCAAACATCGCCCCCTTTTACAAAAAGGTTAAGCAATTGACACGCATTTTTCCGGTGTATTTCAACGAAATCGGAGCTGAAGGGGAAATTCGGAAGGTGACTACTACCATGGACGAGATTTCGCACCGAAAGGACCAACTTGTTCATTTCCTGCGCAAACAGGTGCACACCGAAAGCAACAACACGTTAATCGACCTCACCCGAAAAATCTTTGTATTTTGGCACGACGGCAACCTGGAAGCGTTAAAAGATGCGCTCCCGCTAAACGTTTACAGGGAAATTGACAAAACGAACGAGTTCTTCGCTCCAATACATCACATGGTGAACGAATTGTGCCTGATGAGCAAGAAAGACCCATCCGAACTCCTTAGCACAGATGAAACAACCTTTGAACAACTTCTCGGGCAACTCAGCACAACAAACGAACGTGATATAGAAAGACTTAGGGACACCCGCCGGTTGTACGCCTTTTTAAAAGAAAAGTACTCCTTCGAAACCGTTGACATCATTTCGCTGCTCAAGCGGTACAGCTATATCGCCGATCAGGAGGTGAAGGCATTTTCAAAAGCCCTCGAAAGCAACGACTTTGAGTCGTCGCTTAAGCTGATTTACAGCTTCATGAACAAGCTGAAAGAGATTATTTTTAACCCGAAAACGAGTCAGGGATGGGAGAATATTTACCACAAACGCCATATCGCTATCGGCATCCCTTCAATGTATGGCACATACCGCGAGCCTAAATTTGAGGCACTCGGACTTACCTTCCGGCTCGAAAATGTGGCCACACGACTTATGGAGAAAGTGGTGGCGCAAATCAATCTGAATTATATCTCGGCCAAAACATTAAAAAATATTTATACCATTCTCGACTATTTCAGAGAAGGTTTGGAGCTGGATGGTATAACAAACCAAAGCTTCAACTCCAATTTACGCATGCTCAAATACAGTCTCCGATCACAAAGTTTTAGTTTTGAGCAGTATATAAACATCTTTCAGTTTTTGGCCGAAGATGTAAAACGCATCATCATCAAATATTTTTTAAAATCGTACGAAATACCGCTTCGGATTGTCGTTCCGCAAATATTTGATCAGGGCGGGCAGCTAAATGAAAGAGAGCTTGTTAAGTTAATCAACAAAAAATCAGAACAATTCTATCGTGATGTTATCGCCGATGCGTTTTTAATGCAACCACTCGACAATTTTATTTCGCGTATTCTGGAATCTTTGCGTGAGATGTCGGATAACCTGCCCGGACGCATGATTAATGAAATTATGTCGTACAACTCCGATTTAATCATCACACGACTAGGCCTCCCGAATCCACAAGTCGACAACCAGGTATTTCTTGGGTCAAAGGCCTATCACCTTAAAAATCTGCGTATTGCCGGTTTTCCTATTCCGCCGGGATTTGTGATTACGACCGAAGCTTTTCGCCGTAAGGCAGCTATACTCGGACATCCTGAGCTCAGAAAAGAAAAGAACGACCTTATTCGCGAACACCTTCATCTGGTTGAAAGAGCTGCCAAAAAAAGATTCGGCGACAGCCAGAACCCACTCCTGCTTTCGGTACGATCGGGCACGGCCATCTCGATGCCCGGAGCTATGGACACCTTGCTTAATGTGGGCATGAACGATGAAATAACCGAAAACATGAGCAGGATTAAGGGGTTTGAATGGAGCGCATGGGATTCATATCGCCGGTTGTTGCAAAGCTGGGGAATGGCTTTCGGCATGACCCGCGATGAGTTTGATCAAATCATCGAGAGTTTTAAAGGAAAATACGGTGTTGATCAGAAAATTGAGCTAAAACCGGCTGCCATGCGCGAAGTAGCGATGGCCTACAAGTCGGCACTAAGCACCAAAAAAATACATTTTGAAGAAGATGTATTTGAACAACTGCTCACAACAATAAACCTCGTGTTTGAATCATGGTCATCAGAGCGGGCAAAAGTTTACCGCGAGCATTTGGAAATTGCCGATGACTGGGGAACAGCGGTTGTGGTTCAACAAATGATTTTTGGAAACCTAAGCGAAACGAGTGGAACAGGGGTAGTTTTTACCCAAGATCCAACCAAGGAAAAGCATGGAGTAAGCCTTTATGGCGATTTTACCCTTAGCGGACAAGGCGAAGACATTGTGGCCGGGCTGGTGACACCACGTCCGGTTAGCAAAAACCAATCCAGAGCCGAGAACGATCAAGGTCTGTCGATGCAGGAGAATTTTCCGGAAATCTACCAACGCCTGCACCAAATGGCAATTGATTTGACAGAAAATCATGGATATAGTCCATTGGAGATTGAGTTTACCTTCGAGTCGGAAAAAGCGGAAGACCTGTTCATCCTGCAGATCCGTGATCAGGACATGGCGGCAAACAAGTCGGCCGATGTTTTTGAAACACCCATCGACCAGATGATACTGGCCGGAAGAGGAATTGGTGTTGGTGGTGGAGCGATGTCGGGTAGAATAGCCATCGATGACCAGGACATTAAAACCCTCCGCAAGCAATATCCGGACGAAAAAGTAATTCTGGTTCGCCCGGATACCGTTCCTGATGACATAGGAATGATTTTCGCGACCGACGGGCTACTGACGGGAAAAGGTGGTGCTACCTCACATGCTGCCGTAACCGCCGTTCGCTTGGGTAAAACCTCGGTGGTAAACTGCTCAAGCTTGCAGGTTTTCGACAGTCAAAAAACCTGCGAAATGAATGGCCATTTGCTTAAAAGCGGCGATCTGCTTTCGATAGACGGAAATCTGGGAAACGTTTATATCGGAAACTATCCGGTGAAAACAAATCAAAAGTTTCTCGACTTCCATCTGTGATCCGAAAAACATTCAATAACTACAAACCTTGGCTAGTAGCAGGTGATATTTCTCTAAACTGTTAATTTATTAACAGTTATGTTATTTGGATTTTGGTAAAAATTGACAACAAAGGTGATATTTATTTGCGCACCTCGCCGAAAATACATACTTTTACGCTCCCTTGAAAGTGAGCTATTTAAATATGTTAAAATATCTATATAACCAAATATTAATACAGAAGAACATCTGAGAATTATGGAGAAAATACACGTAAAAAATCCGGTTGTGGAGCTCGACGGCGATGAGATGACACGCATCATCTGGGCAATGATTAAAGACAAGTTAATCCTTCCCTACCTTGATATTGACTTAAAATACTATGATTTAGGGATTGAGAAGCGCGATGAGACCAACGACCAGATAACTGTTGATGCTGCCGAAGCGATAAAAAAATATAACGTAGGTATTAAATGTGCGACCATTACTCCCGATGAACAACGTGTTGAGGAATTCGGTTTAAAACAAATGTGGCGTTCGCCGAATGGCACTATCCGAAACATCCTGGGAGGTACCGTATTTCGTGAACCGATTTTGATGAAAAACATTCCACGGCTTGTTCCCGGTTGGACGAAACCCATTGTGATAGGCCGTCATGCCTATGGCGACCAATACCGGGCTACAGATTTTGTAACCAAGGGCAAAGGAAAACTTACCATTTCATTCACTCCTGAAGAAGGCGAAACCCAGACCTATACCGTACATCAATTTGAAGGCGATGGTGTAGCCATGGCTATGTTTAATACCGATGAAAGCATTCGTGGATTTGCGCAATCGTGTTTCAACATGGCCCTCGACAAAAAGTGGCCTCTCTACCTGTCGACAAAAAACACTATATTGAAGAAGTACGATGGCCGTTTCAAAGACATTTTTCAGGAAGTATTTGAAAATGAATTTGAAGACCGCTTTAAATTTGCCGGAATCACCTACGAACATCGTCTGATCGACGACATGGTGGCAGCTGCCCTTAAATGGGAAGGTGGATTTGTTTGGGCTGCCAAGAATTACGACGGAGACGTTCAGAGCGACACCCTGGCACAAGGTTTTGGCTCTTTGGGGCTCATGACTTCGGTGTTAATGGCTCCCGATGGAAAAACCATAGAAGCGGAAGCTGCACATGGTACAGTTACGCGACACTACCGTGAGCATCAAAAAGGAAACCCAACTTCCACCAATCCAATAGCCTCCATTTTTGCCTGGACCAGAGGTTTGGCTCATCGGGGGCAACTCGACGACAACCAAGCTTTGATCAACTTTGCCCACAAGCTCGAACAAGTTTGCATCGACACCGTGGAATCGGGTCTTATGACCAAGGATCTTGCCTTGATTGTTCACGGCAAAGCACTCAAGAAAGAAGACTACCTGACCACAGAAGCGTTTNTAGACGCCCTTGATTTAAGATTAAAAAAAGCATTATCATAAAAAAATTGCAACCATGACTGTTTTAAAAGAGAAACTCTACGAAAAAATTCAAGCCCACCGGCCCAGGATCAAAAGATTGTTGGATGAGCACAGTGAAACTGTGATTAATTCCGTTACCGTGCAACAGGTTATTGGCGGTATGCGCGGGATAAAGAGCCTCATCACCGATATTTCGTACCTCGACCCTTACGAGGGCATTCGCTACCGCGGCTACACGCTGCCAGAAGTTTTTGAAAAGCTGCCAAAGCCTCCAGGAGCAGAAATGCCTTATGTAGAGGGTTTATTTTATTTGCTTCTCACCGGAGAAATCCCCACACAAAACGAAGTAGAGGAAGTGCTCTACGATTCGGTGAATCGCCGCCAGCTGCCGCGTTATGTTTACGAGGTTATCGATGCGTTCCCTAACCAAAGTCACCCCATGGTTATTCTCTCGGCAGCAGTCATGTCGATGCAACGCGAGTCGGTTTTTAACTTGAAATACCAACGCGGGCTGAATAAAACAGACTTCTGGGATCCCACGTACGAAGATGCCATGAACCTGATGTCGAAGATTCCGGTGATCGGCGCATACATTTACAACAAACTCTACAGAAAATCCGGTAGCGTTTACCAAGATCCAACCCTTGATCTCGGAGCAAATTTTGCCTCAATGATTGCAAAAGACAAACCTTATGATGATGTAGCCCGCATGTATTTCATCATTCATGCCGATCACGAAAGTGGCAACGTAAGTGCCCATACAGGACACCTTATCGCCAGTTCACTCTCCGACATTTACTACAGCATCTCGGGTATGATCAACGGCCTGGCCGGACCGCTCCATGGTTTAGCCAATCAGGAAGTACTTCGCTGGATACAGGAAATAAGAACACGATTGGGTGATAAAGTTCCTTCTAAAGAGCAGATGAGAAAATTTGTATGGGACACACTGGAATCAGGTCAGGTTGTTCCGGGCTATGGTCATGCCGTACTCAGAAAAACAGACCCACGCTACAGCATCCAACGCGATTTCTGTTTGAAACATATGCCCGAGGACGATCTGTTTAAATACACTGATTTACTCTATCAGGTGGTTCCCGACATATTATTGGAACAAGGAAAGGCGAAAAACCCCTGGCCAAACGTAGACGCACAATCCGGTGTAATTCAATGGCATTATGGCGTTACCCAATACGACTATTATACAGTTCTGTTCTCCATAGGCAGGGCACTCGGCGTGTTATCGAATATCATTTGGGATCGCGCTTTGGGTTATCCCATCGAACGGCCAAAATCGATTACCACCGACATGCTCGAACAAATGGTGGGGATAAAAAAATAATTCCATCAATAGCTAAAACCCTGCATCAGTCGTTGCAGGGTTTTTTTTGTGGTGTTTTGCTCCAAGGGAAGACCAAATAGTTACTGACCAACTTTACAAAAAAAGACACCTTTCGTATAAGAAAAACGCCAACTTTCTNAGGTGAATTATAACTCACAAATTGTTTGGCTAACAAAGCTTTAGTATCTTTGCCTGAATCAACCAAATACACCAGATGATAAAAAAGCAGACTACANTGAAAGNAATTGCTGATATTCTTGGGGTATCACACACCACGGTTTCCCGCGCCTTAAAAGGACATCCCGACATTAGNGAGGAGATGAAAAACCGAATTCAAAAGATAGCCAAAGAAATGAACTATCATCCAAACAACCTGGCTGTCAACCTTCGGAAAAGTCAAACCAGNACAATAGGTGTCATCATTCCCGAAATTTCATATTATTTCTTCCCTTCTGTGCTCAAAGGAATTGAAGAAGTTGCTCATAGCATGGGATATAATGTGCTCATCATGCAATCCAACGAATCACTACAAAGAGAGATGGAGAATGTGAATTTAATGCTAGGGAACAGGATTGCGGGGCTTCTAATATCGGTATCAGGTGAAACCACAGCATATGATCACTTCCAAGATATTGAACAGGCAGGCATTCCTATTGTCTTTTTCGACAAAGTACTTGAAAACCAAGCCATATTCAAAGTCGATATCGATGGTTGCAAATCCGCCTTTAACGGCACCACACATCTGATAGACTCAGGTTTTGAAAACATTGCGCTGCTCGCCGGGAATCCAAATCTATCAATTACAGTGGATCGGATAAAAGGTTATAGGCTGGCCCTGGATGCGAAAAAAATTAATGTCTCGGAGTCAAACATACTATTTGCTAACAATTTAACAGAAGCTGAAATTGTCACCCAACAAGTATTAATCCGGAAAAACCCACCTGATGCCATCTTTTGTATCAGCGACGAAAACTTATCAGGTGCTTTTCAGGCAATTAAAAAAATGGGGTTATCCATTCCCAATGATATCGGATTATTATCGTTTAGTGATGGCCCACTCACCGCGATGATGTCACCCACTATTTCTTGCATCAAACACTCTGGATACAAAATAGGGACTAAAGCCGCCAACTTATTATTTTACCGGATTCAAAACTCGGACAAAGAGATGACACCGATTTCACAGATAATAGAAACGGAATTGATTGTTAGGGAGTCGACACAAAGAAGGCCACAAACCACAAAGGCTTAGTAGCTTTTAGAACCCACAAATTCAATAAATTAATTCTTTCGGCAGCACAGGCATTGCTCCGTGTTGTTGGCAAACATAAGCTGAAATCCGGGTAGCGTGCTCGTGCATGTGTCGAAGCGATTTTTTTTGGATTAGCCCCATGATTAAAGCTGCCGAAAAGGAATCGCCGGCTCCAATTGTATCAGCCACTGTTATGGTCTTGGCCGAAATATACGACAACTCATCTGCCGTATAAAGCAAGCTGCCTTCACTTCCTTTCGTTAATGCAATAGTGTTTAGCCTGAAGTCAGCAGCTAGTTGTTGCAGTTTAGCCTCTTCCCCGTTAGGAAGTCTTAATAATGAGGACAGCACATCAAGTTCGTAGTCGTTTATTTTAAGCACATTACAAGCCTTCAAAGAATCTATGATCGTTTCTTTTGTATAGTAGTGCTGTCTCAGATTCAGGTCGCACAAGCATATGACATCAGGAGATAAGCGTGATAAAAAAAGTTGTATGGTTTCGCGCGATACATGATTTCTCTGCGCCAGCGTGCCAAAACATACCGCATCAGCTGTACGGGCCAGTTCGTCCAGTTCATTTGAAAAACGAATCTCATCCCATGCAACTCCCTCCTTTATTGAATACATGGGGATGCCATTTTCAAGGTGTACACCAACAGTACCGGTTTCCGACGATGATTGTTGCAACGAATGTTGCAAACCCATTGAGGAAAGGGTATTGGCCAATTCAACACCCAGCTCATCATCGCCAATGGCACTCACTACCAGCGCATCAGCACCCAACTGCATGGCATGGAAGGCCACATTGGCAGGAGCACCGCCCAATTGATTTCCTGATGGAAGCATGTCCCATAATACTTCTCCAAGACCGATAACTTTAGGTTTTTTCATCATCCCGGCATTAATTTGGGTTATTATGATATTCTGTTTCTTCAATTTGCAACAACCGCTTTTTGGTTGGTTCCTTTATCCAGTTATACATCATGCCAATAAACAATATTCCGGCATAAAATGTTGCCAACATAAAGCCATAAATCGGCTGGGAGTTGAATGCATCGCTTACTATACCCATTGACAATGGACCAAGGGCAGCGCCTGCCGCGGTAAAAAATAAAATAATCCCGGAAACTGCTCCCCCCTTCACTTTTGGAAAACAACTGATTCCCTTTGAGTTGATCGTTGGATACATCACCGACATAAAAAGACCCGATAAAGGCAAAAGCAACACCCTTACAGTGGATCCACCAACAACGCTAAGTCCGAAACATAGCAGAATGAGAAAACTAAAAACGGCCAACACGGCAGCCCAGTTATAACGCTGCATAACCCATGCTCCAAGAAAACGTCCACCGGCACGCAGGACAAAAAATATCGGAAGAGCGTAAGTTGCCCACATCAACAAATCACCTTCATAACCAAAAATCAGGGTTGGCATCCAAACATAAATGGCCGTTTCAACAGAAACATACAAAAACGCTGCCACTGAGAAGCCCAATGCATAAGGATCACCAATCATCTTCATTGTACGTTTTAGGTTAATCGTTTCCTGTGTTGATTTTGTTGTTTTTGGATATTTTGCCAACAAAGAAAGTACAATAAGTACCACAGATAAGGTGGCAGCAACCACATACAAGTAGCGCCACTCAACCCCGCGCGACAGGAAATAGGTGACAATGAAAGGGCCAATGATCGCTCCAACGCCAAAAAAACCTTCAACATTATTCATTGTAGAAGTGTGCTCGCGGGTAGAAGTAGAGATATCCCCAATCAAAGCCAATGCTCCTGTTTTAAAAATACCAATAGCAAGTCCTGAAACCATTAGTAAAGCGAGGAAAAAACCAAAGCTTGAACCCACCAAAAACATATACGAGCTTAAAACAAACAAAGTTAGTCCCATAACGATGGTAACTTTCCTACCTAATTTATCGGCAAGAAATCCTAAAAAAATCCCGGCAGCAGCAATGGCCACCATAGGTCCGTAGTGAAGCAGGCCGGCTGCCGTCATGCTCAGGTTAAATTGCTTCATTACTTCGGGTATGATTACGCCCACTGCATCTGTGGTCATCGCAAACATAAGGAACATCATATAAGTCAACCATTTAACTATGGTCAGGTTTTTCTTTTTATCGAAGGAAATTTGAGTTGCCACGTAGTAATTTTTTAAATTATTATTCAGAACCGTTTTTCAACTGCCTGATGCAGTGCATCGCTGAAAGTAATGCTAAAGTGTCCTGTTTTTAAATCAGCCTCAAGGGTAGCATAGGAGTTCACATTACTCCAGGTAATATTCAACTTTTTTGGATCAGCGTTTTGCAAATAAATTTCACCATTAAAAGCGGGATGGCTATTTCTGAATTTTATTAGTTCAACGAGCTTTATAACGACAGGTTTCTGAAGAGCATCCAACAATTCCTGAGCGGAATAATAATGACGATTGATATCGCGGCCCACGTTCGTTTTGGCCAACAGTTCCATATCGTTTGACCCGGCCAAAAGACCCATGTAGTAAACCTGTGGAATTCCAGGAGCAAAAAATTGAATTGCACGTGCCAGGAGATACTTTTGGTCATCAGCACCCAGAGCGTTGTAATAAGTAGTGTTTACCTGATACAAATCAAGGTTAGAGGCAGCTGCTCCGGTTGCCTTTTTACTCTTTCCGCCTGTATTAATATGAATCTGCTCAACAATGTCACTCAATCGATCGCTGTTGATTAATCCCGGTTTTTCACCCTCTGCGGCCACGTCAATAATACCAATACCATCGTGTGTATCCAATACGGTAAAGGCATTTCGCGGTGATATTGACAGCCAGCTGAGCAGGTTAGACGCGTCCTGATGAAAAATGGTATCGAGCACCAGAACAGGCAGGGCAAAATCGTAGACATAATCCACTTTGGCTGCAATTTCAATTTGCGTTTGGTGGTGAGAATGGATTTCAACCAGCACCTCCATGTTTTTGCCATGGGCTACCTCTGTGAGCTCGTTGATAAATTCAAATGTTTCGGGTATCATGAAACAGGAAGTGCCTTGTTTTTTAACGGCATAACCGGCAGCATCAAGGCGAATTTGTTTTATGCCAGCCCTTTGAAAGGTGGATAAAATTCCGTTTAAATATTTTATGCCTTCTTTACTATGAACGTTGATATCGACCTGACTACCGGTAAACGTTGTCCAGATTAACCTGGATGATCCATCCAAAAACTTAAAGGTTGTGAAAGGGAAACCAGGTCTGGGTCTGTATATTCCAAGCAAATCGGCCTCTGTAGCCCCTGCCGGAAAAACATGATCAAAACTCAAAAAAAGATTGACATATTCAGATTGTTGACCCTTTTGTAAAAAATCCTGAAACTGCATGGATTTGGATGAGATGTGGTTAACAATTAAGTCGGCCATAACCTCAACACTTTTTCCCAATTCCAGCAAATCGTCCCATTCACCCAAACGGGGGTCAATCAATTGGTGATCTACAGGATCAAATCCGGCATCCTCACCGTCGATGGGATTAAAAAAGGGCAATATATGAACACCCCCAAACAAACCTTTTAACTCCTTTTTAAACAGGCTATTCAGGTCGTTTAAATTTTCACACCCAAACCGATCGACATAAGTGATAAGTTGTATTTTATTGTTCATAATTTTCGAGAGTCTCCAGTTATTTGATATAAAGATAATCGTTTTTACAACTTGATTCCATATTATAGTGAATGGAAAGCTTAAAAAATGGAGAGGTCCATTTGCGAACAAACGAAACCTCTCCAAAGGGTATTTAGTGCTTAAACATATTTACAATAACGGTTAAAAAGTATAGGAAATGGTAGCTGTAGTAGCCCGTCCTGTGATGGGGCGTGCCCTCATGTAGTTAACACTATTGTCGACAAAAGGATCTCCCTCCATTTCGGTGAATCCCAATGTATTGGTAACATTATTGGAATTAATCATCAAATCGAGACCTTTAGTAATATTGTAACTCACAAAAGCGTTTACATAAACAAATCCGGGCAGCACAGCCACATTGTCATCCTGTGCATATACCTTTGTTGTTCCGATAAGGCTAAACCCGATGTTGGCTTTTCCTTTCAAGAAGCTGTACGAAGGATTGATATCGTACATTAAAGCAGGAACCCGGCGTGGCACATTTCCTTCTTCAGCGACAGTCATACTCTTGGTAATCTTTGCTTTGGTATAAGTAGCACCGGCAGCAATGTAGAAATTAGAAAATGTTGCAACCGCATCCACTTCAACACCATAAGTATTATAGTCTTTATTCAGAACCTTGCCAAACTCTTCATTTTGTTCCGAAATTACATCATAAAATCCTGTAGCTGTAAAACCTAATCTGGGTGATTTGAATTTAAACCCAAGTTCAGCCTGATTAATTTGGTCGGCACTTAAGCCACTGATAGTTTTACCATCAGCATCAATAAACGGAGAGTAAAGAAGTCTGTCGGCATTGGCTCTACCACCTTGGCTGTACCTTGCATAAACAGCTTTAGTTTCGTCGAGCAAATAATTTGCACCAATAGAATACGACACATAACCAAAATTATAGTTCACTGTATTTGGTTTTGCATTGTTTAACAAGGTAACACTTTCCTCAGTAGGAGAAATAATACCATCTTCGTCCACATCCACAGCGGCCTGATAATTTGATAAATAATAACCGTTGGCATTGCCCATATCGTACCGCAGACTGGCATCCATACTAAATTGAGAAGTCAGCTCTACCTCAACGTTGGCATATGGTGCGTCGATGGTATAAGCCATATCGTACCCTCTTGTACAGCAGTTTCCCCACATGGGCACACCATGAGCAACAAGGCCATTGTCGGTATAAAACGAACTATCAGCACTTTGCACATTCATTAACCTTGGGCCATCGTCTCCGTTAACATCAGTCAGATAAGTTTGCCACAACCAGCTCATAGCAATCTTTTGGTAGGCATTGTAGTAGCCAACGGTTATTTTTGCTTTTCCTAAATCTTTGGTAAGAAAAATATCATTTGTAAAATTGTTCAGGTTGTTCATTTCCACATCAAAGGTAATGATTTGCATGGCCAGCCCATTTCCATTCAAATTTTGGATCTCTGCCGGAGTTAAAGGCACTCCTGCTTGGCTTCCATTGGCGTAGCTCATGGTATATCCTTCGCCTGCCAGATTTTTTGCTATATCATCGGCACTAGCTACCTGAGCAGGAAATGGTGAGTTAAAAGTTCCTTTGGTAAAAGCCATTCTGGCTCTATCTTTAATTCTCCAGCCATTGCCTATTTCAAAATCGAACTCAGCACCTATGGCCAACACTTTTGGGTGCATACCGTCAGAGATATTGCTAGTACGTCTGTTTCCATTCTGATCAACTCCGTGAAGCAGCAAGAAACCAGGACTTTGAAGGGTGTTATGGGTTAAATCAAATCCCTCAATCGATTCATATGTTGGATTATCAGCTGTACCTGTTGCTTTCACCGGCATGGGCATATAACTGATCGCCTTGTCGTTAAGATATTTAAGGTATATACGGGCATATCCCTTGTCAAACTGTTTGGTGAGATTTGCTTTTATTTGCCCACCATAATTGGCAGTAAACCCGGGCTTACGTGGTCCCTGACCGGAGCGAAAAAATCCCCCAACATTAAATCTAAAACCATTACCTAAAGAACCTCCAAAATCGAAATCTGTGCGCAACGATTTGAAATCGACTCCAAAAGTAGTGGCCACTACGCCTCCCTCTTCCACACCTGTTTTGCTGATGAAGTTAATGATACCGGCAGGAGAGTTACTGGCGAGGGTTGATGCAGATCCTCCTTTCAATGCCTCAATTCTACTTACAGACTTATCATACCTTAGAAATATATCAGCATTACCAAAAGAAATATCTCCAAACTGAAGTATGGGCAGTCCGTCTTCCTGCAGAAGTAAGAACTTGGAACCACCCGAAGCCACCGGTATGCCCCTGACGGAAATGTTGGCATTACCTTCTCCTCCACTTGACTCAACATGAATACCGGGAATGGCCTTGAAAATTTCAGCCGTAGTCTGGAATCCCAATTCATCAAGAAATTTTGGCTTAAGTGAAGTAAGGGCATCGGCAGAACGCAAAGCGGACTTCTCATTGACCAAACCCGTTACTACCACTTCATCAAGACCCATGAGATCGGTAGCCAAAGCAAAGTTGATTACCGTTTTTTGTCCTGAAACTACAGCTACCTCAATAGTCTTAGTAGAGTAGCCAACGAATGAAGCAACCAGCTGATAAGTGCCCTCGCCTACATCAGCAATTACATACTTGCCATCCAAATCAGTAATAGCACCCGTGAGGGTTCCTTTGATCTGAATGGTGGCTCCCACAAGTGTCTCCTTGTTCTGAGCATCCGTTACCGTGCCTTCAATTGTTCCGGTTTGTGCCTGCAACATCGTGAAACCCGACAGACAAGTTCCTAAAAACAACATCATTAAAAGTGTAAATTTTCTCATAGTTAAAGTCTGTTAATGATCAATTAAAAAAATGTTAAATATTTTCACCAACAAAAATAAACCTGAAATCAAGCGTTTTTTACGTCATTTTTAGGCTAAAATACCGCACAGGTTAACGTGCACGTTAACGCACATGTTAATCGTTAATAACTTATTCAATTTTGTTAATAACTTGTAGTAAAAATGCTTTTAATTGACAACTTTTTAACTCCAAAACGCATCTGTTTTTTAATCGCAATCGTTCTAAAAAGCAAAATAAACCTGTGAATGGAAAACTATCCTTATTTTTGATAAAGAATTTGCATACTACCATGATACATCAACAGGAGATCACCATAGGCCCATTCAGAAAGGGTATACATTCAATCAACAGGCTGATTATCAACTCTTTTGAAAATTTACCACAGACCGGGCTTCTTCATATTTTCGTAAAACACACCTCTGCCGGAATCATGTTAAACGAAAACGCCGACCCCGACGTACTCCAAGACATCGACTTGTTACTAAAACGACTGGCTCCTGAAGGCGACACACAATATCGTCATACACTGGAAGGCCTTGACGATATGCCTGCGCATTTTAAAAGTCTGGTAGTGGGCAGCTCCGTTACCATACCTATTACCAACCACAAGCTAAATCTGGGGACATGGCAAGGGGTTCACTTTTGTGAATTCAGAAATCATGGAGGCCATCGCAAACTGGTTTGCACCTTGTACGCTTAGGCCGTTACCGTTTCTGCACCGACTACAATAACGCGTCAGGGCTGAAAGTTATGAAAAGGTTGGCGAAAAAATTCCATACGGTGACCACACCGATGGCGAAAACTTTGGCCAGATAAAAGTTGAATTTGAACCGGCTTACCAAGAGCCACAGTATGAAGGTGTTTATAACTAATCCGATGATTGAAATCAAAATAAATTGGGAATACTCCAACATGATTTCGGGATTATGACTTTCAAAAGTCCAAATCCTGTTCAAAAAGTAATTAGAAGTGGCTGCCGACATAAACCCGATGGCATTGGCGACATATTTTGGTATATGAAGTTTTTCTTTGGTGAAATAGGTCAGGCCAAAATCGACAAAGAGCCCGGAAAACCCCACTACGCCAAACTTGATAAATTTGGAAATCAGCTCTGGGGTTATGAAGTCAAACATCAGATCAGGTTTATGGTGTTAGGTTATAAATCCACAATCATTACCATCGGCAATTCGTCGCGCACTATATCCACAGTGATTCGTTGACCGGGTTTTAGTTTCTTAAGCCGCGACATATAATCGTAGATATTGGTAACTTCCATGCCATCCAAAGCCGTTATGCGATCACCCTTTTTCAAACCTGCGGCAGAAGCCGGACCACCGGGAGTAACGCCACCAATGCCAAGCCCGTTATTTTCGGTACTTGTGAAATCAGGCATGATGCCCAATTTTACCTTTAGCGAACGGCTGTTACGGCCTTCCTGGACAGGGGCTGCTGTTTCCTGGTAAGTAAGAGCCACGGGTTGGTTTATCAGCGCCACGACAATTGGTTCCACAAAGTCAAGAATCATTTTCTCGCCTTCATAATTAATCAGATCGGCATCGTCCAATGGGGTATGGTAGTCCTGATGTGCTCCGGTAAAGAAGAACAAAACAGGCACTCCGACACCATAAAAACTGGCATGATCAGACGCCCCATAACCCTCAGGCGAATGCGTGAAACCCATGGTACTCGATGCCTCCCATGATTTAAGCAAATCTTCGGTCTCAACGGCTGTGCCTGTACCGCCAATCATTAAATTCGGCTTTTCAGCATCGAGGCGACCTATCATGTCAAAGTTAAGCATCAGCTTAACCTGCTTTAAACCAATGGTTGGGTTGGAGGCAAAAAACTGAGAACCCAGCAGCCCCATTTCTTCTGCACCGAAAGCCATAAAAATGACCGAACGTTTAAGTTGCTCTTTACCGGAGGCCAGCGACTGAGCCAACTCCAAAACAGCCGCAACACCCGAGGCATTGTCATCAGCTCCGTTGTGCACGGCAATACTGTCGGGCATACGCGATCCTGAACCCATGCCCCCCATCCCCAGGTGGTCGTAATGTGCACCTATAAGTATGTATTCATCTTTTAAAACCGGGTCAGTACCCGGTAAAACAGCCACTACGTTGTTGGTTACCACTTCTACTTTGTTGAGGTCGGTGGTGGCTGTAAGGGTAACCCCGAGCGGCATAGCCACCGGCTTCATTGTTTTACGGATACTGTCTTCCAACATGTTAACCGTTGTATTGAATTTTTCGAGCAACTTGTTTGCAACCGATCTCTTCACATTCACAGCTAAAAGTCCGGCATCTGCTGTTACCCTGTTAAAAGTAGGTGGCATTAATTCGTCCTGATCGCCAAACTGTGGGCCACTTACAAAAATGATTCCGGCAGCCTCATGGTCTTTGGCTGTCAGGGCCTTATCTCTTGTGCCGACAAAGGAAGCAAACAAGCTCTCCTCGTTGTCAGGCTCCGGATCGCCACGTAGCACCATCACCCATTTTCCTTTTACATCCAGGTTTTCATAATCATTCCACTTGAGCGAATCGAGGTCAATTTCCATCCCAAAACCGGCAAACACCACTTCTGCTTCAAGTGTGCCGTTAGAAGTAAAGGGCATAAGCTGAAAGTCCACATCAAAAACACCGGTAACCTCTTCTATCTGAAGCATATTGCTTTCTCCGGGCTCAACACTTACAGTCACGTTAAACGGCTGCAAACCATTGTTTCCCATTGGCAGAAGTCCGTAGCTCAAAAACTGATCACGGATATAAGCTGCGGCGATATCGCCTTCGGGGGTTCCGGGCTGTCGACCTTTTAGCGAATCGGAAGCCAGAAAATAGATATGTTGTTTCAGGTCATCGACCGTGATTTCAGCTTTCGTTTGGGCATGAAGTGGGGCAAGTCCGGCCAGAAAAAGAACGGCCATCAGGAAATAGATACTGTATCGAATCATCTTCGTTTTATATTTTAGTTTTAGTCTGCAAATTTAGTCGTTTGTTTCTAATTTGCTTCACCGGGCCTGATTATCTTTTTATTGTGACCTATTTGGGAGCTTTTCGTAAAAGATACAAGCCAATTAAAAGAAAAATCATATTCGGTATCCATGAGGCGATGGCCGGCGACAAATTGCCAAAGGCTGAAAAAACCGTACTCACCTGCATGAGGAGAATGTAGGAAAAAGTGAGCGCAATACCAACCCCCAGATGCATGCCAATACCCCCGCGCACCTTTCGACTCGACAAAGCCACGCCTATAATGGTGAGTATAATTATGGCTACAGGCCCGGCCAGTCGTTTGTGTTTTTCAATTTCAAAACTCTTGTAGGCAATCGACCCTTTTGCTTTTTCGGCGGCTATATAATCGTTCAGCTGGTATAAATTCATCTCTTCAAATACTTCCTTCACCTTATATAAATCGGTAGGTTGCAGCGCCAGTGTAGTGTCCATCTCCTCACCTTTTATCAACTGCTGATTTCCGTTATCGTCCAGCGTTCGGACAAAATAATCCTTAAGTGTCCATTTTCCGGTAACCGTGTCCAGCATAAGTTTATCGGCCATAAGCTTATACACCATATTTTGTCCTTCAAATTTCTCAATCGAAAACTTATATCCTGTGGATAAAATCCTGTTGTACGATTCAATAAACACAAAGGTATTCGGTTCTATTTGCAGGTGCAGATTCCGGCTTTGGTCTTTCACCAGATCTTCCATGTAGGTGTTTTTAAATACACGCCGGGTTTGATTGGTAGTAGGAATGAGGAAGTTGCCGAGATAAAAACTTAAAATAGCCAGAATAATAGCAGAAAGCAGATAAGGATAGAGCAGCCGCCAAAAACTTACCCCACTGCTCAGAATGGCGATAATTTCGGTGTCACCGGCCAGTTTTGATGTGAAGAAGATAACCGAAATAAAGGTGAACAGGTAAATAAAAAGGTTGATGAAATATGGAATAAAATTGATGTAGTAGTCAACAAGTATGGCTTTGAGCGGAGCTTCATTTTTTATGAAACTATCGATATTCTCGCTTACATCAAAAATAATCACGATGAGTATCAACAAACTAATGGCATAGAAGAATGTCCCCATGAACTTTTTGATGATATATCGATCGATAATCTTTAGCATGAACCTTAATTTTAAAGTCGATGACTCACTTTTTCCACCATTACATTTTTCCACGAAGCAAAGTCTCCGGCCAGGATATGCTCTCGTGCCTGTTTTACCAGCCAGAGATAAAAAGCCAGGTTATGCTGACTGGCAATCATCGCGCCCAAAATTTCTTTTGAAACGATTAAATGCCGCAGATAGGCTTTTGAATACTGACTGTCGACATAGGAACTTCCATTCATGTCGATGGGAGAGAAATCATCTTTCCATTTTTCGTTTTTAATATTTATTATCCCTTCGCTGGTAAACAACATTCCATTTCTTCCGTTACGGGTAGGCATCACACAATCAAACATATCCACACCCAGGGCAATGCTTTCGAGAATATTGGCCGGAGTACCCACTCCCATGAGATAACGTGGTTTGTCCTTTGGCAGTATGCGACAAACCAAATCCGTCATTTCATACATATCTTCGTGTGGCTCGCCAACCGACAAACCGCCAATGGCGTTTCCGTCAGCATCCTTACCGGCAATGTATTCAGCCGATTTAACACGCAGATCGCGGTAAGTACTTCCCTGAACAATAGGAAAAAGAGACTGACTATAGCCATAAACCGGTTCGGAGGCATTCATTTGGTCGATGCATCTGTCGAGCCAATGGTGGGTAATTTCGAGTGAGGTAGCGGCATAATTGTAATCGCACGGGTAGGGAGTGCATTCATCAAACGCCATCATGATATCAGCGCCAATAGCCCGTTGAATATCAATAACTCTTTCGGGTGAAAAATGATGTTTCGATCCATCGATATGCGACTGAAAAACGACACCTTCGCGGTTTAGTTTTCGCTTGTCGGTTAAAGAATACACCTGATATCCGCCACTATCGGTTAAAATTGGCCCGTTCCAGCCATTAAACCGGTGCAGACCTCCGGCCATTTTAAGGATGTTTAATCCCGGACGCAAATAGAGATGGTAGGTGTTTCCAAGAATAATTTCCGCGTTTATATCGCGACTTATATCCTGAATATGAATCCCTTTTACCGATCCGGCAGTACCCACCGGCATAAAAATAGGGGTTTGTATTATGCCGTGATCTGTTGCTATTTCACCGGCACGGGCAGCACTTTTGGGGTCGTTAAAAACCAGTTTGAATTGCATTAAATAAATTTTTCGCAAATATAGCCGAATTCGCCTAAGTTGAATAATTTTGGAGCTTTTAACAGTTATGACACTTATACCGGTTTTTACCCCAACAGCGCTTATCTTGCTCTCCATTCTCGGATCAGCAACACTCATACTGTTAACCTATTATCTGGCTTTCTTTGCGCGACTTGCCTTTTACAGGCCACCAAAAGCAGAATCAACACCGGCCGTCAACCTGCCTCCGGTGTCCATTGTTATGTCGGCACGCGATGAATACCACAACCTGGTAAACAACCTGCCAGCCTTACTCAACCAGGATTATCCCGACTTTGAAGTGGTCATCGTCAACCACACCTCCACTGATGAAACCGGATCATATCTTCAACAACTGGCGCGTGAGCATCGACATCTGAAAGTCATCAACATTGAACATGAGCTGAACTTTTTCAAAGGCAAAAAATTCCCCTTGTCCATCGGAATTAAATCGGCGAAAAACGAAATCCTTTTACTTACCGATGCCGACTGCAAGCCCGCATCCGACCAATGGATAAAAGAAATGGCCTCGTGTTACCGTCCCGACACAGAAATCGTAGTGGGTTATGGACCGTATGAAAAGCGAAAAGGCCTGCTTAACGCCCTTATTCGCTACGATGCCGTGATGGTGGCCATGCAATACCTTTCGTTTGCTCTGGCCAAAATTCCCTATATGGGTGTCGGAAGAAATTTAAGCTACCGCAAGTCGTTGTTTCTTAAAAACAAGGGGTTTACGTCGCATTACAAAATAGCTTCCGGCGACGACGATCTGTTTATCAACCAGGTAGCCCGAAGCTCAAACACACAGGTGGCCTTACAAAAAGAAAGCTTCGTTTACTCTGTCCCCAAAACATCGCTAAAGAGTTATATCCGGCAAAAAAGGCGGCATCTCACCACAGGAAAGCACTACAAAGCCAGGTTTAAATGGCTGCTTGGTCTTTACAGCTTATCGCAGGTGGTATTTTGGCTCATGTTTCTACTCATGTTAATCCTTAATATCCAACCTTTCATCGCCCTGGCCGTATGGTTTTTCAAAACCCTGATCACGTTTATGGTTCAAAAAAAAGTATGCTCACGCCTTCAGGAACCTCAATTATTATTATTTTCGCTCGCAATTGAGCCGTTGTACGTATTGGTATTGCCTTTGTTTACAATTATCAGCTCAGTCAACCAACCAAAGGAATGGAAGTAAATGATCAACTAACCGAAAAAGGTCAACGTGATTTTCTGCTGATTCGTCAAGCACTCGACACCGGCGACCAACATGCCTATGCCGAACTCATGGGACATTATCGGGACAGTTTATACTACACCATGCTTAAAATGACAGGCGACCCAATTGATGCCGACGACCTGACCATAGAAGCCTTTGGGAAAGCTTTTAAAAGCCTGCACCAGTACACCTCTGAGTTTGCTTTCAGCACCTGGCTTTTTAAAATTGCCACCAACAACTGCATCGATTTTGTAAGAAAAAAACAAAAAACAAACCGCACCATCACTACCGGACCGGAAGCCGACACCTTGCAGAACACCGTGCAGGACAGCTTGCCCGACCCTGAAGAACAATACATTATAAATCAAAAAGTTAAACTGATGAGGGAGGTAGTCCAAAAGCTTAAACCTCATTACAAAAAACTCATTGAACTGCGCTATTTTATGGAATATTCGTACGAAGAAATAGCCGATGAACTAAAACTACCTCTCGGAACGGTTAAAGCACAACTTTTTCGGTCGCGCGAATTTCTTTACAATGTGATGAAAGACAACCGTGAAAGGATATAAACCAGATGAAATTCAAGTCCTGATTCCTTATTTTATCGGCAAAAAACCATGAATTTGTACTAATTTTGCATCCGAATCAAATTAGTCTGAAAAATCATGAACGAATTTCAAAAAGCCATTTTAGCAGGGATTCCCTCCCGTTTACCCCATAAAAAGCCCCTCGACCCTCAGGTGAGCCATGCCCCCAAACGCAAAGAAATCCTTACCCGGGAAGAAAAAAAACTTGCACTGCAAAATGCACTGCGCTATTTTGCGCCTGAAAACCATACCATCTTAGCCCCTGAATTTATCGAAGAGCTTGAACTTTTCGGCAGGATTTACATGCACCGTTTCAGACCTGATTACCCCATCTACGCACGCAACATCGATGAGTATCCGCATCAAAGCCGACAGGCTGCCGCCATCATGTTGATGATTCAAAATAACCTCGATCCGGCCGTGGCACAACATCCCCACGAACTGATCACCTATGGCGGAAATGGAGCTGTGTTCCAAAACTGGGCGCAATACCTCCTTACCATGCAATACCTCGCTACCATGACCGACAAGCAAACCCTGGCCATGTATAGCGGGCATCCAATGGGACTTTTTCCTTCACACGAAGAGGCACCGAGGGTGGTGGTAACCAATGGTATGGTAATCCCCAACTATTCAAAACCCGACGACTGGGAACGCATGAACGCGCTTGGCGTATCGCAATATGGCCAGATGACGGCGGGATCGTACATGTACATCGGACCGCAAGGCATCGTTCACGGCACCACCATAACCGTGATGAATGCCGCCCGTAAAGTGGCCAAAGCCGGAGAAGATCCCTTTTCAGGCAAACTGTTTGTCACTTCCGGACTCGGAGGCATGTCGGGTGCTCAGCCAAAAGCGGCCAACATCTCAGGCGTGATTTCGGTAACAGCCGAAATTAACCCCAAGGCCTCCCGAAAAAGACATGAACAAGGGTGGGTAGATGAAATAATCGATAACCTGGACGTGTTGGCAGCTCGTGTGGTTGAAGCCAAAAAGAAAAAAGAAGTCGTTTCAATTGCCTACGAAGGCAACATAGTGGATGTATGGGAGAAATTTGCAGACGAGAACATACGGATCGATCTGGGATCAGACCAAACTTCGCTGCACAACCCCATGGCCGGAGGCTATTATCCGGCAGGGCTCACTTTTGAAGAAGCCAACCGCATGATGGCCGAAGATCCCGAAAAATTTAAAAACGAAGTGCATGCGTCGTTGCGACGTCAGGCCGCAGCCATCAACAGACACACGGCAAGAGGCACTTACTTTTTCGATTATGGTAACGCCTTCCTGCTCGAAGCCTCCCGTGCCGGCGCAGAGGTGATGGCGCAGGATGGAATTCATTTCAAATACCCCTCCTATGTTCAGGACATCATGGGACCGATGTTTTTCGATTACGGGTTTGGGCCATTCCGTTGGGTTTGCACCTCAGGAAGTCCAAAAGACCTGGAAATGAGCGACTTAATAGCCTGCGAAGTACTTGAAAACCTGATGGACGTATCTGAAAAAGACATCCAAAGCCAAATGGCCGACAACATCCGGTGGATCAAAGGAGCTCAGCAAAACAAACTGGTGGTGGGTTCACAGGCACGCATATTGTATGCCGATGCCAATGGCCGGATCAAAATCGCGGAAGCCTTTAACCAGGCCATCCAAGACGGAAGAATCTCAGCTCCGGTGGTATTAGGCCGCGATCACCATGATGTAAGCGGTACCGACTCCCCTTTCAGGGAAACATCCAATATCTACGACGGATCGAGCTTTACGGCAGACATGGCCATTCAAAATGTCATTGGAGACGCGTTCAGGGGTGCTACCTGGGTTTCGATACACAACGGCGGCGGCGTAGGCTGGGGCGAAGTGATCAATGGCGGTTTCGGTATGCTCCTCGACGGCAGTCAGGAAGCAGACAGGAGGCTTAAAAGCATGCTGTTCTGGGATGTGAACAACGGCATCTCACGACGAAGCTGGGCCAGAAATGATGGCGCAATCACAGCCATCACAAGGGCGATGAACGAAAATCCATTGCTGCGCGTTACCTTGCCTCACCTGGTCGACCAGCAAATAATACAAAACATAAACTGATGAAAAGGGGGTTAGCGGCTTTACAAAGTCAGATAACTCTTGCTTTTGGTGATGTCCGTTTCTGGATACTGCTGTTTTTTATCTTGCGGCTATACAACATCTGGCTTCCACCCCTCGACATGGCCCATAACTGGCGTCAGACCACGGTCGCTATGGTGGCACGTAATTTTTACGAAATAGAAGCCAACCCCTTTTATCCGCGTATCGACATAGCTGGTGATCTCAGTGGCATTACCGGCATGGAGTTCCCACTGCTCAACTACCTGATATACCTTGTTTCGTTGGTTTTTGGCTACGATCACTGGTATGGACGGTTAATCAACCTCACGATTTCTTCGCTGGGTATCTGGTTTTTTTATCTGTTAATAACGAAATACTTCAATCAAAGAACAGCCCTTTATGCCTCGGTAGTCCTTTTAGCCTCTATCTGGTTTGCTTACAGCAGAAAAATAATGCCCGACACGTTTTCCACCTCCCTTATCATAACAGGCCTGTATTTTGGCACAAACTACCTCGACAGACGACCGTCGGTTGCTAACCTGATCACCTTCTTTTTTCTGGTTTTGTTGGGCACGCTTTCAAAGCTCCCGGCAGCATGCTTGTTGGGTGCGATACTCCCATTGCTTTTAAGCCCTCAAGTAAACAGACAACGCCGGATAAACCTCATCATGGCCTCCATTCTGGCCATGATCCCTGTGGCCTTCTGGTATTTTTATTGGGTTCCGCACCTCGTGGAGGAATTTGGATTCTGGCATTTTTTTATGGGCAAAGAGCTCATTACCGGAGGTCGGGAAATTATAACTTTTTGGAACGAAAGCCTTAAAAACTTTTACGATAACGCACTGAAATTTATAGGTTTCGCAGCCTTTTTACTGGGTTTGTTTTTTGCTTTTTACAAGAAAAACAAAAAGATGCTGGGCATTTTCGCTTTTGTCTCGCTCCCCTACCTGCTCATTGTTTTAAAAGCCGGACAAACCTTTGCTTTTCACAGTTACTACATCATTCCTTTTGTGCCGGTTATGGCCTTGCTGGCGGGGTACGGACTAACCCAAATCAAACGAAAAGGATTGTCGCGCTGGCTACTTCTGGCAATAGTTGTTGAAGGGTTAGCCAATCAGCAGCACGATTTCCGTCTGAAAGAAAAAGACTTACCCATCCTTGAGCTCGAACAAGTGCTTGATCGTTTCAGCCACCAGGAAGATTTAATCGCCATAAACAGTGGATATTACCCAACCCCAATGTACTTTGCACACCGCAGAGGATGGGTAGCCCCCAACGATGATCTGTTGTCGGAAGCATACCGAAACAACCTCAAAAAACACGGATTAAGCTACATTGTCATTCTTAAAAAAAGCTTTGGCACAGCCATTCATTTACCTGAAAAGCGTATTTTCGACAACGAAAATTTCTCTATTTATCAAACAGTGCCTGTAAAATGACAAAAATCATCCCCATCATGGCAGGAGTTGGGCATTGCTATCTTGTAATCCATGTCTCCGGCTTTTTTCTTGTCGACACAGGAAGTCCGGGTCATTTCCAATCCATCGCCAGGCGTATTCATTCGCACGGATTAGACTTGCGGAACCTGCAATTCATTTTTCTAACACACACCCATTACGACCATGCCGGGAATGCCTTTTTGCTTAAGGAAGCCAGTGGAGCACCCATCATTGTTCACGAAAGTGAGTCGGACATGCTGAAACAAGGCACACATCCGGTTCCCAACGGAACAAACCTGGTGTTTAAAATCATTTCGTTTTTAGGGCAACGGTTCAGTAAATCACATGCTTCTTTTAAGGCTGCAAATCCGGACATTGTGTTTCAAACAGCATATTCCGCAAAGGATCTGGGAGCTGAAGCCCTGATAGTGCACACACCCGGCCATACACTGGGATCTTCATCACTGATCTTTGAGGGTAATTTATTTGCCGGCGACAGCCTTTTCAATGCAGCAGGTATGGTTTGGCCTCCCTTTGCCAACGACGAAGCCCGCCTGTTAGAAACCTGGAAATACTTTGACACACTACCCATAACGACCTGCTATCCGGCTCACGGCAAACGAATGGGCAAGGAGGTCTTAACTAAGGCACTTAAAAAACGGGGGCAAAAAGGGAGGGTTAAACTTAATCGGGCGAAGTTGCGCGGTCAATCCCACGGTCGCCTTCCGACAGACCTCGAAATGTAACTGGAGAAACAAAAACAACTAAGAGACCGACAACATTGATACAGCAAGAAAAAATAATCACCAAACGAACCGGAAAAAGATAGTATAAACCAATATATGAACAGATTACGATACATACCCACGCTTAGCCAGCCACAACCAATGGAAACCACCCACTGGCGATAGTGTAATGTTGGTATATGAAAATGGCAAGTATTCTATACTCAAGGCACCATTATTATCAGAGGGCAATGACCAACGAAAAGTTATACAATTAAACACAAAACGATGAGAGAATTCAAATTTCTTTTTCTTATACTCATTTTGCTAGGTTGCAAAACAGAAAGCAAAAAAGCTAAAAGTTTTACTGCAAGTGATTGGAAAAACATATTAACGTATACATTAGCATTCGCTGAAGGGGAAAAGCCATATGTGTTCAAGAACTATGAAAATGATAAATCGAAAGACTTAATTTCATCCATTTATAAGGATTGTTCAG
>JGI11705J14877_10000177_pt1 | contig 40017 bp, 38 predicted proteins | sample Etolaghawater15m_FD_14877 | JGI IMG/M metagenome (IMG submission 14877) | reverse complement strand
GGCGGGAATCTATGCCATCGGTCCACTGAAAAAACCCAGGTTGACCACCTTTTCCAACCCGCCGATGTCTGAAAGTCATGTAATATCCTATCTGCTCACCGGATCCTCGCCAGAGACATCAACGGGGACAAGACTCTCCATTGGCAGGCAGATCAACAGTAAACTTTCCGTTTCAGTGGGCACGGATGTGAAAACGGGTGAAAGTGAGTTTATAACCCGCTATCGCCTGAACCGCAACATTCATCTCCAGACCACAACCGGTACAAGCAGTAATGCCGGAGATATCTTCTACACCATTGAACTTGAAGATGCTGCTGTAGTACCTACACGCCTGTGGTGACCATTTGGTCATAAATCGAGACTGCCAGCTATTTGTTTACAGTCCCTTCAAGAGAGAAATACGGGTTATTCTCGTGGTCAAAAAAAAAGGCAGAATCAACTAAATGATTCTGCCTTTTATAGTTTACTTAGTCAGCTTTCCAGAAATCTTCTTTTTCTGCGCCGCATTTAGGACAAACCCACCCTTCCGGGAGTTTTTCCCAGGGAGTACCAGGCTCAACCCCATTCTCATAATCCCCTTCTTCAGGATCGTATATATAGCCACAAGGGCATTCCCATTTCTGCACAATACACCTCTTTTAGAATATATGTTTTTTCATCTCATTCTGCTTTTTACTGCAAACAGAGTATCAGTCAAAGGCCTGTTCGGTCTTCCATACTTTCCAGACCTTGCCAACCAGATCAATACCCGGTTTGAGCGTTGCCTTACCAGGGCGCCATCCTGAAGGTGTGGCTTCTCCACCCTTGGTTTCCCGTACCAGTTGAAATGCCTGTACCTGACGGAAGGTCTCATTGACGTTTCGGCCAACTGGTGGAGTGAGGACCTCATAGCCTTGAACCACGCCATCGGGATCAATGATGAAACGGCCACGGGCTTCGACCCCCGCATCCTCGTCATAAACACCATAGACGGTCCCAACTTTACCGCCTGCATCTGAAAGCATTGGGAAGGGGACACCGCCGTCCACCATCTTACTCAGCTCATCTTCATCCCACATCTTGTGGGTGAACATGGAGTCAATAGACATGGAAAGGACTTCAACACCTAATTTCTGAAGTTCAGGATATTTTTCAGCGACCGCTGAAATTTCAGTAGCTCAGACAAAAGTAAAATCACCCGGATAAAAACAGAGTAAAACCCATTTTCCCAGATAGTCTGAAAGCTTGGTATTGATAAATTCTCCCTTATGGAATCCCGGAGCTGTGAAGTCCGGGGCTTTTTTACCGACTTTAATCATGGAAATCTCCTTTTTTGCTGGTTGTTTTTCATCTGTTACTTTGCTGTCCGGCTCTTCACCAACCGGTCCTCCGGTGGGTCTGGCACATCCTACAGCTGCTTCTTCAGGCATGTTTAGCTCCTTTTGGGGTTGGCAGTTTGGATGATGGTGAAATCATCCACCTCTTGTTGATATCTTTATAGTATATATGCATGTGGTAATTAATTTCCAGCATTTTGATTAGAAACAAATAACATACTGTAATATTAACTATTTATTTCTCGCTGGTCTCGAATTGCAAAGTCTTCTCCACCATATCTATAATGGGTACGGGTGGCACTTCCTTAATTCCGTAAATGACATCCAGGTGCATATCATCGGGAACATGACTGAGTAGTTTTTCAGCCACTTTCTGGTTTGCCTGACGAAAACGAAGTTTTACATTCAAGGTGATCGGAGTACTACTGTTACTGCTCAGCCCATAATGTACCTCGCGGTACCCCTTCGGGGGTATTGTATCGTGCCTGGAAAAACTGACTATTTCCCAGGGATCAAGAGCAAAATGCATATTTTCCCCCATTCCGTCTGAATTAAACAGTCTGGTTCCTTCTGGAAGTTTTCCTTTTTCATCAATGTGCCCACTGCTCATTACGACCTTTCCTGAGGCATCAGTGGCTGTCACCTCAAGCCACATCTGACGAATATTGGTCAGAGAGGTTGGAAGGTTATGCCCGGCACGTCTGTTATTCACTCGAATCTTCACTTCAGCCAGCTTTCCGTCCCGATAGATTGGATCGATATCCAACTCAGCTGCAGCCTGTAACCGACCTACTGCCATCTCATATTTCTGGCGGGCGCTGACAGCCAACTCCTCATCTCCAGCCTTTTTTGCCGCCATTTCAGTCAGTGCATACATCAGAAAATTGGCACCGTTAAAATAATGATGATACTCACCCCGAACAGGTTTCTGGAAGGTGTCGGCGGAGCGTTTAAACGTTTCCAGGTCTACCATATGGCAGTCCTGACAATTGATGTCTTTTGCTGCGTAGGTACTGTTTTTCCACTCCGTATATGTCATTTCCAGAGGGGTATGTTTTTCATAATGGGTGACCTGATGGCAGGAGGCACAGAGTTCTGTCTTCAAATGGAGGGGGGACTCCACGCACTCATGAAACCCTTCGCCACAATCTTCACTGGCAGGAAAGGGACCGAATTTCGTTAGGATGACTTCGCCATCCACTTCTTTTCCGGGAGACAGGATCATCGACCCGTTTTCAGGTTGATGGGTTGGAGTCTGCCAGTGGGTATGTCCCTTTATGGAATGGCAGACATCACAGGAAACCCCAGCCATGGCAAGAGGACTCAGGTCTTTCAACCCTGCCCCTTTTACTTCCCCGTTAACTACAGCTGCTGCAGTATGGCAGCCTTCGCACTGTTTTGCGACATCATGTCCTACTGCTTCAATGGCAAGTTTCAACTCTCCCTGATAAATGGGATCCTGAAAAGCTATGGAGTGCATGGAACCACGCCACTCCTCGTATTGCTGAGGATGACATTCAGCACAGGTTTCGGGTTCAGTGAATTCCGCCGCTGACTTCTCCCACTGGATAAGTGATGGTGCATACGGATACTGCTCCATGTCCACACCATTTTCCGTTGCCATTGCCAACGATGCGACAGCGATAAGGCCTGCACTCATTGCAACAGTTAATCCCGAATACGTTCCTTTCATTCATCATCTCCTTCATGGGTAGATTTTTTTTGTTTGCCAGCGTGGTGATTACTGACAGTACAGTATAGTGTACCATTTTGACTCGATTTCTCCGTTTGGAAATGAGCTGTCAGAGTCAAACGTAAAAAACATTTACACATAATAAAAGCATTAACAGAAAAGTCAACCAAAAGAGAACAATTCTCACAGAATAATTGTTACTACAGAGATGCCAGCCATTATTTGACGTAAAGGTGGGTCTTTTTTTGACTAAGGTGACCAGAAAGGATACAAAAACGGTAGGAGAGTAAAGCAAATCCTGTGAATCAGGACTCTGTGAAACAAGGGATAGTTGCTGCAGCAAGGACAACCCGTAAGTCAAGGTAGTTGGCTTTCCTCAAGGCCATTTTTCCTTCCTAATTCAAAGTGACATCCTCCCTGGCAGTTTCAACCATACGCAGTCCGCGCCTGAAAGGAACATAACTTACTTTCAGGACATACTCTGGAGAAGGATAGATTTCTCTCAGAATATCAAAATAATATCCAGTACCATCCCTATTGGAATAGCCTTCCCAGATATCCGTAGCAACACGAATTTCCTGTGCGTAACTTAATGGAGAAAAGATACGCAGGACGACCAGAATGATACTGGAGCGAAAGAAAAATATACCAATCCACGTTATCAGACATCTAATAAACTTACCCAAGGACTGGAACCGCTTTTCTCTGTTCATTTATAGCCACCATGGTCACCGTGGCTTCCGTCACTTTAATCTCATCATCGGACCATCTTGGACGGGCAAAAACATCAATATGAATTTTGAGAGAACTTCTGCCGATTGTTAGTGTCTCACACCAGAGGCTGACAACATCCCCTACCCGTACAGGATGATGGAACTGAATGGAATCCATGCACACTGTAACATAGCGATGGTGAGCCTGCCGCTGTGCCTCAACGGCCGCAGCTTCATCAATCATGGAAAGAATCACCCCACCAAAGATATCACCATCGGGATTCGTATATTTAGGCAACATGACGAGACGGATAGCAGGTTCTTTTGAAGGTGCTTTCATGGTAATCTCAATTATGCTTCTTCAGAATTAAGGAATAATATCCTTTGATAAAATCTACGTATTCATCAAGAACTGTCGCGTATCATTCCAGAAAATACTGGTGATAACAACACTTTTTTCCTATGACAGGCAATTCTCAACATAAACAGCCATCTTCAATTTGACTGTTTCATCCTGTTCCCGTACAATACCTGAAAATCAACTTCCACCTAAGAGGATCTTTAAATGATGGAAATCACCTATCCCGGACTGATGTGGCTCAGTATCGGTGTGACATTTTTTGTGTTGGAAATGGCCGTTCCAGGCTTTGTTCTCTTCTTTTTTGGGCTTGCCGCATGGCTCACGGCCCTTGGCTGCTACATCTTCCCATGGAACGTCAACACTCAGCTTGGAGTGTTCCTGGTGCTCTCACTGGTCTGTCTTTTCGGCCTTCGGGGAATAGTGAAAAAGGTCTTCATTGGAGACAAAAAGAACGAAGACGCAGATTCTATCCTGGCAAGTGGTGGCGAAAAATGCGTGGTTACCGCCACGATCAAACCACCCGCCGAAGGACAGGTCAAATTTGCCGGCACATTCTGGCGTGCCATATCAGATGAAGCAATAGAGTCAGGTGAGGTCGTTGAAATAGTCGAACAGAAAGAACTGCTTATTACGGTAAAAAAACTTTCTTAAATCCCTTCAATCAAGGAGAGTAGAATGGAAACTTTTATAGCCCTTGGCATCCTCATTGCCTTCTTACTCATCATTCTCATTAAAACTGCGGTAATTGTTCCACAGCGTATGGAATTTGTTGTGGAGCGACTTGGAAAATACAGAGGAACCTTACAGGCAGGATTTCACATTCTGATCCCCTTCTTTGACCGGGTTGCCTATAAAAGGAGTCTCAAGGAAGAACCGATCGACATTGAGGCACAAACCTGTATCACTGCCGACAATGTCACGTTGGAGGTGGACGGTATCTTATATATCCAGGTTATTGACTCCAAAAAATCAGCCTATGGAATCGATAATTTCCATTTTGCCGCTGCCCAGCTTGCCCAGACCAGCCTTCGCTCGGCCATAGGTAAAATTGACCTTGATAAAACCTTTGAAGCGAGAGAAACCCTGAATGGCCAGGTTGTTTTGGCACTCGACGAAGCAGCAGAAAACTGGGGTGTCAAAGTCCTTCGTTATGAAATCAAAGATATTCAACCGCCACGTACAGTCCTGGAGGCCATGGAAAAGCAGATGAAGGCGGAACGGGAAAAACGGGCTGATATCGCACGTTCTGAAGGTGATAAACAGTCCACCATCAACCGGGCCGAAGGTGATAAAGCAGAAGCCATTGCCAGGTCAGAAGGTGAGAAACTGAAACGGATTAACGAAGCGGAAGGAAGGGCCAGGGAAATCACCATGGTTGCAGAAGCCACTGCCGAAGGAATCCGAAGAGTAGCCGAAGCACTGAGCATGCCGGGTGGAAGCGAAGCGGCAAATCTGGAAGTTGCCAAAAGCTACATTAACGAGTTTGGAAAACTGGCCAAAGAAAACAACACCATGATTCTTCCCGCCAATCTTACGGACGTGGCTTCCATGGTAACTGCTGCCATGTCCACCATCAAGCAGGCCAACAAACCTCTTCAGCCAAAACCACAACCGCCCGTCAAAAGACCTGTCCGGCCTCGGGAAACACTGCAACCATAAACACTTTCTCCGCCTATTTCATGTCTGAGCAGTCGCCTCAGACATGAAATGGGAAGAACAGAGGCGTAAGAAAAATCGTAATCACACCAACAAGCATAGAAAGTGGAATACCGATTTTTACAAAGTCACCAAAACTGTATTTTCCGGGCCCATACACCATAAGATTTGTCTGGTAACTCACAGGAGAGATAAAGCTGCAGGATGCTCCCACCATAACCACTATCACAAATGGCATAAAACTCACATCCAGGGCCGAGGCAATGGACATGGAAATGGGGAACATGAACACCGCCGACGCCACATTAGTGACCATGGCATCCATAAGTACACAGCCGAGAAAGACCACAGCAAGCGCCATATATGCATTGTCCCCGCCAAGCAGTCCCAGGAAATCACCTATTACTGAAGATAATCCCGATGCAGTTACTGCAGACTCGAGTCCCATGGCCGAAGCAATCACCATAAGAGTTGAGAAATCAACGGAACGTCCGGCGTCTTCCAGATTCATGCACCCGGTAAGCAGCATCCCCCCTGCTGCAAGCAGGGCAGCATTCAACATACTCATAAGGCCAAAGGCAACGGAAAACACCATGGTTCCCGTAATCACAGATGCCAGCAGAGCCTTATCAGTCCTCTGAATACGGGCGCCACGAAGTTTTTTAGTCATCGCAAAATCGGTTTCGTTGCGGTTACGATAGAAAAACCTGTCTTTCACTTCGAGCAGGGCAACATCACCTGCCTGAATGACCGTTTCTTCCAGTGGATAATGCATGGCTGCCTCACCACGGGCAAAGGCCACCAGCCATACTTCAAAATTTCTGTCTGCAGCCTCCACCTCTCCGATCTGATGCCCTATCATGGGATTCCGTCTGGACACAACCACTTCCACCAGATGATGCCGATGACGATCAGCCTTCTGTTCTTTGGTCGAATAGAGCGGTTTAAGCCCAATCGTTGCCCACAAACCTTTTGCGCCACTGACATCGGCAGAAAAGCTCAGCATATCTCCTGCGACTAAAGTAATATCAGGATTCAACTCCAGTTTGTTGCTATTTCGCGAAATGGACATAATATAAAAGCCGTCACTGGTCATAAGCCCCGCATCGTCAAGGGTTTTTCCAATGAGCGGACTCTTGTCTTCAATGGCAAGTTCCACCCGGAACCACCTGCGTCGCACTTCACCCTTCACGTCAAGCCCTTCAGCAGTTGCAGGAAGAAGAGATGTCCCAACCGTCATAAGGAAGACAAGCCCTACAATCGTAACAGGCACCCCAATCAAGGAGAGATCAAACATTCCGACGGGAACCATATGCGGCAGATCAGCCCCCCCACGCTTAAGGGTCTCATTGACAAGACCTGCAATCACAAGATTTGTAGCGGTTCCAATCAGGGTACAGGTTCCACCCAGAATGGAGGCATAGCTTACTGGAATAAGCAGTTTCTTCGCATCCAACCCGCAGCTCCTGGAAAGATCCCTGATAACAGGGATCATCATGGCAACTAGTGGAGTGTTGTTCAAAAATGCCGAACCAAAGGCAATATTGGGCAATATTTTGAGCTGGGCCCTTAAAATGGACCGGGGGCGCCCGATAAGTTTTTCACTAAGGATTGAGACAGCACCGGTTGAATACATTCCGGCGGCAATCATAAACAGAGCTCCAATGGTCAGGACTCCTGGATTACTAAAGCCCTTCAGAGAATCATCCAAAGGGGCAAGTTTAAAGGTGATGGTCAGGGTCAGGGCTCCGATAAATACGGCTGCCGGGGGAAGTTTACTGAAAATAAGAAGAGCAAATGTTAGCAGCAGAATACAGACAACTATGACTAGAGGAGACATAATTAAACTATTTTTTTCCTTTTTTATCTCTGTTTTTATCACGGATATACAGTTGAATAGGGACCTTATCCAAGCCAAGTCCGTCACGGAATCTGTTCGTCAGATATCGTTCATAGGAAAAATGAACCCCTTTGGAACTGTTACTCATGATGACAAACTTTGGAGGCCTGCTTCCAACCTGGGATGTATAATAAAACTTTAGGCGTTTATTCTTATAAATTGGTGGCGAATGATCCTCCACTGCATCCTGTAACAGTCGGTTAAGAGCAGAGGTCGGGAATACAGAGGTGAATTGCCGATATACGGAACCTATTGTGGGAAAAAGTCGTTTGATACCATAGCCTGTAAGGGCTGAAGCTGTGAGGAGAGGTGCAAATCCGACAAAGGGGACAGCGAGAGCAATTTCTCCCATAATCTGTTTCTGACGCTCTTTGTCATCCTTCACCAGATCCCACTTATTCACAAGCAGAATTAGTCCCCTGCCCTGTTCCTGAGTATAACCAATCACCTTGGTATCCTGCTCGGTGATTCCTTCCTCGGCATCAATGAGAACAACAGCAATATCGCATTTCTCAAGGGCTGCCAGAGCTTTGAGGATGGAAAATTTTTCCAGTTTTTCTTTAGTCTTACCCTTCCTTCTGATGCCAGCAGTATCGATCAGGAGATAGTTATATTTCCCATGTGTCAGCAGAGTATCCACGGAATCCCGTGTCGTACCGGAAACTTCGGAGACCACCATTCGGTCGTGTCCCAGAATCCGGTTTATCATGGAAGATTTTCCAACGTTGGGTCGTCCAAAAAATGCAACTTTCACCGTCCCATCGGGAAGATCAATCTCATCATCACTCTCAAGAAGGCTCTCATCGAGTGCATCCATTAAGGTATGGAAACCATATTTATGCTCGGCAGATACCGCCCATAATTCATTAACTCCCAACTCATAGAACTGAGCCATCTGCTCGGTTTCCTGCTCAGGGCCGTCAATTTTATTGATCACGTAGAAAATGGTTTTATCCGTTCGCCGTAAAAGGTTTGCTACTTCCTTGTCAGCAGGTGTTACGCCTTCACGACCATCAAGCACAAAGAGTATGATATCCGCTTCCTCAATGGCAGCAAGGGCCTGGTTGCGGATATGTCCACCCATGGTGTCACCGCTTGCATCCTCTATACCGCCTGTATCAACGAGCATGAAAAGCTTGTCGTTCCATACAACCTTTTCGTAATGGCGGTCACGTGTAACACCGGGAGTAGGATCAACAAGCGCCTTTCTTGAGCGTGTTATACGGTTAAACAGGGTCGATTTTCCAACATTGGGGCGACCAACGAGGGCAACAATTGAATGTGTTTGAATAGGCATAATGGGGATTATTTGAGATCTGCGATAAATTTATTGGATGATTCAATGGCCACATTCATAGACTGAATCAACTCTCCAATCTGTCCTTCAAGATTGGTGAATTCAGACTGCAGGGAACCAATGGCCTGGGCATTCAGGTTGTGTTTCAAAAAGAGCACATTATCGTGAAATATCTTCAGAACCGGTTCCATGGTCTGTTCTGCTGCCTTCATGGTAGCAAGCATTTCATTGTAACGTGTTTTGGTATTTTCTAACTGCTCTTCACTGGAGCGTCGCAGTTCTTTACTTTCATACTGTTTCAGCTCACTCTTCCACTCTTTAAACAATGCATTGGCAACAGATTCAATTTTACCAATCCGAATGGAGACATCATCGGCAGCTTTTTTGCTCTTCTCGTACTCTTTATTGAGTTTATCATAGGCCTTCTTCAGATCCGTCTCTTCAAGTTTTACGACTGAATCAAACTGTTGCAGAGCCGATTGAAATTGTTTCTGAGCCTGCTGTTGAGAGTCGCGGCCATCCTCCACGCGATCGACCAGGATATCACGTTTATGCACGCCAACTTTCTCCATGGCACCATAGTAGGTGCTGGAACAGGCTGTCAGAGCAAAAAGCATACAAACACAGGAACAGAAAAACAGAACATCTTTACATAACAATTTCATTTGATAACCCTCTTCAGGAGTATTGTTGATGAATGGTATTGTACGTCAGAGAAACCTACACTGAAGGCTAGTCGCTGGCCACAAATAAACGCAAGTAAAAAATCAGCAATGGGATGACTTTATTCCCATATTCCAGCAATTGAGGAGTTACAGGAAGGACATTTCCCTTGAATAAGGTTATTTTTTTGGATGAAAAATCCATGACGCAGGATCACTTCAAAACCGCAGGATGGGCAGGAAGTATTCTCACCACCCTTTCCGGGCCTGTTCCCTGCGTACACATACTGCAGCCCCTGAGCTATTCCAATTTCACGTGCATGCTCAAGACTTTCTAAAGTGGTTGGAGGTCGATCGGTTAATTTGTAGGTAGGGAAAAACCCGGTGACATGCCAGGGGATCGATTTATCAATTGAGACCAGAAAATCAGCAATCTGCCGTAACTCTTCGTCGCTGTCATTCAAGCCTGGAATTAACAGAGTCGTAACCTCCACCCAAACCCCGGCATCATGCATTCTTCGAATACTGTCCAGTACCGGTTGCAACCGTGCTCCACAGACAGTTTTATAAAATTCATTCCGATAGGATTTCAGGTCAATATTGATAGCATCCAGCACTGGGGTCAGCAGTTCAGTTGCAGGTTTACTCATATAGCCATTGGAAACAAAACAATTTTTAAGCCCCTCTCTTTTTGCAAGACTCATACAGTCATAGGCATATTCGAAAAAGATCGTCGGTTCCACATAGGTATAACTGATAGAGTTACATCCTGCTGCAAGGGCACTCTCCACAACAGCTTCCGGACTTTTCGCGACCCCTGGCACAGCATCACTGCTGAAAGAACCTGGTTGTGAAATAGAGGCATTCTGGCAATGGCGACAGGAAAAATTACAGCCCACAGTCGCAATAGATAAGCTTCTGCTTCCGGGAAGAACATGAAAAAGTGGTTTTTTCTCAATGGGATCTATATGTTCGGCAATTACTTTCCCATACACCAGACTGTAGAGCACACCACCTTTGTTTTCACGAACCCCACAAAGGCCCCGACGATGGTTGGCAATGGAGCAGTTATGACTGCAAAGCAAGCAGGTAACCCGATCGTTTGATTCCTTTTGATAGAGAAGCGCTTCTCTCATCCTTCTCCCTAAAAAAAACGGATAAAAAACACAGCAACCTTTCTGCAAGCCAATGTAACTTTAGATTCTTTTGAAAATTCAGAAAAGGAAACAGAGCGATAAAAAGCAGATTGGCCGGGATCAGGAAGGACAAGCTTTCTGGGAGTAACACGGGAACAGACTCCCTCAAGGTGCCATTTTTTCATGGAATGCCTCCATCAATAAATAGAGATTCAAGAAAAAAAATACCTTTTTACAACCACTGTTTTAGTCTATCATAAAGAAACGCTGCAGTCAATGATCAACCACAACATATTGGCACATCTATCTACGGCAGCACCACATACTGTGGACATATCCAATAATCTCGACATCTTCTGATTCCACAGAAAATACGCAGGGAGCGACCGAATCCAAAATGATAGAATTCATACAACAGTTCAATCCAGTTACCCAGGCCTTCTTTGCAACGCTCTTCACCTGGGGTGTTACTGCCGCAGGGGCGGCACTTGTTTTTTTCACAAGGGCAGTGGATAAAAAGCTGATGGACTCCATGCTGGGTTTTGCTGCAGGAGTAATGATTGCAGCCAGTTTCTGGTCTCTACTGGCACCTGGTATAGAGATGGCAGATCAACTGGGCCAAACGCCCTGGCTCACCGCAGTTATCGGCTTTATGGGAGGAGGGATTTTCATGCGAACAATCGATGCATTCCTGCCACATCTTCATCCGAGTCTCAGCATTGATAAAAGTGAGGGAATAAAAACATCGTGGCAGCGCAGTACACTTCTGGTTCTCGCCATAACTCTTCACAACATCCCCGAAGGGCTTGCTGTTGGTGTCGCTTTCGGCGCTGTGGCGGCAGGGCTTCCCGCTGCATCGATCGGAGGAGCAGTTGCCCTGGCTATTGGCATCGGAATTCAGAATTTCCCCGAAGGTTCCGCTGTATCGATGCCGCTGAGAAGAGAAGGCATGTCCAAGTGGAAAAGTTTCCTCCTCGGTCAGTCTTCAGGCATAGTAGAACCCATTGCCGGGGTGGCGGGTGCACTTTTTGTCCTGAAAATGCAGAACATCCTCCCCTATGCTCTTTGTTTTGCTGCCGGGGCAATGATCTTTGTTGTGGTGGAGGAGCTTATTCCAGAATCTCAGAGAAGCTACGAACACATTGATATGGTTACGATGGCAACGATGCTTGGTTTTTCAGTGATGATGATACTTGATGTATCACTGGGCTAAACCGGAACTCCCCCCCCTTTAAGGGGGAGGGAGTTGCCTCTCTCTGCACCCAGCTATAAGTATTGTGACCGCTGTCACTTCTTTTTGCTTTACAGAACACCTCTGGTATCAGCCACTACAAATGGTGTCGACCGAATCCCAATGCTCTCTTTTTTGACCCAGAGTCGCATAAAGGGAATAACATTACCGGCTGTGTCCACCATGTTGGTCAAATCCTCCACAAACGATATATCACGAGTTAAAAACTCGAAATAAGAAACATTACTGCTGTAGGGATCTATTACCAGGATAACTTTATCTTTATCATAGGGATGTTTTTGTGGAGTGCCGCTGAAGGAGACATGGGTTCGGCGTAAATCCTTCTCATTTTCAGGTTTCTGATAGACCTGAATGGCAAACTCTTTCACCGCTTCAGGAAAATTTCGTAAGACCATACACTCTCCTTGATCAAAGTTATTCTATAACAAAGTAGTTACATACTGCTACCAGATACCTTCTCTTCCTTTCCCCCTAATCAGGGGAAAGTGATCAGGGGACTACTGGTCATGGTTATCCGCTTTCTGGTTCCAGGACCGGTTTTCAGCAGTTGCACAGTTGCCTGTTCCGTATAAAGATCCGCTGCTGACAGACAATCCACTGGGAGAATAACATCAAGCCCTCGGAATCCGGCAGCCGTTGCCGTGTGCATAACAGCGCCATGGGCGGCCGTTCCTGTGATTATAACCTTAGCTATGTTCTTCTCCTGAAGAATCTTTTCCAGGTCAGTTTTCCAGAATTTATCCACGGACGACTGGACTATTGCTTCTCCATTTCGAGGTGCAACTGGTGGCAATATAGTCTCGGGAGTTCCCTTGGGGGTCAGGCTGTAGATTACTGCCACTCCGGCTTTTCGAGCCCGAGTCATAAGGTCAGCAATACGGGGAACGGTTTCCAGACACCTGGGTCGTCGTTCCATATTGCAGGTCAATTCTTCAATATCGAGGATAAGCAGAGCCGTATCGCCCGGGCTTATAGTCACGGAAGACAATTCAGGATTTTCCGGAGCCTGAACACTCTTCCATACTGCATCAATAGGGGCACTTTGAACAAGGATTGGGGAGAGAAACAGGGTAGCCAGAATAAGGGAAATTGTCCGTAACATATTATCCTCCTGATACGTTTTCGATAAAGAAACACTTGTGTTTACTAATATCATCTAGGATTCATCTTCGTCAAGTAGCCAGCAAAAAAACGACTCTGCCAGGTTTCCACGAAAAGGCTTATGCTTCCCCCCCTGGCCATAATCCTCTTTTTACTTTATGAGAGTTTATAGCATCCCATATAATCGACACGGAACAGCTCCGGGATTCAAAGCTGAATTTCGATGGTAATCAGAAAAAAAAAGACAGAACCAACTGAATGGCTCTGTCTTTTTAATTACACTGACAGGGTGAAAATGAATTTATTTTCTCTTTTTCCTGCTTCTGACATAAATCAGACCGGAGAGTCCAGCCCCAAAAAGCAATAAAGTTGTTGGTTCTGGAACCGGGTCGGTCACAGATAAGTCCCAGCCAATAACATCAAATGCTCGGGGTTCAAGCGGTGTCAAGAAATCATAATATTCTCCGTATGCCGTAGTCGGATCCATACGCCCCAAACCAAGGTCATCTTCCCAGTGGCTAGCCTGATAACCGTCTCCATTATATCTGCCGGTAGAAAACGGTGCCAGATTTGTGGTTCCTCCATCGAAGGAAAAATACGAATCTCCCCACCCTCCTTCAACAGACTCATAGGTCCAGTCTAAATACCCAAACAGAGACCCCGAATCGTATTCGTTTATATAATCGGAATATCGAAACAGATCCAGAACAGAGAAATATCCCTCATCTTCCAATGTATTGCTGGCACCTTCACCACTCCGTCCCCAATCCCATAAGCCATTACCAGGCCCATCCAATCCGTAATAATCCATAATATCAACACCACTCACAAAACCGAGGGCGTGACCGATTTCATGCACCATCACTCCTGCAAAGTCCAATTTATCACTATCTATGCCATCACTGCGATCGTAATCAAAAGAAAAGTTACTGCTCATCAAGACGGAAGCATCAGCCTGTCCATCATCATTTAAGGGGCTGAGGGCCTTCAAGTTTGCCCTGTTCACCCAAAGTTCAGAATTCACTTCAACGGTGCTGGAAGAATTTGACATGACAACAGTATAAACAGAGTGCTACACAAGGAATGATGGGCAGAACTGATTGTTACTATTTCAAAAAAACAACCAGAGAGGCAGCTAGGTCAACTTATCAATCTTCCGCCACCCATCATCAAGATAGAGATAATGAGGATCAAACCGACGTTTATAATTCATGGCTGCCACCTCTTCGATATAATAGCCAAGATAAAGATAGGAAATATCCAGCTTAAGACAGGTTTCGATCATGCTGAGAATGTTGAAGGTTCCAAGGCTGCGTGAAGCCTCGTCGGGGTCAAAGTAAAAATATACCGCATTCATCCAGTTCTGCCCGACATCCACAATCCCGGTACCAACCAGTCGTCCCCGCAGGCGAAAGCGGAATTCCATGCCCGGAATGATCCGATTAAGAAAGAAGCCCTCATAATAGGATTTTCCGTCATTGTATTTGTGGGGATAGCGGCTACGAAGGAATTTTTCACAGAGCCTGATATTTTCCTCACTTGCGGTAATTGGCGCAAATTCAACCTCAATATCCTGATTTTTCTTGAGTACCCGACGCTGATTCCGATTCAGTTTCATTTCCCGGGGATGCAGACGGATAGGAACGCAGGCCGAGCAGTCGGGACAATGCATGGTGTAAAGGCAGTTTCCGTTTCTCCGGTAGCCGGAAGCAAGAAACAGCTCCATCGCCCGGTCTGAAAGCGGAGAAAACAGAGCCTGATAAAACCGGGCATCATGCGGAAGATGATAGGGGCACTCCACCGCCATTTCGGCAAAGAAATGATCAATCCGGGATTCCATAATCTCAAAATCCCGGGCACACTGTTCATCGTACAAAGACATTTTCATAAAAAATCAGGCTCAAGACTAAAGGCGGAAAAACTCCATTCCAGCCTTTTCACTTCCCATCATTATATTTCACTTACACCAGTCCCTGGTCCAGCATGGCATTCACCACTTTTACAAATCCTGCAATATTTGCCCCTGCAACATAATTTCCTTGGACACCATAACTCTCCCCTGCCTCCACACAGGTTTTGTGTATGGAATGCATAATCTGTTTCAGGCGATCATCGACCTCTTCTCTGGGCCAGGAGAGACGCATGGAATTCTGTGCCATTTCAAGACCTGACACCGCCACACCTCCTGCATTGGCAGCCTTCCCCGGAGCATAGAGGAGACGATGTTCAACAAAGAGATCAGCAGCAGCAGGAACCGACGGCATATTGGCACCTTCACTGATCAGCTGAACCCCATTATTCACAAGGTTTTTTCCGTCCACCTCATTGATTTCATTCTGGGTGGCACAGGGAAAAGCACAGTCGGCCTTGTGATTCCAGAGTGGATTATGATCCAGTAAGGGGTCGAGAGGTGTATAAACAGCATTCGGATACGTCTCAGCATATTCACCGATACGGCCCCGTCTGATGTTTTTCAACTGCTGAACAAAGGCAAGTTTCTCACGGTCAATGCCCTCTTCATCATAAATATACCCGGATGAATCAGAAAGAGTGAGCACCTTCCCGCCCAGATCAAGTACTTTTTCCGTAAGAAACTGCGCCACATTTCCAGACCCTGAAACAAGGCAGGTTTTCCCCTCGAGAGTTTCCCCACGGGTAGCAAGCATCTCGGCCGCAAAATAAACTGTTCCATAGCCCGTGGCCTCGGGACGGATCAAACTTCCACCCCAATTCAGACTCTTTCCGGTGAGGACACCGGTGAACTCGTTACGGAGTTTTTTATACATTCCAAAAAGAAAACCGATTTCACGGGCTCCCACCCCTATATCTCCTGCAGGTATATCGGTATTTGGCCCGATATGGCGAAACAGTTCAGCCATAAAGGCCTGGCAAAAGCGCATCACCTCGGCATCGGACTTCCCCTTTGGATTGAAATCGGAGCCGCCTTTGCCACCACCCATGGCAAGAGTGGTTAACGAATTCTTAAAGACCTGCTCAAATGCGAGAAATTTTATAATCCCGATATTCACAGAAGGATGAAAACGCAGACCTCCTTTGTAGGGGCCAATGGCAGAGTTCATCTCCACCCGGAATCCGCGGTTCACATGAACCTGTCCATCGTCATCCATCCAGGGAACGCGAAACATAATAACCCTCTCCGGCTCCGTCACACGTGCCAGAACCGCCTGTTGCCGATACTCGGGGTTACGCTCAAGCACTGGCTGTACCGAGGCCATAACTTCTTCAACTGCCTGATGAAATTCACGTTGTTCTGGATCTTTGCTTTTGATAACGCTGATAATGTCATTCATATATTCCTCCATAACATAAATTATTCGGTAAACATTAAATTTCCTAATTACCATCGAAACTCAGCTTTGCAACCCGAAGTTGTTCCGTGTCGATTATATGGGACGCCATAAACCCATCCCTGGGGGCTCTGCTGCGGCCATCCAGGCCGCAGAGGCTCATATAATCAACACGAAACAGCTCCTCCTCAGACGGGTAGGCTGAGGATTAATGGTAATCAGGTTAAATTTTGAAAAGTCTTATAATCACATTCAGTGTATTACTTTCTTCGTACCTCTCCACAGTTTTTCGCTGTCCCCCCCTCTCCATCCTTCTGGTAAATAACAGCCAGTTCCTCTTTTCCGTTACACTTCATCACAAAGGAAACGGAAAAACGAATATGACGTAGATATCGGGTATCCTTAAATTCTTTCTGCCCCATAAGCCAATCCCAATTGAGACAACTATCCACATCTTTCCCACTGCAGATTCTGGAAGATCCATCCTTCATCTCCTTAACCGTCAGATAGGGAATACCGAGTGATGTTATATTCTGGAAAAAATGAGACCCCTGGGAAGGATCAGCATGAAGCTGTTCATTCTGCAGCTCGACTATTGCTCCAACCCCCGAGATATCACGCCACTGAACAGGAATACCAAGCCATGGATCGGCAGAACCCCAACGCCCGGGCCCAATCAGTAAATAGGGACGTTTCTCATCCTGGAGCCGTGCGTTCAATGCATTAATCTCTCCGGCAATAGTTCTGGTGGCTCCGGCATCAAAACTCTCAGGCCTGACAAGAATGATATCTGCCATGGTCTCCAGTCGGCCATGCCCAAGACAGGATCTGGAGAAGCAGAATGCCCTTTGGATTTCCTGGGAACAAATAGCGACATCACTATTTTCGCCACCCGTCACCATGGGCCGCATTTGTAGAAAAAAGAATTCACTTCTATTGATCTTTGGATCCAGACGTACAGCAAACTCGATTTCCACCTCACAGCCCATTCCGCGCCGGCCAAGATCAAGTAACTCCAGAAGAATTTCAGGCAATGGATAGAGCTGATGTTTGAGAATCCTGGCAAAGGTAACGACCTTGACTCCAGGCATGGCAGTATCCCGGATTCTGTTCTCATCAGGAATATAAGTGGAGGAAAGAGTCTGTACCGGATCTTCATTTTCTGCATCCTGAACCAGTCGTTTAACCAGGTTTGACCCCTTACGATCCAGTTGGGTGGAATGACTCATATCGAGTGCATAGAAATGGCGTTGAGAGTTTGTGAGGATATCATCCACTGTGGAAAACTGAACAAGCCGTTTTGGGTGTGCTGGAGAAAAACGCAGCGAACGCTCTCCCTCAACGACGGTCTTACCGATACCAAGAGCAATATGGGAAATACCCTCCTCCGCCTTCATTTTCATCACCGGATAGTAGTTATGTGATTGGGCAACACCTGAGATATGCGGGTAGTAAAAACCTCCATGATCCTGGCCCACTACCTGCTGGACAATCACAGCCATGGAATCCTCACGGCCCTGCTCGGACACCTTGGAATAGGCCCTTGGACTCTCAAACCAGGTTGAGGCATATACAAGCTTGACGGCCTCTTCGAGCTGCTGACAGCGAAGACTGAAAGACGGGTGATTGTTTGGCAAGAAATACGTGGAATAGAGACCTGCGTAGGGTTTGAAGTGAGCGTCTTCAAGAAGGCTTGAAGAACGGACGGAAAGAGGGAAGGTTACCTTTTGCAGGAAGGCCCGCAGATCCTCCTGCAGCCAACCGGGAAGTTGCGCTGCAAGAAAGGTTTCGGCAATCTCTTCATCACTTGCTTTTTTGTCCAGCCGCAACCGATTTTCACTGATAAAAGCATCAAAACCATCTGCGGTAATTACACAGGTCTTGGGAAGGCCAACATTATTTTGAGACAAAATCGGATGAGATCCCCGTGACTGCTGCAATTGCATCCACATAAAAGCAAGCCCCCGCGCCTTTCCCCCAAGAGAGCCGTTTCCAATTTTAACAAAGTCCATAATATCAGGATCAAAGTACTCACGAGAAAACTTCACCACGACTCCAAGCTGTCGGAGTTTACGGAGAGAATGTACCTTAAAGACCAGATCCTCACGCAGATCAGCGCAGTTTTTAATTCCACTCACATGATCACGATGGAGGCGTGCTGCAAGGGCGACTTCAGCCCGCGCCATAACCCAATTGGAAAAATGGTTACACTCGGCGTGATAGCGCAACGATTCGGATGGCAGAATACGGAGCTGTTGCTCAAATTCATACAGATTTGAAGCACGGGCAATGGGTGCCCCATCGGGATGTCGGAAAACAAAATCGCCAAAGCCAAGGTAATCGAGAAAAAATGAATGAATTTCATCTCTAATGAAAGGTGAATCCTTGTCAAGAAACACAGCTGGAATCTCCTTGGCACGTGCTCTGTTTTCAGGCTCCGAAGAGAGCATCAGCATGGGCAGATCTGGAACCTCAGCGCGCATCTTTTCAAGAAGACGGATACCCGCCTCGGCATCCATTTTCCCCTGTCTCGGATAGCGAACATCGGATATTACTCCAAACAAATATGGCTTGTAAGCCTCATACAGAACCATGGCCTCTTCATAATTAATGGCAGTAAGTATTTTAGGCCTTGCTCGCATGCGCAGCAATCGATGGGGTTCGTTGAGACTTTCATCGAGAACCGCCTGGGTCTGGCGGACTACTTCATGATAGAGGATTGGAAGAACAGTAGATCGGTATACCGGCGAATCCTCAACCATAATGATCACCCTCACCATGGCCCGGGCTGTATCGGCATCCACATTGACATGATCTTCAAAGTTCTTGATCAAGGAGAGGAGCAGATCTGCCTCACAGCACCAGAGATAAATATCATCAATGGATTGGCAATCAACATTTTCCGGTACGGGATATATGCCCCGAAGGCTGTGAGATATTAGAACAACCTGCTGAACAGGATGGATCTTTTTTATTGCAGCACCGAGGGCAAAGGCGTCCATACCCCCGACGTTTGGCATGGTTATAACCAGATCAAAGGATTGGCGTCGCAGGATTTCAAGAGCTTCTTTGCCCGAAGACACCAGCGTGATACGGGGAGCACCACTCAGATTCAAGCCCTGGTACTCATTTACAATGCGGGTCGCAAGGGAACCATCCTCTTCCATAATAAATGCGTCATAGGGACTGGAAACCAGAAGAATTTCCTGTACCTTGAAGGGCATCAGTTCATGGAATATCTTAAAGTGAGGATCAAAATCAGAGATTACTTTTCCAGACTCAAAACGCATACCGACGGCCCCCACTTGCCTATAGATAACGAAACCAGACTCAGATACGGTCAGTGTAGCACATGGGATATATTATGAAAGAGAAATGGAAAAGTGCAGGTGGCTGAAAACCAAAAAGCACGATTTCTCTCAAAAGAGAAATCGTGCAAACCATTACAGAAAAAAATCAAATAGCATTTGTTAGAAAATTTATCGCCTCATTATCCACCAGGCCATATTCCACGGAGAGGAGGACTCCAGTCTTCTTATCAGCAAACCACCAGCGTCGGCAGGGTTTACCATCGATAAAGAGATCCACCCGGTTTGTAATGGCGATAAGCTTATTTTGCTTGGCCAGCTTTGTAATGACTTTTCCCTGGTTTTTAAAATCTTTTGCAGAATGTACACATAATGTCGCCACGTTCTTTGCCATACAATCCTCCCTGTCCGGACATGAAGTTTAATAGCTTTGCCGGGTCTCTTCCAGAGTGTATACTTCTCTCGCCCGACCGATACAAAATGTAATCCACTGCGGTAAAAAGTGATATTGACTTTCCACATTATACCGCAGCACCACTCTATTTAAAAACAAATTTAAAATAAATCGATAATCAGCGAGTTTCCCATGACCAGCAGCCAACATTACACACGTATTTCCGCAGCTCTTCAAATCTCAACTCCTCAGGTCACGGCCACCGCCGAACTTCTTGCCGGAGGGGCAACGGTTCCCTTTATATCCAGATACCGCAAGGAAACAACGGGATTACTCAATGAAATCCAGGTCGCAGCCATAAGAGATCTTGTGGCAAAATTCGCTGAACTTGACAGGCGTCGTCAGGCAATTTTAGACTCTCTCACCGAAAGAAATCTCCTCAGCGAAAAGCTGAAGGACAGCCTGGTAAAAGCCGATAATGTAACAAGCCTTGAAGATATCTATCTGCCCTTCAAACAGAAGCGTAAGACCAGGGCTTTGATAGCAAAAGAGCGAGGCCTGGAGCCCCTGGCCAGAGCAATTTTTACTGGCGTTGAAAGTAATGTGGACATTTCTTCCTTTATCAACCCCGACATGGAAATATCCTCACAGGAGGAAGCATACGCAGGGGCAAGAGACATCATTGCCGAGTGGATGAGTGAAGATTTAACGACACGTTCCCATCTGCGCAAACTTTTCCGGGAAAAAGCGACACTCAGCTCTGCGGTGGTAAAGAAAAACCAGGAATCCGGTGCTAAATTCCGTGATTACTTTGAGTGGCAGGAGGATGCCCGCAGAGCTCCCGGTCATCGCATCCTCGCCATGTTTCGTGGTGAAAGTGAAAAGATACTACGATTATCCCTCAAACCCTCTGAAGAACTTGCTCTCTCTCTCCTTCGCAGCCGATATTCAAAGCAGGGCAAACTCTCACAGCAGATGACACTTGCCACGGAAGAAAGCTATAAGCGACTGCTCAGTCCAAGCCTTGAAAAGGAACTGCACAGGGAACTCAAGGAAAAAGCCGATCGGGAAGCGATACAGGTCTTTGGTGACAACCTTCGCGAGCTCCTTTTAGCCCCGGCTCTTGGACAGAAAAGGGTTATGGCGCTCGATCCGGGATTTCGATCCGGGGCCAAGCTGGTCTGTCTCGACGAGCAGGGACAGTTGCTATATTTTTCAACCATATACCCAACTCATGGTGGCAAAAGAGAGCAGGAGGCCGGGGAAATCATACGGACACAGTGCCAGAAACACAAAATCCAGGCCATTGCCATCGGAAATGGTACAGCCGGTAGAGAGACGGAACAATTTGTCCACTCTCTTCAACTGAAAGGCGACATTCTGATCACCCTGGTCAATGAAAGTGGCGCCTCTATTTATTCGGCATCGGACGTCGCCCGCAGGGAATTCCCTGATCATGACATTACTGTTCGGGGGGCCGTTTCCATCGGCAGACGCCTTCAGGATCCTTTAGCAGAGCTTGTCAAGCTCGATCCTAAATCCATTGGAGTGGGACAATATCAGCACGATGTAAATCAGACAGAACTGAAAAATGGTCTGGAAGACGTGGTGGTAAGCTGTGTCAACAGTGTTGGAGTTGAGGTCAACAGTGCCTCCCGTGAACTGCTTACCTATGTATCAGGCCTGGGCCCGGTACTTGCCGATAATATCATCGCCTATCGCAGTGAACACGGCCCATTCCTCGACAGGAAAGACCTTAAGCATGTACCCAGACTGGGGGCCAAGGCCTTCGAACAGTGCGCAGGTTTTTTACGTATCCACGGGGCCAGGAATCCACTTGATGACTCCGCCGTTCATCCAGAGCAGTACAAAACCGTCGCAAAGATTGCCTCTGACCACAATTGTAACATCGCCGACCTGATGAGTAGCCAGGAGCGAAGAGATGCGATCAACCTCAAACTATACATTTCAGATACTCTTGGATTGGCAACCCTTCATGACATACTCGAGGAACTTGCCAAACCCGGGCGCGACCCACGCGAAGATTTCGTCAGCTTCGCCTTTGCAAAAAACGTCAATACAATTGATGACCTTATTGCCGAAATGAAACTGCCGGGCATAGTGACTAACGTAACCCGTTTTGGTGCCTTCGTGGACATTGGAGTACATCAGGACGGACTCATTCATATCAGTCAGCTGGCAGACAGATTTGTCCGTGACCCCGCTGAAGTGGTTAAAGCCGGACAACAACTGACGGTACGGGTACTGGAGGTCGATAAAGAGAGGCGACGCATCGCTCTTTCCCTCCGGGAGCTGTAAAAATGTTTTTCCGTTACTGTAAAAAAAAGCCCCCTATCTATTTAATTAATCGCTTTCATGCTTACTGTCTGGCATGTATATATGGTAAATTTTCAGAGCAATCGCATGCAGTGACTACAAACAAGTATAAGGAACAGACCATGAAACGGAATATCGGCAAAAACTATTCTCCACTTTTTTTTCTCTCAGCCCTTGGAAACGGCGGCCTCACCGTAGCCTTTTTTATCTTTTTCATGTTTATGACACCCCACCCAGATACACCCATTGCGACTTTTGACTCGGTGTGGGCTTCTCTTGCAGCCACTTCACTCCCCGTCAAAGCACTTGCTGCTGTCTGCTACGCCCTGATGCTCTATTTCGCATTCAATCATCTGCGAATGCTGGTGTGGAATATCCGGGAATACCGCTTATTCAAGAAAACTGACGACTATAATGAGCTTATTCGGGGCAGTAATGAAATATCTTTAATGACTATTCCCCTCACCCTGACAATGACAATCAACGTCATGTTCGTACTCGGTGCAATGCTGGTTCCCGGCCTCTGGAATATTGTTGAGTACCTCTTCCCCTTTGCCTTTCTTGCATTTCTGGCCACAGGTATTTATAGTCTCACCCTGTTTTACAACTATTACCGCAGACTACTCACCGGTGGCAACTTTCAGCATTCCAAGAACAACTCTCTCAGTCAAATGCTTTCATCGTTTACTTTTGCCATGAATGCCGTAGGCTTTGCCGCCCCCGCCGCCATGAGTGAGAATCCTGTAATGATCAGCATTGCGGCATTCTGTTCCATTTTTTTCTTTGCCATAGCAACCCTGCTTGCGATCAAGAATATGTTGTTAGGTTTTCATGCCATGATGGACAAAGGGATTAGTCGTGAAGCCAGTGCCAGCCTGTGGATTCTTATTCCTATCCTTACTCTGCTTGGTATTACAGCTATCCGCCTTCATCACGGATTCCACACTCTTTTTCATGGTTCCGGCAGCCCATCCTTTTATTTTATCTGGTGCAGTTCTATCATTTCCATCCAGATTTTTGCTGGTATTCTGGGATTTATAATTATGCGTCAGAATGACTATTTTTCCGAATTCATCCATGGTGTTAATCTCGATCCTGAGATTGCCGCAGCCAGGACTCCCGCCAGTTATGCCCTTATTTGTCCCGGTGTGGCCTTCTGGGTTTTCGGGATGTTTTTTCTCGACAAAGCACTTATCCTTTCTGGTTTGCTGAATATTTTTTCCGTATCCTACTTCATCCTGTTAGCACCCTTACTTTTTGTTCTTGTAAAAACAATCAGAGTAAACTGGAAGTTGAATAAACGGCTACTTCAGGAAGGGACTGAATAGGGATACAATTAACAGAACAAAACAATCCTTACTGATCACTCATGGCGGAGGGCAATGATCGGATCAAGACTGGCAGCGCGTATTGCCGGGTAAAGTCCGAATATGATGCCGATTCCCGAGCTGATACCGAGTGAAAGGATAACACTGGATGGAGTAACAACTGTGGGCATTTTCGCCATTGTTGTGATGAGCCAGGGGATGAAGATGCCGATGGCAATGCCGATCAGCCCACCGGTTGTGGAGAGAACAACTGTTTCGATGAGAAACTGGATAATAATCTGCCTGCGTTTTGCTCCGATGGCCCGGCGAATACCAATTTCCCTGGTTCGTTCAGTAACGGATGCCAGCATGATATTCATGATACCGATACCACCAACCAGCAGGCTGATACCAGCGATGGAACCGAGGACAATATTAAAGGTACGCTTTGTTGATTCGGCCTGACGGAGAAGAGCAAGGGGAACGGATATGGTATAATCCTTTTTTTTGTGAAATATTTTCAGCATCGATTCTATGCCTGCTGCGGTTGATTCCACATTTGCCGTGTCATCCACTTCGGCAATGATCTGGTGAAGTTCGACAAGTTCACGGGTACGGGACCCCGCACTCGACATGGTGAAGACATCGCCGAAAGTAGCCTTTGCAACATTGAGTGGAACATAGGCGTCAATCTGCTGGTCTGGACTCTGTAAGCCTCCCCCTTGACTGTTTTCGCTTCTGACGACACCTATGACTTCGAAATAATCACTACCCAGCTTAATCGTCTGGCCGACAGTACTTCTGGTTGCCAGCAACCGTCTGGCTCCATGTTCTGTCAGCACCACGACATTACAGAAATTCTCAAGGTCATAACGGGACAGGGTACGACCGGCGATGAGAGGTCGGCGTACCAGTTCGAACCAGTCAGGTGTGGTGCCGAGGATGCGCATATCCATGACTCGTTCTCCCAGGCGTGCTTCCTTGCGAACAATTTTAACCGGGACAACTTTCAGGACATTGAGAAAGCCTTGGGAAACCCGTTGTACGTCTTCATACAAGAGACCATAGATGCTCATCCGGATACGGGTGTTCTGCTGATTCTGTTCATCGGCCGGTTTTTGGGCAGTGATGATAATGTTATTGCTACCAAGTTTGCGAATTTCATCAAGGGCCTGCTTACTGGCCCCCTCCCCCACGGCAAGCATAGCGATAACGCTGCCGATCCCGAAGACCATTCCAAGCATTGTCAGGGATGAACGAAGCTTGTGCTGCATCAGGTTCTTGATACCAAGTTTTATTTCACGTAAATATTTCGTAAAAATCATGGCACCTATCCCTCAAGGCGCTCTATGGCACCATCTTTCATATAAAGCCGTTTGTGGGCAAAGGCAGCAATGTCGGGTTCATGGGTTACCATAATTATGGTTTTCCCCTGATCATTGAGTTTGCAGAGCAGCCTCATGATTTCAGCGCTGGTTTGTGAATCCAGGTTCCCGGTTGGCTCATCGGCAAGGAGCAATCCCGGATCATTGGCCAGGGATCTGGCTATGGCAACTCGCTGCTGCTGTCCTCCCGAGAGTTCCATGGGACGATGGTTGAGACGCTCTTCAAGCCCCACCATGGTAGCAAGCTTTCTGGCGCGATTCCTGCTCTCTGCAGCATCGATTCCCTGATAGTAGAGGGGCAGTTCTATATTTTCTTCGACGGTGGATTGCTGGATAAGATTAAAACTCTGGAATATAAATCCGATATTGCGCAGTCGTATTTCACTGAGGGCATCATCGTCCATAAAGCTTATATCATTCCCCCGTAAAAGATATCGTCCCGATGTGGGCCGGTCCAGGCAGCCAAGGAGGTTGAGCAGGGTGCTTTTTCCAGAGCCACTGGTGCCGAGAATGGCCCAGAAAGAGCCGCGTTCAAAAACGAGAGAGACCCCGGCCAGTGCATGGACTTTTTCTGCCCCCATGGTATAGGTTTTCCAGATATCCTCAAGAACTGCCTCGGGTTTCCTGGTATCTGTTGATATATGTTTCTGGGCTGACGTCATAAGGGATCAGTCTTTTGGCTGCCTGTTTGTACCGTTGCCATTTTTCGGTTTCTTACCAAAGGCCTCACGTTGTTCCGGCGTCATGTTTTTAAGGCCTTTAGACCGCTGTTTATCCGATTCAATTGTCGATCCCACTTTATGAGTCGCTAATGTTTCCTGGGTGTTTCCTTCGGTCGGGATCATGTCTTGTGATGTTTTGGCTGCCTCGGTAAGCGGAGGGGCCAGCAGCACGTTTTCGCCGGGTTGCAGCCCCTCAAGTACATGAACCATCCGGTTGTTGTCCATACCGATTTTCACCTGTCGTACAATAAATCTATTGTCCCGGGCGACGTAAACAGTTGGCTTGCCGTTTTGTTGGATGACGGCTTGGACCGGCACATAAGTGGCGTTGTCAAACTGGTCAATAATGATTTCAGCCTGACAACTCATGCCGTTTCTCAAGCCCTGACCGTTTCCGTCAATGTGAATGACGGAGTTGTAGACCTTGAGATCCGGATTCATAAAGGTACTGGTCGGGTCAGGCAGAGGAGCAATGCTTGCAACAGTGCCGGTAAAAGTTCTGTCGGGCAGGGCATCAATGGTAATGCGCACCGGAAGACCGATTCGGATCTTTTCCAGTCTGGATTCGTGAATTTTAACCTCGGCGTTATATGAGGAGGTGGTTGGCAAATGGATCAACTCCTGCCGCTCCCGCACAGCCTGTCCCTCGTCAAGCGGTTCCTCTGAACTTCGCCAGTTTATTTTAGTACTGGTGGCATAAATGACAGTACCCTCCATGGGGGCGTATATCTTGGTTTTTCCAATCTGCACAGTGATCTTGTCCAGTTTGTCCTGCTGTTGCTGGTACTCAGCCTGGCTGGCCTTGAGTTTGGCTTCTGCCTGGGCTATGTCTGCTGACACCTTTCGCTTTACTCGTTCCAGGGCCATGGTTGTCTGCCTCAGATTGCTTTCAAGTTCTGCCATGCGTCGTTTTACAGTGAAATTCTGGAGCAGGTCCAGCGCATCATTTGCCAGATCAAGATCCAGTCGTACCTTCTGCCAGGCAAGCTCATCCCCTTTGAGTTCCGTCTCGGAAATATATTTTTCTTCATATATTTTTTTTGACCATTCAAATGTATTTTTTGCATTGGTCAAGGTTTCCTCAGCCAGGGTGATTTTGGCCTTAGCCTCTTTTTCAAGCTTTGGATACTCACCCTCCTGATATTGAATAAGATCCTGTCTGGCAAACTCCAGGTCAAGGGTAGCCTGATCAACATCAGCCAGGGCCTGATTTTTGACCACTTCAAGATTTTCACGCCCATTGATAAAAGTCGCCTCGGCATTAATCACCTGAATCTGCTGGTTAACACGCTGATCTTCAAGTTGGCTGGCATCGAGTTCAACAAGAAGGTCTCCTTTTTTTACTTCTGTCCCTTCATCTATCAGAAAGAGAATGACAGTTTGTCCTTCAACCTCATTTTTCAGAATGATCTGCTCTCGTGGACGGATGGTGCCTGCCTGGGTAACATCGATTATAAGAGCACCCTGCCGGACGGAAAAAAATGCTTGTTCAGATGTTTTTATTTCCTGACCGGATTCTTTGCTGAAGAAAACCAGATAGCCGAGAACGAGCAATATCAAAGAAAAAGATACAGTCATCCAGGAAAGACGCAGGCGGGGTATCCCTTTTAAAACGTTATTGGGTAAGTGCATCAGAATTTTCTCCCGGTATGTGTTCATGCCAGAGTCCGTTACCGTCAACCTGCAGAATACCAAGGTCGCTCTGCATCCTGATTTCGGCAACACGGTAATTAACCATGGCTGCTGTAAAACTGTTCTGTGAGCTTAACAAAGCCTCCTGAGCTTCCAGGAGGTCGCGAATCTCTGCTCGTCCTGCTTCCAGGTTAAGAGAAGCCCCGTAAACCCTGCGTTCGGCCAGTTTGACCGCCTGGTACTGGATTTTCAGGCTGGCCCTGAATTGCCTCAGATTGCGGATACCGTTTCGTATCTGCAGTTTGATCTGATCTTCCATTTCCTGAACATCACGTACAGCACGTTCCAGCAAAATATAGCTGTCTCGGTAGGCACTCGCCTCAGCAGTTCGTTCCAAAGGCAGGTCAAGGGTCAACAGGCCGGTGTAGATACCATTGGAAAAATCAATCCGGTTGTTGCTGTTGAGAGATGCATCGCTTAAGCTACGCCGTTCACCAACGCTGACCGAACCAAATAAAGAAAGTTCCGGGCCAAGTTGATCCGCAGCCACCACTACTCTGCGTTGCGCATCATGTACCCGGCCCTGTTTTATACGAAGATCCAGTCGATTTGCAAGCGCGGTGCGTATCGCATCGTCAGGTTCCTGTTCAAGGGGGCCTCGATCTTTAGAGCTTGGCGGTACAAGGACGATTGGAGCATCAAAAGGAAGGGATAGTGCCATTTCATCGATAGTAAATAAATGAGCCAGTCTGGTGTTAATATATTCCTTGAGCGTGTTAAATTCATCCCTGTTCAGAGCGATATCAACATCGGTGGGCAGGCCGATCTTTATGGCAAACAGATCCAGGTCACGTTCAAAGGTTTGGCGCGAAACTATCCAGCGGTCTCTGGCCCGCAGTTCGTTCTGGATAGCCTGATCGACCTGGGCCTGAGGTGTTTTCCCGGCTTCTGCTAAACGCTGTGCCCGACGGGATGCCCGCACAAGACCTTTATAGTTTTCCTCCAGATTATGGACCTGATCCTCCGAGTTGAAGACAGTAAAATAACTCTCGATGAGGTCTGTAACAAATTCTTTTTTGTAGCGCTCAAAGCGCCATACTCCATACAAAACTTCTCGCTCAGCCTGAGTCAGCGGCTCAGTAACTATATGTTGTCCTGAACCGCGCAAAAGAGGAATGGTGATACTGGCATCACCAAAAAAAGAGCGGGAAAAAAGTTTTGTGGGCTGCATTAGCTGGACCAGATCAAAACCTACTCTGGTGGTGAAAGTGGCACCGTTCAGGAAAGTGCGGGAAAGTGAAGTCGCTGCAGAAGCTTCGCTGCCTGACACAACACTCTCCTCCGCACCGATATGCCCGTCAGTGTATTGACCATATACCTGTCCTGAAAGCGTGTTGCGAAAAGCGTCCCGCTCAAAATCAAGATCCAGGGCCATGCGAAAAAGGTCTTCCTTGCTGGCCTGGTATTCCCGGCTGTTGTGGGCAGCGATCTGTAAGGCCTCAATGAGTGTGAGAGAAAGAGGGGTGGCCGCAGTCTGCGTTTTATCACGGTCAGGGACTGATCGAGTGCGTTTTTCCGGCCAGTGCTCGATCTCTTTTAGATAGCTGCTGCCAAGGGAAGAGGAATCGGCATAGGGGAGATTCTGCTCAAGCAGCAATCGCACGCGAAGGGTCTCTTCGGGAGATTCGATGCTGAATTCCTCTTGGTGCCCAAGGGCCTTCTGCTGTTTCTGCTGGATTATCGTGTAGGCATTTTGATCGCTTTGTTCCCGGTAGTGGGTGGGGGAACAGCCGGCAGCCAGGAGGCAAAGTGACACGACTACGGACACAGAAAAGGAAGAATATTCCACGCTTTTCATACCTCAAAAAACAATGAAAGAACCAGACCAATGACCGGTATGGCAGGAGAAAGGTATATCTCCTCTCCTATGAAACAAGTAAGGCAACATACAACAACAACAGTTGTTATATTGACAGGAAAAGCACACTGTGTCATCAAATTCTTTACTTGTCCGACTGACTTCACGGGAAACATACCTTAACCTGATTACCACTGATCCTCAGCCTACCCGCCTGAGGAGGAGTTGTTTCGTGCCGATTATATGGGCATCTGCGGCCTGGACGGCCGCAGCAGAGCCCCCAGGGATGGGTTTATGGCGTCCCATATAATCGACACGAAACAGCTCCGGGTTGCAAAGCTGAGTTTCGATGGTAGTCAGGTACCTTAAAGAAAATCACACATTGTGTAGAATAATTCCATTTCAAGTAAATACCCCTGGCAAGGATATATATATAAAAGAACGACGAAATATCTTAGTAAAACCTGCCAACTCACAACCAACTGGAGACATCATGAGAAATGGAATCGCATATAGGGTATTGTGAGTAAACAGAAACAAGGAAGTCAATAGTACAATCTTGATTTACCCTACTTCCTGCTTATCCTGGATAGATGACAAAGCAAAGAATAGCCATTTCCAGAATACTGAAACAGGACAACCAAATACAAGGGCATGGAAAATGACTGAACCGGACACAGAGAAGAAGCAGAAGAAAATGGCGTCACAAAAGCCTTCCTTTCAAAAGGTATTGCAAAAAAGCGGTCTTTCTTTTCTTGCTATGACACCACTCTTGCTCGCAACCATTGGACTCGTTGGCATATTCCAGGTGCTGGTGACCCCAAAGATGCTCACCTCCATGTTTCGTGGCAATCCTCTATTAGACACATTGACAGGAACCCTGAGTGGCGCGGTAGCCGCCGGTAATCCTATCGTCAGCTATATTATTGGCGGCGAGCTGCTTAATCAGGGAGTTTCACTCTATGCTGTAAGCGCCTTTCTTCTATCCTGGATAACTCTTGGTTTTATCCAGTTACCCGCCGAGATTGAGGTGTTTGGCGGACGCTTTACCCTCTACCGGAATATCCTGGCCTTTATCTTTGTCATGATTACAGCAGCGCTCACCACCCTGACCATGCAGGTGCTATCATGAAAAAAAACCATAATAAACCCTTCGCCTTTCGTGGTAAATACCTCCTGCTGAGTGTCCTTGTCTTTTATGGTGTCCTTTTTCTCATAAATAGTGAATCTGCCCAGTTAGCCCTGCAAAAAAGCAGTACTGTTCTAACAAAAATTCTGCCAATATTTTGCATTGTAATCCTGCTCACTTCCATACTGAACTATTTCGTAAAACCAAAACAAATCGCCAGGCACCTGGGGGAAGGGAATGACATTAAGGGCTGGTTATGGGCTCTGGCCGGAGGAGTCATCAGCCACGGACCAATGTATGCCTGGTATCCTCTTCTTGAGGATCTGCGCAGTCATGGGATGAGGGACGAATATATTGTCGTCTTTTTTGCTTCCCGGGCTATTAAAGTTCCTCTTTTGCCAATTATGATCGACTACTTTGGCTGGACCTTTACCATTGTTTTTTCTTTTTATATGCTCTTTGGTGCACTCATTCAGGGATTGTTTATGAAAATGTTGCCCCTAAAGGACCATAAATGATGCTTTCATGCGTACATCATTCAAACAGTCACATTATGCTTACTGAAATAAGGAAAAAAGATGTGCCCCGAGGCCTGGTTACCAGGAGGGTCACTCTCTAAGATCAGAGTCACGGCTAGAAAGAGGAAGCATACCTGCCTCATCATCCTTCACCTGCATCGCCTGAATAAGTTGGTCCAATCCTTCTTCAAGATAGGTGAGGTGATTATCACTGAGGTTCTCAAGTGCCAAAGACAAAGTGCCCTGGGCAGGGCGAGGAGCTGTTGCCAGTAACTGGGTTCCTGCTTCGGTGAGATAAAGATGGACAGCACGCTGGTCAGACTTGCTTCTGTCCCGACGGGTCAACCCTTTATCTTCAAGTTGATCCAACATGTTGCTACATGTCGACGGATGAATTGTCAGAGCCCGGGCAAGCTCTGAAACCTTGATACCGGGATTGGCAAAAAGTTCCCACATCATCCACAGCTTGGCGCTACTCAATCCGCATTGCTGTTCGACGGTTTTGGCATGGACCTGAATAGTTCGGAATAACACCCGCAACTGTTTGGTGATATTCTGCATGCAGTCCTGGCGATTTTCCATAAGACCATTCTCTTCTCTTGTTGCTTTAAAGATCGGTCTCTTAGCATACGCAGAAACCACTCACATTATCTAGGTGCATATACGATATTTTCCCAACTGATGTCAATCAATCATTGACTGCATGGTCAATCTGAAAAATTTGGGCATATTTTAATGGAAAAAAAAGCCTGAATCTTTCAAAAAAAGATCCAGGCTATAAAAAAAGGGAGGTAAATCCTTATTTAGCTGCAGCACGTGCTGCGGCAAGCCAGCCATTCCAGGTTGCGCTGTTTTTTGCAATCCACTCGTCCACATGACGACTGATATCTTTTTCAGACTTTTCACCTTCATTCATTTTGGTGTTTTGTTCGTTAATATCAATGAGAGGCAGGGCGAAGAGCTCGAAAAATTTCTGCGCTGCAGGATTTTCAGCAATAAACTTCTTATTAGCAACAATCCGTATATCAGAGACTACAAAACCAAGTTTAACGGGGTCACTCACCGCACCTTCGATACCAGAGACAGTCATTCTGTCTTCAGCAACTTTTTGTGATTCGGTGGGTATTATTTCTGGAACATTAATCCACATCACATCCTGTCCAGGTTTGAGCTTGAAAATAGTCCAGTTTGGAGCCCAGGTATAGAAAAAGACGGGTTCTCCACTTTTGTAACTCGCCAATGCAGAAGCCATCCCGGCCTCATATGAGGCCTTGACGGGGTTGATGTGATCCTCAAGACCATAGACATCCATATGGTGGGTAATGACCCCCTCACAAGCCCAACCTGGAGGACATGCAGTCAGGTCTGCTTTGCCGTCACCGTTTTTATCAAAGGCTTTTTTTACATCATCCCGTTTGAAGTCATCAAGAGACTGGATGTTATATTTTTCGACTTCTTTTTTTGAAACAAGATAGCCCTGTAATCCTCCTGCCTTGGAAACATATCCATATTTGGCAGCCTTTTCGTCAAATTTTTTCGGCAGCTGGGCATTATGCATGGGGAACCAGCCGTTACACCAGTAATCAAGATCACCAAGAGTTAATGCGTTGTAAAAGATAGGATTGGCAAGGTCTTTTGGTTTCTTGGCCTTATACCCCAGCTCTTCCAGGCCGCGACGAACAAGGGCCTCCTGAAAAAAACCGGTATTCCACGTTGCACGAGCAGGCTCGACGGTTTTCCCTGCTCCTGGTTGGTCCTCCGATGCCATGGATTGTCCAACAGACAGAACCAGGCCAATTGTTAAAGCAGTTAGAACTTTTTTAAGCTTTTGCATCTTGATCTCCTTTTTTTTTGTATCTCTTTATGGGTTTACAAATAGTGCTAATCTTTACGTGTGTTACAACTGGTCTCAGGTATTACTTCTTTTGGGCCATGGCCTGGGTGATTCGATCCAGAATAATGGCAATAAGAACAATCCCCAAACCACCTATCACGGCCTGCCCGATATCAAGTGTATTCAAACCAAGAATAACTGGTGAACCCAGGCCCCCAGCTCCAATAAGTGCGGCAATGACGACCATGGACAGAGCCATCATTATGGTTTGGTTGAGACCTGCCATGATAGTCGGCATTGCCAAAGGAATCTGTACTCTTCGAAGAACCTGCCAGCGGGTTGCACCAAAGGCCTGGGCCGCTTCTATGAGCTCAGGGTGAACCTGACGAATTCCAAGACTGGTAAGACGGATCACAGGCGGCAGGGCAAAGACGATGGTTGCCAGAACGCCTGCCACATTGCCAACAGAAAAAAGCATGACAATCGGGACAAGATAGACAAATGCCGGAGTTGTCTGCATGGCGTCCAGCAGAGGGCGCAGGCTTGCATTGAACCGATCGCTTCGTCCAGCCCATATGCCAAGCGGTACCCCAACAAGAACACAGAATACCACGGAGGAAAGAACCATGGCCAGAGTGGTCATAGTATCTTCCCAAAGCCCGAGGAAACCGATCAGGAAGAGGGTAACAACAGAAAAGACAGCAAGTCCCTTTCCGGCAAAACGATAAGCAGCAATCACAATTACTGCAATGACGATCAGAGGATGCAGGGCATTAAGCCCTGCATCAAGTCCATTCAGGGTTTGCTCCACGGGCCACTTGATGGTCTGGAAAATGTCACGATAATTCCCAACCAGCAAGTCAACAGCCTGTGAGACCCAGGCATCTAACGGTATGACTTTGTCTTCAAACATACATGTATCCTTTGTGTCGTTTATTCATTCAGCTTACTGCTCAGTTCGGTGGAGTGTCTGTAAGAATCTGTTCTTAGAGACCACCCCCTTATAGACACCCTGTTCGTCAACCACTGGTACCGGCCATGAGCGGGATGCAACCTCTGGCAAGATATCCTGCATAGAGTCACCAAGTTGCACAGTGCAAACTTCAGTCATAAAACTCTGATCAATGGGATTATCAGGAGCACCATTTTCCAGGAGTTCTTTTAGTTTTTCAGCAGTAACCAGACCCAGAAATTTATGATCAGAATCGAGAACATAGGCGAAATCCCTATCCTTAATACTCAGCAGTTCATGGGCTGACCTCAGGCTTCCGACACGAGATTTGATGATCGTCAACTGCGTGTCGTTCCTGACGATATCCCCTGCCGAAATCACACTGGTGGGATCCACGCCACGGAAGAATGCTCGAACATAATCGTCTGCAGGATTTTGCAGAATCTCCTCGGGAGCACCAACCTGGACCACACGTCCTCCTTCCATGATGGCAATTCTATCTCCGATTCGTAGTGCCTCATCAAGGTCATGAGAAATAAAAACTATCGTTCTCTGATCGCGTTTCTGGAGTTTGAGCAACTCATCCTGCATTTCCGTCCGTATAAGTGGGTCAAGTGCAGAAAATGCCTCATCCATAAGTAGAATATCAGGATCAACGGCAAGGCCGCGGGCCAGACCAACGCGCTGTTGCATACCACCGCTGAGCTGTTTCGGATAAGAATCCTCCCATCCTGAAAGCCCAACCTGCTCAAGGGCTTTTATTGCACGTTTTTTCTGCTTGGCCTTATCAAACCCTGCCAGATCGAGACCGAATGAGGCATTTTCGAGGACGGTAAGATGGGGCATAAGGGCGAACGACTGAAAGACCATGCTCATATTATGGAGACGGAACTTGACCAGTTCATCTGGTGACATTGTTACCACGTTCTTTCCGTCAACCAGAACTTTTCCACTGGTTGGCTCGATGAGTCGATTCAACATGCGAACCAGGGTCGATTTCCCGGAGCCGGACAGTCCCATAACGACAAATATCTCACCACTGTTCACTACGAAATTGGCATCCTGAACGCCGACAGACATGCCTGTTGCCTCCAGTATTTCATCCTTTTCCTTTCCCTGCTTAAGCAGATCCAGAGCCTGTTTTGGGTTGTCACCAAAAATTTTATACAGATTTTCTACGACTATTTTTTCCATACAAGTATCTGTTCTCCGGAATACATTTCAAAAGAGAGGTTACCGGTCATTATCGAATAAGCTACATTAGCTCAGACAGTCTGACACTTTCCACCGTTCAGTCTTACACAGGAGATCCAGGCAGGCGGTTAAACTCAAAATTACTATTTTGCAATATTTAATTTAGCAATACAATATTGTCCAATACAATTTTGGAAGGATACTAATATCGATGAAGGTGTCAAGGGAAAATGTGGTAGCTGGGACTGGATTTTTCAGAGAATTACGTTTGTCGAAAATTCTTTAAAGAAGCTAATATGCTGCTGAAGAGACCCATTCAACCTGAAGTAGTCATAATGCTTAATTTGTAACACCAGTGCTTTTTTATGTGTCCCTCCTGCTGAGATAGCTGTACAATGAAAGAGATATTGCTCCATACTCACCGCTATGCTGTCGAATCGTTCAGGTTAAATTATTCAGAGGTGACGATATATGTTACTTAGAAAATATTCCCTGCCCCTAGCCTTCATTTTCCTCTTTTTTTTCAGTAATCCAGGGTACACGGAGCACTCTCCCCTGTTCAGCGATAACGAGCTGGAACAGCTTAAACTGACCCAGGAAGAATGGTCACTTGAACTGGCTCAGCATCAAAAATTTCTCCTGGTAAAACAAGATTCTCAACCATACACCACAGGTGACAAAATCAAATTCGATAGCGACAATGAGCTGGGACCAATTGTCTCCATAATTGATCCTACGCCGGTGGGAGACGTCTACCGTTCTGCTGCTCCGGTACGACTTCTGGTTTACCTGAAAAGTCGTATGGCACCAATCAATCTCGACTCCTTGCGTGTCAAAGGAAAACGTGGTTTTTTCTCCTTAAACATCACTGATCGAATGATGCCCTTTATGCGCGATCCTCTGGATGGTGAGAACGCTGACTATGTTATTGACGCAAGAATCCCCAAACTGAATGCCGGTCATTACGTACTCACCCTTTCCCTGGCAGACATGCAGGGTAACCAGGAAGAGCACAAAGCGTTTTTAGAGGTTTTCTGAAGGAAACAAAACTTTGTCTCCTCTCTGGTGCAATACTTTCCGCCAATATGCCCCCCTGTAATCATTTTGCATAACTCAAAAAAAGTCTGCGAAGTCAGGAGCTATTTAATTTGAAATAAAGCTGGCTTTTCAAAAGCTATCTTTATAAAATGCTCGCTTTTACTTGACCTGCACATTCCTACAACTAACCAGTAAGATGATGAACAACTGCCTGTATTTCATTCTTTCCCTGCTATTTTTCTGCCTTACAGGCTGTTCTCTCCATTCCCCAACTCCTTCATCTGACACGACCCGCTATGTGGGTCCGATAAAACGCCAGGATGAACTGATCACGCGCTTTTCTCCAATTTTCCAGGTACCAGGATGGGATAGTCCGCACAACCGCATCGGCCTGGCAACTGCAGCAAAGATTGATGAGGTTGAATGCATCTCCGTCGACCCGGACCGCTCAGTCATCTATGCCGGCACCTTCCCCTTCTCCACTGCCAATGGAAACTATAGCAACCTGGTTTACCGGATCCACTTTTCCGACACACCATTCAGCCTCTTCCCATTTTACCTGACGGCCGGCAAAAATCCTGGAATCCTGGTAATCATCACCATGGACAACAAGCAGAATCCGCTGTTGGTGACTACGGTGCAGACTTGCGGCTGTTATGTCGCCATAGTTCCCACTGCCCACCTGCCGGTTACTGCCTACCCTGAACAATGGCCGGATGACAACCAGAATATCTATGGGGAACTACTGCCGGCAATACTTCCTCCATACTCGGCTGAAGATCTACTCGTTGTCCAGGTTCGACCTGAAATACACCGGGTTAGCGCTCTTTCCATTATCTCAGGAGGCACCCCACTGGATGCCCCCTTTATCGAGGCAGAAGTGATGAACCTGGAATCACTGAAGGCACTGCAACTTCCAGACGGAGGCAGCACCAGTTTCTATTACCAGACCTGGCCCCTGCAGGGTCATGTAAAGGGAGCTATCAAGCCATGGGAATCACTGCTCCTCAGCCTTATCAGTTTTGATTTCTACGTTGGGATGGACAAGGAATTCACCGGCACCGGAACTGGCGCTAATCCCTTCTATACAAGTCTGAAGGTCTGGAACCGCAGGGTTTCAGACATGAACGACTTCGCCGGATTCCTCAATTTTCACGGGTGGAAACTTTGACAAGCAGATGCCGACGACCACCTGCCGCTGTACTCCTGATTCTTATATTGCTGCTCGCATTTCCGCTGCAGAGCCCGGCAGCTGATATTTTCCTGGATGAACAATTTAATGGGATTGAGCGCTGGGAATTGTTTTCATTCAAAAATATTGAAAATCATTCCACCTATCGGGCAACCAATCTGATGGGAACATCGTGCCTTGAGGCCAGCTCCGATAACTCCGCCTCAGCCCTGCTTCTCTCTGAACGGTTCGACGCCTACATTTTCCCCATGATCAGCTGGCGCTGGCGAATCAGTAACATTTACCAGAAAGGAGATATAAGTAAAAAGGAAGGTGACGATGCTCCTGTACGCATCTACGTGATGTTTGAGTATGACCCGGAAAAAGCTTCCGTATTCAAGAAGATAAAATATGAAGTTATCCGAGCCCTCTACGGGGAATACCCTCCTCACAGCTCGCTCAACTATGTCTGGTCCAGTCGTAAACACCCCGAACGCTTTCTCCCCAACCCTTACACCGACCTGGCCATGGTTTTCCCGATGGCATCCGGAAAAGAAGATGTGGGCAAGTGGCTGGAACATACCACCAACATTCTCCAGGATTACCGTTCCGCTTTTGGCGAAGATCCCCCTTCAGTCGCTGCCATTGGAGTTATGAGTGACTCAGACAACACTGGTGAATCCGCCAGAGCCTGCCTCGACTATATACGGATTCATACATCCCCTTCTCCTTGAGACAGCCTCTCACAGACATAGAGGAACGTTCTTGCTTGATTGCTTTTAGGTGCGCTACAACCAATTTTCCATTTCAAATGGTCCTTGAAGTTTCTTGATAGGCTTTACTTGCAACTTGAAATGGTATTGCGTCCCCCGATTTATGAACGTTCACAATCAGGGATGTAAGTTCAATTCACTATTCTTTGTCCGAACGTCTGCGATGAGACGCGGCAAAAGCGCAGGTTTTGACCGTCGAACTCCTGTAAGTCCATGTGAAACATCTGTTATTTACAGATTTCATTCACTATCGAAGTTTTTTTAACAATCGCTGACCATAAGGACAAACTGCTGAACAGATTCCGCAATTGTGTCCTTTGTGATATTGAAAATAATGTTCCTTTTTCCATTGATCACATGCTTGCACATCCAATATTTCCTCCCGAGCCAATCCCGGATACCACTCACTACCTTTCAATGCTTTTGCAGGGCAAGCCTCGACACAACTCGTGCAGCTACCGCAAAAATTCTTTTTCACCGGCGGTCCACACGGAAGTTCAATATCAGTAAAGACGGTTCCCAACCGAACCCATGAACCGAAAGGACGCGTAATGAGCTGACAATGACGTCCTATCCATCCCAAACCCGCTCTTGTTGCCGCAGTTTTGTGTGGAAAATCTCCCTTAATGTTCACAGGATCTGAACGTACTGATGCCGCTAAAGGTAGGGATTGAAAACCTCTTGATTTGATTTCTACTGATAGGGTTGTTGATAAATCATTAATGTGTTTGTTCACTCGTGTGTATTCATCGGCATATGCCTGGTTAGGCCCTTTATGGATACTATCCATTATTATGGGATTCATGGGAATCACAAATGAAATAGCGATTGGAAATCGATTTCCTGCTTGATCTGAAGGTGTGGAAAAATTTCGAAGGTCTGCGGCACCCCATAGAGAAATTTCTTTTGCTTCCATCCACGCGATAAGCCAAGTAGGGTGGGTAGTAGAGTTGGTCGACATTCTGTTTCTCCTTCTACTCTTGAATTTTAAATATAACGCAGAATTCACCGAACCGGCGAAGTTTCCTGGTCCAGTGGAGCAGTTGGTTATGAGTTTTCAATCCAGTCAAAGTGACTATGTTTCCAGAAGTGGTCCCGAAAAGTCGAGAACCTCTGCTTGATCATAAATGTATATGCCAATGTTCATAATTGTATCTTTTGTGCTCCTAAGGGCCTGGGTAACCGGTTTAAATAAAGTTTTTATTGTGAAGTAGTTTCACCTGCACCTCAACGATTAATGCGAAGCAACCCTGCACCAAGGATTGTAACCATTGATGCAAATACTTTAATTAAATCAAGTCGTTCCTTAAGTACAAAGACACCTAGAAAAAGAGCAAATATTATACTTGTCTCTCTCAGTGCAGTGACTACTGGAATAGGTGCCATGGTGAAAGCCCAAATCACCAATGCGTAGGCTGTAAAAGATGCACCACCACTGCTCAAAGCCAACTTGTAATTTTCTTGGGCCACGATCTTGACCATCCCTGGCTTAATAAAATTTATTATAATAGTAAAAATTATGGCATTTAAGATCGATAAGCACCCATAAAACCCAAGTGCAGTTGTAGCGACACGAGCCCCCAGTCCGTCAACTAGAGAATAAGCAGCAATAAATCCTCCAGTAACTATTGCTAAAATTGCGGCTTTATAATTTCTTAAACCATCACTTCGTCGAACCAATGATAAACTTATTATACCAGATCCAATAATGGCTATTGCTGACAGCTCTATTTGGTCAAGGTGAGTTCCCAAAAAAACAACTGAAACAACAGCGACAACTATAGGAGCTACTCCGCGAGCTAAAGGATAAACTTGGCTTAAGTCACCAATACGATAAGAATATAGTAGAAATAGTTGATAACCAGTGTGCAACAATGCTCCAATAACGATATAAGGAAGTGACTCAATTTGAGGAAGAGAGAGAGTGACACCAATATTCGTGTACTACAGGATTTTCCTGGACATGCCAATGAATGGAAAATCTGCAGGAAAAGCTAGCTTCACAGAACTGCTCTTGTATCATCTTGATCCACAGTTTTTGTTGATTTGAAGATGTTACAGCACTGGACT
>JGI11705J14877_10000175_pt1 | contig 40324 bp, 34 predicted proteins | sample Etolaghawater15m_FD_14877 | JGI IMG/M metagenome (IMG submission 14877) | reverse complement strand
TCAAAATAAATGTCGTATATAGGTGACACGGCCAATACGGTCGGCTAACGCCAAGACCCTTGTGTGTCGTTAGCTATCAATTTCATCATTTTGCAAGAGGCCCAATTTATAAAAAATTATCTATTCTTAATGTATTTGAATAGACAAATTTATTTCTTCAAAAAAGGAAAAACGAGTGACTGAAGAAAACAAAGAGTACGGTGCTGAACAGATTAAAGTTCTTGATGGTCTGGAAGCTGTTCGAAAAAGACCTTCAATGTATATTGGAAATACGGCTGAAACAGGTCTCCATCATCTGATATGGGAAGTTGTAGATAATAGTATTGATGAGGCCCTTGCAGGCCATTGTGGACGTATTTACGTAACCATCCATCAGGATAACAGTGTAACAGTTGAAGATGATGGTCGTGGAATTCCTGTAGCTCATCATCCTACTGAGAATATGTCTGCGCTGGAACTGGTTATGACCACGCTCCATGCGGGAGGAAAGTTTGATCATTCCAGTTATAAGGTATCTGGTGGACTTCACGGTGTTGGTGTTTCTGTCGTAAATGCACTTTCTGTTAAAGCAGTGGCAAAAATTAAACGTGATGGAAAAATCCATCGTCAGGAATACAGTTATGGTGAACGCATAGGTGACCTCGAAGTTATTGGTACAACAGATAAAACTGGAACTTCTATTACTTTTCAGCCAGATCCTGATATTTTTAAAGAAACTGTTGTTTATAATTATGAAACGGTAAATACCCGTCTTCGGGAACTTGCTTTTCTGAATAAAAATGTTCGTATATATCTTAAGGATGAACGTACCGGCGCTGAGGATAAGTTTCATGCTGAAGGCGGTATAAGTGAATATGTTGAATATCTGAACAGAAAACGAACCCCTATAAATGCTGTCCCTATTTTCATATCCGGCGAAAAAGACAATGTGGAGGTTGAAATAGCTTTTCAGTATTTTGATGGCTACTCAGAGCGCCTTTTTTCTTTTGTAAATAATATAAATACCCGAGAAGGTGGAACACACGTTTCCGGTTTTAGAAGATCACTTACTAAATGTATAAATCGTTATGCAAGTGATGATATCATCCCCAAAAATATGAAAGAAAAGATGGGTGGTGATGATGTTCGTGAAGGTTTAACTTGTGTTATCTCCGTGCGAGTGCCGGATCCTCAGTTTGAAGGACAGACCAAAACCAAATTAGGTAATTCTGAAGTAACTTCTATAGTAGATTCAATCTGCACAGATAAACTCACCCTTTTTCTTGAACAAAACCCACAGGAAGCAAAAAAAATTCTCACAAAGGCTGTTGAAGCTGCACGTGCCAGAGAAGCGGCAAAAAGAGCAAGAGAACTTTCCCGGAAAAAAGGCTCAACCGCTCTTTTTATGGCTGGAAAGCTCGCAGAGTGTCAGGAAAAAGACCCAGCAAAGCGTGAAATATTTATAGTAGAGGGTGATTCAGCTGGGGGTTCAGCAAAACAGGGACGTGATAGATCCATTCAAGCCATTCTTCCTCTTCGTGGCAAAATTATGAATGTTGAAAAGGCCCGATTTGAAAAAATACTAGGTTCTGAAGAGATAAAACAACTTATTGGAGCTCTTGGTTGTGGCATAGGTAGAGAAGAATTTGACAAAGAAAAACTTCGTTATCATAAAATAATAATTATGACAGATGCCGATGTCGATGGGGCGCATATTCGTACTCTTCTGCTTACCTTTTTTTATAGACAGATGCTGCCGCTCGTTGAGGGCGGATTTATTTATATTGGGCAGCCACCACTTTATCGTTTAGGGCGTGGAAAAAAAGAGCAATATTTTCTTGAAGAGGAAGATCTCAACGCTCATCTTTTTAATGAAGCCAGTCAAATTTTAAAAATTAAGGCTCTAAATGGAGCCGATGAAATTATTGAGAACGAAAATCTTATTAACATACTGAAGAAATTATCAGTTTTTAATCAGGTAGTAATCTATCTTGGTAGAATGAATATATGGGAAGACCTCCTTTATTATATTCTAGATCAGGATGTACATTCTGCTGATCAGTTCAGTGATGAAGAATTTGTTAAAAATATTGTAAATGGACTCTCTCCTGAAAGACATATAATAGGTAATATTCGTCCATGTCGCTGGCGACCGAGTTGTTACGAGGTGGATATTGCTATTAAAGGTCAGGCACAGATTATGATGACCCTGGGGCCGCAACTTCCTCTTATAAATGAGTTTCGAACGGCTCTAGGCCTGTTTAATGATATTAAATCGTTACTTCGTTGCCCTTTTACAGTGTTAAGAGCTGTTCAGGGTTCTGATGATAAGGAAATATCAGTTAAAAACTGGAGTGAAATGATAAAGACTGTTCGTAATGAAACCTTTAAAGGTAGTCATCTACAGCGATACAAAGGTTTGGGTGAAATGAATCCTGAACAACTCTGGGATACCACAATGAATCCCCAGAATAGAAGTTTAGTCAAAGTGACCATAGGAGATGCAGAACAGGCTGATGATATATTTACCACTCTTATGGGTGACAAGGTGGAACCACGCCGAGAATTTATTCAAAATCACGCTTTAGAAGTTTCTGACCTGGATATCTGATATAAACTCTATATAAAGCGCATTGCTCTGGCTATGCAGCATAATGTTGTAAACTGGTATTTTATATGACAACTGAAGAACAAGAAAAACATCCAATAATCTCCATTGAAAGGGAGATGAGAAAATCCTATCTCGATTATGCTATGAGCGTCATTATCGGCAGAGCCCTGCCAGATGTTCGTGACGGTCTAAAACCGGTTCATCGCAGGGCTCTTTTTGCCATGCGAGAACTCTCTGTTTTTTTTAACAGACCTTATGTTAAATCGGCTCGTATAGTCGGTGATGTTATAGGTAAGTATCATCCTCATGGTGATACGGCTGCCTATGATACCATTGTTCGAATGGCTCAGGATTTCTCCATGCGCTACCCCCTGGTTGACGGTCAGGGTAACTTCGGATCTATGGATGGTGATTCTCCTGCAGCTATGCGTTATACCGAAGCAAGAATGACAAAAATTGACAGAGATATAGTAAGTGATCTTGAAAAGGATACTGTCGATTTTGGTCCTAACTATGATAATTCCATGACCGAACCATTGGTTATGCCAAGCAAAATTCCAAATTTGCTAGTCAATGGGTCCTCAGGTATTGCCGTTGGAATGGCCACCAACATTCCGCCTCACAATCTCACTGAAGTTATGAATGGCTTAATTGCCATGATTGATAATTCTAATATCACAGTTCATGAGCTTATTGAAATAATAACCGGTCCCGATTTCCCCAAAGGTGCTTTTATATGTGGGCGCGCTGGAATCCGTGAGGCTTATGAGACGGGACGTGGCAGTATACTTATGCGTTCACGTACTCACGTTGAAACAATTAAGGGGAGTAAAAGGGAAGCAATTATTGTAACGGAAATTCCCTTTCAACAAAACAAGGCAACTCTGGTTTCCAAAATAGCTCTTCTTGTAAAAGAAAAGAAAATAAATGCAATATCTGAAGTTCGTGACGAATCTGACAGGCATGGTGAGAGAATAGTAATTGAATTGAAAAAAGATGAAATAGCTGATGTTGTAATTAATCAGTTATACAAAATGACACCTTTACAGAGATCCTTTGGTATTATATTTCTGGCAATTGTTAATAACAAACCTGAGGTTTTAAATCTAAAACAAATTCTCGAATATTTCATTCTTCATCGTAAAGTTATCGTTTATCGCCGTACAGCCTTTGAATTAAGGAAAGCAGAAGAAAAAGCACATCTTTTAGAAGGTCTTAAGATTGCCATTACCAATTTGGATGAGGTTGTAGAGTTAATTAGATCTTCTGATAATCCAGCTGCCGCAAAAGCCGAATTGATAGGCCGCTTTAATCTCTCTGATATTCAATCGCAGTCTATTCTTGATATGCGACTACAGCGTCTTACCGGTCTTGAGCGTGATAAAATCATTCAGGATTACAAAGATATCATTGCAGAGATAAATCGATTGCAGGAAATCCTTGGTGATGAAAGCCTGGTAATGAGGATAATCCGTGATGAATTTGTTGAAATTAGAGATACTTATGGAGATGAGAGACGAACTGAAATAATAGATGCTGTCGATGAAATTCTCCCTGAAGATATGATAACCCAGGAGGATATGGCTGTTACTGTTACCCATACAGGTTATATTAAGCGTAATCCTGTGAGCATATACAGATCCCAAAAGCGTGGTGGAAAAGGTGTTTTGGGTGTGAAAAACATCGAGGAGGATTTTGTTTCTAACCTTTATGTTGCTTCAACCCATGATACATTCCTCTTTTTCACCAATCATGGAAAAATATTCTGGCGAAAAGTTTATCAGCTTCCCTTAGCCGGACGCACGGCACGAGGAAAAGCTATTGTTAATCTTCTTAATCTTGCAGAGGATGAGAAGGTTGCTGCCATTCTACCTGTTGCTGATCTTCAGAATGAAAAGATAACTAAAACGATTCTCATGGTAACCCGTCTTGGACGCGTGAAAAAAACCAGCCTTGAGGAATTTATTAAACCACTCAAGCGCGGTAAAAAAGCACTTACCATTAATGAAGATGATGAGATTATCTCCGCCCACATCCTTACTGGCGATGATACCATTTTTCTTTTTTCCAAATATGGTTCTTCGATCCACTTTCATGAAAGTGATGTCCGCACCATGGGCAGAACAGCTGCAGGAGTTCGTGGTATACGGTTAAAAGAAAATGATTATGTTGTTGGATCTATCGTTATTGATTCAGATTCTTCTATTCTCACAGTCACCGAAAATGGTTATGGAAAAAGAAGTCCCGTTGCCGACTATCGTATTCAAAAACGCGGTGGACTAGGTATTATGGCCATAAAAACTAGTGAACGAAATGGCTATGTTGTGGGTGCCATGCAGGTAGATGATGATTCAGAAGTCATGTTGATAGCTGATTCTGGGAAAATGATTCGAATGCCGATGAGCAATGTGAGGGTTATTGGTAGAACAACTCAGGGTGTAGGACTTATCAATCTTGCTGATGATGAACGGGTTGTTGCAATGGATCTTGTAGCTCCTGAAGAAGAATCTGACGATGAAAGTGAAGATGTACTTGAAGAATTACAGAGTTCAGATGAATAATCCCGTTGTTAATAAAATAGCAGTCATTGGTGCAGGATCTTGGGGAACTGCAATAGCCGGAGTACTATCTGCAAAGGGTTTGAAAACTGTTCTCTGGGGGCATAATGAAAAACATACAGAGGATCTTAAAAAGGGATCGTGAAAATAAGAAATATCTTCCTGGTTTTGAATTTCCTCAACTGCTTTCGATTGAAACAGATTTAAAGGAAGCCGCAACCGGCGCAGATGTCGTTTGTATGGTTGTACCATCACACGGGTATCGTAAAGTTTTTGAAACACTTATTCCCTATCTTAAAACTGGTGCAAGTGTTGTCTCAGCCGTAAAGGGCATCGAAAACAGCTCTCTAATGACAATGACTCAGGTGATGAGGCAATGCCTTGGAAGTGCTCTGACCGCTAAAAATTTAACCCTTTCTGTCCTTTCTGGGCCATCTTTCGCGAAAGAGGTCGCCCTGGGTTTACCTACTCTCGTAACTATTGGTTGTGATAACCTTGAGGACGCTCAGTTTCTTCAAAATGTTTTTGGAAGTGAACGTTTTCGTGTTTACGCTGCTCAGGATATGATAGGACTTGAGGTAAGTGCTGCTCTTAAAAATATTATAGCTATTGCTGCTGGAATAAGTGATGGTTTAGGTTTTGGCCTAAACAGCAGGGCAGCGCTTATAACTCGAGGACTTGCAGAAATTACTCGCATGGGTGTTGCCATGGGGGCAGATCCCGTTACCTTTTCTGGACTTTCTGGTATTGGCGATCTTGTTCTCACCTGCACCGGTGATCTCAGTCGAAACAGGTCAGTGGGTCTTAAACTTGGAGTAGGAAAGAAACTTCCCCAGATTCTCGATGAGATGGAGATGGTTGCAGAGGGTGTAAAAACGACCCAGTCGGTTCACGACCTGATGTTACAAATGGAGGTTGAAATGCCAATTCTTGATCAGGTTTATCAAATTCTTTATAAAGGGAAAGAATGCTCAAAAGCCGTGACTGACCTGCTGACCAGAGAGTTAAGAGTCGAATAAAAAATTATTCAATGTATGGAAAAGCTAAATAATCAAAGAAGCATACAGTTTCTTAGTTACCTCGCACTCTTCCTGCTCTTTGCCTCACTTTATATTTTTTCTTCCTATTTACACTATATTCTGGTTGCTGCAGTACTCGCACTTTGTACCAGTCATGCTTTGTCGGCCTTAATAACGTTTTTGAATCGATCTCCTTTTCCCGTATTTATAAGAAAAAACTCTCACTTTATAAGTGCTTCTATTTTAACACTGTTTTTTCTCTGTTTAATATTTGCTCCCCTTGTTTATTTTCTTTCTGAAACCTATGTTCAAATGTCCCATGTTGATGTTGACCATGTAAAAAAAGTGACCATGGAACTTGTTAACAAGCTGGTCGCGTTTACCGATCCAGTTCCGGTTCTTCATAATTTTCTCAATACGTTGAAAACCGAGGGGTTTTCATTGTTAAAAAGTATTTCTGTGGAAACCCTTTACAAAACTATAAATGGTGTTGCTTCAGGGGCTGGAGGTCTGGTTGTTCAGATAGGATGGATTTTGATTTTTTATTTTCTTTTTAATCTCAATGGAAACCAAATACTCGCCTTTACAGCCAGAGTCCTGCCAACAAGTTTTGAGCATGAAAAGTATTTATACCGGGAGTGTACAGGAACAGTAGCCGTTGTCTTTTATGGAACGCTTTTTAATATGCTTGCCCAGGGGGTTACTTTTGGTATCCTTATGTTTTTTATCGGTGGCTACAATACCTTTTATCTCGCTGTTCTTGCAGGTTTTTGTTCTGTTATACCAATTATAGGTGCAGCTCTTGTTTATATCCCCGTGATAGCTCTTGAACTGGTTGCTGGAAATTTTATAAACGTCCTGGTTATTCTTATTGTTGTTTGGGGTATTATGGGGTTTTTCATCGATAATATTTTGCGAATTATTTTTATAAGCTACTTAAAAAGAATTTTTGGTTTTGAGTATACTATGAATGAAATATTGATTTTGCTCTCAATTCTGGCGGGAATAGCAAGTTTTGGGTTCTGGGGCATTATTATTGGTCCGTCAGTCATAGCTCTTAGTCTTGCAGCAGCAAATCTATATAGCTCACAAATTGAGCATACCGGATTTCCTGAAGATTTTTAATATCGTGTGGTACCACAAATGTAGTTGTAGCCTCGGATAAAATTGCTCCTGTTTTATGGTGCAGTTGGTCTGAGGCTACAATTTTGTGCAAATCCTGTTTTAACGAAAAATCTTGGCAACAAAGGGGTACAGAGCGTTAACCATAGGTGCCTGGTTCCTAGGTTCCCATTTATTTAGACCAGTCATTATTTTTAAACTCATCGTGATCTGGTTTAGGCGGTTTTTCTTCCGAAATACGTTGGTTCAACCAGATAATCACTTTATCAAATTCGTTGCGAAGTTCAGCGAGTGCCTTACCGCGATGGCTTACTTTGTTTTTTTCTTCCATGCCACATTCTGCAAAACTCTTCCCAAATGGCTCATAGTAGAAAAGAGGGTCGTAACCGAAACCGGAATCACCTTGCTTTTCTTGAAGAATAGTTCCTTCACATGTGCCTTCATAGGTTAGTGCTGGCCCAGATGGAACCGCAATAGATAACACACACTGAAATGCCGCTTTACGATTTTCCTTCCCTTCCATTTCTTTCAGAAGTTTTTCACAATTCTCAGCATCGGTTGCCGATTCTCCTGCATATCTTGCCGAATATACTCCTGGTGCCCCACCTAAGGCCTCAACCTCAAGTCCTGAGTCGTCAGCGATTGCAGGGAGGCCAAGAATTTTTGCAGTGTGGAGGGCCTTTTTGTAAGCGTTATCATCAAAAGTTTCTCCGTCTTCGATACACTCGGGGATTGGTCCAAAATCAGCTACGGATTTAATTTCTATTGGAAAATCACTAAGCATCTCTTGAAATTCTTTAATTTTGTTTTTATTTGTTGTTGCAAGAACAATAAGATCGACCATTACGAACCCTCAAAAGTAATAAAATTTAATCAATGAAAATTATGAAAAAAGTCAGTTATTTTTTGATTTTCTTTCTTTACGTAATTTTCTCTGTAAGTTTTTATCATAGCGTTCTTGTTCACTATAAATACAGCCGCAATAGGGTTGTCTGTATAATTTCATGTCAATTGCCATGTCTATACCCTGCTGCCATCCAATTCTGAAATCCTCATAATAAAAAGGAATATTGTATTTCGCGGCAATTTTTTCGCCAGTACTGATAATCCTATTATGATTTTGATATCGGGAGTAAAGAAGTGTTGAAGAAAAAGCATCAGCTCCCGTATTAATTGCCTGTTGAGCAGTCTTTTCAAGACGCATTTCGTAACAGATAGCGCATCGCTTTTTCTCATTAAATACGACTTTCCTGAGATATTCAGATAAACCATACTCGGATTCTATCTTAAGCTCAAAAGCTTCTTTTAAAGAAAATTCTCTTAACGTATCCAAGCGCTTTCTGAATTCGCGGAATGGGTGAATGTTCGGGTTGTAAAAATATCCGGAAACGTTGAAATTCTTGTTTCTCAACTGAGTTAATGTGTAGGTAGAGCAAGGTGCGCAGCATACGTGTAGGAGAATTTTCATTTAAGGTGTTATTTTAAATTTTTTAGGGTCAATATTGTATTGATGGATTTTGTAGTTAATGATTCTGAGGCTTGTGTCGAGGACTTTAGAGGCTTTAGTCTGGTTTCCCCTCGTTTTTTTTAGTGCTTCAATAATAAGATCTTTCTCAAAATTTTCCACCGCAGTAGACAGAGATAATGGATTTTTATCTGAGGTCGTTGAGTCAGATGTTTGTAAGGTGGGTGGTAAATGAATACCCTTAATAGTATCTCCGTCGCAAATAAGCACTGCTCGTTCCATACAGTTTTGCAGTTCTCTCACGTTTCCTGGCCAATGGTACTGGATCAACATATCAATGGCCGTTGTTGAAATTCTGTTTATCTTTACTTTATTTTCATCAGAATATTTTTTAAGAAAATACTCTGCAAGAAGGAGGATATCCGTTCTCCTTTCTCTAAGAGCTGGCATATATACTGGAAATACATTGAGACGATAATAGAGATCTTCTCTGAAACTATTATCTCTTACCGCGGCTTCAAGGTCACGATTTGTCGCAGCTACAAGTCTTACATCACATTGTATTGATTTCCCTGAGCCGATCCTTTGAAAGGTTCTTTCCTGCACCACATTAAGGAGTTTTACCTGAACAGCCTGACTTATTTCTCCAATTTCATCGAGAAAAAGTGTACCCCCTTCTGCCTGTTCAAATCGTCCAATTTTTCGCTCTGTGGCACCAGTAAAGGCCCCTTTTTCGTGGCCAAAGAGCTCACTCTCTAACAGTGTTTCCGGTAGGGCTGAACAGTTCACAACAACAAATTGTTTGCTACTTCTTTTAGAATTGTAATGCAGAGCTTTGGCGACCAGAGTTTTTCCAGTACCAGATTCACCACGTAATAAAACAGTTGCATTTGAGTCAACCACCCGATGGATCATCTCATATACTTCCTGCATACGGCTTGAATTTCCCTGGATATCATTAATGGTGTTTTTGCCTGATAACTCTCGACGGAGTTTTAGATTTTCTTCTATCAGATCTTCCTGTTCCCTGCTTACCGTCTGGATCCGTTGTGTTGTCTGTGCAATAAGGGAACTGAGAATTGTTAAAAAGCGCAGGTCATCATCCGCCTGCTTTGAGATTCCGTCAAGATATACTCGGTCTACAGACAATGCCCCAATAACCTGTTTTCCTCCATGGATAGGGACACATATAAATGACCTTGCCTTGGTATTTAAATCTCCTCGTGCTCTGGTTTTGTTTAAAAACATCGGTTCCTCAGCGATATGAGGAACAATAATAGATTCGCCAGATGCCACTACTTTTCCAGTAATACCTTCACCAATTTTGTATTTACCACGCTTTCTACCCTCTGCACTAATACCATGTGCTACCTCTATTTCTAATTTACCAGTTATTGGGTTTATTATAGTAACTGTCCCATTCTCCATGTTTTTCATGACATCAATGGTTTTCATTGCATCACTTAAACACTCCCTTAGATCTGTTGAAGAGGCTAGATTTTTCGTAATTTCATAAAGACACGTGAGATCTTTTAACTGTGTTGAAATATCTTTTAATTGTTTCATTTTTGTGTTTTTGCTATTGCTGACCGTTGTTTTCTTTAGCATTGCTGTTGTTACAGTTTTTTTCACAATTATGTCAAGTCTTGTCCCAATATAGGTTAAATATTCTATTTTATCTCTGATTTTTTCATTTCTGTTTTGTCACTGTTTACCTGAGTACTCAAAATATTGACACAAGCTGTAACAGATGGTAAAAGACTTCCATCTGGAGGAATGGCCGAGTGGTTTAAGGCGGCGGTCTTGAAAACCGTTGTACGAAAGTACCGTGGGTTCGAATCCTACTTCCTCCGCCAGTTTTGGAGAGGTGACCGAGAGGCCGATGGTGCTCGCCTGCTAAGCGAGTGTGGGGGTTAGACTCCACCGAGGGTTCGAATCCCTCCTTCTCCGCCAAAAAAAAAGCCCGATTTGCTCTTTAAGCAAATCGGGCTTTTTTGTTTTAGGGTTTGAGGTTTAATATCCCCATAAGAGACTTCTCTTTATCCATCCTGTTAACCCAGACTCATGTTTTACCTTAGCCCACCCTTTTTCCTGTTTCAAAGTTTCAAAAACCACACCATAATATGCTTTGCCAACCACATTGAATTTTGTTCCAGGACCACTTCGAATGTTAATCTGTTTTTTCTTTCCCTTGTTGACCTTCACAACCATATGTGGGGTTGACTTGAGGTATTTGTTGAAAACCCACCCTGTGTCGTTTTCAAAATCCCTGATTTTCACCCAACCTCCTTTTTTAGACAACACTTTCACTGGGAGCCCGTCACCATATACCCATTTTGGTGAATATTTGGTTCCTGGCCCAGAACGTACCTGTACATTTTCTCCATCAATGCTAAGCATTTCAGCTTGAACATTACAAAAAATTAAGATTCCGAGAAAGGTTAAGAAAAGAACGAATTTTAATTTTATCATATTACGTTTAAATACCTGAGGTGACTTTTGGTTTGTTGGCCGTTAATATACAATTAATATACATGCATCATCATTTCCAGCCATTTTACCCTTTCAACGTAACATTCTTTTGATTAAAAACTAACATTTTCGGTACCTACTCTTTTTTTTCATCACTAAGTTCGTTGAGCCTGGCTGTAACAGATGCTGTTTTGTCCCCTATTTTGATATCTTTGTCCCTTCTATCATCTATTGTGATATGGGTGACAACTCGCACCGCTCCTTGATCAAATGGAATTTCGTAGATTTTTTTTAGGATAGCAAAAAGTTCTGTAATTTCTCCTTCAATCAGTGTCCCCATGTCGTTTAGTCTGAATGTCGCATTTGATTGTTTCAGACTATGTTGAATATGTGCTACAAAATCACCAACCGAAATACCACTTCCTAAAGGTATCATGGTTAATTGCATTAATGCCATTGGTATCCTCCTGTTTTTATGTGATAAAAAATGGCACTAAATATCTTCACCAGCAATAAGTTCTACCAGCCTTTCCAGGTCATCCAGGGAATAGTATTCAATTTCCAGTTTCCCGCGACTTCCATTTTGTTGCAGTTGAACTTTAGAGTGGAGTTTATTGGTTACCCTGTTGATTAAAGTCTGCGAAAACTGGTCAGGGATTGATACGTTTTTTTGGTTTCTGATAGTCCGATTGTTTGTGTTTTCCAGTTTCATACGTGAGGTCAGCTTTTCAGTTTGCCTTACCGACAGCCCCTTAGCAACGACCTGGTCTCTTGCTTCTTTCATTGCCGTTGTGTCATCAGACAGCCGTAAGATCGCCCTTGCATGCCCCTCGGATAATTTTTTTTCTGCTATGTCAAGTTGTATAAAATCAGGTAGTTGTAGTAATCTTAACCGGTTCGTTACCGTCGATCTTTTTTTCCCTACCTTCAACGCAGTTTCCTCTTGGGTATATGAAAAGAGTTTTATTAGTTTTTCATATGCGAGGGCCTCTTCAATTGGGTTTAGGTCCTGTCTCTGGACGTTTTCAATAAGAGCGAGTTCTAACAACTCGTCATCCCCTCCAATTTCTCTCACAACGACTGGTACCTCTTTTAGCCCAATGAGCTTTGAGGCCCTCAACCTTCTTTCTCCTGCTATTAATCCATACGTTCCGTTGTTTTTTGGTATAACAACCAGGGGTTGTATAATGCCCTTCTCCCTGATGGATTCCGCCAACTCGTTGAGCTTGTCTTTGTCAAAATGAGTTCTTGGTTGAAAACTGTTGGCAATTATTTTATCAACATCACAGGAAAAATATTTCTCTTCATCCTCTTCCTGATTAAAAAGGAGGTTTACCCCCTTTCCTAGTCCTTTCATTTTTGTCATATCAACACCTTAATTTTGTATCCTTAGGAATTCATTTGCCAGTTTGATGTATGCCTGAGCACCTGTGGATTTGACGTCATATTCGATAACAGACATCCCGTGACTCGGACATTCACTCAAACGAACATTTCTAGGAATCACTGTTCGGAACACCTGGTCCTTGAAGTGCTTCTTCAACTCATCCTCTACTTGAAACGTCAATTTATTTCTTTTGTCAAACATGGTTAAGAGTAGGCCCTCGATATAGAGGTTTTTGTTAAGTGATTTTTTCACCGACCGTATAGTACTTACAAGTTGCGATAGCCCCTCTAGTGCGAAATATTCACATTGCATTGGAATTAAAACAGAATCTGCAGCTGTGAGGCTGTTAACTGTCAGCAGGCCTAGAGAGGGAGGGCAGTCGATAAGGATAAAATCGTACTCTTCTCGCAATGGCTCAAGCATTGTTTTTAGCACATACTCTCGCTTCTCCATTTGAAACAACTCCATTTCCGCAGCAGACAAATCAATACCCGACGGTAAAATAGTGAGGTTCCTTTTTTGGTTTGGTACGATAAGGACAGTTTTTACCGGAACGTCTTGGGTGTAACAGTGATACAGTTGTGACTTGTAGTCACTCTGGCGAACCCCGTAACCCGATGTTGCATTACCTTGAGGGTCCGAATCCACAAGAAGGATTTTCTTTTTTTTTCGCTCAAGTGCAGCAGCAAGACTAACAGCCGAGGTTGTCTTTCCAACCCCACCTTTTTGGTTGGCAATAGCGATGATTTTTCCAGGACACATTTTTTCACTCTCTTTATTATTAATCTCACCTAAAAGCACAATTCTTTCTCTTTTTTATCTTACTTTCCCTGCAATCACAATCTAATTACTTAATCCTGTCAGCTTTTGTTTCTTTTTTTTGTTTTTTATCAGAAGGTGTGCCTATTTCTTGCCTTTGTTTTTGCTTAGGTATAAGTTGCTGGTTGATTAGTTAATATTTCAATGTTTCACGTGAAACATTAAGTGAGGGGAGTTATGGAAAGTGATTTTTTGGTGATAGGAAGTGGTATAGCTGGGCTTTCGTATGCGTTAAGGTGTGCTGAGTTGGGTAGTGTGGTTGTTGTTACGAAGAAGAAGGATATTGATACGGCAACTAACTTGGCTCAGGGTGGGATTGCTGTGGTGTTGGAGGAGGAGGATAGTTATGAGTCCCATGTGAAGGATACCCTGGGGTGTGGGGCGGGGTTGTGTGATGAGAGTGTGGTTAGAATGGTGGTGGAGGATGGTCCGGCGAGGGTAGCTGATTTGGTGAGGATGGGAGTTGATTTTGTAAGGGATATCAAAAGTTCGTCGGGATACTCTCTTGGGATGGAGGGAGGGCATAGTCGCAGGAGGGTCGCACATGCAAATGATCTCACGGGGAGAGAGATAGAACGTGCTTTGTTGCATGTGGTTCGTAACCATAAGAGGATTGAACTTATGGAGGAGCACATGGTTGTTGATTTGTTGATGGTTGCGGGTGAAGTCCCTGGTTGGAGAGGGGGTGGTTCCGGGGAACGTTGTGTTGGGGCGTATGTGTTGGTTGGTGGGCAGGTTGAGGCTTACCGTGCTAAGTTGACAGCTATATGTAGTGGTGGGGTGGGGAAGGTGTATCTTTATACAACGAACCCGGATATTGCGACTGGTGATGGTATTGCTATGGCTTTTAGGGCTGGAGCAGAAATTGAAAATATGGAGTTTGTGCAGTTTCATCCTACGTGCTTGTATCATCCAGATGAGAAGAATTTTTTAATTTCGGAGGCGGTTAGAGGAGAAGGTGGGGTGTTGATTGGGGCGGATGGTGTTCCTTTTATGAAAAAATACGACTCAAGGGAAGACCTGGCAACCAGGGATACGGTTGCTCGTGCTATTGATAGAGAAATGAAGGAAACGGGTGAAGATTGTGTCTTTTTAGATATCACTCACAGGGATCCTGAATTTGTGAAAAAAAGATTTCCTACAATTTACAACAGGTGCTTGTCACGAGGCATAGATATAACAAAACAGCCAATTCCAGTGGTACCGGCAGCACACTATATGTGCGGTGGTATTCGTGCTGATAAGCATGCGAGAACAACTGTAGCAGGTTTGATGGCCCTGGGTGAGAGTGCTTGTACAGGGTTGCATGGTGGTAATAGGTTGGCGAGTAATAGTTTGCTTGAGGCAGTTGTCTTCGCAAACAGGGCAGCGGTGTTTTGTGAAAAAAATTGGAAAGAGTTACAAAAAATAGATATTCCAATTGTTGATTTATGGAAAAGTGGAGATGCCAAGGAACTCGGTGAGGAGATTTTAATAAATCATAATTGGGATTCTATAAGAAGAGTGATGTGGAATTATGTGGGTATTGTTAGGTCTATGAAAAGATTGGAGCTTGCTAAGAAGCGGATGGAGTTTATATATTCGGAAATTGAGGAACATTACCAGGAATATTTTGTCACTCCAAATATGGTTGAGTTGCGTAATATCTCTCTGATATCATTGTTGATTATACAATCTGCTTTGTCTAGAAAAGAGTCACGTGGCCTTCATTATGTGATAGATTATCCAGACAAACTAAGACATGCTTATACTACGCGTTTTCGCAGAAAAGGTAGCAGAAACGGCTGGGAATTTGAGTTAATAAAGGGAGTGGAAGATGAAGAGTAAACAATTTGTTATTTCGGTTATGTCTAAAGATCGGCCAGGAATAATATCCGATGTTACTACTGTGATTTATGATTTAGGAGGAGATTTGGCGGGCCTTAACCAATCGGTACTGGGAGGGTACTTTGCTATGATACTAATGGTAGAGTTTCCTGGAGGTGTAACCGTTGAAACACTCATGAAAACGTTTTCGGCTATTGGTACTGAACCAGCCATAGAAGCGATTATAAAAGAAGTTGATGGGGTATATATGTATGATAACAGGGTGTTACCTTGTGAAACGTATGTGGTCACGGCACAGGGGGGAAACCGAAAAGGATTGGTCAAGCTCCTGGGAGATTTTTTTTACGCAAGAGCAATTAACGTTTTGGATTTGGTGACTGCAAGGCGTGATGAATTGTATACAATGATATTTCAGGTTGATTTAAGTCATATTGAATCAATGAATAGGTTGAGGAAAGAGTTGAACTTACTTGCAGGCAAAGAAAATTTGGATGTGGTGTTACAGCACAATGATATTTACATGGCTACTAATGAAGTAGGGTTGCCTCTTGACGTAATTATAGGGAGCTAAGGAGAGAAAATGTTACGCTCAGACCAGATAATGGCTACGGTTGAAATGGTGCAGAAAGAAAACCTGGATGTAAGGACTGTGACCATGGGGATAAATCTTCTGGATTGCAGAGTTGGAACGGTAAAAGGAACATGTGAAAAGGTAGAGGAAAAGATTGCCAGGTGTGCGGAAACATTTGTAAAAAAATGTGATGAGGTCTCTGTAAAATACGGCGTTCCAGTCATTAACAAGCGTATTTCGGTAACTCCGGCAGCATTAGTGGGAGCGGGCTTTGAGCGTAATGATTTTGTTCAATTGGCAAAAAGCCTGGATAATGCGGCAGAAAACGTTGGTGTTGATATTTTAGGTGGTTTTACGGCACATGTTGAAAAAGGTATGACGAGTAGCGATCGGGCTTTTATTGCATCAATTCCTAGAGCCCTGGCTCTGACTAAAAGGGTTTGTGCGTCGATAAATGTCGGTTCCAGTCATAAGGGAATCAACATGGATGCTGTAGCAATGATTGGAAATACTATAAAACTGTTAGCGGAGGAAACTGCTGATAGTAGCGGTTTTGGCGCTGCGAAGTTTGTTGTTTTTTGTAATCAGCCTGGAGATAATCCATTTATGGCTGGTGCAATTCATGGAGTGGAGGAAGCTGATGTTGTACTGAATGTTGGGGTTTCGGGTCCAGGGGTTATTGCCAGATCATTGGAAAGAACCATTAACAGGCGCGGAAGAGATAACATGAAGTTAGATGACATTGCGGAAGAAATCAAACAGATCACTTTCAGGGTAACAAGATGTGGTGAGTTGATCGGTCGACAGGTATCGAAGGAGTTAGGGGTAGAGTTTGGAGTGGTGGATCTGTCACTTGCTCCAACACCGAAGATAGGCGATTCGGTGGGCGAGATACTGCAGATACTTGGGGTAGATGATGTGGGGGCGCCAGGAACTACGGCAATCGTTGCGTTATTAAATGATGCAGTAAAGAAAGGTGGGATTTTTGCATCAAAAGCTGTGGGGGGATTAAGTGGTGCCTTTGTTCCAGTGATGGAAGATGCTGTTCTGGCGGAGGCGGTTGCTAAAGGGGCTTTAACAATTGAAAAACTCGAATCTCTCACCTGTGTTTGTTCGGTGGGGCTTGATATGGTCCCAATCCCTGGGGATGTAGATGCGGCGACGATTTCAGCAATAATTGCAGATGAAATGGCAATTGGAATGATAAATAATAAAACGACGGCGGCAAGGCTGATTCCTGTCCCTGGGAAAAAGGCTGGTGAAATTGTGAGTTTTGGCGGATTGTTTGGAACAAGCCCAATAATGGAGGTTAGAAATGTGAACAAATCAGCACGGTTTATAGCCTGGGGGGGGAGAATCCCGGCTCCGATTCACAGTTTTAAAAATTAGAAAGTAAAATAAAGAAAAAAAAAGGCCCTTGAAATTCCTTTCAAGGGCCTTTTTCTGTATGGCGTCCCCAGTCGGATTTGAACCGGCGTTGCTGGGATGAAAACCCAGTGTCCTGGACCTGACTAGACGATGGGGACAAAAATAAATTTATTGGTGGGTCGTGTGCGACTCGAACGCACGACTCTCTGCTTAAAAGGCAGATACTCTACCGACTGAGTTAACGACCCGTGGAGCAAGCCTTTATACAAAGTACTTTTTCTTGTGTCAAGAAAAAAGTATATATTGTTTTGTATCATGAGCATATTTAAATCGTCAAGAATTAGTTGATATCAGTTTCGGTTTTTAGACAGGCGATGTGGAGAAATATGGTGTGACCCAGATAATGGAATAGGGTATGATGTGGAGGAGGTTTTATGGGATTTTATAAGGGAGAATAGAATGGGTTTTGTTAAGGGAACAGCTAGTTATGTCCGCTTTGCCGTTGAGGGAGAATTGCCTGATAATATCTGGGATTTCATCGCGGATCGTATTATGTCTTTTGCGTTTAGGGATATTGATGAGACGTATGAGGAAGATTCCCTTGGTTGGGTATCGGTGACGAATATGTTTGATACTGATTTTAAGTATGCATCATATGCTGCCGGCAATTTCGTCACACTTGCCATGCGTTTTGATGAGAGAAAGGTCTCTGCATCCATTGTGAAAAAATTTGTACAGAAAGAAGAGGAACGGATAAAAAAAGAAAAGCAAATCCCTAAAATATCAAGAAGTATGCGCGTGGAGATAAAGGAACGTATACAAAATGAATTGATACGTAAGGCTCTTCCGATGCCCTCTGTATTTGACTTGTGTTGGAATCTGGAAAATTCAACTTTGCTTTTTTTCTCAACCAATCAAAAAGCTCAGTCAATGTTGGAGGACCTGTTCAAGGAGAGTTTTGGGCTTACTTTAGTTCAGCAGATTCCGTATATTTGTGCAGAGCATCTTCTCAGTGAGGATGAGGTGGACAGGTTGGCAAGAATAACACCAGATGTGTTTGTATAGAGGGCATGAAATATGGATTTAGTCGATCTTATCGCTGAAAAACGGTTTCTAGGGCAGGAGTTTTTGACCTGGCTCTGGTGGAAAAGTGAAGAACGGGGTGGAGTTGTGGCATTACCTGGAGAAGGCGATGTTGTAGTAGTGTTTGAAAAACACATGCTTCTCGAATATGGTGAAGGGGATTCAAACGAAAGTCTAATATGTAGGGGGCTCCAGACAGAGCTTCAGGAAGCACGTACCGGCCTTGTAATGGGGAAGAAATTAGAGCAGGCAAGAATTAAACTGGCTTTTAATGACTATGAGTGGAATTTCACCATGGCAGCGGCTTTGATGGAGTTTCGAAATGTGAAACTTCCAAAAACCGGAGGAGAGTCGGGAAATGAAAATGACCCCGAAGAGCGTGAGGGGATGATTCTGGAGAGAATTTACCTCTTTGAAGAACTTATTCGCATGGTTCTTGGGTTGTTTCGGATTTTTCTACAGCTTCGAGTCAGTCCTGAGTGGCGTGATGAGTTACTAAAAGTAAGAGAATGGGTCAACAGGGCTGAAAGAGCTTAGGTGTTGTCTTGTGTGTCTTGGATAAAAAATACTTATAAAGACGGGTAAATTATGGAGTTTGAAACCGTAATAGGGCTGGAAATTCATGCCCAGCTGAAGACCAGATCAAAAATATTTTGTGGATGTTCCACGGAGTTTGGGGCATCTCCCAATAGTCACACCTGTCAAATATGTCTGGGGATGCCTGGCGTACTGCCGGTTTTAAATAAAAAAGTTGTTGAATACTCAATCAAAATGGGATTGGCAACGGGTTCAAGGATTAATACTTTTAACCAATTCGCCCGTAAAAATTATTTTTATCCAGATCTCCCCAAAGGGTATCAGACGTCACAGTTTGATCTCCCTATAGTGGAGTTTGGTAAGGTGGAGATAGAGGTAGCCGGGAAAAAGAAAGTGATCGGCATTACTCGCATGCATATGGAAGAGGATGCCGGGAAATTGATTCATGACGATAGGGAACCAGTGTCATATGTTGATCTGAACCGGACAGGAACACCTTTGCTTGAGATTGTGTCAGAGCCTGATATGCGGTCTCCAGAGGAGGCGTACGCCTATTTGAAAAAAATTCACGCCATCCTTCGTTATCTTGATATCTGTGATGGCAATATGCAGGAAGGAAGTTTCCGCTGTGACGCAAACATATCGCTTAGACCAGTGGGACAGGTAGAGCTGGGGACACGTACTGAACTCAAAAACATGAACTCCTTCAAAAATGTACAGGCAGCTCTTGAATATGAGGTGCGACGTCAGCGTGATTTGTTACTTGATGGAGAGGTGGTGACGCAGGAGACTTTACAGTGGGATCCGGATCGAAATCGGACAACTGCAATGCGCAGTAAGGAAGAGGCACATGATTATCGATATTTCCCCTGTCCAGATCTTATTCCAGTAGTTATCGATGAGAGTTGGATTGAGGAGATCAGAAGCACTCTTCCAGAACTGCCAGATGCGAGAAAAGAACGCTTTGTAAATGAGTACGAATTGCCCGAGTATGATGCAGTAATTCTCACAGCCTCACGGGATTTAGCAGATTATTTTGAGGAAGCTGTCAAAAATTGCGGAAAGGCAAAGAAGGTTTCAAACTGGATAATGACAGAGATGCTGCGCGAGTTGAAGGGAGAAGATGTTACTGCTTGCAACGTCAAGGCCAAGCAGTTGGGGGCTCTGTTGAAAATGGTGGATGATGGGACCATATCAGGGAAAATAGCCAAAACGGTGTTTCTTGAAATGATGGAATCCGGGAAGGATCCTGAGACCGTAGTTAAAGAGAAAAATCTTATACAAGTTTCAGATACAGGCGAGTTACGGGGCATTGTTCAGGAAATTATTGCAGCCAATCCCTCTCAGGCTGAAGATTACAAAGGCGGAAAGACAAAGCTTATGGGGTACTTTGTTGGTCAGCTGATGCAGAAGACAAAAGGTAAGGCGAACCCTAAAATTGCCAATGAATTATTTTCTGAAGAATTAACCAAATAGGAGGTTGGACTGGGGTCAATGGAGAAGGAGGATTGGCAGAGAAAGGGGGCAGGACATAGACAGCGTCTCCGCGACCGATTCCTTGACCGGGGGCTTGATGGATTTAGCGATAAAGAAATTCTGGAACTGCTCCTTTCCTTTGGGACTCCCAGAAGTGATTGTAAAGAATCAGCGCGGAGAGCTCTGAAACAGTTTGGCTCACTTGCTGCCGTACTCGAAACACCACTTGCCGGATTGCAGGAAATAACGGGTATTGGGCCCAAAAACGGTTTTGCTGTTCATTTTATTCAGGCAGTGGCCAGGCGCTACCTGAAGGATCGGCTTCAGGGGAAACGCTATCTCACCTCCTCTGCTGACGTGCGGGATTACCTCCTCCACGCGCTGCGTGGCCTCAAAAAAGAGGTCCTCTGTGTCATTTACCTTGATTCGTCACACGCTATTCTCGACACGGAAACCGTGGCTGAAGGTACCATTAACGTCAACACCGTCTACCCGCGAGAACTTATAAAAAAGGCTTTGCAGCGCAATGCTGCAGCTCTCATCATAGCGCATAATCATCCCTCTGGTTCAATTGTTCCATCATCACAGGATATGCAGCTTACAAGAACGCTCTCCTTACTTGGAGGTATGATGCAGATCCGTCTCCTTGATCATATCATTATAGGTGATGATAGTTTTTCCTTTGCTGATAATGGTCTGATGGCGGAGATCCATGATGCGTGCCGGGAGACAATGGAACGTCTTCATTCCAGCAAAGTATGACCTCATCGCTCTATATTCACATTCCTTTTTGTTCAGCAAAGTGCAGTTACTGCTCATTTAACTCGTATGCGGGCCTGGAGGGCCTGCAGCCACGTTATGTTGAATGCCTATGTGCCGAGATGGAAAATGTTGCATCATCGGGGGGCGTGGAGTCCCTCAAGACGGTATTTTTGGGAGGAGGAACACCATCTGTTTTACCTGTAGATTTGTCAGGTAAAATTATAACTACTTATCGTAATTGTTTTTCTGCAATGCAGGATGTGGAAATATCAATGGAGATTAATCCTGGAACAGTTGATATAGCAAAACTGGATTTTTTACACGTTGCAGGTGTTAACCGGATTTCTTTCGGGGTGCAGTCGTTTATTGATAAGGAGTTGAGAAGTATAGGACGTATCCACACAGCAGAAGAGGCTGTCGTTGCAGTATCTATGGCAGGGGAGGCGGGGTATGAAAATGTAAGCCTTGACCTGATGTATGGGCTTCCCGGTCAGACTACTGCGAGTTGGCACCAGAGTTTGGAAACAGCTATTTCTTTGGGAGTAAAGCATCTCTCGCTATATCAGTTAACGGTTGAAGAGGGGACTCCATTACAGCAAATGATGCACGGAGGAATAATACAGTTGCCCAACGAAGATAAACTAGCTGCAATGGATGATATTACGAGGAAATTGACGGATTCTGCCGGTCTACGCCAGTATGAAATATCCAATTATGCAAAAACAGGATATCAATGCCGTCATAATATAACCTACTGGGAAAATAATGAGTACTTGGGAGTAGGGGCGGGGGCAGTCTCCTGCGTAAGGAGAAGCCGCAAACGAAACATTGCGGATCCTGTGGAATACTGCGATCGTATTGAGGCTGGAAAATCGGTGGTTATTGAGGAGGAAAATTTAGATATCGAGGCCTCATTTCGAGAAACGGTTATTATGGCGTTACGATTGAATAGTGGATTTTCCGTACCCGGTCTTACCGAACGCTACGGGATAAATGCTTTGGATTATTATGGTGCAACACTTGAAAAACTTATAAGGGATGGATTTGTTGAGCAGCAGGCAGGAATGATTGCCCTGACGGACAGGGGGAGGAGTTTTGCTAATCTGGTTATGTCCGAACTGGTGTAACAGGCAGATAAGAAGACCAGGCGACCGTTACTGTGCTGAGCGAGGAGAAAGCAAAGGTCGGGATAGGCGATCATTGATTGGCGTAATCTGTTAAAATTCTGACTAATTACCTCCGAAACCTTTGCAACCCGGAGTTGTTCCGTGTCGATTATATGGGCATCTGCGGCCGTCCAGGCCGCAGATGCCCATATAATCAACACGAAAAAACTCATCCTCAGACGGGTAGGCTGAGGAGGAGTGGTGATTAGGAAATTCTATTAAACATATGGTGATGTCACGCACCTTCTCAGCACCCTTTTTTTCTTAAAAGACTGATGTGTTAATGCATCAGAAAACCAACCTTTAACAACAATTTTTTTCTTTTTCACATTTATCTTTCGTTATTAGATCTACAATATTTTTGAACTCTTAGTTTCAAAGTTTTGACAGGTTCCTGATAGAGGAGGAAGCTTAGAAAAGATGGAATGCTTGAAAAGAAAAAAACATTAGTTGTGCTAATGTTAAGCATAATTATTACAAATTTTACTTAATCATAATGCTCAAGTATTCCTTTGTTAAGAATCTCACAGATAGAAAGTAATTAATATCTATGAGAGGAAGACTGGATATACTTCATACAGGCTGAGACTACGGCTCTGTGATATCTGTGTGTGCAATGAGGTGGGTTGAGGGAATTATGACGAAACAATCTGAACTACAGTGTTGGGAAATTATTCAGTGCAACCGTAAAAACAAATGTCGGTCGTATGGAGGCGAGGAAAAAGAATGCTGGCAGGTGATTAGGGATGATAATGCGAGTTCGTTCCATATCTGTGTTGATTGCCTGGTGTATCTGGCGAAACAGAAAGATTCGATTTTCAGTGACGAGGAGTTAGCTCGTATTCTCAGTAAACGGCAGGAGAAAAGTTTTCGTCATTATGAATGCAAACTTACATATGCACTTCGTCACTCAACAGCAATTATAGATGGTCTCTGTATCAATGTGTAGCAGAGGAAAAGATAGATATCAGCAAGAGGGGCGAGCATGAGTCCATATATGGCATTAATAGATAGAAAAATTTCTGCCTGGATGGATAAATATTGTCAAGGCCTGATGCGAATTTCTCTGGCATTCATATTTATCTGGTTTGGTATGCTAAAACCTTTGGGAATGAGTCCAGAAGAGGATTTGATAAAAAACACGGTCTATTTTTTTCCACCGGAAGTTGTCTTGTTTGTTCTGGGATGCTGGGAGGTAACAATAGGTATTGGCCTTCTCTATAAACCGTTACTCAGGGTTGCTCTCCTGCTTTTACTAATAGAACTTCCCGGGACGTTTCTGCCACTGATTGTTTTACCTGAGATCTGTTTTCACTCAGTACCATTCGGGCTCAGTCTTGAAGGGCAATATATTGTGAAGAACCTCTTCCTTATAGGCGCGGCCTTTGTAATTGGTAGTAAGGTTGCTCAAAACAATCCATTACTTCAGGAAACGGAGGCGTGAGGTAATGGAAGGAACGCTGTCAATGGAGAGTGGTGCCGGATTGGTATTGTAAGCAGTATCGGATCGGATTGCCCTAAGATTTTTAATTTGTAGAGGTTTACCAGCGTCGTTATAGCTTGTCTGAGGTTTTCTTGCATTGAAAACTCCTCCTTTCTGTAAGAGAAAACCTATAAGACTGACAAGCGGGGTTTCTTTGCGTGCTCAGTTTTTGGGTGATGCTGGTAAACTTTTACATTTTGTTTCCCTCCTGTAGTATGTAAATCCTATCATCATACCCTCAGCAGAATGGGGATGTATGATAATGAATGATGTTGACTTCCTGTCGGCTATTTTATAGCATCCAGAAGTATTCCTTAAACGCTTAAGCTTTTTAGCTTCTCTCTAGTTACCACTCGTGTAAATGATATTTGTGGAAACAGTACCACACTCTATGCAAAGTTTTCCGGAAAAACAGAAAATTCTCCTCGACTTAGTTTCACTTTTATCAAAAATTCTCGACCTGAGTGATAAAGGAAATCTTGCTCATGGGTTGCGGGTTGCTGACCTGTCCCAGGCGATAGCCAAGCAGATATATATTGGAAAACCGGCGCAGTTGTATGTTGCGGGTCTGCTGCATGATATCGGGGGGATGAGCCTTGACAGACATGTCCTTTATCATGCACTTGATAGTTTTCAGGATATTGAGGCGCGTAATCATGCTTCATACGGGGCAGAGATACTAAAGAGTTTTCATCCTTTTCACTCTCTGGTGGGATGGGTTGCCGACCACCATGAACGATATGATGGGACTGGGTTTCCTGAAGGGAAATCGCAGCATGAGATAAGCTCAGAGGCTGGGATTCTACACCTTGCAGATCGTCTGGATATCTTTTTCAGGCAGAATAAAGAAGTAACACTCAAGGAAATACGGACATTTTTGAATGAGCAATCGGGAAGCAGCGTGGCTCCCGTTGTTGTTGAAGGTGCAAAACACCTTTTTTCCACCCAGGAAAGCCTGGTTTTTCTTAAAGAGAGTGATCCGAGGGAGTGTTGTGGTTCTGGAATGGTGGATTCTTTTTCTGAGATTAACTTTATTTCTGTTCCAGAATTGATCTCGCAGCTTTTGTGGTTGATTGCTCAGGTGGCTGACTGCAAAGTAGAAAAAAACGGGTTTCATTCTAACAGGGTGGCCTTTTTTTGTCATCGTATAGCCAAAGCTTTTCATTCTGTGGATGTTGACCCACTTCAGGCCCTCTGGGCAGGACTTCTCCATGACGTGGGAATTTGTGCTGCTCCACAGGGAGGACATACAAAAACTCAGAATATTGTGGCTACAGCATCATTATTGTATCAAGAGCACCCACTGGTTTCAGCCAAACTTGCAGGTGATGTGAAAGTACTTGAACACTTTGCTCCTGTTCTTGCGGCTCATCATGAGTGTTGGAATGGAACAGGCTTCCCTGCGGGCCTGAAAGGAGATGGTATACCACTGCTTTCTCAAATCATCCATGTCTGTGAGCAATACGATATCTCGAGCAGGAGCGAAGGGACGAAAGGTGGCCACAAGTGTGCTATTGAAGAACTGGAAAAGCGACGTGGCCACTTATTTTCATCAGATCTGCTTGATGTAGCCATCCCTGTTCTACAAACATGGGGACCACGTGATATCTCCTGGATGCGAGACATAAAGAATGTTCATGCCTTTTTTACATCAGATCCCTTTGATGGAATTACTCAAGGAGAGCAAGAACAGGTAGTGGATCTTAATTCAGAGAGCATGATCAACACGGTTTTGCCGAGGCAGTGGGAGTGTGCAGAACTCACGACTGATTTTGTGCTACACACGGGTGGTGAGTATATTAAAAGATTTACAAATAGCCAGGATGTGGAGAACTTCTTTGACATTCTGGAACCATCAATTGTCAGAAGTACCCGGAAAGCTTTAAAAGCTGTGAAGGATGGAGAATCCCTTACTTTGACCATGGCCTCGAAATGGGGAAAACCCTTGGAACTGATTTTCCTCAAACAAAAAAAATACTACACCCTTCTGTATAGAGGCGTGAACGAAGAACCGCTTTTTACCAGAAGGCACTCGATTTTTTATCAGCATTTTCAAAAAACAGCCGAAGCTGAACTTATCCTCGATGAGGAAGCAGTTATTAAAGATGTTAATGATAGCGCCCTGGCACTTTTACGATTTCCGCGTCAGGGCTTGATTGGTAAAGACATTGAAACACTTTTCTCTCCATTTTTGTCAAAGTTACAGCTCAGTTCCCTTCATATGTTTTTGGTTGCTGATGATGAAACACTCTGGATAGAAGAATTTTCTTTAATCAATAATAAGGGAACTGCTTTTTCAATCCAGGTAACCATTGTTCCTCTGCAGGGAGTTGAGCGTCGGGATACGGCTTATATTTGTCGTTTGAGGGATATTTCGGTCAGAAAGGAGTTGGAACGGGAAATGGTGCAGCGCGAAAAAGCGATGCAGCTTATTGTGCATAATATTTCCGGGATGACTGGGGATCAGTTTTTCAAGGAGTTGTTGCTGCAGTTTGCATCCTTGTGTGGATCCAGCCAGGTGATGATTGGTGAGCTGATTAATAGTGGTAGCACTATTCGTCCGGTTGTTTTTCAAGATAGCCAAGGGTTTCACAGGGTAGAAAGTTTTCTCCTTCAGCACACTCCAGGTGCTGAAGTTGTACGTAGCGGTGAGTTGTTTGTAGCAGATCGGGCGAATGATCGTTTTCCTCAGGACAAAGTATTGCAGGATCAGGGGATTAATTCTTATTGGGGGCTCCCCTTGCGAAACCAGGATGGGACGGTTCTTGGGATTCTGGTCGCCATGGATACGAAACCAATTACTCAAACAAAAAGTACACGGGCGCTCGTGAAGGTACTACAATCACTTGCTGGAGGTGAATTGGCCCGGATGCAGACTGAACGAAAACTTAAGGAAAATGAAAAGCAGTTGGAGAGTCAAAATCTTGCGTTATCACGTATGAACCAGCTCAAGAGCGACATGATTGCGGTCACCTCCCATGATCTGAAATCACCGCTTGCTGCGATTATTGGCTATGCCAGTCTTCTTGAAGAATATTTTTCAAGCCTGGATGAGGAAAAAAAAATATATTACATTCAGCGTATTGAAGAGGAAGGACAAAAACAGCTGGTTTTTATTAATAAGCTTCTAGACTTATATCGTATTGAGTCGGGAACAATAGATCTGGAGCTGACTTCTGAACGATTGGATTTTCTGGTTCGGGAATGTATCACCAGGCAGCAGCATGTTGCTGCTGAACGAAACATTACAATCGAAATGTCCCTCAAAGGGGTGCTCTCTCCAGTTTTCTTTGACCACTTGCGAATGGAACAGGTTATTTCCAATATCCTGTCCAACAGTATCAAGTTTTCTCCTGCGGATAGGCGTATAACGGTGTGTGTCAACCAGGACATTCAGGACATTACTGTGGAGATTTGTGATCGTGGTAAGGGGATAGATGAGGAAGAAATAGTAAATATTTTTGATCGTTATTATATGGGGCGTACCAATTTTGATGTACGTCCAGAAGGTTCCGGTCTTGGACTTTATATTGTTAAAAATATAATCAATCTCCATGGCGGGGAAGTTTTTGCCAGAAACCGAAAAAGAGGTGGCAGTTGTTTTACTGTACGTATCCCTGTAAAAGCAAATGAATCAGTAATGGATAAGCAATGAGTAAACAAAATATTTTGATTATAGATGATGATCAGGCCCAGCACGAAATTTTAGGGGAACATCTTGAACTGGCGGGTTTTTCCCCCCTTCATGCAGGGAGTAGTAAGGAGGGCTTTGCGGTTTTGAAAAAGCAGGATGTTGCTCTGATCCTTCTTGACATCAATATGCCCGAGATAGATGGATTTCAAACCATTAAAGTCCTGCGGACACATCCTCGAAGTATTGATATTCCAGTACTTTTTCTCACCAGCCTTGACCGCCAGTATCTCAAAATCAAGGGACTTGAACTTGGAGCGGATGATTATGTGACAAAGCCCTATAACGGTGCAGAACTCATGGCCAGGATTAAGGCAATTCTTCGTAGGAAGGGGAAACATCCTGCTGTGAACAAAGCTGCCCTCAGCGGCGATATCAAGGAAATCGGACTAGGTGACCTCCTGCAAAATATTGATGGTTCTCAAAAAAATGGAATAATTACATTTACTGAAATGGACGGAGAGCTTGTACTTGTTGATGGGGAGATTCTTTCTGCGAAACAGAGGGGTAGCCGGGGAATGGAAGCCCTGCTTCGTTTAATGCTTTTGGAGCAGGGCCATTTCATGGTTTCTTATCAGGATGTTCCAGATACAAAAACGGATCAGGCTATCCCTGTTATGAAAGCACTTCTGGATGGTGTTTATGAGGTGGATCAAATTCGAATGGCCGTTGAGGAGGTTACTCAGCAGAAAGATCCATTTTTGGAGTTAACCGGGGATTCAAGTGCCCAAGATCCTGAAATTCAGAGATTGAAGGCGAAATTTCCGTGTCGTTTTATTGATCTGGTAACGACCATGGATGGGGCACTGCAAAACAATGTTGAGACGGTACTCAATGCTATTCGAAGTAATGCCGTAGTTTGCCTTAAAAAATAGCCTGGTCCTTGGTTGTTTTCTTTTACCGTGGTGGTTTGCAGAGTGCTGCGAAGAAGGGTTGTTTTTTGTATAAGAACTTGATTTGCCTTGACCCCCGGTCTTATGAAAAGGTAATAAAGAGTAAATGAAAAAGAATCGTCTCGTCGTTCAGGGGCGAAGGCAATACTAAAAGATAGAAGAAGTGAGAGAATATGCTGTCTAACCGTTCTGTTTGGAAGTGTTTTATGAAATTGGGAGTTCTACTGGTGCTGGGTTCCCTGGCCGCTTGTAGCCAAAAAATGTATGGAGTTGTGAAGGTTGAGACGATTCCTCCTGGAGCAGAAGTTATTAATCTGAAGGATGACACCCATCTCGGGATGACGCCGCTTCTGGTAACCTGGGAGAGCGATAACGATGAGGCCAAGCATGCCACCGTGGAATTGCGAAAGGCTGGATATATAGAAGAAATAACGTCTTTTTGGGTCACAATGCGTCATACTACAAAGGCAGACGCTATTCAGGAGCCGCAGCCCGTCACAGTTGAACTGAAAAAGAGGGACTAATACGAGATGTGTGGGGAAAAAAAGAGTATTTTCAGGGTGTGTTTTCTGGCCAGTATTATAACTGCAAGTGTCCTGCTGGCCGGCTGTTCAAGTCAGAAAACTGTTCATTTCAAAATTAATTCCGTTCCCAAGGGGGCTCATGTCCTCTATCAGGTAATTGGTGAGGATATCCCCTGTCATGGACAATGGGTGTATCTTGGCAATACTCCTGTGCAAGGTGTACGTCAGTTTGATGAGGATCAGTTAGTGAGTGCGGAAAAAATCACCCTAAAAATTATGCATAATGGCTATCATGAGCAGGTAAAAGAATGGGATGGGCCGGGCTTGTGGCAAGAAGTTGAGGAGCGGGATGTTATTTTTTGGACCCCGGAACTGATTGCATCTGAAAAAGAGTGATCATCCCCACTCTCACAGAGCGTTGAGAGAATGAGATCATCGCTCCGTGAGTACATAGCAGAAAGAAAGTATTCTCAAAAATTAAAAACCCTGGCCGTGGCGGCCATATCTATCAGGTTGCCTCCTGTATCCAGATTCATGTTGGAGAGGAATGTTTCTTCATTCAGATTTCTCCCTTGAGCGCATGGGGTGCAAACACCAGTGCTTACGCTCTTCTCTTCAAGGTAGGGGAGGTAATCTGCCACACAATCGCCTGTGGTGGTTCTGATCGTACCATTTTTTCCCTTTACGGCCCATTCAACTCCATTGTCCACCAGAAAAATGTTGACCTTGTGTCCTTTGTCGTGGGCGATTTTGGAAAACTGGAAGCATCGGGTTGCCTTTTCATTGTCGTCGGTGTGTAAAACAAAAAGAAATTCAGCCATTGAGTATCCTCCTGAGGGTATAAAATATGGGAAAATCTGTACTTCATGTGTTGATCTTTTGAACATATGTCCAAAAGAAATGCAAGGAAGTTTTCAAATTTAAAGAGGGAATTACCATGTATCTTCCAGCGTTAGCCAGAGATCTGTACAAGAGTCAAAAGGTTGTTGAAAAGATTGAACAGCAGCTACGGAAAGCACCAGATATGGAACTACAGAGTCAGTTGAAAGATGCGTTGCGTCAGGCAAAGGCTGATCTTGCACAGCTTCAGAAGCTGATGGAGGGGAGTAAAGAGCGGTCAAAGGCCTCTTTGAATAAGCCGAAATATCGTTTTTAATCTCTTCTGGGTGAGCAATTGAGTAAGATGTGGAGACATAGGTTCAGAGGATTAGCCCGGATTTCTCATCAGTTCATGAGAAATCCGGCTTAGGAGGCATCCACCAGAGTAATAATATCTTCTTTGTTCGGTATTAAACAGAGAAAAATATAGTCTTCATCTGCAGATGCTTTGTACCAGTGGGGGATACCCGCGGGGATCAGCAGCACATCATCTTGTTTTGCCTGATACATCTTGTCACCAATGCCAACTTCTGCTGAACCGGAGAGCACATACTGTTCGTGCTCCACTGAATTGGTGTGATTGGGCATGGAGCCACCAGCCTTAATGGTAATTCTGCGCATTATGAAATTATCAGCAGCAGAGGGTGGAATAAGCACCTGCATGGAAGTATTTTTTGCTGCGCCAATGGGAGTTGCCTCAACCTCTGAGGCCGGTGTGATTAGAGGTAACATAATTGGTTATTTTTTTTCGTTGAAGTTAAAACGAAAAGAGAAGGTCTCTCCTTCCGATTCAAATTTGATCACATATGGAGAAGTTTTCAAGAGATGGAGCATCGAGTCATTCATGCGCAACACCTCACCCATGAATCCATTAATCCGTTTCTCCTTGGCTATATCTATCAATTTGTTCAGCATGTGTCTACTGAAGCCTTGGTTTCTATATCCTTTTGCTACAGTAAATGCAACTTCTGCCATGTTGATAGAACGATTGAGGAAGTATGAGCCGATGGATACGATTTTCTGCTTATCCTCATCTCCAATGATGCCAACTATGGCGAAGATAGATTCATAATCCACATTGACTGCTGTTTGGGTTTCCTGGTGGGAGAAAGTGCTTTTAGGCGAAAAAAATCTGAAACGCCTGTCTTCCGGGTCAAGCTCATAGTAGAGTTCCTGCAACATACGTTCATCTGTGTTTTTTACCGGACGAAAAAAAATGTGCTCATTGTCTGGTGTGGTATAGCTCCACTCGTATTCCTCCGGATAGAGAATAACCACTCCATCCTGAGTCAGGGGAAGCATTTGATCCTGATAGATGAAATGGAGTTTTTGGGCCTGCTCCAGGAGTTCTTTTCTGAATTTGGGATGAGCAATGCCTATCATCTGTAAAACCCGATTACGGATGGATTTACCATGGAGAAAAGCAACACCCCACTCCGTAATAACGTAGTGTACTTCACTCCTGGGGATAACAACCCCTGCACCGGCGTCCAGAGTTACCACAATTCGTGACGTCTGACCGTCGGCAGTGATACTGGGGAGACAGATGATCGGTTTTCCGCCTTCAGAAAGTGCGGCTCCTCGGGAAAAATCGAGTTGACCTCCGACGCCGCTGTATATTTCTGCTCCAATACTGTCGGAGTTGACCTGGCCAGTAACTGAAACAGACAGGGCCGCATTAATTGAGAGTTGTTTCGTATTTTTGGCAATATTAAAGATGTTATTGATTGTCTCGGTGGACTGGAATTCTATAAAGGGGTTTTCGTTCACATAGTCATAGAGTCGACGTGTGCCCATGGCAAAAGAGGTGAGGATGTGGGGACGGTAGCTTTTACGGCAGTTAATCACCCCGGATTCAACCAAATCGATAACAGAGTCTGATATAACCTCACTATACACTGACAGATCCTTCTTGTCGGTGAGATGCATTAATACTGCATTGGGAATACTTCCGATACCGAACTGCAGAGTTGAACCATTTTCTATGATTCTTGCGCAGTACTTTCCGATTTTTTTTGTGAGTTCATCGGGCTCCGGATATCGAAACTCCAAAAGATCTGTCTCTTCATAGACAAAGTGGTCAATATCGTCGAAACGAACAAAAGAGTCTCCACTGGTTCTTGGCATTCCCGGATTGATCTGGGCAATGACAATTTTTGAGTGTTCAAATACGGTCCTGTTTATATCAACATTTATTCCAAGAGAGCAAAACCCATGCTTGTCAGGAGGAGACACCTGAAGGAGCGCCACATCAATTCGGAGTCGTCCAGATTGGATGAGCAGGGGGATATCTGACAGGGAGATGGGGATATAGTCTGCTTTGCCCTCGTTGACTGCCCTACGGATCGAACTTCCTACAAAGAGGGCTTGATGCCTGTAAAGTGAAGGCTCCTGATCATCAAAAAACTTGTTATCAGACAGGGTGAGAAAATGGACAATCTCGCAATCATTAAAGCGATGCTTGTTTTTAGCTAATTGTTCCGTTAGTCTAACTGGTTCACTGCAGCCGGTTCCTATAAAAATCCGTGACCCGGCTTCTATGAACTGATGGAGGTTTTCAGCTTTGATTTCAAGGTTTTTCTTTTGCTCACGCCAATCTTGCATATGCATTGTCCTCCAATAAGAGGGTATTGAAGATTGCTTAGTATCCAGGTTGTGTCTTTTGGTCTGTTTCACCAAAAAATAATGGAAAATAGCTGATCTCTATTAAGGAGGATATCAGATTCGCTTCAATTTTACATCCGCTTTGTTGTTGGCCATGTCCAAAGAACGGCCAAGGCTTCCGCAAAGCCTCCTAACCAGATGTACCAGATGATCCTGCTACAAAAAAGCGTCCTCAAATGTAAACTGCTTTTCTATTGTGGGAGTTCAGTCTTTTTTTTGTTGTAATTTCAAAAATTTGCATAAGTTCTTTTTGTTGTCCTTGGGTGGTGGAAACTTTAATTATGCCCAATTTCTGCTAGAAAGATCCCATTATCATTTTTTGTCTTGTCTTTCGAGCATGACCTTACTAATGGTAGGTGTTTGTTGTAGGGAAGAGTTAGGATGTAAGTAAAAATGTACAGCTTTAGTAGAGATGAAAATATTGCAGAAAAAAAATAATATCAGTTTTTACAGAAAACTGAAGACGAGTCTGGCTTTGATGGGGATTATTCCCTTTCTTCTGGCTGTCTACCTTTTTACACGCCGAACAGAACTAAGCACTACATTGGTGGTTTTCAGTGCTGCACTGGTCCTGATCAGCATACTCATGGGATTTACCATGTTGCGAAGGTCTTCGGATCAAATGCGGGCACTTGCAAGAAAGATTGCAATACTTGATTCCGGTGATATTCTGGAACCAGTCGATGTCAATGTTGAGGGGGAATTGTATGATATTGCAGCAAATTTTAACTCGGTGGTTGAAAAGCTTAATCGCACAAACCGTGATATGCAGAGTCGAAGTTTTCAACTCCAGGAGTTTGCCAGTAATTTGTCCGAATCCTATGAACAGCTTGAGAAAGAGAACAGGTTACGTAACCAACTTTGTCGCTATGTCGGTAAGGATCTTGTCGACAAACTGATGGTATCGAGAGATGGTCAATTGTTAAAGAATGAAAGAAAAGATGTGACGATTCTTTTTGCTGATATTCGGTCATTCACCGCGTTGTCTGAGCACATGGAGCCTGAAGAGGTGGTTGCCATGCTCAATGAATATTTCTCAATAATGATTGAAATTATATTTAAGTATAACGGGATGCTTGATAAGTTCGTGGGAGATCAGATCATGGCCGTTTTCGGTCATATCTCCAATGAAAAAGATGGCGCAAGGTCAGCAGTGCGGGCAGCGCTTGATATGCAGAAAGCCACTGCAGCTCTGATGAAAGAACGCGCTGGAAGGGATCAGCCTGTATTCAAAATAGGTATAGGGATTAATACTGGAAGTGCAATCCTCGCCAGTGTGGGATCAGCAAACAGGAAAGATTATACTGTTATTGGGGATACGGTTAACACTGCAGCGCGGCTAGAGGCTCACGCTGCTGGCCGAGAGATAGTTCTTGGGGAGCGCACCTGTTATCATCTTCCTAAAAAATTACCCCGTAGTGCAAGGCAGGAGTTGAAAATGAGAAATCGCTCGGGAGCTTTGGCCTGTTACACATTAGTTACCAGGGAAAACAAGGTAGTCGTAAGACCCAAAACTGAAAAAAATCCTCTCATGACTTCTGTTCAGGCTGCCTGCTGATTCCCCCCGCTGTTTTTTTCTATGGCTACAAAATTGAGCGTACTGTGTACGGTCATCAGAGGAAATATCATAGCTATGAAAAACAGGTTTAACACCGGAACCAGGCTGAGAAGTGCAGGAAAGATCCCCAGACGAAGTGATTGATTGTTGTGGTTTTTGATCCAGGAGATCTTCTGGCCAAGACTCCAGCGTCTACGGGAACTTGGATAGTCTACAAACATCAGAGCTGAGTAGTAGGTGTAGAGCAGCAATACAACAACCTGCCCCACTCCGGGGATGAAGTTGGCTATCAGTGCCGCAATGGTCACCACTATCCCAAACAGTCCGATTTTAACTCCCTCCCAGAGATCAGTCAGAAGTCCTGTTATGTTCAGTGCCGCGTCCGGTTCAAAATTTCCGCCGGCATGTTTCTTTTCTGTTGCAGTGGACAGGAAAACATATCCCGGTGCGGAAAGACTGTAGGCAATAAGGAAGGCGAGATAAAAAGCCACAATGCGACTGACGATGATAAAGCTCCAATACATCACCTGCCAGCCAAGATATTTTGTCCATCCCCAAAGGCCAACGGCTTCCGGTTGGGCGAGAAAAAAGTTTCCAGTGAGGCCATCCACAAAATCGACGGTGAAAAGGTATCCTGCCCAGGTAAAGGCCATGGTGACAATGACAAGAATGGCACTCCACCCCATCAGGCGTTTAGAGCGCAGGAGGAATGACAGGGAATAGGAGAGTGGAATCCATGTGGTTGCTGGTGTGTTGTTTTTCATGAGGGACATAATAGGACTTATGATGGCATGAGTAAAGGGGGGATCTGTACTTTTCTATATGGTGCAAGTATGCTAATGTTTTGCCAGTATAAAATCTTCCAGGACATAGAGAGTTGAGATGGTAAAAAAACAGGAAACAGCATTTGTCTGCACCGATTGTGGCGCAGATTTCAGCCGCTGGATAGGACAGTGCAGCGTTTGTAAAGAGTGGAACACCGTTAAAGAAGTCCGTTTGGGAAAGAGTCCTGCAGGCAGGCACTCCACCGGTTATAGTGGTAAGCACTCCATGGTGCAATTACTCTCTGAAGTGGACAGAAGTCGGGCAGAGAGGATTTCAACCGGAATTGCCGAATTTGACCGGGTTCTGGGACAGGGGATTGTGTGCGGATCTGTTGTGCTTATCGGCGGGGCGCCGGGGGCTGGCAAGTCAACTCTTCTTCTTCAGGCGCTGGCAAAAGGTTCGGCATCCGGGATTCCGGTACTCTACGTATCCGGTGAAGAATCTCCGCAGCAGATTGCCGAGCGGGCCGATCGGCTGGAACTTCCAGCTGACAATATCAAGATGCTGGCCGAGACATCCGTTGAAGAAATCTGCAAGGTGATGAATAAAGAAGAGCCCCAGGTGGTTGTTATTGACTCTATCCAGGTCGTGCATTCAATGTCTTCTGAATCGGCTCCAGGGTCAATCTCCCAGGTGCGGGAATCCGCGGCAATTCTTACCCGTTATGCTAAAGAAACCAACACTTCCATTTTTATGGTCGGCCATGTGACGAAGGATCATTCTCTCGCAGGCCCCATGACCCTGAGTCACATTGTGGATGCCCAGGTGGTGCTCTCATCCACTGATGATGCCAGGTATCGTATTTTGCGGGCCGACAAAAACCGTTTTGGCAGTGTGGGGGAACTTGGTTTCTTTGCCATGACCGACAGGGGCTTGAAGGAAGTTAAGAATCCCTCTGCCATGTTTCTGTCACGATCAGGTACTCCGGCATCCGGTAGTGCGGTAACCGTTGTATGGGAGGGAACCAGACCATTGCTTGTGGAAATTCAGGCCCTGGTTACTGAATGCCAGTCAGGCAATCCAAGACGTCTGGCAGTGGGGATGGATCAAAACAGGATTGCCATGCTTCTGGCAGTGCTTGCCAAGCATGGGGGGCTCGCCACGGCCAGTGACGAAGTATACGTAAACGTGGTGGGGGGAATTCGGGTATACGAGACAAGTTCTGATCTTGCCGCAATGGTGGGCATAGTTTCCAGTTTGCAGGACAGGGTTATTCCTCATGATTCCCTCTTTTTTGGAGAAATAGGGCTTTCCGGTGAGATTCGACCGGTGGCCAATGGTGAAGCAAGATTGAAAGAGGCTGCCAAACATGGATTTCGTCGGGCGGTGATCCCCAAGGCCAATGCTCCGCGGCAGCCAGTGAAGGGGCTTGAAATTGTTGCCGTGGGGAGTCTGGTTGAAGCTCTGGAAGCCCTGTACTAGCAAGTACAGTTTGTATACAGGGGCTATCAAACTTACAAATAAAAGGAGTAAGCAATGGATTTCAAAAAGCACTTAATAACAGCCTGGGAAAGCACCCTACAATTTATCGTTCCCGTCATATTGCTGACATTGGTACAATTGATAGTGGTGACCCTCAGCCTTGGGATTCTCGCTCCTGTAACTACTGCGGGCTATATCCAGTCCCTGCTGCAGGCCTTGCGTGATGGTCGTGAGCCACAGATCGGGGATCTCTTTTCTGAGATGCGCCTGTTTCTGCCGCTGTTTGCCTTTGGTGTTCTGGCTGTCTTTGCCACGTTCTTCGGTTTTCTGCTTTTAATTCTTCCCGGTCTCCTCGTCCTTGCATTTCTGGTTTTTGCAACCATCTACATGATCCCTCTGATGACAGATCGTAAAATGGGACTGTTTGAGGCCATTAAGGAATCCTGGAATATGGCTGTTAGAAAACCAGTAGCAGACCAGATTGTTCTTATGCTTCTCTATCTACTTATTATGTCTGTTGGTGGTTCTATTCCTCTGGCAGTACTCTTTGCTCAACCCCTTGCGACTTTTTTAATGCTGGCTGTCTACAGTGAACGTTTGGAGAACGGACCGATCAGCATAGAGCAGGGGCCGCCACCAGTTCCCGGTAACGAGGTCTAAGTGATCAATGAAGATAAATAGTGTCAAAAGTAGAGGGATAAAGGGGTGGTACCGTTTCCAACTGGAGAATCATATCCTCTACGTGCAGCCGGATATTCCGGACTGGATCGTCGTTTCCGCTGAAGCGGATCGATTGCTCTGTTCTGAAAAAAGTAATGCCGCAGATTTTTACAACAGGGATCAGCTCGAGCATACCTTTGCCATTGAGCCACTGGAGCCTTATCAGGGCAGAGCATCGTTACTCAGGCTTAAGCAACTTAAAGAGTGCTGGTTTCACGTTACCGATACTTGCAACCTTAGTTGCCGCCACTGCCTTTTTTCTGCTTCACCCGCAAAAACCAGAACTCTTGCGTTTGACCTGTTAGAAAGTGCAGTGCAGCAGGCATTTGATCTTGGCTGTCGCCTCTTTTCGTTCACCGGAGGAGAACCCTTTCTCTACCACGATTTCCTGCCCTTTCTGCGCAGCTTACTTCTGAAAAATAAAGATGTGCATGTGGCAGTGCTTACAAACGGTATGCTGCTTGATCGCTATCTGGAAGAACTCGGAAGTCTTGACAGGCTCCATATTCAGGTCAGCCTTGATGGTCTGGAAAGCAGTCATGACAGGTTGCGGGGCAGCGGCAGTTACCAGAAATTGGTGAAAAATCTTGGTTTGATGAAGGAAGCAGGAATACCTGTGACCCTGTCGGTGGCCATCAGCAGGGAAAATATTGAAGATCTGCCCAAATTAGTGGATCTGGCTGCTGAACTGGGAGCGGCATCCATCCACCTGCTTTACCATTTTATTCGGGGTAAGGGGAACAGGGAGCAGTTTATCAGTCCTGATACCATTTTTCCCCACCTTTTAGCTGCCTGGCAGCGAGCAGACGAGCTGGGGCTGACCATTGATAACATTGAGACGCTACGTAGTCAGATCTTTTCAACACCCGGTACCAGATATGATCTCTCCAACACCGCCTGGGAATCTGTGGCCGTGGGGCCGGACGGTAGTATCTATCCCTCTCCTGCACTTGTGGGAATGGAACAAACTGCCTGTGGACATCTGGATCAGGGCCTGGAAACAGTGTGGAAAACAAGTCCTGTCCTCAATGAGTTGCGTCAGGCCAGTCTGATTCATTCTTCAGCGTATCTGGCGAATCCCCTGAAGTTTCTTGTTGGTGGTGGAGATATTGATCACAGTCTGATGTCAGGAGACGAATGGGTGGGCCATGACCCTTATGTACCTCTCTATAACCGTATTGCTCTCCAGTTGATCGAAGAACAGGCCAACTGTTATAATCACGCGGAAAAGAGTCAAATTCTCCTGCGTATGGGAGATGTCCGTTATGATTGTCCAGATGGTGAGGAAGAGAGTGCGGAAGTTGCACTTACTCATTGTAACTGTCTTATTTCCCTGGCCTCTGGCGCGGGACACAGTTCTGTGCGTGAATTTTATGGTGCTGCAGCGCTTGTTGCCAAAGAGGATATCGCCAATCCCCTGGCACCTGCCCAGGCAGAGGCCGATTTTATTTCGGAAAAAACCAAAAAGCACTCCTATGGTTGTGGCAGTCCGGTGACTGATGGTGCTCCACGGGAAGGGGAAACGCTGGTGGATCTCGGTTCCGGTTCCGGAATAGAGTGTTTTATGGCCTCTGCATCGGTTGGCCAGACAGGCCTGGTGTACGGCATTGATATGACAGATGAAATGCTAAAACTTGCGCGCGAATCATTACCGGAGGTCGCCGGAAGGCTTGGCTATACCAATGTGGAATTTCGCAAAGGGTTTCTCGAGCAGATTCCGCTGGATGATGGTGTTGCCGATGTGGTTATCTCCAACTGCGTAATTAATCTCAGTCCTGACAAGCGCATGACCTATCAGGAGATTTTTCGTATTCTGAAACCCGGTGGGCGGTTGGTGGTCTCTGATATTGTCACCGACACTGCCATTCCTGCCACTCTCAAGAACAATGCCCGTTATCGTGGTGAGTGCCTCGGTGGTGCTATGCAACAGGAGGAACTGGTCACCATGATGGCGGCTGCAGGTTTTTCAGCTATCCGCTTTATAAAACGGTTTCCTTACCGTCGGGTGGAGAATATGGATTTTTTCTCACTCACCTATGAAGCGATCCGTCCGGTTATTGTTCAGGAGGATTTGGTTGACGTGGTCTACAGGGGCCCCTATGGTACTGTCTACACGGAGTCTGGTGTTGCTCTAGTGAAGGGGCGGCGGACATCTGTTTCACTGCAGGAGGTGGCTTTACTGGATGACTCTGTCTTTGTTCTTGATAAAGAGGGGGTGGTCACAAATGTGAAATGGAGAACTCCTGCTGTTCTCCTCAGCGTGAGATTAGTAGTATGGGAAATAGTTGCTGCGATTCAGAAGGTACAAACTGCTGCGACAGTGATCAGAGTTCCCCTGAATTGGAACGAAAAACTGAAGGCTGTATGATCTGTGGCACTGACCTTCACTATTTTACTGATAGTCGGGAGATGGTCTGCAGCTATTGCGGCCGTCTGTTTGTTGCCAATGGGTGCTGCGAGCAGGGTCATTTTGTCTGTGACGGTTGCCATGGAGAAAATGGAATCGAAGTGATCAAGGCCATCTGCAGTGGAACAGAGGAGCGTGATCTTATAACTTTGCTCGAACTGATTCGCAGCCATCCGGCAATCCCAATGCATGGGCCGGAGCATCATGCCATGATTCCTGGTATTATTCTTGCCTGTTATCGGAATTCTGGAGGTGATATCAGAGAAGAGGCAATTCTCACCGGGATCAGTCGGGGGGCTGATATTCCAGGTGGTGTTTGCGGCTTCTGGGGTGCATGTGGGGCAGCAATTGGTTCGGGAATAGCTGTTTCTACAATATTTTCAGCCACACCTCTCACCCCCTCACCACGACAGACAGCACAGGCCTTCAGTGCCAAAATTTTAAAGGCTATTTCGGAATACCGTGGTGGCCGCTGCTGTCAGAGGGAAACCTGGCTGGCTCTTTCGGAAACTGCCAGGTTGTCGGCAGAGATGCTCTCCGTTCCCATGGAGGCAAAAGGATCCCTTCGCTGTTCACAGTATATGAAAAATAAAGAGTGCATCAGGAAACAGTGTCCTCTCTGGGCAAACCGGGTCAGAAAGCTGGAACCGGAGCTCCAGTTTCTTTCAGTGAGATAAACGTGGAGAGCAAAGCAAAATGTCAGTTTTTTGTTGAGAATGGGTATTTATACCGATGTATTACTCCTCAATAATAAATATAATGGAAGTGGAAGTGGAGGATGTGCTTGATCAAACTTGATTGAAAGTAAGGAGGTAAGCTCTGTGAATAGTAAAATGAGAAATATCTTATTATCAGGTGTGGCAGGCTTACTGATGATGAACGCGGAGTCAGCTATGGCGCTCTATATCAATGATGGAACTGATGTTGGTAGTGTTGACACACTTTATGCTCAAACTACTCTGAGCAACAGTGGAGATACTGTTGAAATAGATTGGGTTAATGGTGTTCTCGGTCTTACAGGAGATGATGCATATAC
>JGI11705J14877_10000174_pt1 | contig 40373 bp, 41 predicted proteins | sample Etolaghawater15m_FD_14877 | JGI IMG/M metagenome (IMG submission 14877) | reverse complement strand
TTACAAAACGGAATTTCCGATTTAAAAATCCATTTGAATCGGATAATACAGTGAAATCAGCAGGATGCTCATTATACAGAAACCCCTGAAATTATCAAGACAAACTGCTTTTTACCATAAGTGTTGACATCAAACGAAACTCATGGATAATCAAACCATAAAGGCTGTTTTTGTAAGCAGCCGAATTCAACGTTTCATGTTGAATCTCAATCTATGTCACTTTTGAGAAAGGGGGGCCCCATGAAAAAGAGCACCATTAAAATCAGACTCATGAAGGCTGAAGATTATGATGCCGTGGTTGGGATTGACGAGAAAGTACTCAAGGCTTCACGGCCAGATTATTACAACGTGAAATTTGAGAAACTTTTTCAGACCAAAGATTATTTGCCCGCGTCTCTGGTGGCGGAGGATGAAAAAGACACGGTGGTGGGGTTTGTCATGGGAGAAATCTTCATGGGAGAATACGGTATTTTCCAGGAAGAGGCCACCCTGGATACCATCGGCGTTGATCCCGATTGTCAACAAAAAGGGATTGGAGAGCAGCTGATCAATGAATTTTTGGCACATTTGAAGAAACTCGGCGTCAAAAAAATCAGTACGCTGGTCGCCTGGAATGATTCAAAGTTGATACATTTTTTCAGTGCGAACCGATTCGCCCCCTCAAAAACCATTTACCTGGAACGAAACGTCTGATCCGAGGCTCTGATCTTTAGGACTGGGGAGAGTTGTGGGATGGTATTTCCGAATGACATTCCGGTAGCCTTCCCTCCAGTCCGTCAACCCATGTTTTGCCGGAACATAAAAGGCCTTTCAGAAAAGCCATAATAGCGGAAGGCTGGCAAACCCCATACTGACCCATGCAGCGGCGCAGAGAAGCCACATGACCTTAACGATATCCGATGGCGTTGCATCGCCTAAGCCTTCTCCCAGCCAGGGTTTATCTTTGGTACTTTTTCCGTAAGTTGCAGGACCCGCCAGCCGAATCCCCAATGCCCCTGCCATGAAACTTTCGCCATGGGCGGAATTGGGCGATTCATGTTTCAGCCGATCTCTAAAACCGATTTTTATTCCCTTTACCCCATTGTGCCCCGTAAGCATGGCACCCAGAAACAGGAAAAGAAAGGAGAGCCGCGCCGGAACAAAATTCATGATGTCATCCAGCCTTGCCCCGGTCCACCCAAGGGCCTCATATCGCTCATTTTTATAGCCTACCATGGAATCCATGGTGCTGACAACTTTGAACAACAGCATGGCGCCCAGTGCAAAAAGGACGGGTTGTGCACCCAGAAACCACCCCGTCATCCCTCCCACCATGAACCAGAAAAGGGGCGAAACAAAACCGTCAATGAAATTTTCCGCCAGAGTTTCCACGGCGGCCCGGCACACCCCTTTTTCATCCAGAACGGAGACATCTCGGCCTACAACCCTTGAAACATGCTGCCGGGAAGCTTCCAGGTCTCCTGCTTCAAGAGCATCCACAACAGGGTTCAGATGCACCGTCAAATCCCGCAGGGCCAGACAGGAAAAACAAACAAAAACATGAAAAAGAAAACCTAAGGGGGCATAAATGCCATTCAGGATCCGGGAGACCAGCAGAAACGCCGTCAGGCTCACTCCCGCAACGCCTAACGCCAGGACGATCCCCCCTGGGCGGGTTGCAAGATGCAGTTTGCGCAGCCACTTCTCACCCAGGGCAATCCCCCGACCCATCAACCGAATGGGGTGGAACCGGTATTCCGGATCACCCATAAAGACATCCAACAAAAAACCCATCCATAAAACAATAATGAATTCAGTCATTAAACCGCTCTTTTACTCCCTATCGCAACCAAAACCAACCGGTTACGGTCATAATTTGATTTCCCCATATGGCGCAAAACAACAGCAGCAGAAGGCTCACCATTTCATTGGCGGTCCCCAGCAAATCCCCGGTAATCCCGCCGAACTGTTTCATGCACCGTTTGCCGTACAGCGCTGTAAACCCCCACCCCATAAAGAAAAGCCCTACGCCCAAGGGGCCAAAGAAAAGGCACACGATTAGACAGAGACAATGGGAAAAAATCCAGTGTTCCTTCGAAGCACCGGCCACAAAGGGACCCGCCATTCCTTTCCCGGCGCGGGCATAGGGAAGGGTAGTGATCAGCCCCACCATCATGTCCCTGGAGATGGCGCTGACCGCCAGTACCCATATGAGGGATCCAGAGGAAATGAGTCTTGAAAAGATCACTACCCGAAGGATCACATCCAGTATCAACGCCAGAGAACCGAAAGCCCCAACGGACACGTCTTTCATAATGGTCAGGCGTTTCTGCCGGCCAAACCCGCCGATGGAATCGGCCCAGTCCGCCAGGCCATCCAAATGAAGTCCCCGGGTTAGACATATTTCCAGCGCAACCATCAACACTGCGCCTCCCAGGGGCCATGGGGTGGGCAACAACCACTGCCACAAGGTGCCGAATAAAAACAGCATAAACCCCAGCAACAGCCCGGTTCCCACAAACCAGTAAAGGCTGTCAGCGAGATTCTCATTTTCACCGCCTTTGCACGGCAGAATGGTCAGGGTTCGTATGGCGGATCTGAGTCCTTTCATACACGGGTCCTTTCCGAAAAGAGAGACGTCAATATGTCTTCAACCCGGCAATGGGCTTCGAAATGGTCAGCCAGCCGGTCATACTGGTGAAAACGGCCTTGCCGCCCCTGCCGCGGGGTACGAACTTCGATCCCTTTGCCGCTGCGAAGGCTATTTAAATACCCACCGCGAAAACCCGTCGCATCCAGTATTCCGTGAACATAGGTTCCGGCTACCCGGCCATCGTTGACGCTCCACCCGTCGTCCCAGGATTGTTTCTTTCCCGGTTCATGGATTCGTACAAAAGGCTGACCTTCCCGGGTCAACGGGGCGGTTCGGCCCATATGGATTTCATAACCCCGAACCCGTTTGCCATTGGTAAGGCACACGCCGGTTACCTTTCGCACGATTTTTGAAATTTCCAGCCGGGTTTCCATGGGCAGCAGCCCGATTCCGGTCACCGTCTTTTGTTTCGATTCCACCCCTTCAGGGTCATGGATGCGAGTCCCCAGAAGCTGGTAACCACCGCAAATTCCGAGGAGCCTTCCCCCCTGTTTGGCAAAAGTCCGAAGGGTTTTTTTCCAGCCGTATTTTGAAAGCCACAGTGCATCTTCCATGACATTTTTTGTCCCCGGCAGAATCACCGCGTCATAGTCCGGCGAAAGTTCTTTGGGCCGGGAAAGATAGTTGACCACAACATCCGGTTCCCGGTCCAGGGGCTCCAGGTCGGTGAAATTGCTGATGGCGGGCAGGCGAACGATGGCAATGTTGACCGTTCTGTTTCCAGTAGGCTTTGAGGGTCGTTTGTCCGACTGGACCGCCACCGAATCCTCTGAATCGATATGAATATCCTGAAAAAAGGGTACCACTCCCATTACCGGCACCCGGGTTTCTTTTCCAATGATATCCACCCCTGATTCAAACAATCTCGGATCTCCACGGAACTTGTTGATTAAAAAACCCACGGTCATGTTTCGTTCTTGAGGGGTCATGAGATGATGGGTGCCGATTAATTGTGCAAAAACACCGCCCCGATCGATGTCCGCCACCAGGATACAGGGCGCATCGGCAAAGCGTGCCATGGGGAAATTGACCAGGTCATTTGCCTTGAGATTCATCTCACAGCAACTGCCGGCGCCCTCCATGACAATGACATCGTATTCTTCTGCCAGACGCCGGTAGGAGGACTGCACCACTTCTTTCAACCTGGACTTGTAGGTGTGGTAGTCCATGGCCTCCATCTGCTCAAACACCTGCCCCCGCAATACCACCTGNGCGCCGGTTGCCGTGGAAGGCTTCAGCAGGATGGGGTTCATATGAACGGTGGGCAGGACCCCTGCCGCTTCCGCTTGCACCACCTGGGCGCGGCCGATCTCGCCCCCATCCGCCGTCACATAGGAGTTGTTGCTCATGTTCTGGGCCTTGAAAGGAGCCACCTTAAAGCCCCGCCGCTTGAATATGCGGCAAAATGCGGCGGCGGCGATGGATTTGCCCACGTCACTTCCGGTTCCCAGAAACATCAAGGCCTTTGTCATGTTGGTTCTCCATTTTTCGAACCGAATTTTGAAAGCGCCGATTCAAATGCCCATTCATATGACAGATGTTCCTTTGGAATCAACCCTGATTCTGCTTCGCCGCCGAAATACTTTCAATGGGATTGATTTTTGCGGGCGCAATGTCGTTGTTCGTTCGATTCTCAGAGAGGACCCTTATTCCAGGGCTTGACCTTTTACGATAGGCAAGGTATCAGATTAAAGACTCCGACTCGACCCATAAAAGGCTGTGGGCACCTTTTAGCGGTCGCAAAATGGAAAACATTTCATTTTACAAAAAATATATGAATATATGGGGTCGAACAATTCTATCGCATACAGAGGAAAAACCATGTATCTGCCAAAGTTTTTGATTGAAAGACCTGAGTCATCCGAAGAAGCGGCCACGCTCCTGAAGGTCCGGGAGGACAGTCACCTGGTGGCAGGGGGGACGGAGCTTTTTCCCCGAATGAAATATGGCCTTTGTTCTCCGGAGACCGTCATCAGTCTCAAAGGGTCAAGGGTTTCCGACCCTCAGGTCACAGCGGAAGGCATACTGATTCTGGATGCAAAAATGTCGCTCACAGCCGTCACAGCATCTGCGGAAGTTCAGGAAAAAGCCCCGCTTTTGGCCATGGCGGCCGGGAGGGTAGCCACTCGGGAAATCAGGAATATGGGGACCCTGGGCGGAAACCTCTGCCAGGAAACCCGATGCCTCTATTTCAACCAGAAACATACCTTTCAATTTAGAGAGCCCTGTTTCAAACGCGGGGGAGACCAATGCTATTTCATCCCAAAGGGAAACAAATGCTGGGCCGTCTTCATGTCGGATCTCGCGCCTGCGCTCTTCTGTTTGGATGCAAAGATCAATATTGTGGGAAGCGGCGGGGTGAAGCAAATGGCATTGGAAGAGCTTTATACCCAGGACCCCCTCAATCCCATTTCACTGAAACGGGATGAAATCATTACAGAGATCCTGATTCCCAAAGATGAGTGCCCCTCCGGCAGCGGCTTTGCCAAATTCACCATGCGGGGGGGCATTGAATTTGCCGGCGTGAATGTGGGGGTTTTCGTCAAAACGGAAGATGATTTGCGCGCCTGTAAAAGAGCAAGGATTACCGCAGGTGCGGTTTCGGGGGGTCCCCAGCGGGCACTGGAGTCGGAGGCCTTTTTGAAGGATAAGATCCTGACCGACAATGCCATCCATGCGGTTTCCGAAAAAATTGTCCAAAGCCTGAAAATTGTTCCCCATCACGGATATTCAAAAGGTTACCTGGCAGAGTGCCTCAAAATCCAGGCCAAAACCGCGCTTATGAATGCCAGGGAAGCCATTATTGGCAGAACAGAGGAGAAATAGAAATGTCCTCAAAACATCAGAAAAGACTCCTTGAACTCTCCATCAACGGAGAGGTTTATGAGCTGGCGGTTGCGTGTCAGGAGACACTCTTGGAGGTATTGCGGAATCGGCTGGGGTTCACGGGAACCAAGGAAGGGTGCGGTACCGGGGAGTGCGGGTCGTGTACCGTGCTGCTGGAAGGGGAGGCGGTCCTTGCTTGTCTGCTGTTGGCCGTTGACTGTGAAAACAAGAGAATCGAAACCATCGAAGGACAATCCCTGGAAGGGGAACTGACTCCGGTTCAGCAGGCGTTTCTTGAGAAGGGGGCTGTACAGTGCGGATTTTGCACCCCCGGAATGGTGATGGCGTCTACCGCACTGCTCAAAAGAAATCCTGACCCGAAGAAAGAGGATGTTATGGAAAGCCTGGAAGGCCATCTGTGCCGCTGTACGGGGTACAACAAAATCATGGAGTCGGTTCTGCATGCGGCCAAATCATATCCGGAGAAAAGCTGAGGAGTACGAAAAATGGGTGACCTGGATTATGTGGGTAAACGGGTACAGAGGAAAGACGGCCCGGAGAAAGTGACCGGAAAGGCCGTTTATTCGGTTGACATCCAATTGGGGGGAAAACTGGTGGGCAGGATCCTTCGAAGCCCCCACGCCCACGCGCGGATCCTCAACATCGATACCCGCCGTGCGTTGCAGGTGCCGGGCGTCAAGGTGATCATCACGGCCAAAGACACCCTGGGCATCAAGCACGGGTTTGTTGAAACCCCGCGCTATCCGGCGGATCAATATCCGCTGGCCATGGACAAGGTCCGGTTTGTGGGGGAGGAAGTGGCGGCGGTGGCGGCAACGGACCGCTATGCGGCCGACGAAGCCTTAGAACTCATCGACGTGACCTATGAGCCGCTGCCGGCGGTGTTTGACCCGGAAGAAGCCATGCTCCCCGGGGCCCCCGAGATCCATCCCACGCACCCCAAGGTAAAGGAGGGGCTTTCAAATATCGGTGGCAAAACCGCAAGCGCCTGGGGGGATGTTGAGGCGGGATTTCAAGAAGCCGACTATGTGCGGGAAGACCGCTTTGAAAGCCATCTCAGGACCCACGGGTATCTGGAGCCTCAGGCCACCGTGGCCAGCTTTGATTCGAACGGGAAACTGAACGTGTGGACATCCAGCCAGGGGCCTTTTATCAAAAGGGCCAAGCTGGCCAAAACCCTGGGCCTTCCCCAGTCGGCCGTGCGGGTCCAAAAGGCCTATGTGGGGGGTGCCTTCGGGGGGAAGATCGATCTGTTTTCCCATGAATTCTGTGCGGCCCTTCTCTCCATGAAAACATCGCGCCCTGTTGAAATCGTTGCCACCCGTGAAGAGATCTTTACCGCCTACCGCCACGGACAGCCCCTCATTGTGACCATCAAGACCGGTGTGAAAAAAGACGGTACGATCGTGGCGCAGCAGTTAAAGACCATCAACAATTCTGGTGCTTATCGCGGCAGCGGGGTGGTGGTCATTTTCCTGGCCTGGGGATTCACCATGGCCCCCTATCGCATCCCCAGTCTGAAATACGAAGGGTATTCGGTGTTCACCAACAATCCCATTCGAACCCCCCAACGGGGGCATGGCGCTCCACAGCTGCGGTTTGCGGTGGAATCCCAATTGGATATGATTGCGGAGGAACTGGGCTTGGACCCCATTGAGATCCGGCTCAAAAATGCAAGGGAATCAGGGGAAGTCCTCCCCAACGGCGATAATGTACACAACTGTGGTCTTAAAGACTGTCTGGTGGATATTGCCAGGCATACAGATTTTAGGCAAAAATCCGGCCGCAGCCGGAACGGCGGTGCAGAAAGGTTTCGAAAGGGCATCGGGATTGGGGTGAGTTCCTACTTCGGGGGTTCCCTCATTTACCCCAACAGTTCTTCCGTTCTGGTGAAAATGAATGATGACGGGAGTGTCACCCTGCTCACCGGCGCTATGGATATCGGGCAGGGGGCTGAGACCATTCTCAGTCAGATTGTGGCGGAAGAGCTGAAACTCCCAATGGATGAGATACAGGTAGTTGCCGCGGATACGGAAACCACCCCTGTGGATATCGGAAGCTGGATCAGCGGCAATGCCTATGTGTGCGGCAACGCGGCCCGTATGGCGGCAGGGGATGTACGGGAGAAATTGAAAGAACTGGCCGCCCGTGAACTGGAAGCGGACACTCGGGATCTGGTGATTCAGGACAAGCGCGTTCATGTGAAGGGTTCACCGGACCGCTCCCTGTCATATGCCAGGCTGGTGGCACTGAGCATTCAGAAGCACAAAGGGGACCCTATTATTGGAAATGGCCATTGGCGAACCATGCGGGACGAACCGACGCACCCGAGCCTTGCCACCACAAAAGGGAGATGGACCGAAAATTACGCTTTTGATGCTCAGACCGCCGAAGTGGAGGTGGATACGGAAACGGGAAAGGTTCGCTTGCTGAAGGCCGTAACGGCCCATGACTGCGGATTCCCTATCAATCCCCTGCTGGTGGAAGGTCAGATCGACGGGCAGATTTCCATGGCGCTGGGTCACGCCTTTCTGGAAGAGGTCATGATGGAAGAAGGGAGGACCCTGAACCCCAGCTGGCTGGATTACCGGATGCCTACCATTCGGGATATGGCCGATTCCGAACATCTGGATGTCATTACGGAGCAGTACCGGATCGGCAAACCGTATCGAACCAAGGAAGTGGGCGAAGGGTATGTTTCCGCCATTCTGGCGGCCATCGCCAATGCCATATATGATGCTGTGGGGGTGCGGCTTTTTTCGACACCTTTCACACCGGAGAAGATACTCAAGGGAATGGGAAAGATTTAAATTGATTTTTGCTGAATTTCTCTGAAAGTCTATTTTTTGAGATTTTGCATTTACAGCTCTTTTTGAACCGCAGAATGTCGAACAAGGAATAATGAATGTTGAAGTAAAAACTTCATAATTCGACCTTCCTTGTTCGATATTCGATATTCGTCTTTTAAAATCAAAATATCTTTGGCTAGGTTTTTCAGGCACATATACAGGGGAGACAACATGACAAAAGTCCTTTACTGGAATAAGGAAATGGAAACCATGCCTCGGGAAAAGCGTGAAGCCCTGCAGCTTGAGCGGTTCCGGGAACGCATGGCTTACGTCTATGATAGAAGCCCCATGTACAAACAGAAATATGATGACGCGGGCATTAAACCGGCCGATATTAAAACCCTGTCGGATATTTCCAGAGTTCCGTTTACGGTAAAGGAAGAATTGCGGGAAAGCCAGAAAAGGAAACCGCCCTGGGGGGATTTCATGTGTGTTCCTCCTGAAGAAGGGGTTCGGGTCTTTCAAACCACGGGAACCACCGGTATACCGGTTAAAGTTATGCTCAACAAGAAAGACTGGTTCATCCACTTCTACGAGCAGTTCATGCATTTCATGCATGCGTACGGCATAACGACATCGGATATTCTCTATGTGCCGTTCGGCTACGGACTTTATATTGCCTGGTGGGGGTTTCAGGCGGCCCTTGAGCAGGCGGGCGTCATGATTGTCCCGGGCGGTGCTCAGTCCTCAAAAGACCGGGTGAAAAACATCTTTGATTGGGGTGCCACCGTGGTCTGCGGTACGCCCACTTATCTCCTACATCTGGGTGAAGTGGCTGCTAAAATGGGGGTAAACCTGGCCGATTCGCAGGTTTCGGTGATCGTTGCGGCGGGAGAGCCGGGGGCCAACGTAAAATCCACCAAACAGGCTATCGAGACCATCTGGGGTGGCAAATGCTATGATGATATCGGCTCCAGCGAAATCAGCAATTTTGGGTTTGAGTGTGTTTTTCAAAATGGGACCCACGTCAACGAAAACATGTTTTACGCCGAATGCCTCGATCCGGATACCCTGGAGCCGGTGAAAGAGGGCCAAGTGGGGGAGTTGGTTCTCTCCAATCTGTGTACGGAAACCATGCCGCTCATCCGTTACCGTATCAAGGACCTGGTGAGATTCAACCGTGAACCCTGTGCGTGCGGTCGAACCTTTTTGAGGCTGGAGGGGGGCATCCTGGGCCGCTCAGACGACATGTTCCAGTTTGCCGGTGTGAATGTGTTCCCTTCCGCCATCGAAAATGTTATTCGTAAAGTGGACTGTTTTTCCAACGAATACCAGATTGTGGTTCCTAAAATGGGAAGCGGAAAACGCCTTAAAATCCGCGTGGAACCGGCATCGGAAAAGATTTCCTCAGAAGACATGAAACAGGCCCTTGATCAGTTCATGGAGGAATTCAAATACAGAATCACTTTTACGCCGGAAGTGGAAGTGGCTGAACCGGGATCTCTTCCCCGGTTTGAATTGAAAGCCAAGCGCGTCATTCGGGAGGGAAAAACGTAAAAGCACATAGGATGTCCTGAATGACTGGTGGGTATTCGTGGATTTCTGCTTCAAAAAGGATAAAAGGGTGCAGGGTGCAGTTGTCAGTGGTCAGATAAGATTCAAAAGCAGTTTACCTGCACCCTGACAACTGCCCCCTGTAAACTATTAATGCATAAATGAAGTTCTGGAAATCTAGCAATAAACATAAACCATAAAGGAGGATGTCATGAAAAAGAGAGCCCTGTTGTTTTGTCTGGTTTCAGCCATGTTATTTGGAATACCGCTTGCTGCAATGGGTGCGCCCGATGCCATACACATCGGGGCCACGGTTTCCCAGACCGGCCATTTTTCATCGGAAATAGGTCCCTTCAAACGGCTGATGAACGCCTGGGCCGACCTGGTCAATGAAAAAGGCGGCATCATGGTCAAGGAATACGGCAAGAAACTGCCGGTGAAATTTACCATTTACGATGACAAGAGCGATCAGGCGACGGTGAAAAAGTATTACGAGCGCCTGGCCACCGTTGACAAAGTCAATATTATGCTCGGGCCTTACAGCAGTCCTCTTACCTTTGCAGCCAGCACGGCGGGTGAAAATCACCAGATTCCCTTTATTGCCATTTGCGCCAATTCCCCCAAAATCTACACCCGCGGTTTCAACTGGCTTGTGGGGGTGATCGACCTGGGTCCCCGCTATACCTACCGTTACTGGGAAATGATTCAGAAGGAAGGCCAGGCCAAAAGCGTCTCTTTTGTGGTGGAAGACACGATTCATCCCCTGGGTGTCTTTAAGGGCTCCAAGGCGCTGGCTGAAAAGGCCGGACTCAAGGTTCTGACCAGTGATATCGTTCCCGCCAAAACAAGGGATTTTACCCCGATTATCACAAAGCTGAAAAAGGAAAACCCGGATATTATATACGTTTCCTCCAACATCCCCTTTGCCATAAACTTCATGAAACAGGCCAAGGAAATGAAGCTGAACCCAAAAGAATACCACTGTATTCATCACAGCGGAATCTTCAGAGATGCATTGGGGAGCGCCGCGGAAGATGTGATCGGCCAGTCCTACTGGGTCGAGGGGATGAAGCTGGGGGATACCCAGCTGATTAACGATGTGCTCAAGAAGGCCGACATCAGCGAACCCATGTACCCCTGGTCTCCGGCTTATGTGGCTGCCTTTCAGGTGCTTCAGAAGGCTATCGAAGATGCGGGAACCCTGGACAACAAAAAGGTCATGGACAGTTTAAAGAAATTGAAAATGGAGACGGTGCTGGGTGAAGAGGTCTTTGCTGAGACCGGCTACGGGTCCATCAACACTTATCCGTCCCAGATTCAGGGCGGCGTCTATAAAGTTATTTATCCGCCCGATGTGGCAACCGGAAAACACATCTACCCCCGTCCGCCCTGGAAATAGAACTGACCGGAAAGGATTGATGTGTCTGCGGATTTTATCCAGCTCCTGGTAGGGGGGATTCTGCTCGGCGGTATCTACGGCCTTGCCGCATTTGGGCTTTCCATCACCTTTGGGGTTCTAAACGTCCTCAATCTGGCCCATGGAGAGTTCCTGATGCTGGGATCCCTTCTGAGTTACGGGCTTTTCGTGGGGCTGGGTATTAATCCGTTCGTGGCGGCCATCCTGGTCATACCGGTCTTTATGTTGCTGGGCGTGGGTTTCTACCTGCTCCTGCTCAAACCCATCATGGACAAGCCGCCCCACCAACTCCTGGTGGCATCCATTCTGGTGACCCTGGGCGCATCTCTTTTTATTGAAGATGTGACCTCTTTTTTCTGGGAGCGCCCGGTCACCGGGATTTCCTATTCACTGCCCCCCATGGAACTGGCTGGTGTGGTGATTTCCTCAACGCGCCTGCTGATACTCTTGTTTATTTTTGCCCTTGCCTGCGGCATGCAGCTTTATCTCAAGAAAACCTTCGTGGGAAAGAGCATCCGGGCCATTGTTCAAAAAAGAGAGGGTGCCAAGGTGGTGGGAATTCCCATATCCCGGGTCTCTGCCCTTGCCTTCAGCATCGGCATGGCCCTAGCCGCATCAGCAGGCGCTTTTTACGTAACGCTCTTTACGGTCACACCGGTCATGGGGATACCGCTCACCATCAAATACCTTTGCGTGGTGGTCCTGGGGGGCCTGGGGAGTATTGTGGGGTCGGTCTTCGGCGGGCTCATCCTGGGGGTTGCGGAGACGCTGACGGCATATTATTGCGGTGCCGAATGGTCTCCCACCATTGCATTTATCCTGTTGATTCTCATACTGATTGTCAGACCGGAAGGTCTTTTCGGGGCCAAAAAATGAACCGTGGCGGGAAAAAGCTCCTTTATTCAGTGATCTTTCTTCTGTGGGCCATCCTGGCGGTGCTTCCTTATTTGGGCTTTTCCTACGCTGTCGTTTGGATTTTTTTGTTGGCGGTCTATTTCACCCTGGCGTTGAGTTACGATATTGTGGGCGGATACATGGGGTACATGAATCTTGGGCATTCCACCTTTTTTGGCCTGGGGGCTTACACCACCGCCATTTTGCTCAATCAGGGATTCAACCTTTTTGCGGCATTGCTGGCAGCACTGTTTTTGGCTGCCGCTTTTGCGGCTCTCATCAGCTATCCCCTGTTCAGACTGCGGGGGGCTTATTTTGCCCTGGCCACTTTCGGATTGATCAGCCTGATTGAGGTCCTGACCACCAATTTGCGGGACCTTACCGGAGGGTCCGGCGGTATTTCCACACCCCCCGGAAACCATATGATCCCCTCATACTACCTGGTTCTGGCGGTTGCCGGCGGGACCATGGTGCTGAGTCAGATCGTTGCCCGAAGCAAGTTCGGCCTTGCCCTTTTCAGTATTCGGGAAGATGAAGAGGTTGCCGAGGCCTTTGGGGTCCCCACGTCCCTTTACAAGTGTCTGGCCCTGGTCATCAGTTCGGCGCCTGCCAGCCTGGTGGGGGGGATCTATGTCTGGAACATGACCTATATCAGTCCGGAATCCGTGTTTGGCCTTGAGATTGCTTTAAGTCCCATTATCATGGCCATGCTGGGGGGAACCGGGATGATGATTGGGCCCCTNGTCGGNGCCATCTTTATCACGCTGGTGCAGGAATTTTTGTGGACAAAGGTACCCTACTTTCATCTGGCCATGTACGGAACCGTTCTGATTTTGCTGGGCCTGTTCATGCCGGGAGGACTTGTGCGGACCCGCTGGGCCAAGCCTTTTGTTCAACGCTTAGGCCTGGGAGAGGCGGTCGATTATTTTAAGAATGCAGACGCCGAAAGGATGCCTTAGAAGACCATGAGCCATTTTCTTGAGTGCCGGGAGATCTCCAAGACTTTTGGTGGTATTGAGGCCCTGAACAATGTTGATCTCAAGATTGAGCCAAACAGCATCACCGGGGTCATCGGCCCCAATGGCGCCGGAAAGACAACGCTCTTTAATATCATATCGGGGGCATTGCTTCCCACGAATGGGGAAGTCATCTTCAAGGGGAAAAAGATTTCGGGCATGGGCCCCGCCCGGGTATGCCGCCTGGGAGTTGCTCGAACCTACCAGCTGGTTCGTCCTTTTAATTCCTTGAGCGCCATGGAAAATGTTCTCATCGGCATTGGTTTTGGAAGAGCCGAGTCCCTGGCCAAAAAAGATCGCGCGGCCGAGGCATATAGAATACTTCAGATGGTGGGGCTGGAAAGTAAGATCAACCATGTGGCCGAAGGCCTTACCCTGGTGGAAAAAAAGCACCTGGAGATCGCCCGCGCCCTGGCCACCGCACCGGAAATTCTTCTTCTGGATGAGGTGGTCTCCGGTCTCAATCCCACCGAAGTGACCCGAACCATTGACACCATCGGGCAGATTCGGAAAAGCGGCATCACGATCATCATGATCGAACATATCCTGAAGGTGGTCATGGCCTTGTGCGAGCGGGTGGTGGTGCTTAATTACGGGGTCCAGATTGCCGAGGGCACTCCACAGGAAGTGGTTAGCGATGAGGCGGTCATCGAGGCCTACATCGGCCGGTATGACGGGGAGGGACCGGATGCTTGAAGTTGCGGGTGTCAGCGCATTTTACGGCTCCATTCAAGCGCTGTGGGAGGTGTCTTTCCAGGTTCTGGAAGGTGAAATCATAACACTTCTGGGGTCCAACGGGGCCGGAAAAAGTACCGCCATCCATGTGGCACAGGGACTCATTCGTCCGGCCTCGGGCGAGGTCCGATTTTTGGGGGAGGTCGTACAGCGCCTGAAACCACATCAGGTGGTTGAGCGGGGTCTTTGCCTGGTGCCGGAGGAGCGCCACCTTTTCCCCCACATGAGTGTGCTGGAAAACCTGGAGCTGGGGGCTTACCCCCGTAACGCCAGGGTTGTTCGCGAAGAAACCCTTGCGTGGATATTTGACCTCTTTCCCATCCTTCAGAAACGAAAAAAGCAGCGGACTCATACCCTGTCAGGGGGTGAACAGCAGATGGTGGCCATCGGCCGGGGTCTTATGGCCAAACCGAAGTTGCTGATGATGGATGAGCCATCACTGGGGCTGGCCCCCCTTATCGTGGCCGAACTCTTCAAGATTATATCCGAAATCAATTCCAACGGTCTTTCGATCCTGCTGGTGGAGCAGAACGCCAGACATGCCCTCACCCTTGCGGGACGGGCTTATGTCATGGAAACGGGAAGGATCGCACGGGAAGGCTCCGGAAAAGAACTGCTGGCCGATCCTTCTATCCGCGCCGCCTATCTGGGCATGTAATCTCATTTCTTCCAATCAGTTTTCAACCTGTTCCTTAAACTGCAAGACAGTATATTGTTCGTTTGAAAAGATAATTTTGAATGAATCAAAATTATAATTGAGACCAAAAGATACAGCTTTTTCTAAATCGCTGGAAGCGTAATACAGGGTATCGAGGTCATAATCCATCATCAATCGCTTTAAATCCTCGTTTGGAAAGGGATAAATCTTCCGGTAAAAATCAAAGAACTTCTCAAATGGCATTAATTTTTTTCTGAAATTAGCGGGGAAATGGGCGATGGTTTTTTCTGATTCATAAGCAAGCTGGACCGCATCGTTTAGGTATATGGGCAATATCCTCTGTATTCTATCATTGGCACTTATAAAATCGGCCAGTTCCTTGAACCCCGGTAACATCTTTTCTTTGTTTCGGTAGCCATAGATGAAACCAACACTGAAAAAAAGGTACAGCGCCAAAAAATAGCCCAAAATCATATAGGGTGTTGAATTTAAATAATTTGAAAGCCCCAGGTACAACACCTGAGGCATCAATATGTATTCAAGATAGCGTTCAGCTTCTCCCAAAAAGAGAAACGGTTTCAATGAGGTGAGTATAAAAGCAATGAGTCCGGCAGCGATCCAAATCAATAGAAGGAGTGAAATTTCTTGGTCGCCTTTGGGGGACTTGGTTATGGAGATAAATAATACTCCGAATAATAATGGATGGTTAACCAGTAAATGGATCCAGGAATGATAGAAGAATAGGCTTTTAGCGGCGTTGACAGGGTTTTTAAAAATGGTATGGGCTGTTTGCTTGAGTTCCTTCCAGCTGTTTCGCTTCGTCAAAAGATAGAAGCGCTTGCTGATGGCCCGAAGATAGTATCGGCTGTGTTCAAAATGCCCGCAAGCCACTTTCGCATAATGGCCCTTCGAAATGACCAGCGCAGCAAACAATATGCCGACCAGTAGCATAATCCAATAGCCTTTAAATGTGACCAACGCAAAGATGAGATAAAAGAAAACCATTGCCTGGACCGCAAATTTGCTGGTTAGACACAACAGTGCGCCGAACAGCATCGCCAGGAAAAAGGGGATGAGCGTTCCATTGAGATAGCCCATTAAGGAAAAGCACATCGTCAGGGAGAACAACAATTCTCCCAATGTGCGCGGCGTACCTTGATAGGCACGAGGCCCCGTTCCGATGGTTAACAACGCCGGGGACATAATAAAGAGCAGGGCGCTGTTGAATGCCATGAAAGATTGATTTTCTAACGATGGTATCATGCTGAAAAAGTAGCCAGAGAAAAAATAGACTACGATTGCATGTAACGCGTCGATAAAAGCGCTTGACCAGCGTTCCACCTTCAAATGCTGTTTCAAGGGAAATATCGCCCACAGGTAGTGAAGCAAAGGTGGATAATCATAGATTCCGGGCAGAACCAACTCTTTGAGTGTTGCAGGCATCCGCATGTCATTGCTTCTGATCCTCTTAGCCGCCAGCAAGTGATAATAAGCATCTTTTCCACGTGCTCCGGGGCATAAGAAGCGAGGCAAAGAACGCGTTATCAAGGCGATTAAAACCAATATTGTTAAATAAGCTATGCTTGAAATCATATGGTTTTATTCCGTTTTGGTTTTTCATAAAAATCACAGAGCCAGCCCAGAACTCCTCTCGCGACAGCGGGCAGTGCCAGTCTGTCGTATATGGCTTTATCAGAGCGTTGAAACAGATCCATTTTTTTGCTGATGACAAAACAAATGATGAGTGAGCAGGCGGATAGGGCAATACCCGTTCCCATTGTGTTTGTTAACACAAGCCCTAAGGCCTGCGAAGCGATTACGATAACGATCAGAAACGGTGCACCGATTTGAAGCGGTACGGTTTTATTTAGGGCTTTATAATACCAGAGGCTGATCCACAGGCATGAAAAAAGTGTTGCGATGGCGCCCCCCATGATGCCCATTAGCGGCACCAGGATCAAATCGAGAATCAGATTTATCAAAGTGGCGCTGATGCTGATCCTGGCCACCGTTCCCACCCGGCTCATTCCGATGAAAATGGATTGGACAATCGTATTGAAAACGGTGAAATTGAGGCTGATGAGCAGGATGACGAACACGGGGGACGACGGCGCAAAATCACGGCCGAAAACCAGTGGGATCATCCAGGTTGACACCCATCCCAGGACAATAACGGCAAGCCCCCAGATAAATTGAATCTGGGGCAGAATCCGCCGCCCGAATGCCGCGATGATGTCTTTTTTTTCATTGGCGACCAGGGAAATGAAGATGGGCCTTAATACCGTTGCCATCAACAGGACCACCGATTCGACGGCGTTCAGACCATTGTAGGCAAGAGAGTACACACCCACCTTTTCGATGGTCATGAAAAATTTGATTATGACGATATCAATCCATCCAAATACAAATCCTCCGATGGAAACAAAGAGCAGGGGGAGGGAAAACCGCAACAGGGCCACACATTCATCATTGCTTGTTCTTAAAGGGTATGTCAGCCTGCGCCAGACCGGCACAAAAAGCCAAATGCGTGAGCCAACCACAGCGATGATGGTGATGTAGATGATGGAGAAGATATGCGTGGAGAAGAGGCACAACAGCAGAAACAGTACCATTTTTTCAACGACCTGAATGACCGAAAGGGCTTTAAAAGAGGTCGTGATTTCAGCAATCTGATAAGTGTAATCGGCCACCAGGAGCCCCAGATAGTAGCCGAAAAGAAGGAGCAGGGAGGACGGTGGCAGACCCATATAGTTTGCGATGGCGTCTTTTTGTAAAACCGTCCCGAAAACAATAAGCATCAGTAAACCGGCGGCGATGAGGTTGCGTGCCCAGAAGATATGACTGATGGGTTTGTTTTCGATCATGTGTGTGATTGAAAACCGGGTAAACCCTGTGGCGGTCCATTTGACCGTGATTAGAAAGATAAACTGGGCCACCATCAGGAAAACATTCAGCTTGCCGAAGGATTCGGCCCCGAGTTTCCTCGCGATCAAAGCGAGAATGGCCAGATGAAGCAGCTGCACCAATACCTTTGAAGTGCTCAACAGGCTGAAGTTGGTTAGGGAATCCTTAATGCTGTGCTTGAAATCGTAGGTGGACACTTACGAGAGCTCCCCAGATTTGGTGCCAGCCTTGTTTTGATTGCCATTCCGTGGGTTTTCCATTTTACATTTTTCCCCTCAACCGTTTCTGAAAGGCGATGGTGAGCCCCAGGCACACGGCCACCACCAGAAGGCACAACAGGAAGGTATCCTGATAGGCCGCCACCGAATAGGCTCCGTCCACAGTCCCTGCCCGGTCCAGGATGGCCCCGGTCCAGACCTGGAGAACCGCCACCCCCACGAAAGGGAAGGGGTTGAGAAGCCCCGTGGTGAGCCCTAAAATCGGTGCCGGTGTGGTGTCTCTCACCAGTGCCCAGAGCATGGTGCCCAGTCCCCCGGAGGCGCCGCCCAGGAGCAGCAGGATGAAGAGGGTGCTCACAACCCCCAGATTTCCGCCGAATACCAGATAGGCCCACAGGACGGTTTCCAGTGCTAGAATACCGATCAGCACACGCACCTTGTTCAGATAGAACCGTTTTGAAAGCCATCCTGTAAAGGGGGCGCCCAGAATCAGCCCAATGGGAATCAGCATGTTGAACAGGCTGGCGTGAAAAAGATCCAGTCCCAGCAGAGCCATGAGGAAGGTGGCGGCCCAGAGGCCCTGAAAGGTGAGGTAGGTCCCGAAGGCCCCGAAGAAAATGGTTCCCAGAACCCAGAAACGAAGGGATCCAAATATCACAAGTATTGATTTAAAGGGGCCGTCGGGCTTTTCACCACCGGATAACGGGTCCTCTATCCGGGACTCCGGATCCGGCTGGGGATTTTCGATGAGGAAGAATGCCGCCAAGGCGAGTCCCAGGGTTATGGTGCCGATCACCATGAAGCTTCCACGCCAGCCCCAGAGATGGGCTGCCCAGGCCAGGGGGGTGGTGGCGACGATGGCCCCGAGATTTCCCAATGCCAGAAGAACGCCGGTCAGGGTGGCAAACTCTTCTTGCCGGAACCACTGGGAAAAGGCCTTCATGCCGGGTACGAAGACCCCTCCCACACCGAAGCCGATGAGGGCCCGTCCCACGGAAGCCCACCCAATGCTGGGGGCCAGAGCAAAGATGAAACAGCCCAGGGCTGCCACCAGGGTCCACACGGACACAACCCAGCGGGGGCCCCATCGATCCGAAAGATAGCCCACCACCGGCTGCTCAAAGGCATAAAGGTAGAAATACATGGAGGACATGAAGCCCAGGACCGTGGCGTTCACATTAAAGGCGGCCAGAAGGTCCGGAGCGATAACCGATGTGGAGACCCGGTGAAAATAGGCGAAAAAATAAACGGCGCTGATGGCCCCGAATACGGCCCACCGGCCGTGCCAGAGGGATCGATTCTGTCTTGGACGGGATGCCACCATCATCTGCCCCTTTTATCCTTGGCAGTGCGAAAGGCTTTTACCGTCAAAATCATCAGTGTGATGGCTGTGATCGGGATTACAAAGCACATCACCAGGTCGAATCCCTCAAGGGCGGCATTCCCCGTTGCGTTTAAAAAGAGATGGATCGTGTAGGCCGCGTAGAAGCCTAAAAATAGGATACCCTCCCAGCGATCAATCCGGTAATGGGTAAAAAAAACGGGCAAAAGGAGAAGCGAGGCGGCGATCATCACGGGGATATCAAAATAAAGGGCTGTTTTTGAGACCTCAATCCCAGCCGGAGCAACGGCACTGGTGACACCCAGCACCAGCAGAAGGTTGAAAATATTGCTGCCCACGACATTGCCCACGGCCATTTCACGTTGACTTCGAAAGGCTGCTACAAGGGTGGTGGCAATTTCCGGCAGTGAAGTGCCCACCGCCACAATCGTCAAGCCGATGACCAGCTGGCTGACGCCCAAAAGTTCGGCAATCACCACTGCTCCGTCGATTAGCCAATCTGAACCCAAAACCAGCAGGGCCAGGCCCGCAACAATCAATGCAATTTGGAGAAAAACTTGCATGGGTGACCTAATCCGGGCAGGGTTGCTATTGGAAGGACCGGTGTCTTTAGATTGCCTGGCTTTGTTTTCGCGACGACTTTTGCGAATGACAAAAACAGTGTAAGAAATTGCGCCAAGAACCAGGATGATGCCTTCATAGCGGTTGATGACACCATCCATTCCCATGAGCAGTACCAGAAATGAAACGCCAATCATGAGGGGCACCTCGAGGCGTATCAACTGGCGATCCACTACCAAGGCGGCAAAGGTGGCCGCAAGTCCTAGAACGAGCAGTATGTTGCTGATGTTGCTGCCGACGATATTTCCCAAGGCAAGATCAGCCTGACCGGAAAAAGCAGCCTTCAGGGTAACCGCCAGTTCAGGGGAACTGGTGCCGTAAGCCACCACGGTCAATCCCACAACCAGCGGTGAGATGCCCGTGGCGATGGCCAATTTGGAGGCACCTCGTACGAGGAGTTCGGCACCTGCAATCAGCAGCACAAAACCCAGAATAAATAAAATGAGCGTAATTGCGTTCATAAATCGGGGAGTTTACTCTTTTTAGAATTTATGACACATAGCATTTTGGCCCCCATTAGGCACGAAAAATCCCTTATTTCGGTCAGAGGGATATATGATATGATTCGGAAACGAAAACCGATTCTGCTAAAAACGGATGGAAACATGGCGAAAATTACCCACAGAGGATCGAGTATGAAAAAATCAATTCTTGTCTTTTACATGATTCTTTTGCCCCTGTTATTTGGGTGCAATGCAATGCATTCGCAGAAAACGATCACACAGATATCCACCATTGATGCTCTTCTGGCGGGGGTATACGATGGCCAAATGTCTTGAGAAGGACTTAAGAGCTATGGCAGCCTGGGAATCGGCACCTTTAATCACCTGGATGGTGAAATGATCATTCTGGATGGAGAGATTTATCAGGTGAAATCCGTGGATCTTTCAAAAGACCGAAGTAAAGAGTTGAAGCGGGTTGAGCAGTAGGCCGGCTCCCTTTCCTTCGGTTTTCCTTTCTCTATATAAAGAGCTGAACCTTGCTTTCAGCGGCTTCTTCCAGGAATTTGGCCACACCGCAATAAGTCAGGTCGGGGTAGTCAATCATTTCTTCCCGCTTAAAACCCATTAGGTCCATTGACATTTCGCAGACAAAAATCCTGACGCCCAGTTCAGCGGCCAGTTCCATGAGCTGTTCCAAAGAAGCCACATTCTTCTTTTTCATGAGAGACCGCATCATGGTGGTTCCCATTCCCCCCATGTTCATTTTGGAAAGCTTTACGCCACCGGCGCCTTTGGGCAGCATGGTTCCGAACATTTTGCCCATAAAATCCTTATCGCCCACGTTTTTGCTCTTGTCTCTCAGCACAGGCGTACCCCAGAAGGTGAAAAACATGACCACATCCATTCCCATGGCCGTGGCTCCCGTGGCAAGTACAAATGATGCCAGGACCTTATCCAGATCTCCGCTAAAAACGATAAGGGAGAGTTTGTCCTCGGCTGCGCCCCTGGCAAGGGTTTGAAGTTGCCCTTTCATTTCTTCGATCTGTTCGCTTAACTGCTCAAGGGTCAGAGTGCTCTTTTGAGGTTCAAGAGTCTCTTTACTGACGGCGTTTTCTGACATGGTATCCTCCTTTACAATCCAGTTCGTTTACAGTGTTAACTATTGAAGCAAAAAAATCCCGGACTTTTGCGCCTAATGCGCATTATACAAACTTCTCTTTAACCGCTTCCATGGCGCCGCGAAGCATTTCAAGGTAAAGTAAAGCGCTTTTTCTTTCGGCAGGTTCCATCTGGAGTATCAGCTGCTGATGAATGCCTTTTTGGAATGTCTCGATTTCCCTGGAAAGCGTCGCGCCATTGGAAGTGAGGCTGATCAATCTCACCCGGGCGTCCATGGGGTCGTCGATCTGGCGGATAAGGTCTTTACTCATTAAATTCTTTACAAGTTTTGTGACACGGCTCTTTGCCACATCCAGTTTTTGGGCCATATCTTTGACCGTTAGATAATGCTCCCCGTTGAAAAGCATCAGGCATTTGATTTCCGCGTAGGGAAGATCAAATTTTTTTGATTCATACAATTTTCGATCATCGCAACATTCGACCATTTCCGTAATCAGGAGCTGGATCTTCTCTGTCTGATAATCTAACAGGTCATTATTGGGTTTGTCGCGTTTATCATTCATAGTATGAACTATTTAATTGCATGGTTGGCATGTTGTCAAGTCAAAAATAGAAAAGTCTTAAACAACAACAGCTTGCTTTTCTAATCACCGGCCATGGACTTCGTCCAGGGATTCTCGGAGCAGCTCAGCCCATGCGTCACAAGCAGTCTTGGCGTGTCCCCACTTCGTGAATCCGACCAGATAGTCCTCGGGGTTGACGGGTATTCCCACTTTTTTATCCACCACTGCACCCAGTGGGGTATGGGTTGTGGCGTCAAGAAACTCGGCTTCCATGGATGCACCCCCCATGTCAACCGGCAACCCAACAGCCAGCACCATGGTGGTATTGATCAAAGGATTTGCTGGAATAATGTCCGTGATGGCCGCCCGAATCCTCAGGACGTCTGGCCCCGGTTTGTCCACAACGGGATAAGCGTTCTGAACCTCTTCAATAACGGCGTTTCGAAAATACTCCGTCAGTTCACCCAAAGCCTCCGGATCGATCTGGCGGTTCTTGGCTTCGGGATGAAGATAGACCACAACGGGGTCAATCATCAGCTTGGAATATTTTTTCCAATTCACGTTGGGGATTTCATACCAGAAGAGGCTCTTATCCTCCGGGTCCTGATGAAGTGCCGCATAATCCTGAAGGAAACCGGATTGGGGCGGAGCGTTGGCGCACCCGCTCGGCAGCATCATAAAAACGACCGCCCATAAAAAGGCGACTAAAAAGATATGTCGAAATCTTTCCATAATAACACCTCTCTCGTCTTTTTGCTGAGGTCCCTAAAACTCACCCTGCAAAATATTATCGCTGTGAAAAAGTCTTTTCCAGCAAAAATCGACTTCGCCTTAAAGATTTACGAAATTTTTTTCATTTGATATGGTTCCGTGCTACGGTAATTCAAATTAAATGGGGCTATCAGATATGCTTCAAATCTCCCATGAGATTTCCATTCCGCTTAGCGAAATCGAGCTTCATGCCATTCGGGCTCAGGGTGCAGGCGGTCAGAACGTCAACAAGGTTGCGACCGCTGTGCACCTGCGGTTTGATATCAATGCGTCATCCCTTCCGGATTTTATCAAGGAACGTCTACTGAGTTTGAAGGATCACCGCATTACGGGAGAAGGTGTCATTGTTATTAAGGCGCAACAGCACCGTACCCAGGGAAAAAACAGAGCAGAGCCCTAATTCGTCTCCGGAATCTGATCGAAAGCGTCCTCGCCACACCCAAAAAACGAAAACCCACCCGCCCTACCCGAAATGCCAGGGAAAAACGCCTGCAACACAAGGTCAACAGGGGACGTATCAAAACCCTTCGGAAAAAAATAGGCCGATCCGCAAGGGATTGGGACTAATATTTTTTCGGCTCGAAATTCCGCTTGGCACTCAGAAAGCTGGGTAAATGGCGCAGGAAATAGGAAAGGCTTTGGCGGTGTTCCCATAGGCGCTTTCGAAACCGTTTTCGCCAGGCGGGGTCAGTATAAAACCGTTTTACGTGCTGGTTATAGAGCTGTTCAAGAATTTCTCTTGAATCAATACTCTTGGGTACAAAGACAAAGTTTAGACAGTTCATTTTGCGCCAATCCTCATCAAGAGTGCCCTCATGTCGAATGGAATTCCACAAAGGTGCGCCATGAAACGGCGTAAATTTACTCATATTCATGTCATCAAGATTCAGGGAAAGGGCAAACTCCGTGGTTTTAAGGATTGACGCGCGGGTTTCACCCGGAAGGCCCATCATGAACAGCCCCTTGGCCCTGAGCCCTTTTGCCTGAATTCGTTGCACCGTATCGCGGACGGCTTCCAGGTGCACTCCCGGTTTGTGCAAGGCCATCTGTTGTTCATCTCCGGTCTCAATCCCGAGCGATAGCTGCAGGAATCCAGCCGCTTTCAGCATTTCCAACAGTTCGTCATCGCAGTGGCCCACGCGCACGGCACAGTTAAACTGCATCCCCAGAGGCTTTGACACCAGAAGACTGCACAGTTCTGTGATACGCTTGCGGTGAGTGGTAAACAGATCATCATAGATATTGACATGGCGAACGCCGAATCGTTTTCTCAGATAATCTGCGTGAGCGTAGATGTAGGCCGCCGAATTGTAGCGGTATCCAAGGCTGAAAACAGACCGGTCGCAAAATGAGCATTGATACGGGCATCCCCGGCTGGTGACCATTGTCGCCCCAGGCGTATGGATGTAACTGAAGAGGGGCAGGTTGTACCCTTTGGGAAACCCCTCCAGCTTTTCATAGGCGGGGAAGGGGAGATCATCCAGGTTTGAGATTTGGGACCTTGGGGGATTCAGTATTGCCTGTTCGCCATCTCTCCAGGCCAGCCCCTCTACATGGGCCGGTGCTTTTCCCGAGGCCAGTTCAGCCAGGGTGACTTCCCCTTCTCCCAGGCAGAGATAATCAATGGCTTCATAATCATCCAACAGTTTCGCCCCCAAGGCGGAAATATGCACCCCACCAAAAATCGTTTTCACGTGCGGAGCGTGAGCCTTGATTCGGGCCGTCATATCATAACCGTCCAGAAATCCGGAGGTGGTGGCCGAAAAACCCACCAGATGAGGGTTCTTTTGAAGGATGTCTTTAACGTGGGCGTCGTTGTCCTTTTTGGCGGCTCGAGGCCCCAGGCAATCGATAACGAAAACCTCATGGCCTTCCCGTTCCAGATAAGACGCAATGGAAAGCAATCCCAACGGGGCCATGCGGTTGGCCACGGCCGTTATGTCTTTTTTTCCGGGAACCCAGTTGGAACCCGTTGGATGAACCAGTACGATTCGCATGAAAAATCCAAAAAAGAAATCAATTGCCGAATTCAGAACTAAGAAACGGCTCTGAATTTAATGGCAAAATTTAAAACTCTCGGGTCAAATGAGGAGAACAACAACCCCAGAGCAAACAGCAAAGAGAGCCCTGCCGCCGGTGACAGAACATAGTAGGCCCTGCCATCTCCAAAGTGATTCCAGGCACCTGTGATGCCGGGTTTTCGCTCAAGATAAAGGGACGTTCTGTCGTGAACCGTAAAAATCCCCCCGGGAGGTATGTTCTGAGGAGGTGCTATTTTAAGACGATCCGTTAAAATGAGGCCCAAAACGATCAAAAAACTGATGATGATGGTTTTGAAAGCCCTGGTTTTGTAAATGGGCAGAAGCGGTTTTATCGTTGGCCGCTGAACTTTAAAGCCGTAAAGCAGAAGAAGTCCGGCAACAATACCCAGTTCGTTCAACAGAAAATCATTAAAATCAAGATAATCCCCATAGGAGGGGCAAACAAATAAATACTGAATCACCTCATCGATGATTCCCAAAGCGGTCCCCCAGAAAATGAGGTTCCCAATGGGCCATTTATCCCGGTGAGGATCGCGCCAGCACACCAGGAGCAATGCGAGAAGCGCATATTGGGGGTAATGCGCATATTCATTGGGTGAAAAAATAAGGATACGGTTGACCCCATAAAGAGTTACCCCCCACAGACACCAATAAACAAGCGTACGAAAAACAGCTTTTCCTCTGACGGCCCGGAAAAATACGAAAAAAGCGCACAGAATCAGCAGAATCCACGCCAATGGAGAGCTCAAATTCGCAGGGGTGAAAGTTCCCAGCGGCGTAGAAACTGGGGATACGATGATTTTTGAGAATTCAAGATGAAGCAGGCTGGCCCCAAGCCAGTAGCCCAGTGTGATGACGGGCCAGAAAAACCGAAAAGTGCCATTTTCCGTAAAATTCTTGACATCTTTGCCTTCATTCATCCAGAAAAATCCCCAGGTTCCCTTTCATAAGAAATGTATCGTTTTTTCTGCCCTTAACTGTAAAAAAATCATTTCCACCGCCAACATCCAGAAAAATCCCCATGTTGCCGGCATTTCTGCCGTCCCCGTAAGAAAGATCTCCGCTAAACCCCAACGATCCCGCCGGGCTTACATAGCGGTCGTCGCCTTCACCATCGAAGAATAACCCCACTGCGTTCTGAGCCCCGGCTCCCAGGGAAAGATCCCCTGCTTCGTAGTTGTCATCCCCGGCATAATCCACCAGACAGGCTACTGAAAGGTCCCAGGCGGCACCCTGATTGGCGGCGATTTTCCCGGAATAAATGTCGTTTCCGCTCATATCCAGAAGCGCCCCCGCCGCCTGATGGGCCGCGGCACCCTGGCAGTACCGACTGCCCCGGTAGATGTCATGTCCACCATCGTCCCTGAGCACACCCAGGCCGAGGTAATATCCGGTCCCTTGGGAAAAATTGCCGGCTTCATAGGTATCATCCCCGGCAGAATCTGAAAGAATACCGATGCCCCCGGCGGCATTTTTTCTAAAACCCCAGCCCACCCCCTGAGAGCAGGCCTGGTAGATCCCTTTCGTGCCATAGCTTGAGCCATATTTCCATCCGGCACGGTAATGATCTTTTCCCGTTACATCAATAAGCTGCCCGAAACCCATGGGTCCGCCAACGCCCTGAACGTATTTGGCGCCGGAATAGAGGTCGTCACCTTTGCCATCAAAGAGACACGCCGCACCGAAAAACGCACACCCCTGGCCTCCCTCTGAAGAAACATACGTATCATTTCCAGACAAATCCATTAAGCAGCCCACACCAAAAAAGGAAGCCCCCAGCGAAAGCCGACTGCCACCATAAACATCATTGCCGGCCATATCCAGCAGTACCCCCAGGCCAAAAAACCCGGAGGCAACAGCAGCAAATCCGGGGGTTATGTATCGATCATCCCCTTCAAAATCAATCACAACCGCAGTGGTGTAAGGAATCCCTGAAACTTCTTGTTCCTGGATTTCATGGATCGATGCGCCTGCATTGTTCATATACAGATCATCGCCTCCCAGATCGATAATCAGAGCGGCATTCGTCCCATAAACGTTCGGTCCCTTATCGCCGATCAACATGAGACCCACCGGCGTTTCACGAATCATTAAAAATCGTCCCTTCAATCCTGGATATTTTTTGTGATCCAACGCCACTGACGGTGCATTGGAAACCGCCAGGCGAATTGTGTTTAGAAAATCATCTGAAAGAAGGTTGGAAAGTACGGAAAAACCCCGCAACAGATGTTCCATGCGCATTTTTCTTGCCGCACCCGTAATAAGATGTACGTCCCGGTCAGAAAGGTTGCCATTTTTTAGAAAATTATCCAATGCCCGGGGAAAAATTTTAAGCAGCCGGGCTTTTTCTTCTGAAGAGACGTCTGAAAATGCCTTTTTCACAAAAGAATCGGCCGAATTGATTGTAGCCGCCATTCGATCCATGAGCGTCTCAATGGGCAATCCGGCGTCGCTTCCAAAAGGCGAAAATTCCATATGCGTTTCTGGATCAAGTGCAAGGGAAAAGATCCTCGCTGCCTTAGAAAGAAATGCCACCAAAACCGCTTCGGGTCGGACTCCCTCCATTTTAGAATGCTTGTTTGACATCAAACCATTGCCTTGATCTGTCAGACGCTGTGCCAGCACCGGAAGGGCAAGGGGATTTGAAAGCGCGGATGTGATCGCGGGTAAGACAAAAGGGATTGTCTCGGGATTCCCATGGGCCGTGAGAACCGCTTTGAGTCGATGATATGCCAGTGTTACTGGCGAAATGCGCTCAAGGAAATTGTGAAAGTCATTGTGCCGGGTTTGAATGCCGTCAGTGTTTGCGGCATTGGCATTGAGCAAAGCATTTTGCGAGAACAATATTGATGCACCGATCGAAAAAGTGAGGCAAAAGAAGCAGACTGACTGCAGAAAATTTTTCATTGAAAGGATATTCATATCAAGGCAGTTTTTGGTGTGGCCACGGAATCATGGCCCTGAACGTGAGCCGGGCGTTCAGTAGGCTGAGCCTAACGTTATCATGGAGAAGATGAAAATGAGAAACCCGTTCTTCATCCGCGGGATAAAAGGTTGAAATGTTAACCTCAAGAAGTTCAATGCCGGCCCACGCCCCCTTTGCCAAAACCTCATTTTCAAAGGCGTAACGACGCTCGCGCAGTTTCAGTGTATTGAGAACTTTGACGGGGTAGCCGCGATAACCGCTCTGGGTGTCACCGAGCAACCGGTGGGTCTGAACCCATAACCAGAAATTTGAAATACGGCGGCCGATGCGCGATCCTGAGGGCACATAACCGGTTTCAAAATCACGCTTTCCAACCACGATGGCTTGAGGATATTGTTGCATGGCCGAAATGAAAAGATGCAGATCATCGGGGTCGTGCTGCCCGTCCGCGTCCAGGGTGACCATATGGGTCATTCCCAGCCTTTCGGCTTCCGCTGCGGCGGACAAAATGGCAGCTCCTTTGCCAAAGTTGCGGGAATGTTGAATCCTGTGGACATCAAGATCGACAATGGTTTCCAATCCACCGTCCGTGCTGCCGTCATCTACCACCATGACCGAATCGTGAAGTCGGCACACTTTTTCAACAACTCTTTTGAGCGTCTGTCCGTGGTTATAAACAGGAATCAGGACGATGACCCTTATCCCATTGCGGATTGCGGATTGCGGATTGCGGATTGAAATGCCGGTCATGCTGTTATTCCCACATCTGCTTTACGCAGGTCTGTATTAACGATTTGAAATCGGATACTTTCGTTTCGTTGAAAAAAATTTCCTGTCCCTGGTTTAAAAAAAGTGATCCATAGGGTTTTTGGCGGACGACGGGATCTTTTTCAATCACCATGAAAGCAGCTCCCGGAACGATATCGACGTCATTGGGAAAAACAGGCGGACATCCCAGATCACAGATTCCGGCTAACGCTATTGCTAACCCAGCACAATCCATGTCCTCCAAAACGGCTTCGACACTTGAAAGGCCGGCGCTATTCTCTTGGCTTGTCACATAGCCGGGGCCCGTCAGCCCGAAACGGGCAGCGGCTTCTCCCAAAAAGCAATTGGGAAGGGTATATGAAAAAAGCGCCGGACTGGCAAATGCGCCGTCCTCCGGCAAGACGGTTTCAAAATAATCCAAATCCGTCTGCAGACACCCGTAAACCGTGGCCACAACGATGCCCACTTCTCTTTTAGCAGTCCATTCGTTTAACCCCGCATCTTGAAGGGCAAGGCCGACAGCGGAGACGCCAAACTTTGAAAACGCATCCATTCGGTTGAAGCGGGGGTAGGACGTTTTAAAAACAGTCTTGCGGGAAATGGACGGCAACTCTCCTTGGGCCATTGTGAAGCTGCGATTTTTTCGACCGTTTCCCATGCTTTGGGCTGAAATCCACCCGACCCCTGTAATAAATGGCATCTATGCTTCCTCACCTTTTGCCAGAATCAAAGCGGCGTTGATTCCTCCGAAGCCGGAGTTGGTGGATAAGAGATGGTCTCCGGGTATGGTTGAGGCCTCGGAAGAGACCCTGCCCACCGTACGGCCTTCTCCCTGTGAAAAACCGACCGTGGGGGGGGCAACCCCTTCTGAAAGGGCTTTCAGGCCCAGGGCTATTTCAATGCCGCCGGCCGCCCCCAGGGTATGCCCGATAGCGCCTTTAATGGAATAAAGGGGCAGTTTTCGATTTTTAAAAAGCTGGTCAACAGCCATCAATTCCATATGATCGTTGTAAACCGTTCCCGTGCCGTGTGCGCAGACGGCCGAAATCGCCTCCGGTTCCAAATGGGCCCTATTCAATGACTGCCTTACCGCCGCCACCAGACCACATCCGTCAGAAGATGGGGCGGTCACATGAAAAGCGTCATTGGCCACCCCCCATCCCAAAATCGTTCCAAGATGGGGCCGTCCTTCCCTTTTTGCGCGCTCGGACTTCATCAGCAGCAGGGATGCGGCGCCTTCGCCAAGTGTGAGGCCGTTTCGTTCACGGTCAAAGGGCATACACGGTTTCGGGGAGAGTGCCCCAAGGGCGGAAAATCCGGAAAAAACAAATTCCGTGACCAGGTCGATGCAACAGATCAGAACGCATTCCGCACGACCGGCGGCAATCAGAGCGGCCCCTTTGGCCACGGCAATGGCCGATGAGGCGCAAGCTGCTGAAATATTGATCCCCGTATGCGTCAACCCCAGCCGATTCGTGACTTTTTTTGCAATTGCGGTTAACCGTAAATCTGAGGAATCAGCAGGTGCCTGTTTGCATATCCGTTCCAGATTATCAATGCCCGCTTTGGTGGTCGCGGTATAAAGCCGGGCATCGGTTGGTACGGGGCCCATTTGGTCGAACAGGCGGGTCAGAAGGTCGTGAAATGCTGAAAGGTTGCCCGTGCGGTTGAGGTCTTCAATGCAGGCGGCGAAACGGCTCCTGTAACCATTTACCGAAAAACGCTTAACAGGGGCAATGGCGGATTGCCCCGACAAAAGCCGCTGCCACAACTCCTCGAGGTTTCGACCGAGCGCCGTCACCGATGTGGTATCGGTTATCCAAACCGCTGCAGTCATTTACCTCCCCCCGCTTACTGGGCCTGTGTTTTCTCCAATGACTTGCAAGTCCCCTTCCAAAAGACTTTCTGCACCTGATCTTTTTTGTCCACCTCGAAATAGGTGATGCAGTAGTCCATGGCGGGAACCGACTGGCCCACGACGGTTGCCGTGACTTCACCGGTACCTGATTTTCGCGCGTCAACATTGGGCGGGTATTCGATTAATGCGGAATGGGCCAAAGGGTTTATGCTGTACTCACTCATTGTTTCCACATAAACAAAAACCTTTTGGCCGTTGGATGCATTGAATATTCTTCCGGGAGACCCCCAGGAATTTACCAGTGTGCTGCTGTCATGCCCCACATAGGTTTGGCATAAATCCGTATAGCCTTTGCCAGTCGCCAGTTGCAGTGTTTTGCAGCCTCCGAAACATAAAACCAAAGCGCCAAAAACGACAAGTGGTAAAAAGATTTTAAATTTCATGGAACCTCCTGAAAGAAGCAATAAGTAGGTATTTTCAGCCGATCAATATAGCGTCTATGCCGCGGAGCCGCAACCAAAAAGGATAACCGTTTACAGTTACCCGTTTACTCTTGGAAAAATTTGTGTTAGCCGTTCTCAGAAAAAGGGTTATGCAGCCTCTGTCAACAATCGGGAAAGTTAAAAAAATGGAAGTTCGAGGAAGTCATGCAGCCATTGGTAACCTCTTGAAAAAGGGGGTTGATGAAGGGGTGTATCCCGGTACAGTTTTGCTGGTTGCTCAGAGGGATGAAGTTGTTTTTTTTGAAAAAATCGGAAATCGTGCCCTGGTGCCCGAGCCGCTTCCCATGGAAAAAGATACGCCCTTCGACCTTGCCTCCCTGACCAAACCCCTGGTTACCACGTTGTTGCTGATGAAACTCGTTGATCGGGACATGGTTCATCCGGATCAAACCCTTGGCGACCTGCTGCAAATATCCGTCCCGCGGGACAAGACAGGGATTACCCTGAGACATCTTCTGGCCCATTGTGCCGGCTGTCCGGACTGGGTGCCTTTCTATCTTGAGCTTGCGAGGGAAAAGCCACAAGCAAGAAAATCTCTTTTGAGAGATCGGCTTTTGAAAATACCCCTTGAATATACACCAGGAAAAAAGACCCTATACAGCGACCTGGGGTTCATGATGCTCGAATGGGTTGTCGAGAAAATTGCGGGAGATTCTTTGCCCCGGTTCCTCCATGAACAATTTTTGATACCCCTTTCATTGGAGAAAGAACTCTTTTTTTGTAAAACTGATATGAAGCGAAAAAGCGCGGCGTTTGCAGCTACAGAAGATTGCCCCTGGCGGAAACGGATCCTTCAAGGAGAGGTGCATGATGAAAATGCCTCGGTTTTGGGTGGATATTCAGGGCATGCGGGTCTCTTCGGTACAGCAAAAGGGGTTTATGGCATTTCCAAAATCTTGAGAGAGCATTACCACGGGCTGCGGGATGACTATCTTCAGCCAAAAACGGTCGGAATGTTCTTTAAAAAGCAATCCCTTGTGCCCGGCAGCACCTGGGCTTTGGGGTGGGACACGCCATCGCCTAACCGTTCAAGTGCCGGACGCTATTTTTCACCTGATTCTGTTGGTCATTTGGGGTTTACGGGCACTTCCCTGTGGATGGATCTTCATCATGATGTGTCGGTGGTTTTTTTGACCAACCGAATTCATCCGTCGAGACAAAATACAAATATCAGAGCATTCAGGCCCCAATTGCACAACCTGGTAATGGAACAGCTGGGATTGAACAAACGTATTAAAGTTTGATGCATTCGTAAAAAGTCGAAAATGCTCTATTGGCGTCATTCCGGCGAAAGCCGGAATCCAGTGGTATCAGGCACTTAAAAAACTCTGGACCCCGTTTTTCAACGGGGTGACGACTTTTTACGAGACTGTCAAAGTTAGGAGATGAAAGGCATGGCGGAAATCAGAAGTACTCTCGATATCATCATGGAGAAGGCCAAAGCCCTGACCGTGACGGAAGAGGACAAAAAGGAGTTTGCGGAAAAAGAGGTACAGGGTCGAGCGCAAGGTCTTTTTCAGAAATATCTGGATGGGATTCTGTCAACAGAACAGTTGAAAAGGGAAATGGCATCTTTTGATATGGACTTGAAACCGGTCGCGGAAAAAGAACTGCTGACGGCATGTCTCAGCGCCATGACGGTGGAAGGGGATAACCAACCGGTTTTTGAGATGCTGGACCAGTTTCTGCATTGCGATATAAAACCGATTCTCGATCTGATTGATGAATTTCAAGAACAACAGAACAAAGAGGGCAGCAAAAGGAGTGCGGACCGCATTCAGACATTCAGAAAATGGGGTGTGTCAGGATCTTCAATAATACCCAATCTGGCGGCAGACAGTGCCTGGCGTGATTTTATTTCGAACATGCAAGAGAGATTTCAGGAAAGGCTCAAAGGTTTAAGGTGTAAGGTGTAAGGTCTCAGGGGAAGAACTTTTAATTGGGACTGATGGTCCGGGCCATATGCCGCACCATTTGACGAAAAATGCCCGTTGGGCACCAATGCTTGATTTTTTCTCCCATTTTCCCTAACGTTCGAGTAGACACGGTTCAAATTGAAAAAGGCTTTAGGAAATGTCGTTAAGGCGGGAGTTTATTAAGAAAGGTGTTTTATGGGGCGGGTACGCGCTGGGTGCAATCGCTCTGGGGTTCCCGGTCTTTTCCTTTATTGGATTTAAGAAGATTACGAAGAGAAAAATTACTTTTCCGCCAGATTCTCAACATGCCGCTATTTTCAAGGAAGGCGTCTACTTGATGTCGTCAAAAGACGGACTCCAGGCCTTTTCCGCCAAATGCCCGCATTTGGGATGTACAGTCAATTTCGATGCGATTTCAAAAAAATTCAAATGCCCCTGCCATGGCAGCATATTTGACGCTTCGGGAAAATGGATCTCGGGTCCCGCCAAACGAAACCTTGAACAGCTTCCGATCCAAAAGAACCCCAACGGTGATATCGAAACCGTCATAAACGTTTGATCGAGGATAGGATTTGCTATTCGCGAACAGGTCCGGCAACAGAATTTTTGTAGGCATTTCCGCATATCTTCCCCGCCTGGGGCTTTCAGCCCTGTTCATGTGTCTTGTCTCGGGTATTGTGCTGACCTTTTATTATCGACCCATGGGGAATGTCTTTCAGAATGTGGAAGAAATCACCACACTCGTCCCTTATGGCTGGTTTTTCCGGCAACTTCATTTCGCATCAGGCCAACTTTTTGTGATCCTGATGCTCATCCACGCCGTGGACCATTTCCACCAGAAACGGTATCGCCTTTACCCGGGCGGCCAATGGCAGCGCCTGATCTTTTCCCTTTGCCTCTGCTTCTACACCCTCTTTACGGGGTTTATCCTGAAAGGTGACAAGGAAGGCCTCTTTGCGGCACGGATCTTCATAAACATTACCGGAAATATTCCTCTGGTGGGAAAAAGCCTTTCCAGTCTCTTCATTCAGCCCGGGGAAACCCTTTTTTTTCTACCCTATCTGTACCACTGTTTTTTTCTTCCCATTCTGATTTTATATCTTATTAGAACCCACATTAAGAAATGGTTTCCGAAACAGGGATTGCTTTATACGGGTGCGGCAGGCCTTTGTCTGTATGCACTATGGGTGAAACCCTTTGTGGACATTCCCCCCGATGCTTCAGCGGTATCCGTAAAGGGGCCCTGGTTTTTTCTTGGGCTACAGACGTTGCTGAAAACCCTTCCGGCGACCTTGGCGGGGATTGTGCTTCCGGTGCTTTTTCTGGGATGTGTTTTAATCCTGCCATATGTAGAAAAGGCAGGCTTGGAGTCCGTGAAGCCAAAAAATGGGCTGAGGATTGCTTCCGAATGCCTGCACTGGTTGATCGTGGTGGTTTTTCTATCATATGCCCTTTTGACGTTTAAAGCAGCCTTTTGGGGGGTATGATGGGAAGAAGGACCACGGATGACAGAAGACGAAGACGGAGGAGAAGATGAAAGAGAAGATCAAAATCGTAAAGGCGGACATCACGAAGCTGGAAGTTGATGCCATTGTCAACGCCGCCAACAATTCGCTACTGGGGGGTGGTGGTGTTGATGGTGCCATTCACCGTGCAGCCGGGCCGGAACTGCTTAAAGAAACACGAAAGATAGGGGGATGTCCCACAGGGGAGGCACGGGTCAGCAATGGATATCTTCTTCCGGCGCGATGGGTGATTCATACGGTGGGACCGGTCTGGAAAGGCGGCGGCCACAACGAGGAAAGGCTGCTCGCAGACTGCTACAGAAACAGCCTTGCCGCCGCTGTGGAAAAGGGGGTAAAAACCATTGCCTTTCCTGCCATCAGCACCGGGGTTTATGGTTTTCCACTTGAAAAGGCCACCGAAATTGCAATCACGGAAACCATTCGATTTCTAAAAAATGACGAACACCTGGATCAGGTGATATTTGTCTGTTTCAGTGAGAAGGCGCTGAACGCTTATCAGGAAACGCTTTCCAGAACATCCCTGAAAAGTTCATAAATGTCTTTCCTGTGTCCGACATAATGGATGTAGACCATATGACGCTGATGGTGGATTTTATAGATGACCCTGAACCGCTTCATGCGCAATGAATAGTAGCCGGAAAGTTCTCGTTCAAGCCCTTTACCAAGGTAAGGGTTCTCCTTTAGTTGCTCGATGTGAGATTTGATAAACGGTTTGATCTGGGGATGAAGTGACTTTATCTGGTCCCGGGATGTCCGGGAATAGAGCAGTGTATACGCCATCATTCTTCCCAGACGTCCTTATGGGAAAAAAACCGGCCGGTTTTGAAATCCTCTTTCGATTTTTTCAAAGACCTCAGAATTTCTTTATCGCTGAGGACTTCGATGGTTTCCATGAGTGAATCATAACGGGCGAGCGACATCATAATCCCCACCGCTTCTCCATTCCGGGTAACAGCGATGGTTGACTCTTCCTCCTCCATGCGCTTTAAAATATCCAAAAGATCTCTTTTTACCTTGGTAACGGGCAAAATGCGTTGAAATTCTTCCATTTCTGGCCTCAAATAATTTTTATGACCATTATAATTTCCATGGACGGTTGTGTCAAGCGCTCGAAATCATCAAGTGCCGCTTTTTTCCATTGCCGAGGCCCTGACATCAATGGTGATGATCATCTTTCAGGAAATGGCTGTGGTATTCCGTTTCGCTCAGATATTGTTTTAACAGATATGTCAACAGGTCGAACAGGCGAGTCATATCTTCGTCACTCATCCGCTCGCGCATCAGGGCCATCAGGGTATCGTCAGAGAATTTCTGAAGGTAATAGGTAATGGTGTGCTCATCCCCTTCTCTATCAAGCCCGAAACCCACAAGACCATCGTATTCTTCCACAAAATTATGCGTATGCGTTCCCATCAGAACCCCATTGACTGATTAATTAAAACGACCGAAATGTCGGTCATCATCGGTTTTCGGTGAAAAATGGCCGTAATCCGGCAGATTCGCTGAGGCGCGTTGCAATCACTGCAGACGCCGGTTTCTGCGCAGGGGGTTTCCATGTTGAGGCTTTTTGCCCGCATGGGGGCGGCCACCTCCCGGACCCGGGTCAACGCCGATTCAAGGTCATGGGTGACCTTGTTCATGCCCGCCACCACCACCACTTTCTTATTCCCGAAACTCATGGCATTGGTCCGGTTGCCCACGCCATCCACGTTTACGATTTCGCCGGTTGCTGAGATGGCGTTGGCGCTGCAGAAAAAACAGTCACAACGTCCCTGCGCCAGTCTAATCTCAAGGTCTTTCTCCCTGGAAATGCCAGCCTGCCAGTGATCATGAAGTGTTTTCCCCTGGGCTTCAAGTGCTGCTGTGATCCCCAGTGCCCGGGTGGTGTCGGAGCCTCCAAAACCAAAAGTTTGAAAGCCTGAAACCATATTCATAATGAGTGTTTTCGCATCTTCCGGCGTCGGGGCAAAATGGGCGTCGAAGCCATGCTTTTTCAGGTTTTTGACACATTTTTCCCCCAGCTTTTCCCAGAGCCACAATTGGTAGTTTTGTTCCATTGTCCATCTCCCCGCAGGTTCTCTGTCCTGTTCTCAAATGTTCTCTCTATGAAAGGTTATGAATTCATCTTTTTGAAGGGACCCCAGAACGACCCGCTCAATGAAGGAATGCTTTTCGAGGGCGCCTTTGGCAAGATCCAAAGCTGACTGGCGATCGAACATCGCATCCAGCTGATTCAAAAATACCACCCGCCTGGCCGATGGCGGCGCGTTCCTGAAAAGGCCATCTGTTTCATCCAATGCGCGGACCAGTTTATCCGGAGTTATTTTTTCTCCTTCCTTCAATCCAGTGAGTGCCGTGAACTCGGTCGGACGGAATACCAGATCCGATCCCACGGGTTTGCCTAAGGCCGATAACCCCATCACGGCAATCACCATGGTGGAAGACGCGGGAATGACCGGTTCATGGGCGGCCGGTGCCTTGAGCGGAAGGCCTGCCGCGCCATCCGCTTCGATGATAAGGTGGTCCGTATCCGTCAATCTGAAAAGAAGGTCTGCTTCAGCCGCCGAAATACCTTCTATTTTTCCGCTTTCAATGAATTTCCGGCCCACAAAAACGTTTTGGAGTTCATCCAGTTCCGCGCTGACCGAATCCGGCTCAACCTCGCCAAAGCAAAAAAGCACGAGCCGCGGATAGGGCAGCGTTTCCGCCTCCCGGACCTTGGTGGTGGTGCTCGAGATGACCTTCGCTCCGTTAAGCGTTAACGCCTTTGACAATGCCAGGCAAAAGGTCGATTTACCACCCCCACCCACGACTGCCACATGCTCTTTCGGGCCGAGATTCAGTGCGGCAGTTAAACCATGGCGAGACGTTCCCAAGCTAAATACTCCAGCTATTTTTTTCTCAAGACCCTGCTGTCTCCCACCCGTACCGTCACCTGGGATCTATCAAAATATTCGATGAGCGGGATGGTGTATTTCCTGGAAGCGCCGGTCATCTCTTTAAACTGTGGAGTGGTGATTTCCCCATGGGATTTCAAGAAGTCTATCAGTTTTTCTTCCAGCGCTGCCACAGCGTTTTTGTGAAAATAGAGATCCTCTTTGATCTTCATCAAAACGCCTTCTTTCACCATGACACCCAGTATTTCCGAAGCCGTATCCCCTTGAAATTTAGAATTGATATCCTTAAAATAGGGGGGTTGGAGCTGGCCTTTGGCATAGATGTCTTCCAGTTCCTGACGGACCTCTTTCTGGTCTTGGGCCAGGGTCACCTGGTGGTCTTTGAGTCGAACCACCTCTTTTTCCTGAACCAGCACATCTTCTCTCTCCAGCTGATGAATGAGGTGGTTGAATAGTTTTGGGTCCTTAGCTCCGATTATCCTGGAGCGAAGCTCTTCCTTAACCAGGCCTTGTTTCAGCGGAAAGGTTTTATGATACTGTGAAAGGGTTTCCAAAAGCTCTTTTCTGGCTTTTTCCATGAAATCCGCATGGATCATGGTTCCCCGTTCCTTATCGAACCGAATAATCGCCTGTTTCGCTTTGAGGGCGTTGAGCTGTTCCGTCAGCTTTTTGCGGCTCATATTCACCAGGAAAGAGAGCTCTTCCTCGCCGACCCCTTGAAAGCGTCCCAGAGACACAAAGACTTCAATGGTTTCCTGTTGTTCTCCCTTATCCAGCAGCCTTAGCTCGCTGAGCACCCTTTCTTGAAACCGCTTTTTCTTTCCGGGCAATGGGTGCAGGATCTGCCCGCCGCCGATGGTGCGGACCGGGGAGTAACTCCTGAGCACATAACGGTCGCCTTTCAGAACGGCGGTAGGGGCATCCAGTCTGAGTTGGGCCAGACAGGTTTCGCCGGGATTCAGTTCATCCCGGTCCAACAGTACCAAAGTGGAGATGATCTCAGCGGTGCCTGCGTGAAATCGTACTTTTGCTCTGTTTTTGAGTTTGCGGGGTGCACTCTGAAGAAGATCTAAAACCACGTCCAGCATATAGGTTGATCGAAGTGCGTCTTTCGTGGCTACGACATTTCCTCGCTGCAACATCATTTTTTCGATGCCTTGCAGATTGATCGCGGTTCGAAGGCCTGCATGAACCTCTTCCATGGTCTCATTGTGAACATGGATACCCCTGATCTTGGATTCGATGCCCTGAGGGTAGATCGTTACTTCATCGCCTGTTCGGATCGTTCCCGAAACGCTGGTACCCGTGATTACGGTGCCGAAGCCCTTCATCGTAAAAACACGATCGATGGGGAGTCGGAAAAGATGTCCCATATCGCGCTCGGGGATTTCTTTGGTCATTCGGCTGATCAATTCAATCAGTTCCGGAATTCCGTCTCCCGTAACAGAGGAAACCTCCATAACAGGCGCGTCGGCCAAAAAGGTTTCCGACAGATATTCAGAGACATCTTCCTTCACCAGTTCAAGCCAGTCGGCATCTACCATGTCCACTTTGGTGAGGACCACGAATCCGTGTTTTATTTTCAGCAGGGAACAAATTTCCAGGTGCTCCCGGGTTTGTGGCATAACGCCTTCATCAGCCGCAATGACCAGGGCCACCAGGTCGATCCCCGTTGCACCGGCCACCATGTTCTTGACAAATTTTTCATGACCCGGTACGTCAACAATCCCTAACAGCCTTCCATCAGGCAAAGCCAGATGGGCGAACCCCAGTTCAATGGTGATACCCCGTTCCTTTTCTTCTTTCAAACGATCCGTATCAATACCGGTCAGCGCTCTGATCAGTGATGTCTTTCCGTGGTCGATATGGCCGGCCGTGCCGAGAATAATCTGTTTCATGAAAGGTTCCTTAGTTTGGTTCACTGACAAACATCGTCCCCGCCAAAATAAAAGGTATGGACATGGGTGTCAAGCCCAATAGCGGACCAAAAATTGTTTGAAATATTTGTTGACCCCTAAATGGATTTCTGATAAAAGACGTTTTCTGTTGATTCGGGCTTTGCCCTATCAATCTGAAAACAGAGTCCATTCCCCGGTAGCTCAGCTGGTAGAGCAGGTGGCTGTTAACCACCCTGTCGGCGGTTCGAGTCCGTCCCGGGGAGCCAGTAAAATCAAGGGCTTGCGGCAAATTGCTGAAAGTCCTTTTTTATTGCGTTTCCGTTTTGTCAATAAACTGTCAATAAAAAGTGACAATCCATCAGATCAACATGTCCTACCGCCTATCGCAAATCGTCTTATACAAGGCGTGTCCCGTCCACAGTACAACCGTTATCCTTGACATGAAAGTACCACCGCTTGAAATGATTGGCCAGGGTGATCCCTTTTGAACGAAAGACCGTTCTTCCATTGATAACCGTCTCAAACTGCTCATCCCGATCGGCCGGGACCATTCGGAACAGTTGTTTGCTGCCCACCACGATCAACTTGGTGCGGGGTCTTGTAAAAGAGACATTCATCCGGTTCGGCATCATCAGAAAATCCTTTTCCGCTTTGATGTGTTCCTCATCTGAAGCGGTCAGCGATACCACGACCACATCCCTTTCCTGCCCCTGAACCCGCTCCACCGTATCGATCACAAGATCCGGGGATGTCAGTTTTTTAGCGACAGCCTTATTGATCTTTCGCTTCTTGACCATTCCGGCGATGAATTCACGAATCAGGTTGTTCTGGCGCCTGTGGGCTGCCACCACACAAAGGCCGTCTTTGGGGTCGATACCACAGCATGAAACCAGCTCAACCACAATCTGGGCTACCAAGGATGCTTCTTCAGGCGATTCCTGTGTATATCCCTCATGGTCTACGTGAACAAAAACAACCGGGTTTTTCGGGTCAAGGATCGTCCTGAGCATCGGATCATCGGGCAGGGCTTCAGTTTTCAACTTCCGATCCCGAACCTCTGGAATGGGTTTCAACCGGCCCCCATAGTATTCGCTGCTGGGAAATGCGGTGATCTCCCGGTTCATGCGACGGGTCTCATCAAGGATGGTGTTCAACTGAGGATACCGCCCGATGAGATAGGAAAATACGGATTGGCTCACCGGGTTTCCGCTGTGTTGCCCCTGAATAACCGGCGGCATCTGTTGATGATCCCCCACAAAGATATATCGCTCAGCGTTGGGCATGGCCATGAGGGCATGGTGAATTAGGAGCTGACTGGCCTCATCGAAAATGGCCACATCATAGGCCGGTGTTCCTTCCGTTACACCCGCTTCAAAGATGGCCTTCGTATAAACGTCCAGTCTTCGCCAGTACTCTTCATCCCGCACTTTTGGGACATCGGGTGGTGTATGCTCTCTTTTTTTGAGCAAACTCCTGATCATACCGGATATGGGTTTAAACGCTTCAAATGCTGTCA
>JGI11705J14877_10000171_pt1 | contig 40529 bp, 38 predicted proteins | sample Etolaghawater15m_FD_14877 | JGI IMG/M metagenome (IMG submission 14877) | reverse complement strand
GGATGGAAGCGAGGCTGGCCTCACTTGACGCAGCAGGCGAGATTTCGGCTGCGGTCGTTGCGTGGGTTAGCGTGACGTCTTGCTGAACCTGTGTCGGCTCTGCTTCACTTATAGCTACCCCTTTCTTATGCGCATCTTCAGCTTCTTTCGGCAGCGCATCATTACGCACAATCGATTTCTCTGGCGTGAGCTCGTTGCCTCTCATTGGCGATTCAACCAATGAAACCGCAACTGCATCCATCGTCGCGCCGCCCAACTGCATGGATGTGCTTGTATTCATCCAGCCCAACAGGCCTGCATGCAGCGCGATCGCAGCAAGCAGGAAGGGCAAGAAGCTTGAAGTGGTTGAGTGGCTCATACTCAGAACTTGGCGTTCAAGCCAATACTGATTTGACGATCGGGGCTGTTGTAGCCATCCACTGTTTCGTATACGCGGTCGAGCAGATTGGTTATGCCGGCAGTAATATCCATGCTTTCATCAATCTGATACTCTGCTCTGGCATCGATTACTCCAAATCCGCCAAGACGAGTTGTATTGCTGGCATTGTCAAAGCTGTGTCCTTGTCCATGCCAAGAGATTCTGGTGTCAATTTTTCCAAACTCACGATCCAGATCGATTCGGTAAGTCCACTCGGGTCGACGCGCAAGCTTCTTGCCGTCATTGCTACCAGAGCGGGCACGTGCATCAATGTATGAAACTGAGCTGGAGAGGTTCCATTCATTTATTGACGTATTTGTTTCCAGTTCGATGCCCTGCATACGAGCCTTGTCCACATTTTCGGTTGGCCAGCCAGAGATCAATTGATCTACATCCGTATGAAAGATCTGTGCAGACCATGCAAATGTTCCCGAATTGCTGCGAAGCCCCAGCTCATGGCTCCGAGAGGTTTCGGGTTTTAAGGCAGAATTACCGCCCCCTGGGTAATAAAGATCATTAAAGGTTGGTGCTGCAAAAGCTTTCCCGGTTGCGGCTGTCAGGATTAGGGAATTGCTGATAGGGCGTGCCCATTCAATGTCATAGTTAAAGTGGCTTCCAAACTGTTCGTTATCAATTTGTCTTCCGCCAAAAATAAATTGGTTTTTATTTATCTCAGTCTGGATCTGCGCGAAGTAACCATTCTCATAGCGGCTGTCGACTGTATAACTTGTTGCGCCTGAGACTTTGTCATCAATGCGATCGACCCCAAAGTTTAGTAGCGTGGTGCTGTTAATTTGGAAATGATTTAGCCATGACGCGATATCTCTGCGTGTATTGGTCTTGCCCCATTGGGAGTCATCATAGAGGTCTTCGGAATAGCCGAGTTTGAACACAGATTCCCACTGCTCATTGATTGCAGAAGACCATTCGAGACCGAGTGCTTGATTAATTGCTTCATTGGTGGGATAGGCGCCAGCATTGTCGTAGCTGTTTTTGCCTTTGGCATAGAACCAGTTGGCGTTGAGCTGGTTGGTGGAATCTATGGAATAGCCAAGGCTGGCGGAAATACTATTGTTTTCGTAAGGATCCGCATCGCTCTCGCTGCTATCGTTTTTTGCATCCCAGCCATCTGTTTCTAAATGTGCAATCGAGAATGCATAGGTTAGATCGTCCTGTTTGCCACGCGTGTTTGCAGCGAGTTTGCGTAGTCCGTGACTTCCTGCGCTTACTTGCGCTGCGCTCTGGCGATCCTCTGTACCTTTGCGTGTGAAAATTTGGATGACACCGCCGATAGCCTGACTACCATAGAGAGTTGAGCGTGGGCCGCGAACGATCTCGATGCGTTCGATTTGATCCAGTGGGATATGCTCCCAAGCCGCGCCGCCGGTTGTGGCAGAGCTGATCTTCAGGCCATCAATCATGACCAAAACATGATCACTATTGGCGCCACGCAGGAATAGCGAACTTGGTTTTCCATAGCCGCCGCTTGAGGTCATCGTTACGCCGGGTTGTCCTTGCAGCAGCTCAAACATGCTGTTGGCGCCGGATTTCTGAATGTCTTTTTCAGTAATAACTGTTACGGGCGTGATCGTTTGGTCGGCAGTTTGTGCTGTGCGTGTCGCGGTGACGACCACGGGTTCGAGTTCGTTGTTGGTCTGTGCGTAGGCAGGGATGGCGGTGAGTGAAGCGGCGGCCATTGCGCTGGCCAAGCGAGTCATGCGAAACATTTCTTGTGTCTGTCCTGTAAAGCAGCACACCCCGTGCCGCGGTAAAGCGAGCAAGTGCGGACAGACAAAAGTTGGATGCGATGAAACGGCTGGATGGCAAGAGTCGTCGCGCCCAGCCGCCCACCGCGACATTGCGTGTATGCGCTGGGCCGGTCTCCGGGCTTGCGAGGGGTCTTGTGACCGAAGCGGATCGCCTTCCCATGCTCTGCACAGTGGCTGTGTGATCCGCCTTGAAACAACAACTCGCTTACCGTTGCGGGGGCAGCGCCGGACTTGCTGAACGTGTGTTCGTGCGCACCGGCTTCCCGTTTCACTGTCGTCTCTGATTCGATCGGACAGCACCCAAGGCAGGGCGAACTCTAGCGAGCCCAGCAGAGTCGGTCAATACGAGATGGAGTGGTTGAGTGCGCTGATCGGGATTAGATCTGGATCAGTGATCTTGGATGTTCTTCTAGTACTTTGATTTCAGAAGGCTTCGGGCATAATCAGGCGCACACAACAAAAAACACCTGCCAAAGGAGCCCTCAATGGACGACAACTCGCCGCTGCGTCGAGCAGAACTGCGTACGCATTTGACGCTGCATTTCATCGAGCGCATTGGCTTGATGTTCATTCTGTTCGGCACGGTGTTGGCAATCTATCAAGAGATTTACCACATCTTGGTGGATAACCATGGCCAGATCCGTTTGCATGACTTGCTGTTGATGTTCATCTACCTCGAAGTCATTGCCATGGTCGGCGTCTACTTCAAAGAACATCGCTTGCCCGTGCGTTTCCCGCTTTATATTGCGATTGTGGCGTTGGCGCGGTATTTGATCCTGGATTCGAAAGAGATGGGTGAGTGGGGCATGATCGCTGTGGGCGTGACGATCCTCATTCTCACTGCCGCAGTGTTAATGCTGAAGTATGGTCGTGTGAAGTTTCCGCAGGATGGTCGTGATAATGACTAATTCTTGAAATCCTCACGCAAAAAGAAAGGCGGCCATGGCCGCCTTTCTTTTTAATGATGAGACACTGATTACTTCAGAGTCGCGATGTAGTCCGCAACGGCATCCACGTCGGAGCCTTTCAGGCCCATGGCAATGCCGCGCATGGCCGGATGCTTACGCTCGCCCGACTTGTAAGCAGCCAATGCAGCCTTCACTTCGTCAGCAGTCTTGCCTTTGATAGCAGGGTTCGGGCCCATGCCGGAGCCGTCCTTGCCATGGCAACCCATGCACTTCAAAAAAACCTTAGCGCCATCCGCCATGCTCGGCGTGGCGACCATGCCGAGGGCTGCAGTGGCAGCCAACGCAAGCATCATCTTTTTCATTGTTCGGGCACTCCTGAATACAACATTGTGGTTTTAGGAATGCGTGATCCTACCGACCTTGCCGAGTTAGGTATAGTCAATTTATACAGTATCAAATTTTCCGAACATTCTTGAATATGAATAAAAAAGGCCGATACAACAAGAAGTTGCCTCGGCCTCGTGTGCAGTCAGTTGCGCGAAGGTGCGCTTACTTCAGCGTTGCGATGAAGCTAGCGAGTTCATCAATCTGCGCGTCTTTCAGGCCTTTGGTCATCATGTTCATGATTGGGTGCTTGCGCACGCCGGTCTTGTATTCAACCAATGCAGCCTTAGCGGCTTCTGCGCTGAGGCCTTGAATCGTTGGATTACCCTTGAGGCCCGCGCCATCCGCGCCGTGGCAGGATGCGCATTTCTTGTAGGAAGCCGGAGCGGCCACCGCGCTTGTGCTAGCAAAGGCGAGGGTTGCAGAGAGGAGCAGTGCGGATTTGAGTTTCATTGGAAATCTCCTTGCAGGTTTTCTGAGCATTTTGCTCAAGTAAATAAGAAAAATCTTGAATGCTTATGTTATGCCCGCGGTTGTGATTTCCGCAAGTTGAGTCGGGTTTTTTATGTGGGGGCGTCGCCTTGCGCGGGCAATGGGGCTAGGTCGTGGTACGGGCCTGAAAAACTGGACCGAGACGGGTTTCCAGTTGCTCGATCGGATGCGCGAGCAGGCGCGACAGGCGTTCCGCAGTGAGCAATTGATGTGCGGGCCCAGCTTCCCAGCAGCCTTGTCCATACAGCAGTAAAACGTGGGAACTGAACTGCCACGCGAGGTTGGCGTCATGCAGCACCATGACCACGCACCGGTCCTGCTGTTGCGTTCGATTACGTAGCAATGACAACACTTGCATCTGATGATGCAAGTCGAGATGCGCAATCGGTTCATCCAGTAGCGCCACATCTGGGTCTTGTGTGAGCAAACTGGCAATGGCGACGCGTTGGCGCTCACCTCCCGAGAGATGACGCACATCGCGTTCACTTAAGTCAGTGATGTCGAGCGCCTTTAATGCCGCTTGCGCATGCTGTAAATCAGCGCTGCCAATGCTTTGCCATAAGGGTAGATAGGGATAGCGACCGGCGAGTGAAACATCAAGGACGCTCTGTGAGAACACGTCTTCGCTGCGTTGCGGCAACAAGCCGAGGCGTTGCGCGCGTTGTCGACCGTTCCACTGCGCAAGTGGTACATGATCAAGGCCAATGGTTCCGGCGTCTGCCTTACGCAGTCCCGCAAGGGTATGCAGCAAGGTTGTTTTGCCAATCCCGTTTTGACCCAAGATTACCCAGACTTCACCGCTTTTGATCTGTAGATCGAGTCCGCGCACAACGTGTTTTTGCGCAATCTGGACATCGAGATTTTGGGTATAGAGTCGAGCGCTCATCATCGACTCCGCTGCAATAACCAAAGGAACAGTGGAACCCCGAGTGCGGCGGTGAGTACGCCAACGGGAAGCTGTTGGGGGATAAATGCCGTCCGTGCCACGGTGTCAGCAAGCAACAGTAACGTGCCGCCGGCCAATGCGGATGCGGGCAAGAGAATGCGGTGGTGGCGGGCACCCGCGAGTCGTAATAGGTGCGGAACCACTAAGCCGACAAACCCGACCGGGCCGGCAACGCTGACCGCGGCTGCAGTTAACAGCGACGCCAGTACAAACAAAAGAAGGTGTACGCGACCGACGGAAATCCCAACGCTGCGCGCGCTGAGCTCGCCTTGGGTCAGGACATCCAGTGGCCGCGCCAGGAGCCAGGTGAGTGGGAGGCCGAGCAGCAGCGCCCACCATGGCAGCGCGGCCGATTGCGGAATCGACAAGTCACCCATGAGCCAAAACAACATGCCGCGCAGTCCGGCATCCGGCGCGATGGCCAAGACAAAGCTAATGAGTGCGCCCCAGCCCGCAGCCAGCACCACACCGGTGAGGAGAAAACGGGTTGCGCTTCGCCCCGAGGGGTCGCGAGCGAGCCACAACACCAACGCCATCGACAGTGCTGCGCCGGTCCATGAAGCAAGTTGTTGGCCCCATAGGGGTAGATGTAAAAGCAGCGCAAGCAATGCGCCGCTGGCGGCACCGCCGGACAAGCCGAGCACATAGGGGTCGGCGAGTGGATTGCGCAGTAAGGCTTGCATCAAGACACCGGCAAGGGCGAGTAAGGCTCCAACGGCAAATGCGAGCGCGACGCGAGGGGCGCGTACTTCGAGCAAGATCTGTTGTTGAAGCTTGGTCTGTTCAGCACCGCTGCTACCGCTCAGTGCCGTGCTGAGTGCACTGAAGTCAAAGGCAACGCTGCCGTGGCTCAGTGCATAGCCTGCAGACAGCAATGCCAGTACGGCCAGGAACAATAGAAACGGCAGGCCGCGTGCAGGCGTCATGACAAGACGTTAGCGCAGATCAAGGGAAGGCCAGCCATTGGCCTGGGCCGCGGCCGCTAGGGTCGGGTCGGCATGCACAACGGTGGGATGGGTGACGGCGCGCAGTAATGGTAAGTCGTTATGGGAGTCGCTGTAAAAGTGACTGTCTTCGAGATTCGCGCCATGTTGTGCCATCCATGCGTTCAGGCGCGTGATCTTGCCATGCTGATAACAAGGCGTGCCGACAATCTTGCCGGTGAAGACGCCTTGCGCATTGCGCTCAGGTTCGGTGGCGATGAGGTGTTCCGCATCAATACCATAGCGCGCTGCAATCGGTTCAGTAATAAAGCGATTGGTCGCGGTGATGATCAGGGCGGTGTGGCCGCGCGCACGGTGATCATCAATCAAGTCTTGCGCGGCAGGTAGTAAAATTGCTTCGATCTCATCCCGCATAAACTCAGCATGCCAAGCGGCCAAGGTAGCAGGCGTATTGGCGGCAAGTGGGGCGAGCTGGAATGCGAGCCAATCATCAATGTTGAGTGTGCCTTCAAGATATTGCGCATAGAAGCGATCGTTTTCGCGGCGGTAGTGCGCGCCATCGACGCGTCCATGACGAACGAGGAATTCGCCCCAGAGATGATCGCTGTCCCCGTTAATGAGGGTGTTGTCGAGGTCAAAAAGTGCGAGTGGCATGGGGTTTTTCCAGGGGATTCGATGAGGTCGCGAACTACGGGCGCGGGCAGTCAGCAGGCTATGCTAAGATTTTGCGCTCACCCATTCCAGCAATCAGACACGCACGAGGGACACGCTGGCCATGATCGACTTTGACGGATATCGCCCGAATGTGGGGATCATCCTGACGAACGGTCAGGGACAATTGCTGTGGGCCAAGCGTGTGGGTCAGTCTGGCTGGCAGTTTCCTCAGGGCGGCATCAAGCAGGAAGAAAGTCCGCAGGATGCCTGCTTTCGCGAACTTTATGAAGAAATCGGTTTGCTGCCCGAGCATGTTGAAGTGCTGGGCGAGACTCGGGGTTGGCTGCGTTATCGCTTGCCGAAGCGCTGCATTCGGTTTGGCCGTAAGCCGCTTTGTGTCGGGCAAAAACAAAAATGGTTCTTGTTGCGCATGAACACCGAGGAATCGACGGTACGTTTCGACAGCGTCGGTACCCCCGAGTTTGATGACTGGAAGTGGATTGATTATTGGACGCCGATCGAAGAGGTGGTCTATTTCAAGCGTGGAGTTTACCGCTCTGCTTTGTGTGAGTTGGCGCACCTCGCCTTACCTGAAGGGCGGCGTAGTCTGCCCGAGCATCTCCAACGACACTGCGAGGAAGAAGCGGAAAACGCAGCGTAATCGCTCTTTGCGCGGTTAGCGCGTTTCGCTCTGCAGTTTCCAGTGTACGGTTTCGCCGGCGCGTAGCGGAACGACTTCCTCTGTGGCGCCGAGCGGATAGCTTGTGGGCACGTCCCAATCCACCTTTTCCAGTGTGATCATGTCTGCATTGCGCGCCAGGCCATAGAAGTCGGGGCCGCGTTCGCTGGCAAAGGCTTCGAGTCGATCCAGCGCCTGTGCATGCTCAAAGGCCTCGGCATAAAGCTCCATTGCCGCATGCGCGGTGTACATCCCAGCACAGCCGCAACCATGTTCTTTTGCGTTTTTAGCATGCGGTGCGCTGTCCGTGCCGAGGAAAAAGCGTGGATGTTCCGCTGCCGCTTCAAGTAGCGCTTCGCGATGTTCCTCGCGTTTGAGAATCGGCAAGCAGTAGTGGTGTGGGCGGATGCCGCCTTGGAACATCGCATTGCGGTTCATCAGCAGGTGATGTGCGGTCAACGTGCCACCGACCTTGTCGCCTGCGCTACGAACAAATTCCGCGCCTTGGCGGGTGGTGACGTGTTCTAGGACGATCTTGAGGTCGGGTAGGTCAGTGAGCAACGGTTTGAGGAGGGTTTCGATGAATACCGCTTCGCGATCAAACACATCGACATGGCTGTCGGTTACCTCGCCATGCAGCAATAGCGGCAAGCCCAGTTCCGCCATGGCCTCGAGTGCGGCACGCGGCTTGGCGAGGTCGGTTACACCCGAATCCGAGTTGGTCGTTGCACCAGCCGGGTAGTACTTCACCGCGTGCACCAGTGGACTTTCGACCGCGTGCGCAATTTCTTCCGGCGCGGTGTTATCGGTTAGATAAAGCGTCATCAGCGGCTCGAAAGCGCTGCCAGCCGGCAAGGCGGCCTGTATCCGCGCATGGTAGGCCTCGGCCTCCGCGACGCTCCGCACCGGTGGGCGCAGGTTGGGCATGACGATGGCGCGCCCAAATTGTGCAGCGGTATGGCCGACTACCGCCTTTAAGGCGTCGCCGTCACGCAGGTGCAAATGCCAGTCGTCAGGGCGACGGAGGGTGAGTGTTTTGTGGCTCGACATGGCTGCTGAGGATACCGCAAACACGGGTGATTTCTGCGTCTTGGCGACCTGCAAGGTCGCGATTTTCTTGACCGAAAGGGCCCAAAAACGGATGATAGTGGGCGTTTTTGTGCCCGGCGTGAGGCCTCGATCGAAGATGGAATCCTCGTTTTGCGCCGACCTTCCCGCGTGTTCCATCCGAGCCGCGGAGACCCGTGTCGCCTGTGGCTGAATCCCGGCTGTGGTGCTGACACTCCAACGAGAATCAAGGATGACCGACCAGAACCCTCTCCACGTGGATCATGACCCGCAAGAAACCCGCGAATGGCTGGATGCGCTTGACGCGGTCATTGAAGCGGAAGGCCATGAGCGCGCGCAGTTCCTGCTGGATCAACTTGCAGATCGCGCGCGTCGTTCCGGCGCAAACCTCCCGTGCAGTGGGACGACGGCGTACATCAATACCATTCCGGTGCACCTACAAGAACGTTTGCCGGGTGACCCAGCCTTAGAAGCGCGCCTGCGTGCCTATATCCGTTGGAACGCGATGGCGATGGTCGTGAAAGCGAATCAGCGACCTGGTGCGGTTGGTGGTCATATCGCGAGTTTTGCCTCGGCGGCAACGTTGTATGACGTGGGCTTCAATCATTTCTTCAAAGGTCCAGATGCCGAGCAGGGCGCTGATCTAATCTTTACGCAAGGCCACAGCGCGCCGGGGATGTATGCGCGGGCCTACTTGGAAGGTCGCATCAGTGATGAGCAGATGCACAACTTCCGTTTTGAATCAGATGGCAAGGGCTTGTCGTCCTATCCGCACCCATGGCTGATGAAGGACTTCTGGCAGTTCCCGACCGTATCCATGGGGCTGGGGCCGTTGCAGGCGATCTATCAAGCGCGCTTTATGAAATACCTGCAGCATCGCGCGATTCGCGATACCGATCAGCGCAAGGTCTGGGCTTTCTTGGGGGATGGCGAGATGGACGAGCCGGAATCTTCCGGTGCTTTGTCGCTAGCCGGACGTGAAAAGCTCGACAACCTCGTATTCGTGGTGAACTGCAACTTGCAGCGCCTGGATGGTCCGGTACGCGGCAATGGCAAGATCGTGCAGGAGCTGGAAGCACTGTACCGCGGTGCCGGCTGGAATGTGATCAAGGTGTTGTGGGGCTCGTCTTGGGATGCGCTGTTTGCGCGCGACAAGAGTGGCTTATTGATGAAGCGCATGATGGAAGCCGTCGATGGTGAATATCAGGCGTACAAAGCCAAGGGCGGCGCCTATGTGCGCGAGCATTTCTTTGGTAAGTATCCGGAGTTGCTGCACCTCGTTGCTGACATGACCGATGAAGACATCTGGAAGTTGGAACGCGGTGGTCATGATCCACGCAAGGTTTTCGCCGCGTATTCCGCTGCAGTGAAGCATACCGGCCGTCCGACTGTCATCTTGGCGCACACGGTCAAGGGCTACGGCATGGGTGAGGCAGGTGAAGGTCAGAACACGACACACTCGCAGAAGAAGATGGGCATGGAACACATGCGCCGCTTCCGTGATCGCTTCTCGATTCCAGTCTCGGATGAAAAGATCGAAGAGATTCCGTTCATTAAGCCGGATGCTGATGGCGAGCTGATGCAATACATGCATGAGCGTCGCAAGGCCTTGGGTGGTTATCTGCCTCAGCGTCGCGACAATGCGGCACCGTTGGAAGTGCCGGGCTTAGAAGCGTTTGATCTGTTGTTGAAGGACAGTGGTGATCGCGAAATGTCGACCACGATGGCGTTTGTGCGTTTGCTTTCCATCCTCACGCGTGACAAAAAGATTGGCAAAAACATTGTGCCGATTGTGCCGGATGAGGCACGCACTTTCGGCATGGAAGGCCTGTTCCGTCAGCTCGGTATTTATTCCTCTTCCGGTCAGTTGTACGAGCCGGAAGATTCGGGCCAGGTCATGTGGTACCGCGAAGATACCAAGGGTCAGATTCTGCAAGAAGGCATCAACGAAGCCGGAGCGATGGCGGAGTGGATTGCCGCAGGTACGGCCTACGCCAACCATGGCATCAATATGGTGCCGTTCTACATCTATTACTCGATGTTTGGTTTTCAGCGTATTGGGGACTTGGCTTGGGCCGCGGGTGACATTCAGGCGCGCGGCTTCCTCGTGGGCGGTACTGCGGGACGCACGACGTTGAATGGCGAAGGTTTGCAGCACCAAGACGGCCATAGTTTGTTGATGGCGCACACGATCCCGAACTGCGTGACCTACGATCCGTGTTATGCCTATGAAATGGCGGTCATCGTGCAAGATGGCATGCGTCGCATGTTCCAGGTGCAGGAGAACGTCTTCTATTACCTGACCGCGATGAATGAAAATTATCACCAGCCGGCGATGCCGGAGGGATCGCAGGAAGGCATCCTTAAGGGCATTTATCGCTTGAAGCAGGGCGGTACGCACAAGCCACGCGTGCAGTTGTTGGGTGCAGGCACGATTCTGCGTGAAGTTGAAGCAGCGGCCGATCTTCTCGAAAAGGATTGGGGCGTGTCTGCCGATGTCTGGAGTGTGACCAGCTTTACTGAGTTGGCGCGCGAAGGTGATGACATTGCTCGTTGGAATCTGCGTCATTCGGGTGCTGCTCCACGTGTGCCATTTATCACTGCGCAGTTGGAATCAACGGAAGGCCCCGTGATTGCGTCGACCGACTACATCCGTGCGGTTTCTGAGCTGGTGCGTGGTTACGTACCACGTCGTTTTGTCGCGCTGGGTACGGATGGCTTTGGGCGTAGTGATACGCGTGAGGCGTTGCGCGCCTTCTTTGAGGTGGATCGCTTCCATGTCGTGCATGCTGCGCTGGCGGCTTTGGCCGCGGATGGTGTGCTCGACAAGGCGCAGGTTGCGAAGGCGATGCAGACGTATGGTATCGATCCAGAGCGTCCGAATCCGCTGACGCTGTAACTCAGCCATAACACGCGAGGAAGAACCGTGTCTGTACAGGAAGTTCGAGTTCCCGATATTGGTGATTTCGACAGTGTCGAGATTATTGAAGTGCTGGTTGCAGTCGGCGATGAGATTGCGGCGGATGATTCGCTGATCTCATTGGAAAGCGACAAGGCAACGATGGAGATTCCATCGCCTGCCGCGGGTGTCGTGAAAGAGTTGAAGGTGGCCGTCGGCGACAAGGTTGCCGAGGGTGCATTGATTTTGATGTTAGAGGTCAGTGCCGAGGCCGCCGCGGTAGCACCCTCCAACGACAAGCCTGCGGCAACGGCCGCGGCCAGTGCTTCTTCGTCTGCACCGACGCCCGCTGCCGCTGCGCCAGCGCCAACCGCAGCGCCTGCAGCGCCTGCGGTTGATCAAATGCCGTTTGCGCCAGATAGCTTGGCCGGACAAAAGAACGCGCATGCCTCACCTTCGGTGCGGCGTTTTGCGCGCGAGCTGGGCGTGAATCTAAATCGCGTGCGTGGCAGTGGTCCGAAGGGACGTATTCTCAAAGAAGATGTGCAAGCGTTTGTGAAGCAGGCGCTAAATCAACCTGCGGCCGCGGTTGGCAGTGCGATTCCTTCGGTGCCGAAGGTCGATTTTGCTAAGTTTGGTCCGGTCGAATCACAGCCGTTGTCGCGCATTAAGAAGATATCAGGCAAGCATCTCACGGCGTGCTGGCTCAATATTCCGCATGTCACGCAGTTTGATGAGTCGGACATCACTGAGCTGGAAGAATTCCGTAAGTCGGTGAAAGACGAGGCGGCGAAGAAGGGCGTGAAGATCACGCCGTTGGTGTTCATCATCAAGGCCGTAGTCAATGCGCTGAAAGAATTTCCGCAGTTCAACGCCTCGTTGGACGGCGACAACCTCATCCTTAAGCAGTACTACAACATTGGCGTTGCAGTCGACACGCCGGATGGATTGGTCGTGCCGGTGGTGCGCGATGCCGGCAAGAAGAGTTACACCGATCTGGCGGGCGAGTTGATGGAGATTTCACAGCGTGCCCGTGATGGCGCGTTGACCTCGGCCGACATGCAGGGTGGCACCTTCTCCATTTCGAGCTTGGGTGGGATTGGTGGTACCAACTTCACCCCGATTGTGAATGCGCCAGAGGTTGCAATCTTGGGCGTGGCGCGCTCGCAGATGAAGCCGGTGTGGAATGGCAAAGACTTTGAGCCGCGTTTGATGTTGCCGCTGGCCCTTTCGTATGACCATCGAGTGATTGATGGCGCCGCCGGTGCGCGCTTCATTACGTATCTCAGTGGCTTGCTCGCCGATATTCGTAAGGTGTGCTTCTAATGGCGAGTTTGGTGGAAGTCCGTGTTCCGGACATTGGTGATTTTGATAGCGTCGAAATCATTGAGGTCTTGGTGGCCGTNGGTGACGAGCTACAAAAAGAAGACTCCCTGATTTCACTCGAAAGCGATAAGGCGACGATGGAAATTCCGTCGCCACATGCGGGCGTGGTGAAAGAGCTCAAGGTTGCAGTCGGCGATAAGGTTGCCCAAGGCGATTTGATTTTGTTGCTAGAAGTCGCCGAGGTTGTCGCTGCGGCACCAGCTGAGAAGGCTCCAGCTGCAGTTTCTTCTTCCTCAACTGCTTCGGCCACGGCTTCCCAGCCTTCGTCTGTGCCAGCACCAGCCGCTGCGCCTGCGGAAACGGTTGCGGTGGCGCCCGTTGCAACTGCAGTGAGTGCCTTACCGATTCCAGCAGGTGTGGATGTTGAGGCCGATGTGTTGGTCTTGGGTTCGGGTCCTGGTGGATACACGGCCGCGTTTCGTGCCGCCGATTTGGGCAAGCGTGTGGTTATGGTTGAGCGGCATACCTCAATCGGTGGTGTCTGTTTGAATGTAGGTTGTATTCCTTCCAAGGCCTTGCTGCACACCGCTGAAGTATTGAACGAAACCCGCGAAATGTCGGCGCATGGCGTGACCTTCGCCGAGCCGGATGTTGATATTGAAAAGCTGCGTGGTTGGAAGGATGGCGTGATTCAGCGTCTCACCGGCGGTCTTGCTGCGCTGGCGAAGCAGCGCAAGGTCACGGTGATCCAAGGGGAAGGCCGCTTTACTGGGCCGCAAACCTTGGTCGTGCAAACGGCAGAGGGCGTACAAACTGTTGGCTTTGCTAGCGCCATCATTGCTGCGGGCTCATATCCGCTGGCGATTCCAAGTTGGCCGCATGAGGATCCGCGCGTATGGGATTCCACCGATGCGTTGCGTCTAAAAGAAATTCCAAAGCGTTTGCTAGTTGTTGGTGGCGGCATTATTGGTCTCGAAATGGCGACGGTCTACGACGCGCTGGGCTCCAAGATCACGGTGGTCGAGCCGGGCAAACAAGTGATTGCGGCGGCCGATGCCGACATCATTCGTCCGTATCAGAAGAAGATTACGGCGCGTTACGAGAACGTACATATAGAAACCAAGGTGGTCGGTATGACGGCACAGAGCGCCGGCATTGAGGTCACCTTTGAGGGCAAGTTCAACGGCATCGACACCTTCGATGCGGTCTTGGTTGCAGTCGGTCGTTCACCCAATGGCAAGCTGATTGATGCGGAGAAAGCCGGCGTCAACGTTGATGAGCGTGGCTTCATTAAAACCGACATGCAGATGCGTACCAACGTTGCCCACATCTTTGCGATTGGCGACATCGTCGGCCAGCCGATGTTGGCGCATAAAGCTACGCATGAGGCCAAGGTCGCTGCGGAAGTGATTTGTGGTCACGACAAGGTTGTGTTTGATCCACGCACGATTCCGTCTGTGGCGTATACCGATCCGGAAATTGCATGGGCAGGCCTCACCGAAGCCGAAGCCAAAGAACAAGGTATTGAGTTTGAGAAGGGCGCCTTCCCATGGGCGGCCAGCGGACGTTCGCTTTCCATGGGGCGTGATGAGGGCATCACCAAGGCGCTGTTCGAAAAGGGTACGGGTCGTTTGATTGGTGCGGCGATGATTGGCCCGAATGCTGGCGAACTCATTGCTGAAGCCGTGCTGGGTATCGAGATGGGTGCGGATATGCAGGATATCGGCTTGTCGATTCATCCCCATCCAACGCTTTCCGAAACCCTGTGCTTTGCTGCCGAGATGGCTGAAGGCACGATTACGGATCTGATGCCACCACGCAAGCGGTGATTCATGCGGGAGTGACGTATGCAGGTACTNGCACTCCTACGCACCTCACGTCCTGCCTTCCTTCTGATTACGCCCGTCCACGTGTTTCTTGCTTGGGCGGCGGCAGTTGATGCGCATCGCATCGTTGCGCTGCAGGATGTGGTTTTGGTGTTGCTTGCCGCGCTCGCGGCGCACATCAGTGTGAACGTGCTGAATGAATATTCTGATTTTCACACGGGCGTTGATGCGCATACCCAGCGCACCCCCTTCAGCGGTGGCAGTGGTGCTCTGCAACGTTTTCCTGAATCTGCGAATGTGGTGCGCTACTTTGCATGGGGCGCACTCGCATTGGTTGTGGTGCTTGGGTTTTACTTCGTTGCGGTGCGTGGCGATTGGCCGTTGCTGTTGTTGGGCATCCTTGGTTTGGCAATCGTCTGGAATTACACGCCGCGCCTGAATCACCATCCTTGGTTGTGTCTGAGCGCGCCGGGTCTTGGGATCGGCGTGGTGATGGTGTGGGGCAGCGAGCTCGCGCTGTCTGGCAATCTGTCCCACGCCGGTATGGTTGCGGGGCTGGTCTCGTTTTTCTTGGTGAACAACTTACTGTTGTTGAATCAGCTGCCAGATGTTGCGGCCGATCAGCGAGCCGGGCGCCGTACCTTCCCGATTGTGTATGGTGCGCAGCGCAGTATCCAAATGGCGGCTGTGTTTTTTGGCCTGCTGATTGCGGTGATACTCACCGGGATCTGCAACGATGTCTTGCCGCGCTTGAGTTGGATTTCTTTATTGCCATTGCTGTGGCTGCCGGTGCTGTTGCATGGCTTGGTGCAGCATGCAGCCCAGCCGCGACAACTGGTGACCTACCTCGGTCTGAATGTGATCCTCACCCTCTCCGTGCCGATTTTGCTCGGAATCGCTTTTTTGCTGCGCTAACGTGCTGTTTTTATGTGGGCCGCGCCTAGGACTCGGCGGCCTCGGCCTGTAGAATGCGCCGCTGGTCCCCGCATTTGTTCCCCGCGACGAGAGGTCGTAAATCCCGCCAGGCCCGGAAGGGAGCAACGGTAGCGATTGCATCGGGCGCCGGGGCTCACGGGTGCGGGGGCCTTCTTTATTTCACCAACACGCATGGATCTTTTCGATGTCTGACGTACGCAAGGTTGTGCTCGCTTATTCTGGCGGCCTCGATACCTCGATCATTTTGAAGTGGCTGCAAGACACCTACGGTTGTGAGGTGGTCACCTTTACCGCGGACATTGGACAAGGCGAAGAAGTTGAACCTGCACGCGCCAAGGCGCAGGCCATGGGTGTGAAGGAGATCTTCATTGAAGATCTACGTGAAGAGTTTGTGCGCGACTATGTCTTTCCGATGTTCCGCGCCAACACGATTTATGAAGGCGAGTACCTGCTCGGCACATCGATCGCGCGTCCCTTGATTGCCAAGCGTCTGGTTGAAATTGCCAAGGCAACGGGCGCCGATGCGATTTCCCATGGCGCAACCGGGAAGGGCAACGACCAGGTGCGTTTTGAATTGGGCGCGTATGCCTTGATGCCGGATGTGAAGGTGATTGCACCGTGGCGCATCTGGGATCTCACCTCACGTGAGAAGTTGATGGCCTACGCGGAAGAGCACAAGATCCCGGTCGATTTTGCCAAGAAAGGCAAGAAGTCGCCGTATTCGATGGATGCCAATTTGCTGCACATCTCTTACGAAGGCGACATCTTGGAAGATCCGTGGGTTGAAGCCGAAGAAGACATGTGGCGTTGGTCCGTGTCACCCGAAGCCGCACCGAATGAGCCGACCTATCTCGAGATTGAGTTCAAGCAAGGCGATGCCATTGCGATTGATGGCAAGGCCATGAGCCCGGCCACATTGCTCGAAACCCTGAATAAGATCGGCGGCGCGAATGGGATCGGTCGCTCCGATATCGTTGAAAACCGTTATGTCGGCATGAAGTCACGCGGTTGTTATGAAACGCCGGGCGGCACCATTTTGCTCAAGGCACATCGTGCGATGGAATCGCTGACCTTGGATCGTGAATCGGCGCACCAGAAAGACGCGCTGATGCCGCGTTATGCCGATCTCGTCTACAACGGGTATTGGTGGAGTCCGGAACGCGAGATGCTGCAAACCGCGATCGATCAAACCCAGAAGTACGTCAACGGTCATGTGCGCCTGAAGCTCTACAAGGGGGGTGTGCATGTCGTGGGCCGCAAGTCGCCGGATAGCTTGTTTGATGCGGCGGTGGCTACGTTCGAAGACGACGCTGGCGCCTACAATCAGAAAGACGCGGAAGGCTTTATTCGTTTGAATGCGCTGCGCTTGCGTACCGGGGCCAAGCGTAAGGCGCGTGAAAGCTAAACCACGCCAACTGCTGCGTCCGGATCTGCTGCTGGCTTATGGCTTTGGCAGCGGCCTGGCGCCGATGGCGCCAGGCACGTTTGGTTCGTTGCTTGCTCTGGTGTTGTGGACGTTTGTCCTGCAAGACCTCTCACCCGATCGTTACCTCGGTGTGATTATTGCAAGCCTAGGCCTGGGGGCTTGGTTGTGTCAGCGTGCGATTGCCGCGCTGGATAACGAAGACCCCTCGGAAGTGGTGTGGGACGAGTTTGTCGGCCAGTGGATTGCATTGCTGCCCTTGGTGTTCGGTCTGCTTGAAACCAATCCCGTGACCTTGTTTCTCGGCTTCTTGATGTTTCGTTTGTTTGATATCTGGAAGCCATGGCCGGTGCGCTACTTTGATCAAAGCATGCACGGTGGCTGGGGCGTGATGCTCGACGATGTGATCGCCGGCCTCTACGCCGCGCTGTTTTTGATCAGCTTTGCGCTGCTGGATTCGCGCTCCGGCTTGGGCAATCTCTTGCCGCAAGCCTCATTTCTCTAGCTGCCCAGCTCAACTAAAGCACAACCACGTGATCGGCTTCAACCTTGAGGCCCACCATCTCACCCGGCGCATGATCATGATGGCTGGGGAAGACCGAGAGTACGGTTTGACCATTCTCGAGTTCTAAGGTGTAGAGCGTTTCTGCGCCACGGAAGGCGCGTCGAATCACCTTGGCCTTGAGATCGGCATTTGGATCAGGCAATAAATCATCGGGTCTGAGGAGTACGGTGACTTTTTCGCCCAACGAGGCATCCGGTACTTGATGGCTGTGCAATGTGCCGAGTGCAGTTCGTACAGCATTGCCAGCAACCCGTTCGCCCGGCAGAAACACCCCTTGGCCAATGAATTCTGCGACAAAGCGGTTGCGTGGGCGGTGATACAAATCAAATGCGCTGGCCCATTGCTGCAGTTTGCCGTTGTTGAGTACGCCGATATGATCGGCCATGGCGAAGGCTTCGAACTGATCATGGGTGACCAGAATCGCGGTGGCATCGGCCTCGCGCAGGATGTCACGTACTTCGAGTGCGAGTTGTTCACGCAGGCTGACATCGAGGCTGGAGAATGGTTCGTCCAGCAGGATCAATTCCGGCATGGGCGCGAGGGCGCGTGCGAGCGCGACACGCTGTTGTTGTCCACCCGATAGTTCATGTGGGTAGCGCTTCTCGAAGCCGCGCAGACGGACGCGTTCAAGATATTCACTGACGCGCTGTTTGCGTTGTTTGCGCGACAGTGCGCGCAGGCCGAACGCTACGTTGTCGGCGACTGTCAGATGCGGAAACAGGGCGAAGTCTTGGAAGACCATGCCCAGCTTGCGTTGCTCGGGGGGCAGGCTCGCGCCGGTGGAAGAGAGTAAGTGCTCTTGCAGCCAGATCTCACCGCTGCGGACGGGTTCAAACCCGGCGATGGCGCGCAGTGCCGTGGTTTTGCCACAGCCGCTCGGTCCGAGCAGGCAGGCAACCTCGCCACGTGCGACCGAGAACGACAGATCTTGCAGGACGATCTGCTCGCCATAGCCACAGACGACGTTCTTTAGGTTTACGTGACAGGAATCCGACATAATGTGCACTCAGAGCCGTCCATTCTAACTGCAAGCCATTCTCATTTAATAGCCGCTATGTCTTTTCCCATCGTTTTCCGCATTCTGCTCAGTACCGCCATTCTGCTTGGCATGATTTTCGCTTGGCATTGGGTCAAGCCAAAGGTCGAGATCAAAGAAGATGTTGGTGCTTATGTGCTGACGGTTGGGGTCTATCCTGACCCAGTCGAAGCGGCGCAGATTACCGAGCAACTACGCAACCATGACATCGCGGTGGAGTTGGAGTTTGTGGAATTGGTCTCGGGTGCGCAGGGGTATCGCATTGCCTTGCCGCCCATTGAAGGCGAGGCTGCGAAAGAGGCGATGGAAACGCGGCTGGATGATCTTGGCTATCGCCCGCGTGTGCGGCGCGTCGATAAGATGTACTGAGACCTAACGTCGTATCTAGCTTTTGCTCGGGCGCATGTTGACTTTGCCCACCTGATCCAACCAGTCTAAGCGTAAGCGCAATGGAATGAATTCATTGCGGGCAAGCAGCCACTCGGCACCGTCTTGTGTGACTAAGTCTTGCAGCATCGCATCCGTGATTTGTGGGCCTTTTTCAGGGTCCTGCCAACGAATCACAACCGGCTGTTTGCGAAGGATCAGCCATTCGAGTTCGCTGTGCAGATCGCAATCAATGGGGTGGTAGTCGCTCATTGAATTCAATCCTCTCGATTGCTCAGTGACTTTTGAGCAGTAAAAACTCAATCAATGCTTTCTGGGCATGCAGGCGGTTTTCAGCCTCATCCCAGACCACGCTTTGCGGGCCATCAATCACTTCCGCAGTGACTTCTTCTCCACGATGTGCGGGCAGGCAATGTAAAAACAAGGCGTCAGGATTGGCTTGGGCCATGACCTCGGCGTTGACCTGATACGGCGCAAAGATTGCGCTACGCTCATGGCTTTCGTCTTCTTGCCCCATGCTGGCCCAGACATCGGTTGTGACGAGGTCAGCGCCTTGCGTGGCTTCGCGTGCATCGCGGAGCAGTGTGACGCGATCGCCTGCTGCCGCCAGAATTTCTGGATCGGGGTCATAGCCTTCGGGTGCTGCGATGCGCAGTTTGAAGTCAAACTGGCGCGCGGCATTGATCCACGAATGACACATGTTGTTGCCATCGCCAATCCAGGCGGCCGTCTTGCCTTGAATGCTGCCGCGGTGTTCCACATAGGTTTGTACGTCTGCCAGTAACTGACAGGGATGGTACTGATCGGTTAGCGCATTGATCACGGGCACCCGAGAGTTCGCAGCGAATAGCTCGATCTTGTCGTGTTCAAAGGTGCGAATCATGACGATGTCGACCATGCGTGAGAGCACGCGCGCACTGTCTTCGATCGGTTCACCGCGCCCCAGCTGGGTATCGCGTGGCGAGAGGAAAATGCTACTGCCGCCGAAATGCGCCATCGCAGTTTCAAACGAAACCCGTGTGCGAGTGGAGGACTTCTCGAACACCATCCCGAGCACTTTGCCCGCAAAGCTGCGTTCCGCAGTGCCGGCGTAATGCGCTTGTTTGAGCGTGATGGCGCGTTGGATCAGTGCGTTCAACTCGCTCGGCGAGAGGTCTAAGAGAGTCAGAAAATGACGGGGTTGAGACGGAATAGGCATAAGCAAAAACCGGTTGGCGCGTGGCGCAACGTTTACACGTCAGGCGTGAAGGCGCGAATCAGGGGTGCGAGGCGCGTGACAATTTCATCGGCCTCAGCATCGGAAAGAATGAGGGGAGGAAGGAGGCGGACCACTCGATCTGCAGTGACATTGATGAGGAGGCCTACATCCAACGCTTGTTTCACCAAAGTGCCACACGGCGATTTCAGTTCAATCCCGATCATTAAGCCGCGGCCACGGATTTCGCTGACCTGCTCACAGCCTTCCAGCGCAGCGCGGAAACCGGCAACGATACGATCGCCCAGCGCAGTCGCGCGTGCACCGAGATTTTCTGCTGCGATGGTATCGAGTGTGGCTTTGGCTGCGGCCATTGCCAATGGGTTGCCGCCGAAGGTGGAGCCGTGATTGCCGGGGCCAAATACCTCGGTGGCTGCGCCGCCAGCGAGGCACGCACCGACCGGTACACCGTTGCCTAAGCCCTTTGCCAGACTGACCACATCCGGTTGAATGCCGCTGGCTTGGAATCCAAACCAGGTGCCGGTGCGACCGATTCCGGCTTGGACTTCGTCGACCATCAACAGCCATTCGTTTTGATCGCACAGTGTCCGTACACGCTGGAGGTAGTCCACGGGTGGGATCTGAATGCCGCCTTCACCCTGGATCGGCTCCACCAAGACCGCAACGATCTCTTTGTTGCTGCTCAAGTTTTCCAGAGCGGCAACATCGTTGTAGGGCACGCGCACAAAGCCGGGTACGAGTGGCTCAAAGCCAGCCTGGACCTTGCGGTTGCCCGTGGCGGTGAGTGTTGCGAGCGTGCGACCGTGAAAACTCTTTTCCATCACCACAGTGGTGGGTTGGCTTACGCCGCGTTGATGGCCGTACAGGCGAGCGAGCTTGATGGCGGCTTCATTCGCTTCGGCGCCGGAGTTGCAGAAAAATACGCGTTCCATGCCGGAGAGGGCGCAAAGCTGATCGGCCAATGCATCTTGCAGCGGAATGCCGTAAAGGTTCGAGGTGTGGATGAGCGTACCCGCTTGATCGCAGACGGCTTTCTGCACCGCCGGATGAGCATGCCCAAGGCCGCAGACCGCGATGCCCGAGAGGGCATCCAGATAGCGGTTGCCGTGGGTATCGGTCAGCCACGCGCCTTCTCCTTTGACAAAGGAGACCGGCAGGCGGGCATAGGTTGGCATCAAGTGCGGTGTGCTCATCGCAGTCCATCTCATGCGCGTGTTTCAATGCGCGTTAAAACGAAAAACGGCAGCGATGTTGCGCGGACGGATGGGATTCCGCGGCGCCGGCGCTGCCGAAACGCGCAAATCTACGGAATTCTGGTGGGCAGGGCAAGGCTGAGGACGACCACAGGATTTTCTTTTCAGGGGGCGCTCTTCGCCATCCATGGCTCACTCGACGATCGACGTCCTTGTCGATCGACGCCCCTGAACGAGAAAATCCTGCGCCCGTCCTTTAAAAAAACAAGAAATTACCGTGTCTGAGAGGCACAAAAAAGCCCGCCGAAGCGGGCTTTTTCGGAGTGCCGTGGCTTAGAACGGCAGGCCGTGACCCTGTCCGATCATGCCCATCAGCATCGGGATCGACAGCGCCACGTTGATGCGGGAAGCCATGAAGGCGACCTTTTTGGCCTTGGCCACTTCTTCCGCAGTCGCGGTTTTCATGCCGAGGATTTTCTTCTGGTTTTGCCAGATCGGACCCCAGACATTGAGCAGCATGATGGTGCCCAGCCACGCGCCCATGCCAATCACGGCGAAGCCTTCTTGGAAGGTAAACGCAGCGACGAAGCCAGAACCCGGGCCCTGATGCATGACTTCAAGGGTCATGGCGCCAGTGAGCCAGGTGAGCAGTGCAGCCCAACGGAACCAGAACAGTGCGCGCGGTGCGATGTATTTGTTGATCGCTGCCGGACCTGGCTCCTTATCGGCCAATGCAGCCGCCACAGCGGGCGCTTGCACAGCATTGAAGTAGTAGAGCAGGCCGATCCAGGCGATGCCGACCACCACGTGGACCCATACCCAGAAGGCCCAGGCATTGAATGCACCGGCCGCGCCGAGCGCAAAGACGGCGATGATGGCGAGGACGATACCAAGAATGATGGTGCCGCCGCGCGTCTGCAATGGATTCATAAGTCGCTCCTTAAGATTGTTTTGTGAGGTTTTGCTCGTTCCGTTGGCCTGTCTTGCTTATAGGTGAGCAAACCAGTCAGGAATTGTACGGGAGCCGTGGCTGCATGCAAGCGGGATCACTCNGTATGTGGCGAAGCACCTCCCTTCGTGTGTGCGGCGCTATAGTGCGGGCCGTATGCAGGACTCTTCGATCAACACCACAGTACTCGACCCGATTGCGCGCATCTTGTTTGTGAATCGCCTCAATGCGGTTTGTGATGAGATGGGTGCGTTACTCCAGCGTGCGGCATTCTCGCCCAACATCCGGGATCGCTTGGATTTTTCCTGTGCGGTATTTGATGCGCGGGGAGATTTGTGCGCGCAAGCTGCGCACATTCCCGTGCATCTGGGCAGCATGGCCTATGCCATGCGCGACATCGTGGCGGCACAGGCTTGGCGCGAAGGTGAGATGTGCGTCCTCAACGATCCTTATTTGGGTGGAACTCATTTGCCTGACGTGACCGTGATCGCACCGGTGTTTGTTGAAGGTGTCTTGGTGGCCTTTGTCGCCAATCGTGCGCACCATGCCGATATCGGCAGTGACACGCCAGGCTCCATGCCGGTATCGCGTACTTTGGGAGAGGAAGGGTTAGTGATTGCGCCAACGGTGTTGTCAGCAGACCCTGTTGCCCGCGCGCGAGTATTGGATGCGATTTGCGCCAAGTTGCGCAATCCACAGGCCGCGCGTGGCGACTTTCAGGCGCAGATCTCCTCGAATGGTGTGGCGATGCAGCGTGTACAAGCGCTTGCCAATGAACTGGGTAGCGATGCCTTTGCTGCAGCTTTGGTCGCGGTGAATGACTATGCCGAGGCTTTAGCGCGTAGTGCCTTGCAAGATTTGCCACAAGGCACATGGACCTTTTGCGATGTGCTGGATGACGATGGCCTGGGTCAGTTGGATATCCCGATTGAAGTGCAGATCACCCATCGCAATGCTGTGATCAGCGTGGATTTCACCGGCACACATGCTCAGGTCGCGGGTAATGTGAATTGTCCTTTGTCGGTTGCGGCGGCCGGTGTGTATTACGTATTTCGCTGTCTGATGCCGGATTACACGCCCGCGGCGGCCGGTGCGTTTCGTTCCATTCAGGTGTATGCGCCTGAAGGTTGTTTATTGAATGCGAAACGCCCGGCTGCAGTTGCTGCCGGCAATGTCGAAACCAGTTCGCGCGTGGTGGATGTGGTGATTGGCGCTTTGGCGCAAGCGATTCCAGAGCGCATGGCCGCCGCAAGTCAGGGCAGTATGAACAATCTTGCGATGGGCGCTGCGGCGACCGCGATGTCTGCGGGTTGGGATTATTACGAAACCATGGGCGGTGGTATGGGTGCGAGTTCGCGCGGTCCGGGTCTATCCGCGCGGCAAACGCACATGACGAATACCCGTAACACTCCGGTTGAAGTGTTAGAGCTGCTGGCGCCGATTCGCGTAGAAGAGCTTGCGGTGCGTCGAGGTTCTGGTGGTGCGGGTCGATTCCTAGGTGGCGAGGGTGTGCGTCGGCGTTATCGTTTTCTGGACGATGCCCATGCAACCTTGCTGACCGAGCGTCGTCGGCATGCACCGTGGGGCTTCGCCGAAGGTGCAGCGGGCGCGGTCGGGCGGAATGTCTTGGATGAGCAGGTGTTGCCAAGCAAGATCTCATTGCCGATTCGCGCGGGCCAAGTGCTCTCGATTGAAACGCCGGGCGGGGGTGGTTGGGGCCGGCCAGCATCGGGATCGACATCACCGTCCAACAAGGATTGAGCATGTGTGGCTTTGTGGGTGAGCTGAGGCTCGATTCTTCTTCACACAGCGAGGCGGTCGCTGCAGATCTAGCGCGCATGTTGGCGGTGTTGGCGCCGCGCGGACCCGATGATGTCGGTGAATGGCATGATGAACAGGTCACGCTGGGACATCGACGCTTATCGATTCTGGATCTCTCTGCGCTGGCGCATCAGCCGTTCGTCGATGACGCCAGTGGCTGTGTGTTGGCGTTCAACGGAACGCTCTACAACTACCGCGAATTGCGCCATGAGCTGCAAGCCTTGGGGCATGTCTTCCGTAGTAGTGGCGACACGGAAGTGTTGTTGCGGGCGTGGTTGCAGTGGGAGCGGCGCGCGCCCGAGCGTTTCCTCGGGATGTTTGCCTTTGCTTTGTGGGATCCGCGCGCGCAGAAGCTGTTCCTTGGGCGCGATCGTTTCGGCATCAAGCCTCTCTATCTCAGTCGTCAATCTGGCCGTCTGCGTTTTGCTTCAACCTTGCCGGCGTTGCTTGCCGGTGGTGGTGTCGATACCCGCTTGGATGCGGAGGCCATGCAATTTCAGTTCTCACTGCATGGCGTCGTGCCGGCGCCGCGCACCTTGTTGCAGGGTGTGCGTAAGTTGGAGCCTGCGCATATTTTGGAAGTGGATGCGCACAGCGGTCGTGAACAGTTCCACCGCTTTTGGCATTTGGAATCCGAACGTCCGGCGATGGCAATGGATGCGCGTGAGTGGCAGGCAGAGATGCATGACGGATTGGTGCGTTCGGTGCGACGTCGGGTGGAAGCGTCCGATGTGCCAGTGGGTGTGTTGTTGTCGGGTGGATTGGATTCCAGTTTGATCGTGGCGCTACTTGCTGAAGAAACCGACGTGCGGGATTTGCACACCTTCTCGATCGGTTTTGAAGATATGCCGGAAGAGAAGGGCAGTGAGTTTGAATACTCAGATCAGGTCGTGGCGCGCTTCAATACGCGGCATCACCGCATCACCATTCCGAATGATCAGGTGCTTGCGCGCTTACCCGATGCAGTGCAGCACATGAGCGAACCGATGTTTGCGCAGGATGCAGTGGCGTTTTATCTGCTTGCCGAACAAGTCGCCAAGGACGTCAAGGTCGTGCAGAGCGGGCAGGGTGCAGATGAGGTGTTTGCTGGCTATTTTTGGTACGGACAAATGCAGGCGGATGGCCTGAGTCCGCCGGCACAACGATTCGCAAAGTTCTATCTCGATCGCAGCCATACAGAGTGGGCACGAATGGTGCAACCGCAATGGCAGGGCAGTGACCTATTGATGCCGTGGTTGACCCAAGAGCTGACCCGGCCCAAGGCCAGCGAGTTTTTGGATCAAGTGTTGCGCCTCGATGTCACGACCTTGATCGTCGATGACCCGGTGAAGCGGGTGGATAACATGACGATGGCCTGGGGCCTGGAGGCGCGGGTGCCATTCTTGGATCATGAGTTGGTCGAGCTGGCGGCACAAATGCCTTCGCAGATGAAGCTCGCAGACGGCGGCAAGGGCATGCTCAAGCAGGTGGCGCGAGGGCGCGTGCCGGATGCGGTGATTGACCGTCCCAAGGGCTATTTTCCAATGCCGGCGCTGAAGTATGTGCGCGGTGACTTTCTTGCGTTCATGCGCGGCATTTTGGATTCACAGGCCTGTCGCGAGCGTGGGCTCTATGATCGTCGCTATATCGATGCTTTATTGGCGGAGCCGACCGCAGAATCTGCATTCACCCCAATCCGGGGCAGTAAGCTGTGGCAGCTGGCGTTGTTTGAATTCTGGCTGCAGCGTCACCACATCTAGCCTGAGCGCCGGTTGACCCCGGCATCCGAGACCACTAGGATCTTGACCAAATTAGTCAGAATTAGCGTATTTAACAGGAGAACGCCATGGATGCCGCGCTGCAACGCATTGATCAAATCGTCAAAGACAACCCGATCGTGATTTTTATGAAGGGAACACCACAGTTTCCGATGTGTGGTTTTTCCAGTCGCACCGCTGCTGCGATGCAGCAGACCGGCATTCCTTTTGCCTTCGTGAATGTGCTGCAAGACGCGGATATTTTTGAAAACCTCCCGCGCTATGCAGACTGGCCGACCTTCCCGCAGGTGTACATCAATCAAGAGTTGGTTGGGGGTTGTGACATTACTCTGGAACTTGCGGCCAACGGTGAGCTCAAAACCATGATGGAAGCGGCGGCACCTGCTGAGGCTTCTTGATCCACCCCTGACGCAGTATTCATCAAAGGAGCGGCCATGAAATCCTTCGCGCGATCACTGACCTCGATTTCAGTTGCTGGTGTGTTGAGTCTTGGGATGTTCTCGCTGTCATCCGTTCATGCGGCAGAACCCGAGAACTACATCAAGTATCGCCAAGCCATCATGAAAGCGGTTGCGGGGCATTCGAGTTCGAGTGGCCAGATCCTGCGCGGATTGGTGGATGCTCAGCCGGGTGAGCTTGCGTTCCATGCGGATGCGCTCGCACGTTTGAATGCCGATCTTGTGTGGCTGTTCCCGGAAGGCTCCGACTTTGGTGAAACCGAAGCATTGCCCAAGATTTGGGAAGATCAGGCGGGTTTTGCGCAGCGCGCTAAAGAAGCTGCGGACGCCACCGCAAATTTCGCCAAGGCGGTGCAGAGTGGTGATGCAACGGCCATGGCCACTGCGTATAAAGCCGTGGGCGAAAGCTGCAAGGGCTGTCATCAGAACTTCCGCGAGCGCAAGCGCTAATCACAGTTGAACTCTACTGCAGCCGCCGTCTGCAGCGTCATGCGTTGCGCGGAATGNTCACGTATTTCATATACGCTCCGCTTCCTGTGCTGCTCTTCCTTGCNTCCAGCTGACTGCAGCGCGTTCTGATCCATTGATCATGTTTTTTGCGCGCCCCTATTTGCTTGCTTTCGCTATTCTTGCATTGCCAGCGAGNGCTGAGCANAGCGTGGTCGAGCGTGGCGATTATTTGCTGCAGATCGCTGGNTGCGTGACTTGTCACACCGCAGAGGGGAGTGTGCCTCTAGCGGGCGGGCATGCCTTTAAGACCCCATTCGGCACCTTTTACTCGCCTAATATCACCGCGGATCCACAGNATGGGATCGGGCGTTGGCGTGAGGGTGACTTTATTCGCGCCCTCAAGCAGGGTCGTGCGCCGAATGGTCAGGCCTATGCGCCGGTGTTTCCGTATCCCTCCTATCAAGCCATCACTGATGAGGACGCCGCAGCCATGTTTGCGGCTTTACAGGCCAAGCCTGCCGTCGCGCAGGCCAATCGCCCGAATGAAACGGTGTGGTGGTTGGCGGATTGGATGTTCACGCCTTGGCAGTGGTTGTTCATGCCGGCGCCATCCGATTGGCAGAGTCAGCCGACTGAGGAGTTACAGCGCGGCCGTTACTTGGTCGATGTGTTGGGGCATTGCGGTGAATGTCATACGCCAAGGCAGCCTTGGGGCGCTGTGTCTGCGGAGCGAAGTTTGGCGGGAGCAGACGAGGGGCCGGATGGGAAGCCCGTGCCTAACATTACGCCACATCGTGAAGATGGAATTGGAAAGTGGCGCGCCAATGATCTCACTTGGTTTTTGCAAACCGGCGAATATCCGGATGGGGATTATGTGGGTGGCGCGATGACGCCGGTGGTGGACAACGCGACTTCGAAACTTACGCGTCAGGATCGTCAGGCGATGGTGGCCGATCTTCAGGCCCGAACGCCGTATGCGGGTCCATAAGATCCCAGCGATTCACAATCGTACAAAACAAATCTGCAGTCTGTTCGGCGTCATAGGCGGCTGAATGTGCTTCTTCTTCGTTCCAGCTTAATCCCGCTTCACGCGCAGCGCGTGCTAACACCGTTTGTCCGTAGGCTAGGGCCGCAAGGCTGACCGTATCGAATGTGCTGAATGCATGAAACGGATTCTTTTTGATCTTGCAGCGTTCGGCGGCAGTTTTCACAAAGCCCAAATCAAACCACGCGTTGTGCCCGACTAAGATGGCTCGGGTACAGCCGGTGGCTTTCACTTCTTTGCGAATCGGATCGAATACGGCTTCGAGTGCATCTTTTTCTTCCAATGCCATTCGAAATGGATGCCAAGGATCTTTCAGTCCAATGAACTTGAGTGCGGCGGGATCGAGGTTGGCGCCTTTGAACGGAAGCACCTGCTTGGCAATGGTTTCGCCGCGTTCGAGCTGGCCTGCATCATTCATCTTCAAGAGTACGGCAGCAATCTCGAGTAAGGCATCTTTGCGTGCATCAAAACCACCGGTCTCGACATCAACCACAACGGGTAAGAAGCCGCGGAAGCGTTGTGCAATCGTAAGCGCCATAGAAACAAGTGACCGTTAGGTCAGGGGTAACGTTTTACACAGCACCTTGGAGTTGCGCTGATGGTTATAGAGCGCGCGCCGCGGTGCGGGTAGGGCGTCGCGGGTGGCCGGCAAGAAGCCATGCTCACGGAACCAATCGCTGGTGCGTGTGGTGAGCAAATAGAGTTCTTGCTCGCCGGCTTGAATCGCAGCGCGCTCGATGTGTTGCAGCAAGGCTTCGCCACGCCCGGCGTTTTGGTAATCCGGATGCACCACAAATGCGGCAAGCTCGGCCTTGTGCTTGCCCAGCGGGATGCGCGCAGCACAGGCAATGATGGTGCCGTCACGTTCCATCACGGTAAAGTGCGGGAGATCTTGCTCCAATTGTTCGCGCGGGCGTGAGACCAGCACACCACTTTGTTCCAACGGCTGAATCAACTCGAGAATCCCGCCGATATCATCAATCGTTGCGGCACGCAGAGTTTCATAGCGTTCTGCAGTGATGAGCGTTCCAGTGCCGTCACGCGTAAATAACTCCAGCAATAAGCCACCGTCGGTATGCGCGTCGACCAGATGCGCGCGTGCTACGCCAGCACGACACGCGTCGATTGCGCTTTGCACCTGCCATTGAATGTCTTCGGAAACGGTGCGCTTGTTTAGCCATTCCTCTGCGGCATCCGGACGTAGTTCGCGAATCAGACGCTTGCGTCCATCGAGCAGACCGCGGCCATCAATCAACTGCACGAGTTTGTCAGCGCCCAGCGCGATTGCGGCGGCGGTCGCAACTTCTTCAGCGCGCAAGTTGTAGGCCTCGCCGGTTGGCGAAAAGCCGAGCGGAGAGAGCAGCACGATGTGTTGTTGTGCCAATAAGGTTTCGATGGCGGCGTGATCCACGCGGCGCACCTCACCCGTATGCTGGAAGTCCACGCCATCACGCACACCGAGCGGGCGTGCGGTAATGAAGTTGCCGCTACTGATGCGGAGGTGGGCGCCCGCCATGGGTGAATTGGCTAGCCCCGCAGAGAACTGCGCTTCAATCTCGATGCGTACCCGTCCAACTGCTTCGATCACGCTTTCCATCGCTGCGCTGTCGGTGACGCGCAGACCCTGTGCGCGCTCCGTCTTGCGTCCGGCGCGTTTCAGTTGTGCATCAATTTGCGGACGTGCCCCATGCACCAACACCAGCCGCACGCCAAGGCCAGCCAGCAGCGCGAGGTCGTGTACCAGCGCGGTGAAGCCTGCGTCTTGCACCTGCTCGCCGCCCATCAACACCACGAACGTGCGGCCGCGATGGGCGTGCACATACGGCGCGGTCTCGCGGAACCAGCGAATGCGTTCGAAATCCGGTTTTGGGTTCGGTTTGGTGGCCATGCGCGGCATACTCTCCCATGCTCTTTGCGTGCTGTCACCTATTTGCCGGTAATCCAACAGGACTTTGAAAGGATTTGATGATCATGCATTCCACGTCGATTACCCCGCTTTGGCAAAATTCAGAAGATGCGTCTTTCTTGCTAGCAGCCTTGGCGCTCGGTCCCATGGACAACTTGGTGCATGTGCTCATCGATCGTGCATCGGACAATGCCGCTGTGGTCGATCCGGCGTGGGAGCCGGACGCGATTCTGCAGTTTGTGGCGCAAGAGGGTGCGCAGCTCACCGACATCTACCTCACGCATACGCATGGTGATCATGTGAATGCGGTTGCGCCCTTGCTCGAAGCGATTCCAGCGTTGCGCGTGCATGTGCATCCGCTGGAGCGTTGGCGCGCACGACCATCTTCGGCGGTGGATTGGCAGATCGGGATGAATCGGTTGCGTGAAACCGAGTTTGAGGTGTTGTTCACGCCAGGGCATACCGCAGGCGGCGTGTGCTTGTTGTTACCCGGTCATGTCATCAGCGGCGATACCTTGTTTGTGTTTGGTTGCGGGCGTTGTGATTTGCCGGGCGGGGATCCGCGCCAGATGTTTGCTTCACTGCGCCAACTCAAAGAACGATTAACGCCTGAAACGATGATTCACTGTGGTCATACCTATTCGGTGCAACCGGTATCGACATGGGCTGAGGAGTTAACCAGCAACCCGTTTCTGCATTTTGAAAATGAAGATGATTTCGTGCGCTACCGTATGGAGGTGCATGATCGGATGAGGAATTCACCCTATGGTCCAGTGACGGTTGAAGAAGCGCGGAGGCAGTTGGCCGCCTAGGCCCGAGGTGTTGCGCTACGGCCTAGCGTAGGAGTAGATCGAGTGCGGCGTTGTCACGATAAACGCGCAAGGTCATGGCATTGGCACCATGTTTTAGGGCTCGGCGTGCGGCCGCGAGGTCGCGCACGTTTTGTCGATTGATCGCAACGATCACGTCGTTTTCACGTAAGCCGGATTCCCATGCCAAGCTGTTGGCGTCAACGCCATTGACCACAATGCCACTGCGGCGGCCTTGGAAGTCACGCCCTACTGGAATGCCGCTCAAGGTTGCGCCGAGTAGGCGCGGATGCAGGCTCTCGCCGGGTGCTTGGCTGACTTCTTGTGGGCTGATCACGGCAGTCGTGACGCGACGTGAGCCATCCCGTAGGTAACGAATCGATACGCGTTCCGCAAGCGGTGTGAGGCCCACTAAGTTACGCAGTCGAGTTGCATGCGGGATGTTCTCGCCATTCATGGCCAGGATTAAATCGCCGCTTTGTAGGCCGGCGTTATCTGCAGGTGAGCCCACTTCGACATCGGTGACCAGTGCGCCTTGCGCCTGTTCGAGGCCAAGCGCTTGTGCTTCGAGTGGGCCAACATCTTTGATGCCAATGCCCAAATAGCCGCGACGCACTTCGCCATAACGTGCAAGTTGATCGGCGACGCCGCGCACCATGTGAATGGGAATCGCAAAGCCAATACCGACATTGCCGCCACCGGGTGCGAGGATGGCGGTGTTGATGCCGACCAATTCGCCGCGCAGATTCACCAGGGCGCCACCGGAGTTACCAACATTGATGGGCGCATCGGTTTGAATGAATTCTTCAAATCCCTCGAGGCCGAGGTTGCTGCGACCTAATGCGCTGACGATGCCGGAGGTTACGGTTTGGCCGAGGCCAAATGGATTGCCAATCGCAACGACAAAGTCGCCAACGCGTAAGTCATCGCGCTCGGGTGTGCGCATGCCTTGTAGGCCGTGGCTGGGGATTTCGAGTAAAGCCAAATCGGTTTGGTGATCACGACCAATGACCTTGGCCAATACGCGGCGCTGATCATGGAAGGTGACCAGCATGCTTTCTTGTTCTGCGATTAGGTGATCGTTGGTGATGATGTGACCAGCATGTGCATCAATTACCACGCCTGAGCCGAGCGTTTCGGTACCGTTGTTGGGTGTACTGCTGCGTTGCTCGTTGCCGTCAAAGTAACGGCGATAGAACTGCTGCGGATCGCTCGAGGCGTCGCTATTGGGGCTGGAGATGCTGACCACGGCGGGCAGCACGCGTTCCAGCATTGGCGCCAGTGAGGGCACATCACCCATGCCCGGTACAGTGTTGGGCAAGACGGCCTGCGCAGGGGGGGTCAGCAAGCTCAGGCAGAGCGCGAATGGCGTTGCGATGCGACCTGCGCGCAAGTTCAGAAATCTAGGCATGCGGGGATTGTAGCCGCGCTCAGCGGTGGAAGTGAGCGCGCGGATCGAAGTCGCTGTGTTGGCTCAGGCGTTCGAGCAGTTCACGTGCCTCATCGTCGAGTTGCTCTTTGGGTGGATTCACGATCTGTACGATTACAAACTGATCGCCGTCGTGCTCGCCGGCCTTGCGTGCCGGCATGCCGCGGCCACGAATGCGCATTTTTTGCCCGCTCTGTACTCCGGCTGGAATCTTGAGGTCGATGGGTCCGCCGAGGGTGGGCACCTGAATCTTGGCACCTAAGGCGGCTTCCCATGGCGCAAGAGGCAGGTCGAGCAGGATGTTCATTCCATCCACGCGAAACAGTGGATCAGGCTGAAATTCCACTTCGAGGTAGAGATCGCCACCACTGCCGCTCTGGCCGCTGAGGCGAATGCGTTGGCCTTCGCGAATGCCCTTGGGAATGCGGACTTGCAAGGTCCGCGTGCGCGAAACGACTTGTCCATGGCCACTGACTTCAGGGATTTGAAGTTGAAGGCTGCGGCTAGCACCCTGGTACGCGTCTTCTAAGCTGATCAGAACCTTGACGTGTTGATCGCGGCTACGAGCGGAGGCCCGAGCGCCACCAAAGCCACCCGGCCGGCCGCCCATGCCACCACCGAACAGGCTTTCGAAGAAGTCGCTGAAGCCAGCGGCTTGGCCGCCCTGTCCACCACGAAACAGGTCTTCCCATTCTGGCGGTGGTTGGAAGTTTTGCCCATTTTTCCAATTCGCACCGAGTTGGTCATACGCCTGACGCTTCTCAGCATCTTTTAAGACTTCATAGGCCTCATTGAGCTCTTTGAAGCGTTCTTCAGCATCCGGCTCTTTGCTCACGTCAGGATGATATTTGCGCGCCAAACGGCGATAGGCGCGCTTAATGTCATCTGCCGAGGCGTCACGGCTGAGACCGAGTATTTGGTAGTAATCCTTGAATTCCATAGCCGAACTGCGGGCGATGCGCACTCTAACGTGGGTGTGTACAGGCGTGCACGATGGGGCTGGGGACGGCCGAATGCAAGCCGGCAGGCGATTTTCTCCCGTGCCTGTGGATAACCCGTGCGTAACTTGTCGGAAACACAAGATCTTGTGTTTTGTTGTTTTTCCTAAAGTGCGCGCATCTTGCTGATTTGGAAAGAAAACAGTCCATCGTTAAAGGCTAAAATACTTTGATAAACAAATAGTTAGACAAATACAAAAAACTTCTGGGGGATTGCTTGACAGCATTTCTTGAGGCGTTACTCTGTCGAGCTATGCACTACATCTTGTGGTGCGGCGCCGAACCGCCACAACGTTCACACCAACAACAATAACCATGTGTCATGCCATAACGGTGTGCCAAAAGATTCAAAGGGGAACCGCAGGATGAAATCTGCTCATCTCAAACCCGTAAAAACCCAAACCACCGAAGCACATGCGGTGGAGGAGATCCCATTTCAGCCGGCATCCCAAGATATTTGGGATAAGAAGTATCGCCTCAAGGCGAAGGACGGCACTGCGGTCGATCAGAGCATGGATGACACCTACCGCCGCGTTGCGAAGGCGCTGGCTGAGGTCGAGCTCAAGGATAAGCAAGCCGAGTGGGAAGCCCGCTTTGTCTGGGCGTTGCAGCACGGTGCGATCCCAGCAGGCCGGATTACCTCGAATGCAGGTGCGTTAGAGCACAAGCCCGCAACCTCCACCATCAACTGCACGGTGTCGGGTACGGTCAAGGATTCCATGCGTGGCATTCTCGATAAGGTCCAAGAAGCGGGCATGACCTTGAAGGCGGGTTGTGGGATTGGTTATGAGTTCTCCACTCTGCGTCCGAAGGGCGCATTTGTGGCGGGTGCCGGTGCGTATACCTCTGGCCCGCTGTCGTTCATGGATATCTACGACAAGATGTGTTTCACCGTATCTTCGGCCGGTGGCCGTCGCGGTGCACAGATGGCGACCTTTGATGTCGGTCATCCGGATGTCATGGATTTCATTAAGGCGAAGCGTGAAGACGGGCGTCTGCGTCAGTTCAATCTGTCTTTGTTGATTACCAAAGAGTTCATGGAAGCGGTGCGCAACAATGCGGACTGGAAACTTGCGTTCCCGGTGACCGCACAAGAAGCGGACGTGGATGGACTGGACCTCAATAACAGCAGTGAGGTGGTGTGGCGTGATTGGCCGGATAGCAACGGTTATGTCACCAATGATGCAGGCCAAGTGGCATGCAAGGTGTACAAGACCTTGCGTGCACGCCGCCTGTGGGACCTGATCATGGCCTCTACCTATGACTATGCAGAGCCTGGCTTCATCCTCATCGACAAGGTCAATGAGATGAATAACAACTGGTTCTGCGAAAACATTCGCGCGACCAATCCTTGTGGCGAACAGCCGTTGCCGCCGTACGGTGCATGCCTGCTCGGCTCCGTCAATTTGACGCGTTTCGTACGTGAGCCATTTACCAAGAATGCGCGCTTCGACTGGGATGAATATCGTGAAGTGGTGCGTGTGTTTACGCGCATGCTCGATAACGTGGTTGAGATCAATGGCCTGCCGTTGGATGAACAGCGCAAGGAAATCGAAGCTAAGCGCCGTCACGGCATGGGCTACTTAGGTCTTGGCTCGACCATGACCATGCTCGGCATGAAGTATGGCTCTCCTGAATCGCTTGAGTTCACCGAACAGGTGACCAAGGAAATGGCCATCGAGGGTTGGCAGACCGGTCTGGAGTTGGCGCGCGAGAAGGGCATGGCGCCGGTACTGGATGACGATTTCACAGTGAATCCAGAAATGCTGCGCCTGCGTCCCGAGATGCTGAAGGACGGCTGGAAGGTCGGCGATTCGATCAAGGGCCGTGTCTTGCATGCGCGGTATAGCCGTTACATGCAGCAGATCGCGAAGGAAAATCCAGGCTTGGTCGCATCGATGGAAGAAGAGGGTTGCCGCTTTACCCATCACAGTTCGATTGCGCCAACGGGCACGATTTCTCTGTCTTTGGCGAACAATGCCAGCAATGGTATTGAACCGAGTTTCGCGCATCACTATTCGCGTAATGTGATCCGTGAAGGCAAGAAATCAAAAGAGAAGGTGGATGTGTTCTCGTTTGAGTTGTTGGCGTATCGAGAGCTCGTGAATCCGGATGCGATGCCCTACAGCGAAGACCCAGCGCAAGCGCTACCGGACTATTTCATTTCTTCCGAAGACATTACCCCGACCGCACATGTGGATGTGCAGGCTGCCGCGCAGAAGTGGATCGATTCTTCTATTTCTAAGACGGTGAATGTGCCGACGGATTTTGACTATGACGCATTCAAAGACGTGTACCAATACGCCTATGAAAAGGGCCTGAAGGGCTGCACGACCTTCCGTTTCAATCCGGAGGTGTTCCAGGGCGTCTTGGTGAAAGACAAAGATCTAGAGAAAACAACCTACCGCTTTACGTTGGAAGACGGCACGGTCGTGGAAGCCAAGGGCAACGAAGAGATTGAGTACGATGGTGAAACCCACACTGCGGCCAATCTCTACGATGCCTTGAAAGAAGGCTACTACGGCAAGTTCTAAGCGTCGGTTGTATTTCTAAGGAGTGATGGGATGAGCATTAAAATCGAAAAAAAGATTGTCAGTTACAAGGTTAGAGATGACGAAAAAGCCGACGCGCCGAAGACCGTTCCGGTTGCGGAAGAGGGCTCTAATGTTGTGCGCATGCACGAAAAGCTCGAGCGTCCGGACATGCTGGTCGGCTCCACCTACAAGGTGAAGACGCCGCTGTCGGAGCATGCGCTGTATGTGACGGTCAACGATGTGGTCCTGAATGCGGGTACCGAGCATGAGCATCGTCGCCCGTTTGAAGTGTTCATTAACTCGAAGAACATGGACCACTTCCAGTGGATTGTTGCCCTGACCCGCATCCTGTCTGCGGTGTTCCGTAAAGGCGGCGACATCACCTTCCTTGTTGAAGAAATGCACTCCGTGTTTGACCCGCGTGGTGGCTACTTCAAGAAAGGCGGCAAGTTCATGCCGTCACTGGTGGCCGAAATTGGTGACGTGATCGAGTGCCACCTGCGTGGGATTGGCATGCTCGATGACTGCGGCATGGATGACCACCAAAAGGCCTTTATTGCGAAGAAGAAGGCTGAGTATGAAGGCAAGGCCGCGCCAGCCGCAGATGCAGGATCGGAAGGCAGTGCTGGTGATTTTCCAGAAAATGCCCAGCTCTGCGCTAAGTGCAGCACCAAGGCCGTGATCAAGATGGATGGCTGCCTGACGTGCCTTAACTGCGGCGATAGCAAATGTGGCTAACGAGTTTGAGTAAATAGATGATGTGTTTCCCTCACGCGCGTTCCAGAGGGATGCGCATCTACTAGGAGAGTGCCGATGGTGCTGCTTTATAACCAGTTGCGTGGGATCGGAATGGATCATGAAACAGCTTGGTTTTACGTGCGGCACCTCTACGCGGGGAATGGGATTTGGAGGGAATCCACTCCCGAGCTGGTGCAGACTTATCCGCATCGGCCAGTGGTACTAAAGCGGAGTAATCGTTGTGGTCAGCGTGCTGAGCGCGTGCTGTAACGATTAGATACAGATTTTACAGAGTGCGTGCGATGCCATGGATGGGATGGCACGTTGTTGAGCACTCCTCCAGCACTCCGACCCGTGCGGCTAGGATGGCTAAGCGGGCGGTTTTTTGATTTCAGGAGTACAGCACATGTTAGGTTCTAAGGTTTTTTCAGGAATTGCGGCGGGCGCCTTGTTGCTGGCCTCTATGGGCAGCGTTGGTGCGCAGTATGCGCCGCAAGGTCCATATGCGCCGGGTGGTTATGCACCGGGTTATGGTTTGGCATATCAGCCTGCACGTGAAGCCACACCGGATGAACTGCTTGAGCAGGGCATTGAGCGCACGATGGATTTCATGCGTCAGTCGGGCGGTGCCGACTTAGGTGAGATCCTTAATTTCATTGATCGTGAGATCGCGGTTTATTTTGACTTCAACTACATGGCGCGTTTGGCCGCAGGCCCGCTGGTGCGTGAAGTAAGTGATGAGCAGCTGGGTTTGGTAACGCAGCGTTTGCGTGAAATGTTTTTGTCTGCCCTGGCACAGCAGCTTGCAAGCTATGCCTTTACCCACCATAAGGTCACGTTCTATCCAGCAATTCGTGATTCGCGGAGTAATGATGTGACCGTCACAGCGCGTATTACTCATCCACGTGGTTACCCGGTAAAGGTGACCTTCCGCTTCCATGCGACGCCAAATGGTTGGCGTGTATACGATGTGGCTGCGAATAACAGCAGTGCTGTAATGTTTTATCGCCGCCAGATTGCCATGATCGCGCAGCGCTATGGTAAGGATGCCCTCTTTAAGGGCGAAGCCTGTTGTTAATCAGCATTCTGTGAGCGCAACAAAAAACCGGGCATTGCCCGGTTTTTTGTTGCGCGTCCGTTTTGTTCAAACGCCATATTCGCTGCGATAGGCTTGGATGCGAGCGAGATCCTCGCTGCGCGCTGGATCGGCGCCGAGAAAATCAATCAGGTCGCCTAGGGTCGCGATCCGTACCACCGGGACCTTGAACTGTTGCTCCACTTCTTGAATCGCAGATTGGGTGCCTTGGCCGCGTTCCTGGCGGTCGAGGGAGATCGCAACGCCTGCGAGCGCTGCACCAGCGCCCTGAATGATGTCGACGGCTTCGCGGATGGCGGTGCCTGCGGTGATGACGTCATCAATGACCAGAACGCGGCCTTGCAATGGCGCGCCCACGGTATTGCCGCCCTCGCCATGCTCTTTGGCTTCCTTGCGATTGAATGCCCAAGGACGATCCATGCCGTACTCCTCGGCGAGATAGGCGGCTGTTACCGCGACCAAAGGAATGCCCTTGTAGGCGGGTCCGAACAGCAAGTCGAACTCAATGCCACTTTCGGCGATGGCGCGCGCGTAATGGCGTCCGAGCTGAGCAATCCGTTGTCCGGTATTGAACAGTCCTGCGTTAAAGAAATAGGGGCTCTTGCGGCCAGATTTGAGGGTGAATTCACCAAAGCGTAAAACGCCGGCTTCGAGGGCAAAGTCAATGAATTCGCGGGTACGTGCGGACATCAGCAGGTCTCGGTTGGAGTGAATGGGGCTGCGGGGATGGGATTCACCGCGTTGGCCGGGCATGATACCGGGTTTGAATGCGACGGTCGTAGCCGATTGCGTGCAGGCGAGTCTGAGGAGTGTGGGTGAAAATCATTTCGGTCAATGTGAATGGGATTCGTGCGTCTGCCAACAAGGGCCTGATTGCATGGTTGGAGAGTGAGCAGGCCGATGTGGTCTGCATCCAAGAAACCAAGGCCCAAGTCGACCAGCTCGATCCCGCAGTGCATGTGCCGCAGGGTTATCATGCCGCCTTTTGTGACGCGGAGCGTAAGGGTTACAGCGGCACGGCGGTGTTTAGTAAACGTAAACCTGATGCCGTTGTGAATACGCTGGGCATGCCCGAGTTTGATGCGGAAGGGCGCTATCTAGAAGCCCGTTTTGGCGATGTGCGGGTCGCATCGCTCTATCTTCCTTCAGGCTCTTCTGGGCCTGAACGCCAGGCTAGCAAAGATCGTTTCTTAGCGCAGTTTCCTGCGCATCTACACAAGTTGCGGCATAAAAAAGGCGAGGTGATTTTGTGTGGTGACTGGAACATCGCACATAAAGAAATCGATCTGAAGAACTGGAAATCCAATCAGAAGAACTCGGGCTTTTTGCCACATGAGCGTGCGTGGATGGATCAGTTGGTGGGTGAGTGGGGTTGGGTGGACGCCTTCCGTCAACTTTGTCCGGATCCTGATCAATACACCTGGTGGTCTAATCGCGGTCAGGCATGGGCAAAGAATGTTGGGTGGAGGATTGATTATCAGATTGTCACGCCAGGTCTCGCGGCCAAGGTTTCGCGAGCGTCCATTTATAAGGAGGAGCGGTTTTCAGACCATGCGCCCCTGATTGTTGAATACGAGGGGNTATTGTGAAGTCATGGCGTGAAGCGTTTCGGGTCTATCAGGACCCACAAGTCCTTGCGATGTTGTTTTTAGGTTTTGCGGCGGGATTACCCATCTTGCTCGTGTTTGGCACATTGTCTGCATGGCTGAATAGCGAAGGTATTGATAAGACAACGATTGGTTTCGTGAGCTGGGTTGCCTTGGCATATGGGCTCAAGTTTATTTGGTCGCCATTGGTGGACCGGCTTCGTTTGCCGCTTCTGACCGGTTGGTTGGGACAGCGGCGGAGTTGGATGTTGCTGGCGCAAGTAGGGATCATTTCCGGTTTGTTATTGATGTCGCAAAGCGATCCACAGCAGGGTCTAAGCTGGCTCGTGGCTTTTGCTGTCTTGACGGCATTTTCATCGGCGACTCAGGACATCACGATTGATGCGTGGCGCATCGAAGCCGTTGAGGAGGAAAAGCAGGGAGCGATGGCGGCAACGTATCAGTTGGGCTATCGCATTGGCATGATCATTGCCGGAAGCATGGCCTTTGTGATCGCGGACTTCATTTCTTGGCCAATTGCTTATCTTGTGATGGCCGGCTTCATGTTGATTGGGGTGTTCAGCACATTACGGATCAAGGAGCCAGATCATACCGGCGCTCATGCAGAGTGGGAGAAAGAAGATCTGGTGGTGCGATTGATGGCGAAGAATACACATTTGCCGTATCGAATCCGCCGTATGCAAGCATGGTTTGTTGGGGCGGTGGTTTGTCCCTTTACCGACTTCTTCCGTCGTTTTGGCTGGCACGCGCTCTTGATTCTGGCATTCATTGCTGTGTTTCGGATTAGCGACATTACGCTGGGAGTGATGGCCTATCCGTTCTATCAAGACATGGGATACAGCGGTTCTGAGATTGGCTTGGTGAGTGGCTTTGTTGGCAAGTTTGTCACCATTGGTGGCGCACTCGTGGGCGGTGTTTTAGTGGTTCGATACGGAGTAATGCGCATGCTCATGGTCGGCGCATGGATTGTGATTGCGACAAATCTATTGTTTGCATGGTTGGCAACGCAGCAACCTTTGCTGGTCTGGCTGATGTTGGTGATCGGTGCGGATAATCTTGCTGGTGGAATGGCGGGCACTGTCTTTATTGCGTACCTTTCGAGCTTAACCAACCGGCTCTATACGGCCACGCAGTATGCATTGTTCAGTTCGATGATGTTATTGCTGCCTAAGTTTGTCGGTGGTTTTTCTGGAGTTGTGGTCGATGCCGTTGGGTACAGCTGGTTCTTTATTTATGCAGCCACTTTGGGGCTTCCAGCGGTGATCTTGATTGCGTTACTGATGCGAACGGAGCGTTTGCGTTGATCCAGGAGCTCTCGCTACTTTCGGCGTTTCTCGTTGGGTTCTTGGGTGCTGTGCACTGTGCAGGGATGTGTGGTGGTGTCGTGACCGCGTTGAGTTTTTCTACGGCGCCTTCGTCGGCCCAGCAGATGCGTGGTTTTCTGCTGGCCTACAACCTCGGGCGGATTTCCAGTTATGCACTGGCTGGAGCGCTTGCCGGTAGCGTGGGTTGGTTGTTATTGCGCAGTCAGTCGTTGTTGCCGGTTGCGCAGGTGTTGCAGGGCATCGCGGTGCTGTTGCTGTTGGCCATGGGGCTGTGGCTTTCTGATTTGTGGCGTGGTTTGAGCCGTCTTGAAGCCATGGGTGCGCATTTGTGGCGACAGATTGAGCCCTTGGCGCGACCATGGTTGCCCTTACGCAGTTTGCCCAAGGCCTATATGGCGGGCCTATTGTGGGGCTGGTTGCCCTGTGGCTTGGTGTACAGCGTGTTGGTGTGGTCGCTCAGCAGTGGCTCGCCACAACAAGGCGCAAGCCTGATGTTAGCGTTTGGGCTCGGTACCTTGCCCAACCTGTTGTTGATGGG
>JGI11705J14877_10000169_pt1 | contig 40833 bp, 32 predicted proteins | sample Etolaghawater15m_FD_14877 | JGI IMG/M metagenome (IMG submission 14877) | reverse complement strand
GCGCTGGCCGGAGTCGTAAGACTGCGGTGAAACCGGCCTCTGCGAAGCAGGAAGTTAACACCATAACTACTTATGAGTAGGTTTGGGTAAGTTTAACGGAACGGCACTATCTGATAGCGCCTCAGGCGATAGGGTGATGGTGGTCATGGTGAGCTCTCTGTATTTTCCAAATACCCGCCATCTTTCCGTTGTCACGCGGAGGGGGTGGCGGGACGTGTCGGGGTGACAAACCGGTATACAGAGAAAAGACCCGGCCACCGTGCGAAACGATGCCCGACACGCCCAACCATGGGACGCTGTTGTGCCAAATTGAGTTGTCGGCACGGGTGGGTACTACTCTGTATCAACTAGGTTGTCACGCCCAGCGCTGCGCGGTGGCAGCGGGCGACAAGTTACCCTTACGGGTTGGTAAGTGTCAACGCTTCAGAGTCGATGGCAGCGATGCGGCTTCTGAATGAGCGATTGCCAGATATAGGTTGAAGCGCGGATCGCGGCTACCGAGCGGCATACCGCTTCGCTGACCGGTGCTGATGTTCTCGGTAGTAGAGCGGGTCACTGCACCGCTGGCGAGGCGTGCGCTGCGCCGCTGGCGGGTAGTTGGTCGCATCGCTGGCGAGCAGTGCTTTTCTCGGTAGCGGCGCAACGCTCAGGGTGCAAAAAAACAACATAGAAACTTTTTTCGCACAAAGGTGTTGCACTCTTCGCACAGGTGTGTAGAATACGCAGCAAGTGAACGGGGCCGACCCCGGACACCTCCGGGGAGAGACGCTCCCGCAAAGGTTTTCAAACTCGTTAACTTAAATTTTTGGAGATACAACACATGAAAAAGACGCTTGTTGCTCTAGCTGTTGCTGGTATCGTCGCTGCTCCGGCTGCATTCGCTGATGTCACCATTTCGGGTCAGGTGAAGGTTACTGTTGCTAATACCGATGACAATAAAACCGGTGAGTGGGGCCCTGGCTTTGATAACTACATCTACTTCAAGGCTTCTGAAGATCTTGGTAATGGGATGAGCGCGTTTGCTGAGATGGGTTTTGATACTGATTCTGCTCCTGAGGATAAGGATGGTAATCCTGTTAGCGGTACCTCTGCAAATAGTGCATCAAAAGACCAGAAAGTTGGCCTGAAGGGTGGTTTCGGTACCGTCGTTGTTGGTCGTATGGAGACCCTGATGGAGGGCGCTCTCTCTAGCCGGTTTGATGATGGTATGAGCAACCATGCTAATGACAATCAGCTTGAGTCATCAATCACCAATATTGGCCGTGTCAACGCCCTAGCCTATGTCTCACCGAGCTTCAACGGTTTCCACGTTGCCGCTGCTACAACGCTAGACGGTTCTGAACAGGGTATTAGCGAGCACATCGATCTGCTGGCAGCATACGATAATGGTCCGATTAGCATCGCTGCTGGTTACACTATGTTGGATGATGACAACGGTGATGATAGTGCTGATGGTAGTGAAGAGGATAAAGGTCAGGATCGGATGGGTGTTGCTGGTAGCTACACCATGGGTCCGGCAAAGGTTAGCCTCGGCTACTTCTCGGTAGATGTTGACAAGGGTGAAGAGGATACCAGCGACATCATCGCTCGCCTTGACTACAAGTTCGGCAACAACAGCATCCTCGTCGGCTACAAGTCAACCGAAGATAAGGGTGCTTCTGGCGAAGACGTCACCAGCCTGAAGTTCACCCACCACTTCTCAAAGCGCACTGCCGCTTGGATTGGCTACCGCGACAAAGAGCTGGATGACGCGAACGTCACCCACTTCGGCCTAGTCCACAAGTTCTAATCGGTTCTCGCCTGCGGGCGATTACGATATGAACGCAGCGGGCAGGTTCCTCAGGGAGCCTGCCCGTTTTTTTGTCTCTAGCACACCTCTTATCACCCACCATAAGATCGACTCATCACCATGACTGAAACTATCGAAAAACCCTGGACCGGCCGCTTTACCGAGCCGACCGATGCGTTTGTTGAAGCCTTCGGCGCATCGGTCAGCTTCGATCAACGCCTCTATCGGCAAGATATTCGCGGTTCGATCGCCCACGCTCGCATGCTCACCACCATTGGGGTACTCACCGAGGCGGAGTTTAACGCGATCGAGACTGAGCTACGCTCGATTGAACAGGCGATTGAGCGCGGCGAGTTTGCGTGGTCCATCGCGCTTGAAGATGTCCACATGAATATCGAGAAGCGTTTGACCGATCGGATCGGTGAGGCGGGGAAGAAGCTCCATACTGGCCGCTCGCGTAATGATCAGGTGGCCACCGATGTGCGTCTCTATCTGCGCGATACGATTGATGAGGCGATATTGCCGGCGCTGCGGCGGCTGCAGCGGGTGTTGATTGATCTTGCCGAGCGTGAGGCTGATACCATTCTGCCCGGCTTCACCCATCTGCAGACCGCCCAACCGATCAGTTTTGGTCATCAGATGTTAGCGTGGAATGCGATGCTGCAGCGCGATGCGGAACGCCTCCTAGATTGTCGTAAACGGGTTAATGTGATGCCGCTCGGATCGGCCGCTCTGGCCGGTACCACCTACCCGATCAACCGCGAGATGGTGGCGAAAGAGCTGGGATTTGAGACAATTTGTAGCAATTCGCTCGATGGCGTCTCAGATCGTGATTTTGTTATTGAGTTTCTCTCTTGGTCGGCGCTGCTTGCGATGCATCTATCGCGCTTCTCTGAAGAACTGATCCTCTGGAGTTCGGCACAGTTCGATTTTGTCGATCTGGGCGATAGCTTCTGTACCGGCTCATCGATTATGCCGCAGAAGCGTAACCCCGATGTTCCCGAACTGGTGCGTGGTAAGTCGGGGCGTCTTTATGGTCACCTGATGAGTCTGCTGACGCTGATGAAGGGGCAGCCGCTCGCCTACAATAAGGATAACCAAGAGGATAAAGAGCCGCTATTTGATGCGATCGATACGGTACAGGGGTGTCTAAAGGTGTATGCCGATATGATGGCGCAGATCCGCGTCAACGCGCCGGCGATGCGCCAAGCGGCACTGCGCGGTTTCGCGACCGCGACCGACTTTGCCGACTATCTGGTGGGGCTGGGGGTACCGTTTCGAAGTGCCCATGAGATCGTCGGTAAAGCGGTGCGTCTCTGTATCGATCGCGGTATTGGCTTAGAGGCGCTTGATCTGGCGAGCTACCGGGCGCTGTATGATGGGATCGATGAGTCGGTCTATGCGGTTCTCACGCTTGAGGGATCGGTCGCGGCGCGTAACCACCCGGGCGGTACCGCACCGGCACAGGTGCGGGCGGCGGTGGTGGCGGCGCGCGCACAGCTTGGGTGATTGTTATAACTCAGAGGCGAGATAGCGCAGCCGCTGGTAGGCCAGCGCGCTGTCGATCAGGGTGTTGATGAGATCGCGACCGGTGTAGTAGAGATCCTCTTGGGCGCGTAGCAGATCGAGCAGCGTACCGCGTCGAAACGCGAACTGTTCGCGCACCGCGATCAGTGATTCAGCCGCTACTTCGACGGCGCGTTGCCGGGCGGCTAATGCGTGTGGTGCCGCCTCAACCTCGGCTAACACCTGCTGGAGCGATTTGATCGCTTGGCGCCGTTCAACATCCGCCTCAGCTTGAGCGCGGGTGGCGGCGGCAAGCGCTTGATCGATGCGGGCAGTGGTCGCGCCGCCGTTGTAGAGATCACTGCTAAACTGTAGCGCAACTAAGCGATCGAGTTCAGCGCCATCACGAAACTGCTGGCTCAGCGCCGCCTCTAACGAGAGCTTTGGTAGCCGCGCTGCGCTACTAGCGCGGGCGCTCAGTTGCGCCGCATGCTGTTGTGCTATCGCTTCGCGTAGCGGTGCGAAGCGGTTGACAATCGATTCTAGTTCGCGCCGATAGCGGGCGCTATCGGGCGGGTCGAGACGAATCGCTAGGTTCGCCGGCGGGTCGGTTGCGAAGATCTCCTGCCAAGTGGCAACTGCTGCATCGACCTGCGCTTGGGCTAGCGCTAGCTCCGCCTCTGCCTCCGCATGTCGCGCTTCAGCCCGTAGCCGATCGCTGCGCGAACTCCCACCTAACCGCTCGCGCTCAGCGACAAACTGGGCGATGTCACCGCGTGCCGAGACGTTGAGCTGGCGTAATCGCAGGAGTTGCCGCTCACGATAGAGCTCATACCAAGCGGTGATGCCGCGCAGTAGAAGCTGCTGCTCTTGGGCAACAAGTGCTGCCTCTCCCGCCTCCCGCTGCGCTTGGGCGGCGGCGATTTGACTACCGGTCGCATCAAAATCGTATAGCAGTTGTGACGCCTGTAGGCCGATCTGAAAGGCGTTGCTATCGCTCCCCGACTCCCGCTGCCACTGATAACCGGAGTTGCCCTGCAACTGCGGCCAGCGGGCCGCGTCCGCTTCTCTCTCAGCGGCGCGCTGCGCTTGCAGCGTGGTGGCGCTCATCTGCCATGTGGGGTGTTCTGCTACTAAGCTAGGCAACTGCTCGGCGATGGTGTGGGCGAGTGCCTGCTGTGTCGGATTGCTAGCCCGTTCCGGTAATTCACGAAGATAGTCGATTAATCGATCACCTGCTTGTTCAACGCTGCGACTCGCTTCATTGGCACCGACGTGGGTTGAGAGGGTACATAGAGTCGCGAATAGTAGGGGTGTTAACCGATGGTAGTGGCGTTGGTGCATCGAGCTATCCTTTGAAATAGGTGTGATTGGTAGAACCGGATGGCGATAGCGTACAGCTGTAGTGCGCTATACCGAACTTGATTAAATTGCGCTATTAGCAGTGTAGAACGATCGGTTCTATCATCAGCTATGTCAAGCCGAACCCGTCGGCAGGGGTTGATGCCTCCCCCTGCCCCCCACCACCGCCGCGTGTTAGCATACCGCTCTCCCAATACCACCCTCGATATGGTCCCGTTGCGATGCCGAGTGACACCTCCGCCAGAATCCGTGAAATCCCCTACAACTACACCTCATTCTCTGACCGCGAGATTGTGATCCGCTTCCTCGGTGAAGCGATGTGGCAGATCCTTAACCGACTGCGCGGTGAGCGCGTCACCGGCCGGTCGGCACGCATGCTGTTCGAGGTGTTGGGGGATATGTGGGTTATTAGCCGTAACCCGTTTTTGCAAGATGATCTCATCGCTAGCCCGAAACGGTGGCGGGCGCTGGTTGATGCGCTCTACCACCGCTTGACGCAGATTGAATCGCGGGCTGACGATAATCAGGATGCGCTGCAACTGGTGGCGGCGGCGCGGGGCGCGGTGCGGGAGTTTGAGGCGTGGCTGCCGCATCAGCGCGATCTGCGCCAGCGAGTGCGAAAGCGGCTGCAGCGCGATACCCGCCGCGACAATATCGACTTCTCCGGTAGCGCCCGCGTTGCCCATGTCACCGACGCCTCTGATTGGCGTGTTGAACTCCCCTTTGTGGTACTCACCCCCGATAGCGAAGCGGAGGTGCTGCTGCTGGTGCGCGCCTGTATTGAGTTGGGGTTGACGATCATTCCGCGCGGGGGTGGTACCGGTTATACCGGTGGGGCGGTGCCGCTCTATGCGGAGTCGGCGGTGATTAACACCGAAAAGCTCGACCAACTCGGTGACGTGGAACAGGTGTCGATCCCAGGTGTCGCCGGCCAAGTTGCAACGCTGCAGTGTGGCGCTGGTGTGGTGACGCGCCGTGTCTCAGAGCGGGCAGCGGCGGCCGGCTATGTGTTTGCCGTCGATCCCACCTCGCAGGATGCCTCCTGTATCGGCGGCAATATCGCCATGAATGCGGGGGGTAAGAAGGCGGTGTTGTGGGGAACAACGCTCGATAATCTGATCGCATGGCGGATGGTCACCCCCGATGCGGAGTGGTTGGAGGTGGAGCGTCTTAACCACAACTGCGGCAAGATTCACGATCAGCCGTTAGCGGAGTTTCGGGTGAGTCGCTATGGTGCCGATGGGGTGACCCCGATCGCGCCGCCGGAGCACCTCGCCATCCCCGGTAATGAGTTGCGTAAGCAGGGGTTGGGGAAGGATGTTACCAATAAGTATCTGGGTGGGTTGCCGGGGGTGCAGAAGGAGGGGTGTGATGGCTTGATCACGTCGGCGCGCTTCCTACTACACCGGATGCCGGCACATATTCGTACCGTTGCGCTGGAGTTTTTCGGCAGCGATCTGGCCAATGCGGTGCCGGCGATAGTGGAGACGACTGACTATCTCAATCAACTCGATGGGGTGCAGTTGGCTGGGTTGGAGCATCTGGATGAGCGCTATATTCGGGCGGTCGGTTATGGGACTAAAGCGCCGCGTCCCGATCAGCCGAAGATGGTGCTGATCGCCGATATTGCCGGTGATGATGAGGGGCAGGTGGCGGCCGCGGCCTCGGCGGTGGTGCGGCTAGCGAATCGGCGCGATGCCGAGGGGTTTATCGCGGTGAGTGCCGAGGCGCGGCAGCGCTTCTGGGCTGATCGGGCGCGGACGGCGGCGATAGCTGCGCACACTAACGCCTTTAAGATCAATGAGGATGTGGTGATCCCACTCGATCAGCTCGCTGCCTATAGTGAGGGGATTGAGCGGATCAATATTGTTCAGTCGATCCGCAATAAGTTGGCGATCGTGGCGGCGGTACAGCAGGCGCTAGAGGCGCCGCTACCCACCACGCAGGCGCCGGGAGAGACGTATGCGAGCAGCGCGGAGAGCGAGGCGATCACGGCCGCAAAGCGGCAAGCGGCACAGCAGCAGTTAGCGCAGGTGGCGACCGCTTGGCAGCAGCTGCTCGAACAGCTCGATCGGGCGGCGCTGGCCTCTCCCGATCTGCTGCGCGCGGTGGCTGGGGCAGAGCACGCTGAGCGACTACTTGCCGCGCTGCCGGCAGCGGCCGATACCACCCTATTTCGTCTGCTACAGCAGCGGCAGCTGCGGATCTCCTACCGTCGGGCAGTCGAGCGACCGCTGAAAGAGATCTTCGGTGGGGCGGAGTTTGCCGCCGTGCGCCAGCAGTTTGATGCGATCCATCAACGGATCCGAGCGAGTCGTCTCTTTGTTGCCACCCACATGCATGCCGGTGATGGCAATGTCCACACCAACATTCCGGTGCACTCGAACGATTATGCGATGCTGCATCAGGCGGATCAGATTGTTGATGAGGTGATGGCGTTAGCAACCCGCCTCGGGGGGGTGATTTCGGGTGAGCATGGGATTGGTTTAACCAAGCTGCGCTACCTTGATCCGGCGGTGATCAGCGCCTTTAGTGACTATAAGCAGCGGATCGATCCGGAGGGGCGGTTTAATCGCGGTAAGCTGCTCGCCGGTGCCGGTTTGGAGAACGCCTATACGCCATCGCTGCGGCTGCTGCAGCAGGAGGCACTCATTTTAGAGGCGAGCGAGCTCGGTGAGCTCAATGAGATGATTAAGGATTGTCTGCGCTGCGGTAAGTGTAAGCCGGTCTGCACCACCCATGTGCCGCGCGCTAATCTGCTCTACTCACCACGCAATAAGATCCTCGCCGCCGGTCTGATCATTGAGGCGTTTCTGTATGAGGAGCAGACCCGCCGCGGTATCTCAATCCACCACTTTACAGAGTTGGCGGATGTGGCCGATCACTGCACCGTCTGTCACCGCTGCGTGAAGCCCTGTCCGGTGAAGATCGATTTTGGTGATGTGACGATTAAGATGCGCTCAATTCTGCGTGCCGGGGGACACCATCGTAGTTCACTGGTGACTCGGGCGGCGATGGCCTACCTCAATATCAGCGATCCGACCACTATCCATCTGATGCGTAAGGGGATGCTGCAGTGGGGCTATCGGGCACAGCGCTTCGCCTATCGGGTGATGCGACGGTTGGGGCGGCTACGGACCGCGCAGCGACCGGCGGCGACCCATGGTAAGGCGGCGCTACCGGCGCAGGTGGTGCAGTTTCTGCGGCGACCGCTGCCGGGTGATCTACCGGCGCGGACTAGTCGGGCGCTGCTTGGGATTGAGGATGAGAAGGTGGTGCCGATCATTCGCGATCCGCAGCGCACAAGTGAGAGTAGCGAGGCGGTCTTCTACTTCCCCGGCTGCGGCTCTGAGCGCCTCTTCTCGCAGGTCGGGTTAGCGACGTTAGCGATGCTCTATCAGCAGGGGGTGCAGACGGTGCTACCGCCCGGTTATCTCTGCTGCGGCTATCCGCAGAGTGCCGGTGGGGATAGTGAGCGGGGTCGGCAGATGACGGTGGCCAATCAGGTGCTGTTCCATCGACTCGCTAATACACTTAACTATCTCGATATTCGTACCGTGATTGTCTCTTGTGGTACCTGTCTTGATCAGTTGGAGCAGTATGCGTTTGAGGCGATCTTCCCCGGTTGTCGGCTGCTCGATATTCATGAGTATCTGCTTGAACGGGGGGTGAATAGCGAGGGGGTCGCGGGGCGTCAATATCTCTACCACGATCCCTGCCACACGCCGATGAAGCGCCACCCGCCACTCCAAGTTGCCGCCGGGCTGTTGGGGCAGTCGGTAGCGCTCTCCGATCGCTGCTGTGGGGAGGCGGGTACCTTTGCTATCTCGCGCCCCGATATTGCTACGCAGGTGCGGTTTCGGAAGGAGGAGGAGCTACGCGCCAATCTATCTCAACTGATCGGTCGTGAGCAGGCGAGCGACCGCGAGGTGCAGCTACTCACTAGCTGTCCGGCGTGTCAGCAGGGGCTAGGGCGCTATCAGGATGAGACCGGATTAGCGCCGCGCTATCTGGTTGAGGAGCTGGCGCTGCGGCAGTTGGGGGAGGGGTGGCAGCAGCACTTTATCGACACCGTCCGGCAGGGTGGCATTGAGCGGGTACTACTCTGATGCATCTACACATTCTTGGGATCTGCGGCACCTTTATGGGGGGGCTGGCGCTGTTAGCGCGGCAGTTGGGGCATCGGGTGAGTGGGCAGGATGCGAATGTCTATCCGCCGATGAGCGATCAGCTCGCTGCGCACGATATTGCGCTGACGAGCGGTTGGGATCCGGCCGATATTCCCGAGACCACCGAGGTGGTGGTGGTGGGGAATGCGCTCTCACGCGGTAATCCGGCGCTGGAGTGGGTGTTAGCGCGCGGACTGCGCTACACCTCCGGCCCACAGTGGTTGGCGGAGGCGGTGCTGCCGCAGCGCTGGGTGGTGGCGGTGGCGGGGACACACGGTAAGAGTAGTACGGCGTCGATGGTGGCGACCATTCTTGAGGAGGCGGGGTTAGCACCGGGGTTTCTGATTGGGGCGGTGCCGGCTAATTTTGGTGTCTCGGCGCGACTCGGCGAGACCCCCTTCTTTGTGGTCGAGGCGGATGAGTACGATAGCGCGTTTTGCGATAAGCGCTCAAAATTTGTCCACTACCACCCACGCAGCTGTATTCTCAATAATCTGGAGTTTGATCATGGGGATATCTTCCCTGATCTGGCCGCGATCCAGCGGCAGTTTCACCATCTGGTGCGGACTGTGCCGAATAATGGTCTGCTGATCCTGCCGCACGCCGATGCCGCACTCGATGCGGTGCTATCGCAGGGGTGCTGGACACCGCAGCAGCGCTTTGGTGTGGTTGCGGGGGAGAGGGCTGCCGCTGCCGGAGATCACTGGTCGGCGCGGCTGCAGGTGGCCGATGGGAGTCGCTTTGAGGTGCTGCTCAATCACCAGCCGGTTGGCGAGGTGGTGTGGCAGCAGGTGGGGCTGCATAGTGTCAACAATGGCCTAGCGGCGCTGGCGGCGGCGCGCCACTGTGGGGTGCCGGTGGCGCATGCGCTGGCGGGGCTGAGCCGCTTTACCGGTGTGAAGCGGCGGCTGGAGGTGCGCGGCGTGGTGGCTGGGGTGACGGTATATGATGACTTTGCCCACCACCCGACCGCGATTGCGACGACCCTCGATGGGTTGCGGCGGCAGATCGGTACGGCTGGGCGCATTATTGCGGTGCTGGAGCCGCGCTCGAACACCATGCGCCTCGGCCACCACCGTGGTCAGTTGGCAGCGGCGCTGGCGGCGGCTGATTTTAGTTGGCTCTATACCCCGCCGAACCTCGATTGGGATGGGGTGGCGGAGTTGGCACCGTTGGCGGAGCGGGGCGGGGTGCAGGATTCAGTGCATGCGCTGATTGCCGCACTGGTGGCTCAAGCGCAGGCTGGCGATCATCTGTTAATCATGAGTAATGGGGGGTTTGAGCAGATCCATCAGCGGCTACTTGAGGCGCTCGCGGCGGCGCAGCCGTGACCATTAACCCCGCCATCTCACTCGCTATCACCGGCGCATCGGGGATGCCCTATGCACTGCGGCTGCTGCAGCTGCTGATTGCCGCCGGTGAGCCAATCTATCTGATGGTGTCGCAGGCGGCACAGGTGGTGTTAGCGACCGAGAGCGATCTGAAGCTGCCGGGGCGTCCTGATGCGCTGCAAGCGTTTCTGAGCGACTACTTCCAAGCGCAACCTAAACAGCTACAGGTATTTGGTCGAGAGCAGTGGATGGCGCCGCCGGCGAGTGGTTCAAATGCCCCCCGTGCAATGGTGGTCTGCCCCTGCTCGACCGGTACGCTATCGGCGATCGCCCATGGCGCAAGTAACAATCTGATTGAGCGCGCCGCCGATGTGATGCTAAAGGAGCGGCGGCCGCTGATTCTGCTGGTACGAGAGATGCCGCTATCGGCGATCCACCTACAGCAGATGAGTCGCCTCGCTGAACTGGGCGTTACCATCATGCCGGCCGCGCCCGGCTTCTATCACCGCCCGCAGCAGATTGCTGATCTGGTCGATTTTGTGGTGGCGCGGATCCTCGACCACCTCGGTGTCGCGCATCAGCTACTGCCGCGTTGGGGGGCAGCGGAGTAGATGGGTAATCTAGCAGGCCCGACCCCGAACTTGAGAAAAATCTCCGGTGCCGGGTGCGCCAATGGTGTCGTGCTGCGCTATACTGGCAACCGCTATCGTGTCACCTCACACGATGCCGACTACGCCACGGTAGCGCAGCAGTCGATGAGCGACTGTGATGATGATATCGGCAACATTTTTCAGTTACTCCTTATAGGGGGAGGCTAACGCGGGCGGCGCTTTGACGACTGCGTTGGCCACGTTTGCACATCACATCCATAGCCAGAACAGCCAATAAGGGGAGAACCATGTCACTGACTGAAACACCGCGTTTTGTGAGCCGCTTAACCCGCGAGACGCTTGCCCTCGTACTCGCTGGCGGTAGCGGTAGCCGTCTGAAGGGATTAACCCAGTGGCGCTCGAAGCCTGCCGTGCCGTTTGGTGGGAAGTTCCGGATCATCGATTTTCCACTCTCCAACTGCATCAACTCCGGCATCCGTCGGGTCGGGGTGGTGACGCAGTATAAATCGCACTCGCTGATTCGCCATATCCAGCAGGGGTGGAACTTTCTGCGGGCGGAGCTCGATGAGTTTGTTGAGCTGCTGCCGGCGCAGCAGCGTATCAGTGGTAGCTGGTATGAGGGGACAGCGGATGCGGTCTACCAGAACCTCGATATTATTCGCCACCACAACCCGGAGTATGTACTGATCCTCGCCGGTGATCATATCTATCAGATGGATTACGGCACCATGCTCGCTAACCATGTTGAGAAGGGGGCCGATCTCACCATCGGCTGCTTTGAGATGCCGCTCGCCGAGGCGTCGGCGTTTGGGGTGATGGGGGTGGATGAGAGTTGGCGCGTTACGAGCTTCTTAGAGAAGCCGAAGCACCCGCCAGCACTGCCGGGGCGTCCCGATACGGCGCTGGTATCGATGGGGATCTATATCTTCAGCACCCAGTACCTCTACCAGCAGCTGATCCGCGATGCCGATAGTAAGGACTCCTCGCGCGACTTTGGCAAGGATGTGATTCCGGGGGCGATTGAGAAGGATCGGGTGTTCGCCTTCCCCTACCGCGATGCTGATGGGGAGCAGGCCTACTGGCGCGATGTCGGGACGATTGATGCCTATTGGGCGGCTAATATGGAGCTGATCGGGATCACGCCCGAGCTCAATCTCTACAACAACGACTGGCCGATCTGGACCTATCAGGAGCAGTTACCGCCCGCGAAGTTTGTGTTTGATGATGATGATCGGCGCGGCATGGCGGTCGATTCGATGGTCTCCGGGGGGTGTATCATCTCGGGGGCGAAGTTGAAACACTCGCTGCTCTTCTCCAATGTCTGCATCAACTCCTACTCGGAGGTGTACGATTCGGTGCTGCTACCGGACGCCTCGGTGGGTCGCCACTGCCGGATCCGTAAAGCGGTGATCGATAAGGGGTGCGTGATCCCAGATAACACCATCATTGGTGAGGATCATGCGGCCGATGCCGAGCGCTTCCATGTCACCGAGGGGGGCGTTGTGTTGGTGACCCCGGAGATGCTCGGTCAATATCTACACCATGTCCGCTGAGGTGGACAACGCGCAGTTAAGGAGGTTGTGCCGATGAGTGCGGCGGTTCCGCTGAAGGTGGTGCTCTGCTGGCATATGCACCAACCCTACTATTTTGATCACGCCGCTGGAGAGTTCCAGTTGCCGTGGAGCTATCTCCACGCCATCAAAGATTATCAGGATATGGCGGCGATCCTTGAGGCGACCCCCGGTGCTCGGGCGGTGATCAACTTCGCGCCGACGCTGTTAGAGCAGCTCGATCGCTATGATCAGGAGCTGCAGCACCATCTGCAGCGGGGTGGGGCGTTGAGCGATCCGCTGCTAGCGGCGCTAGCGGGTGCCGCTCTGCCGACCGAACCGGTGCAGCGTGAGCAGCTACTTGCGGCCTGCCTGAAGATCAATCAGGAGCGGTTGATGGCGCGCTTTCCGCTATTTCGCCAGCTCGGTGAGATTGCATTGATGGTGCAGCAGCAGCCGCTGCTGCTGCACTATCTTGAGGATCAGCTACTGATCGATCTGCTGGTCTGGTACCACCTCGCCTGGATCGGTGAGACGATCCGCCGCGACGATCAGCGGATCCAGCAGTTGATGGCGCGGGGGCGCGACTATACGCTCGCCGATCGGCAGCTACTGGTGACGGTGATTAGCGAGATTATGGCGTCGCTGCTGCCGCGCTATCGGGCGCTGGCCGAGAGTGGCCGGATCGAGCTCTCAATGACCCCCTACGCGCATCCAATCGTGCCGCTGCTGCTCGATTTCAATAGCGCCCATGAGACGCAGCCACAGGCACCGCTACCGCGCGCCACCCACTATCCGGGAGGGGCGGAGCGAGCGCAGTGGCATATTGATGAGGGGCGGAAGCTGTTTCGCCACTACTTTGGCCAAGCCCCTGCCGGCTGCTGGCCCGCAGAGGGGGGGATCAGTGAGGCGGCACTGGCGCTCTATGAGCGCGCCGGTTTTCACTGGGTGGCCAGTGGTGAGAGTGTACTGCACCACTCACTGCAGCGTGGCCATGTGCAGCAGCCGCACTGTATCCACCGCCCCTATCGCTACGGTGAGGGTAAGCTTAACTGCTTCTTTCGCGATGATGGCCTCTCCGATCTGATTGGCTTTACCTACGCGAATTGGCATGGTGATGATGCGGTCAATAACCTGATCCACCACCTTGAGAATATCGCCTCGGCCTGTCGCCACGATCCCGATCGGGTGGTGCCGATCATCCTGGATGGTGAGAATGCGTGGGAGTACTACCCAGAGAATGGGTACCACTTTCTGACCGCGCTCTATCGGCGCTTGGCCGATCACCCATCGCTGCAGTTAACCACTTTCAGCGATGCGTTAGCATCAGGAATTAAGTCGCTGGCGCTGCCGCATGTCTGCGCCGGGAGTTGGGTCTATGGCTCGTTTTCGACCTGGATTGGCGATCCGGAGAAGAATCGGGCGTGGGATCTACTGGTTGAAGCGAAGCAGCTCTTTGATCGGGTGCGGGCGACTGGCCGGTTGAAGGGGCGGCGGCTCCATCGGGTGGCACGGCAGTTGGCGATCTGTGAGGGATCGGATTGGTTCTGGTGGTTTGGTGATTACAATCCAGCCGGTTCGGTTCGCGATTTTGATCGCCTCTATCGACTGCAGTTAGCTGAGCTCTATCGGCTGTTAGAGGAGCCGATACCGGCGGCGATTGGAGAGGTGATTTCACATGGCGGTAGCGCCGCGACTGAGGCGGGCGGCGTGATGCGTCGTGGCCGTGAAGGTTAGGTTTTAGAGGACAATATGGCACAGGTTCCTGCACAGAGTCCGCTGCAGCAGCGCAGCGCCGGTATTCTTCTCCACCCGACCTCGCTCCCCGGCCCCGGGGGGTGCGGTACGCTCGGTGATGATGCCTATCGCTTTGTCGATTTTCTCGCCGCGGCCGGGCAGCAGATTTGGCAGATCTTGCCAATTGGCCCGACCCATAGTGATGGTTCACCCTATCAGAGCCTATCGGTACACGCTGGTGAGCCGGCGCTGATTAGCATGGTGCGGCTGCAGCAGTGGGGATGGCTCGATCGCCAGATCGACCTTGAGAGGAGACCGCGCGATCAGCTGATTGCGATGGCGCGCCGCCACTTTCTAGATTGCGCTACCGATGGTGAGCGCGATGAGTGGCAGCAGTTTCTCGCACGTCAACACCACTGGTTAGCCGATTATGCGCTGTTTCGGGTGATCCGTAACCTGCAGCAGCAGCGCGGTTGGTGTGAGTGGCCGATCCCGCTGCGCGATCGGGATCCGGCGGCGCTACAGCAGTTTGCCGCGTCGGCAGCGGAGGCGATCGATACGATCCGTTTTGAGCAGTTTCTCTTCTTCCGCCAGTGGTGTCAGCTCAAAGGGTATGCGAATCGTCACGGCGTGCGTATCTTTGGCGATATGCCGATCTTTGTTGCCCATGATAGCGCCGACGTCTGGGCGCATCGGTCGCTGTTTCAGCTCGATGCCGCCGGGCAGCCGCAGGTGGTGGCTGGGGTGCCGCCCGACTACTTCTCCGCAACCGGCCAGCGCTGGGGTAATCCCCACTATGCGTGGGCGCAGATGGCCGGTGATCAGTTTCACTGGTGGCAGCAGCGGTTGGCGGGACAGATGGAGCTGTTTGATCTGGTGCGGATCGATCACTTCCGCGGCTTTCAAGCCTATTGGGAGATTCCGGCGAGCGCTGCGACGGCGATCGATGGTCACTGGGTCGAAGCGCCAGGGGCGGCGCTGTTTAGCGAACTGCAGCAGCGCTTCTCACCGCTACCGGTGGTGGCTGAAGATCTCGGTACCATCACCCCAGAGGTGTTGGCGCTGCGTGATCAGTTTGCGCTGCCGGGGATGAAGATTCTGCAGTTTGCGTTCGATAGCGGGTCCGATAACCCCTATCTGCCGCATAACCATGAGGCCAATAGCGTGGTCTATACCGGTACTCACGACAACGACACCACGGTGGGATGGTATCAGGGGTTGAGTGGTGAGGCGCAGGCGCATATTCAGCACTATCTCGGCCACCCTGATGAGTCGATCCCGTGGTCGCTGATCCGCTGTGCCTACCGCTCGGTGGCGCAGTTAGCGATGGTGCCGCTGCAGGATGTGATGGGGCTCGATGGGGCGCACCGGATGAATACCCCCGGGACGAATAGCGGCAATTGGCACTGGCGTTTCGCTTGGTCGCAGTTGGCACCCGACAGCGCCGCCCGCCTGCGTGAGTTAGCCGCCCTCTACGGTCGGCTCTAGCCACTGCCAGAGCTGCTGGCGCGCTGCTTCGACGCCGCTGCGATTGAGCGCCGAGAAGAGCTGTAGGGTCATCGCCGGTTGCGCGGTGAGCTGCTGGCGCACCCGCTGAAGCTGAGCGTTCGCGGCCCCGCGACTGAGCTTGTCGGCTTTGGTAAGGAGGAGATGGACCGGCATCGATCGCTGCTCGCACCACGCGAGCAGTTGATGGTCAGAATCCTTAAGTGGGTGGCGCACATCCATCACCAATACCAAACCGCGCAGCGATTGGCGGCGGGCGAAGTAGTCACCTAGTAGCTGCCCCCACTGCTGGCGCATCGCTTCCGGGACTTTGGCGTAGCCGTAGCCGGGGAGATCGGCGAGGCGCTGCTGCTCACTCACGGCAAATAGGTTGATTAGCTGGGTGCGGCCGGGGGTGCGGGAGGTGCGGGCGAGACCACGATGATCGGTAATGGCGTTGATAGCGCTCGATTTGCCCGCATTGGAGCGGCCAGCAAAGGCGATTTCAGCCCCCTCATCGCCGGTGAGTTGCGCTACTTTAGCGGCGCTGCTGATGAAGGTGGTGGTGCGAAACGGGTTGGTTGGCTTGGGATTTGACATCGCTATCGGCAGGGTAGTGGCTAGGGGCAGCGGCCGCGCTTATGGTGCGGTGCAGTTGGGTGATGTGCCGGATCATGGTAGCATGATCGGCTGCAGTCAGTAACCGGCGGCACTGGTGTCGCATCCCACTCTTTGTTTGTACTTAACCTCTGGAACCGCTATGAACAAGACCCTTATCACTGTGGCCCTGCTGCTTGGCGCACTGGGCACCGTTCAAGCCGCCGGCAATGCGAACGCCGGTAAGAGCAAATCAGCCACCTGCGCCGCCTGTCATGGCGCTGATGGCAATAGCGTCAATCCGATCTGGCCGAAGCTGGCCGGTCAGCACGCCAGTTACATTGAGCAGCAGCTTGCTGCTTTCAAGGGCGGTGCACGGGTGAATGCCACCATGAGCCCGATGGCGATGCCGCTGAGTGAACAGGATATGGCTGATCTCGCTGCTTACTTCAGTAGCCAGCAGAGCCATCCGGCGGTGGGTGATCCGGCCAATGAGCAGATTGTGCTAGGTAAGCAGATCTACCAAGCGGGGATTGCCGATAAGGGCGTCGCCGCCTGCATGGCGTGTCATGGCCCCTCAGGTAGTGGCAACCCGGCCGCGAAGTTCCCGCGTCTATCGGGTCAGCATGCCGCCTATCTCGAGAGCACGCTGAAGGGGTTCCGCAGCGGCGAGCGGGCGAACGATCCGAATCGGATGATGCGTGATATCGCAGCGAAGATGAGTGATGCTGAGATGAGCGCCGTCGCCGCCTATATCGGTGCGCTCAAGTAGTCTGAGAGCGCTGCGTGGTGGGGCACGGCGCGGCTGCCGTGTACCCGCCCGCTCAATCCCCCCGCCCGGCACGGATATAGCGCGAGAAGGTCACCATGTCATGGCTGACACTGCGTAGTAGCCGATCAAGACTCACCACCGCCTGCTCTAACAGATTGACGGCAATAAACGGGTGAGCGATGCGCAGGCGCTGATATTTAGCGGTCGTCAGTCGTAGCAGCCGCGTGTCGTTGCGGGTCGCAACCAGCCGGATCGATCGCGGTTCGCGGTCGAAGAAGGACATCTCACCGAGTAGATCACCCTCCCGCGCATGGGCTAACTCCACCTGCTCCCGATCGGCCTGTAGCACCAGTGACGCCTCACCGCGCACCACAAAGTAGAGCGCCTCGCCGACTTCGCCGATATCGGCAATGATGGCGTTTTTTCGAAACCGCACCAGTTCGGTAAACTCCAGCAGTACCTCCACCTCATGCAGGGTCAGCGCCTCACAGACGCGGTGCTGGTTGAGAAAGGCGCGCAGATCGATCTCGTCGTTGGTCACTATGGGCTCTCCGCTTTGATTTTCGCATAGCATAGGGGAGCGGCGCGGTGTGGAAAAGTGGTAGTACCCCACAATAACCCAACGTTAACCCTTCTACTGACCGGCGTGGTCGGTAATAATGGCACCCGAGCACTTCCCCAAACCCAATCTGACGATGAGGATCGCGTATGAGTCTACAACGCCACTGGTTACATCGACTACTGCTACCGCTGCTGCTGCTAGTAACTGCCAATACGATGGCGGAGGATGCGCCTTATGCTGCCGGTATCGATTATGGTGTAGTAACCCCGCCCCTGCCGCGGGCGGCAGCAGAGGGGGTGCAGGTGCTAGAGCTCTTCTGGTATGGCTGCCCCCACTGTTTTCAGCTCGAACCCCATCTTGAGCGCTGGTTAGCAACGAAACCGGCGGCGGCACAGTTTGAGCGGATGCCAGCGATCTTTAGCAACCCCACTTGGCGGCTCCACGCCCAAGCCTTCTACACCGCCGAGGTATTGGGGGTGAGTGAGAAGCTACATGGGGCGATGATGACCGCGATCCATCTGCGTAAGCGGCCGCTCAATAGTGCAGCACAGCTGCGCCAATTTTTTATTGAGCAGGGGGTTGAGGGGGAGCGTTTCGATCGCACTTTTAACTCATTCGCGGTTCAGATGAAGGTGAACCGGGCAGCCGATATAACCCGGCGCGCCGGCATTGATGGTGTCCCGGCAGTGATTGTTGCAGGTAAGTACCGCGCCACCGGCGGTATGGCCGGCAGCTATGCGAATATGTTCGCGATTATCGACCACCTCGTTGCCAAGGAGGCGGCAGAGTAGCCGTTGGCGCTGCGACAGCGCCATATTCCATCCGCCCTAGTTGAGAGATTCGCCATATGAAAACCGCTGAACTGTTTGTCAAATGCCTCGAAAATGAGGGGATCGAGTATATCTTCGGGATCCCCGGCGAGGAGAATCTGGATCTGATGGATGCGCTGCTCGACTCCTCGATCCAGTTTGTTACCGTGCGCCATGAGCAGGGGGCGGCGTTTATGGCCGATCTCTATGGGCGCTTAACCGGTCGAGCCGGGGTCTGCCTCGCCACCTTAGGGCCGGGAGCGACCAACCTGATTACCGGCGTTGCGGATGCGAATATGGATCACGCCCCCTTAGTGGCGATCGCCGGTCAAGCCGATACCACACGCCTCCATAAGGAGTCGCATCAGGTGCTTGATCTGGAGCAGATGTTCGCCTCCATTACCAAATACTCCTCGCGGATCCTCTCGCCAGAGACCTGTAGTGAGGTGATCCGTAAGGCGTTTAAGTTGGCGCAGACGGAGAAGAGTGGCGCCACCTTTATCGAGTTTCCGGAGAATATCGCGAAGCTGCCGACCGATGATGTGCCGCTACAGGTGCGCAATCCGGTACTGCCAGAGCCATCAACTAATCGGGTCGAAGCGGCGGCGAAGCTGATTAGCGATGCGCGTGAGCCGATTATCCTTGCCGGTAATGGGGTGATTCGGGCGAAGGCGTGGCGGCAGTTGGCCGATTTCGCTGAGCGCCTCAACATCCCGGTTGCTAACACCTTTATGGCGAAGGGGGTGGTGCCGTTTGCGGGCAATCCGCTGGCGCTTGGTAGTGTCGGATTGCAGTCGAAAGATTATGTCTCTTGCGGCTTTGATCGCGCCGATGTGATTATCTGTGTCGGTTACGATCTGGTGGAGTACCACCCCCATCTCTGGCACCCGACTCGCGATCGAACCATCATTCATATCGACACCACGCCTGCAGAGGTGGATGCCCACTACCCGGTGGCGGTGGGTGTGGTGGGGGATATCAAGCATGCGCTGCTGCGGATTGGCGCTTTAGCAACACCGCGCCAGAAACACTCCATGCAGGGGTTGCGGCGGGCGCTGATGGAGGAGATGGATCTCTGTAAGGAGGATGAGGAGTTTCCGGTCAAACCGCAGAAGCTGATCTGGGATCTGCGCACGGCGATGGCGACCACCGATATTGCGATCTGCGATGTCGGCGCGCACAAGATGTGGATGGCGCGGATGTTCCGCTGCGAACAACCGAACACCTGCATCATCTCGAACGGTTTTGCCTCGATGGGGATCGCGCTGCCGGGGGCGATTGCGGCGAAGTTAGCGTTTCCAGATCGTAAGGTGGTGGCGGTGACCGGCGATGCCGGTTTCCTGATGAATGTGCAGGAGCTGGAGACCGCGGTGCGGTTGAAGCTGGCGTTGGTGGTGCTGATCTGGAATGATGATGGTTATGGTCTGATTAAGTGGAAGCAGATGAACCAGTTTGGTCGCCCCTCTCATGTCGATTTCAATAACCCCGACTTTATTCAACTTGCGGAGTCGTTCGGTGCGCGTGGCTATCGGGTTGAGCGGGTTGCCGATCTGCTGCCGACGCTACAGCAGGCGTTAGCTGAAGAGCGGGTGGTGGTGATCGACTGTCCGGTCGATTATAGTGAGAATCTGAAGCTGACTCAGCAGCTCGGCGAGATGGTGTGTCCGACTTAAACCGTGATGAGCCGTGTCGGCTGCGGCTGCTGAGCTACAACATCCAAGTCGGGATCAGCAGTACGCGGCCACACCACTATCTGACTAAGAGCTGGAAACATCTGCTGCCGGCGCGGCGGCGGTTTGAGATTCTACAGCGCATCGCGCAGGTGCTACAGCCTCACGATCTGGTCGCGCTACAGGAGCTTGACGCCGGTTCACACCGTACCGGCTACGTCGATCTGACCGCCTATCTGGCCGATCAGGCCGATTTCCCCTACTGGCATCATCAGCTCAACCGCAACTTTGGGCGGCTCGCCCAGCACGGTAATGGGCTGTTGAGTCGGATCGCACCGCAGCGTATCAGTGAGTATCGACTGCCCGGGATGATCCCAGGGCGCGGGGCGCTGGTGGCGGAGTTTGGCCATAGTGATGAGTCGCTGGCGGTGATTCTGCTCCATCTGGCGCTGGGGCGGCGGGCGCGGCTGCGGCAGCTCGATTATATTAGCGATCTGGTCAATCGCTACCGCCATGTCATTGTGATGGGCGATATGAACTGCGCACCGTGCGATCTGGAGATGGGGCTGCTGTTTCGCCGCACTCGGCTTCAAGCACCCGATCAGCGCCTCTGCACCTACCCTAGTTGGCAGCCACAGCGCCCGATCGATCATATTCTAGTGACGCCAGAGCTGGTGGTGGAGTCGCTGGAGGTGTTACCGCACAACCTCTCTGATCATCTTCCGTTGTCGATGACACTGCAGCTACCGCCGTCGCTATCGCTGCGTTGTCGGCGTGATCCCGCGCGCGCCGTGGCGACCTACAGCGCACGACCATCCGCCCCTATTGTCTAAGTCATTTCAGGAGATTTCCCTAACGATGCGCCGATCACAACGATTGCCTCAACGCTGGTTGCTCCTGCTGCTGCTATCGACCTTTGCTGCTGGTTGGTGGCTGTCGGCAGAGTGGCCACTGCGTCTAACTGGCGTTGCGATGCTACCACCGGGGGGAGATTTTACCCTTGAGTCGGCTGATGGCCCGCTCCACCTAGTCGATCTACGCGGACAACTGGTGGTGATCTACTTCGGTTATACCGCCTGCCCCGATGTCTGCCCCACTTCGCTCGCTCTGCTAGCACAGGGGCTGCGGCAGCTTAGCGAGGCGGAGTTGGCACAGATTGAGCCGCTCTTTATCACCCTCGATCCAGCACGCGATACCCCCGACCAGTTGGCCAAATATAGTGCCTACTTCCACCCGGCACTGCGCGGGGCAGGCGGTAGCACGGCGCTCATTGATGCGTTGGCACAGCGCTACGGGGTGCTATTTGAGCGCCAGCCTGCCGATGAGAATGGTAACTACGCGGTCGATCACTCCTCTTGGATCTACCTGATTGATCGGCAGGGGCGGTTGGTTGAGCGGCTTGATCATGGTACCCCACCGAGCGCTATCGCGAGCGCATTGCGGGCACGCCTCTAGCGTCGCGGAGCGCGTTGCATCTGCTACACTGGTCGGCTGTTGATAGCTGACTTGTGGGGAGATGTGATGCAGAGCCTCTGGAACGATAGTGAAGCGGCTGCTTGTGGTGATGATCTGGCGCTGCGGGTCTACACTTCGCGCCTACTCGGACGTGAACCGTCGCTGGTGTTACATGGTGGGGGGAACACCTCGGTTAAGATCACCCAACCTGACCGCTTTGGCGAACCGGAGTCGATCCTCTATGTGAAGGGGAGCGGCTGGGATCTGGCAACGATTGAGGCGGCCGGATTTGCACCGGTGCGGTTAGCGCCGCTGATCCGCTTAGCCACACTCGATCACCTCTCCGATCCGGAGATGGTGAATGCGCTGCGCAGTGAGTGCATCCACGCCGATGCCCCGGCCCCATCGGTCGAGGCGATTCTGCATGCTGTACTCCCCTACCGCTATGTCGATCACACCCACGCCGATGCGGTAGTGACCATCAGCAATAGCGTCGATGGCGCTGATCGCATCGCCGAACTCTATGGCGATAGCGTGGTGATTATCCCCTACGTGATGCCGGGGTTCGATCTGGCACGGGTGTGTGCGCGCCGCTTTGCGGCCGAGGCGCACGCTGGCACGGTCGGCATGGTGCTACTCAATCATGGCCTCTTCACCTTTGGCGATAGCGCTGAACAGGCCTATCAGCGGATGATTGATCTGGTCGATCGTGCCGAGCGCTATCTGCAGCAGCAGCAGGCGTGGGCGCTGCCGTGGATACCCACCCCTAGCGACGCGGCGGCGGTCGATACGCTCGATCGTGCGGCACTGCTGCGACTTGCGACGCTACGCCAGCGCCTCTCAGCAGTGGCTGGTAAACCGCTGCTGCTGCAAGCGCAGCGTGATGCACGTAGTCGCTACTTTGCGCACCATCCCGCCTTAGCACGCATCAGTCAGCAGGGGCCTGCCACCCCCGATCACATTATTCGAACCAAACAGCTACCGCTGCTTGGCGATGATATCGACGCCTATGTGGAGGCGTATCAGCGCTACTTTGCCCGCCACGCACCCTACGCTGCCGAACCGAAGCAGATGCTCGATCCGGCACCGCGCCTGCTGATCGATAGCACGCTGGGGGTGGTGAGCATCGGGGCCTCGGCGGATGAGGCGATGATCGTCGCCGATATCTACGCCCACACCATCGACGTGATTCTGCGCGCTGAGCAGCTCGGCGGTTATCAGGCGCTACCGGAAGCGGATCTGTTTGCGATGGAGTATTGGGATCTGGAGCAGGCGAAGCTGCGGCGCGGCGGCACCACCCCGCCGCTGCGTGGTGAGGTGGTGCTGATCACCGGCGGTGCATCGGGGATTGGTCGCGCCGCTGTCGATACCTTCCTCGCGCAGGGTGCCGCGGTGATTGCGCTCGATATCGATCCGGCGATTCGCGATCGCCACCAGCGGCGCGACTATCTTGGTCTACAGGTGGATGTGCGTGATGAGGCGGCACTAGAGCAGGCGGTGTGGCAGGGGGTAGCGCAGTTTGGTGGGATCGATATGGTGCTACTTAACGCCGGTATCTTCCCGGCAGGTTGCCGGGTTGCTGAGCTCGATAGTGGCAGTTGGCAGCAGGTGATGGCTATCAACCTCGATGCCAATCTCAATCTGTTACGCCTCAGCCACCCGCTACTCTGTCGCGCGCCGAAGGGGGGACGGGTGGTGGTGATCGGCTCGAAAAATGTTCCCGCACCTGGCCCCGGGGCGGCCGCCTACTCTGCGGCCAAAGCGGCACTGAACCAGCTCGCCCGTGTCACTGCACTCGAGTGGGCGGCGGATCATATCCGCATCAACTCACTCCATCCCAATGCGGTGTTTGATACGGCGATCTGGAGTGATGAGGTACTCACCGCCCGCGCCGCCCACTACGGCGTCACCGTTGCGGAGTATAAGAGTCGCAATCTACTCGGGGTCGAGGTGACCAGCCACGATGTCGCGGCGCTGGCGGCGGCGATGTGCGGGCCGCTATTTCGCTGTACAACCGGCGCGCAGCTGCCGATCGATGGTGGCAATGAGCGGGTGATCTAGAGATTGTTGACTTCTTCCGTAGGTTATTCTAGGATGTACCTCAACCTCTTATGGTTGCACCCCCAATTTCAAGAAGGCCACCCCCGGCCTTCTTTTTTTCTGCCTGTAATTTGGCAACAAGGAGCCTTAGCCGATGCATAACCCGCTACTCTCCGACTTTACGCTACCCCCATTTAGTGAGATTGATCCGGCACATGTCGAGCCGGCGATCGATCAGGTATTAGCCGATAATCGCGCGGCGATTGCAGCGCTGCTCGCCGATCCGATACAGCAGCACCCGACGTGGACGTCGCTACTAGCGCCGCTGGAGGCGCTGGAGGATCGTCTAGAGCGCACCTGGTCGCCGGTCTCACATCTGAATGCGGTACTCAATAGTGAATCGCTGCGGGCGGCGCACAATGCCTGCCTACCGAAACTCTCCGACTACGCTAGTGAGTTGGGGCAGAATCGTGCCCTCTATGAGGCGGTGCAGCGCCTCGCTGATAGCGATCACTATCTACAGCTTGAAGCCGCCCAGCGGCAGATCATCGATCAGGCGCTGCGCGACTTTCGACTTGCGGGTGTCTCTCTGCCACCGGCGCAGCAGCAGCGGTTTCGGCAGTTGCAGTCGGAGCTGTCGCAGCTCACTAGCCGTTTCAGTGAGAATCTGCTCGACGCAACCAATGCTTGGTCGCTCACCTTCGATAGTGCCGCGCCGCTCGCCGGTTTACCCCCTTCGGCATTAGCACAGGCGCAGCAGAGCGCGACCGCCGCCGGTGAATCGGGGTGGCGCATTACGCTACAGCAGCCGAGCTACTTGGCCGTTATGACCTACGCGACAGATCGAACGCTGCGGCAGCAGTGCTACACCGCCTATCTGACCCGCGCCTCCGATCAGGGGCCGGATGCCGGACGCTGGGATAATAGTGAGGTGATGAGTGCGATCCTACAGCGGCGGCAGCAGCAGGCGCAGCTGCTCGGCTTTGCGAATGCGGCGGAGCACTCCTTAGCGACCAAAATGGCTGAGACGCCGGAGCAGGTGATCGCCTTTTTGAGCGATCTGGCCCAGCGCTCGCTGCCGCTTGCACAGCGGGAGTTGGCGGAGCTGGCGACCTTTGCCGCTGAGAGCGATGGGGTCGATGCGTTACAGCCGTGGGATGTGAGCTACTACAGCGAGCGGCTGCGCCAGCAGCGCTATGAGTTGGCACAGGAGGCACTCAAACCGTGGTTCCCGCTGCCGCAGGTGCTGCAGGGGCTATTTCAGATTGTGCAGCGCCTCTATGGTCTTACTATCGCAGAGCAGGTAGCCCCCTATCCTAGCTGGCACCCGAGCGTGCGCCTCTACACCATCCATGATCGCGATGGCGAGCCGCGCGGCCGCTTCTATCTCGACCCTTACGCCCGCCCCAACAAGCGCGGTGGTGCGTGGATGGATAGTGCCGCTTCGCGTCGGCGGCGCGCCGATGGGACACTGCAGCAGCCGATCGCCTATCTGGTCTGCAACTTCACGCCGCCGCTCGGTGACGATCCAGCACTGCTGACGCACACTGAGGTGGTGACGCTATTTCATGAGTTTGGTCACGGTCTGCACCATCTGCTCACCCGTATCGACTACGCCGGTGTATCGGGTATCAATGGGGTGCCGTGGGATGCGGTGGAGCTGCCGAGTCAGTTTATGGAGAACTGGTGCTGGGAGCGGGAGGCGCTCGATCTCATCACCGCTCACTATCAGAGTGGTGAAGCGTTACCTGAGATACTCCATCAGCGCCTGCTCGCTAGCCGCCAGTTCCAGAGTGGGATGCAGATGGTTCGGCAGTTGGAGTTTGCGCTATTTGATATGCGGCTGCATCTAGCGGCTGAACCGGCCGATGCGGCAGCGATTCAGCAGCTACTAGAGCAGGTACGGGCGGAGGTGGCAGTACTACCGCCGCCGCCATGGGTACGCTTTCAGCACGGCTTTAGTCACATCTTCTCCGGTGGTTATGCGGCCGGCTACTACAGCTATAAGTGGGCCGAGGTGCTATCGGCCGACGCCTTCTCACGCTTTGAGGAGGAGGGGATCTTCAACCGCGATACCGGCCTCGCCTTCTTGGAGCAGATTCTGGAGCAGGGGGGGGCGGTTGACCCGCAGCAGCTATTTACCGCCTTCCGCGGACGAGAGCCGCGCATCGATGCCCTGCTGCGCCATGGTGGGATGATCTGATCGGTACGCTTATTGCTGTTTCCCTCACTAACTGCCCCGAAACGGGGCTAGATAGCAGCGGTTCAGAGGGAACCTCGCTACCGGTCGCACACTCTTAGTGCAGCACGATACAATCGAGTGCATCCCTCTGCGCCAATTTCGAGATGTTTATGGCCGCAGGGGCGAGAGGCGATGGCGATCAGTTGGCGCAATTATCAGGTCAATAATCTATACGATGAGTTGATGGCCGGTAGCGGTCGTATCCGACCGCAGGCGCGGTCGCTGTGTCGCTATTTTCAGCGACTCAGTGAGAGCGCGCTACAGCAGCGGCGCAGTGCCGCTGAGCTGGCGATTCAGGGGATGGGGATCACCTTTACCGTCTACTCCGAGAAGGCGGGTGGGGCGATCGATCGGGCGTGGCCATTCGATGTGATTCCACGCATCATCAAAGCGAGTGAGTGGCAGCGGACGGTAGAGGGACTTAAGCAGCGCGTGCAGGCGCTTAACCTCTTTATCGACGATCTCTACCATGATCAGAAGATTATCCGTGATCGGGTGGTACCGGCCGATCTCTTAGCCGACTCGGTCAACTTCCGCCCGCAGTGCGTCGGGATCACGCCCCCTCACCGCGTCTGGGCCCACATCTGTGGCTCCGATCTGGTGCGCGACCGGGATGGCACGCTCTATGTGCTGGAGGATAATCTGCGCGTCCCCTCCGGGGTCTCCTATATGCTGGAGAATCGGTTAGTGATGAAGCGGATCTTTCCGGAGCTGTTTCGTAGTAACGCGATTCTGCCGATCGATGACTACCCCTCACAGCTCTACGATATGCTGCAGGCGATGGCCCCCGCTGGCTGTGATCAGCCTGAGATCGTGGTGCTCACCCCCGGTATCTACAACTCCGCCTACTTTGAGCACACCTATCTGGCGCAGCAGATGGGGGTGGAGCTGGTGCAGGGGAGCGATCTGCTGGTCGATAGTGATGATGTGGTCTATATGCGGACAGTTGAGGGGCGAGCTCGGGTCGATGTGATCTACCGGCGGGTCGATGATCTGTTCCTCGATCCGGAGGTGTTTAATCGCGACTCCATGCTCGGTGTGCCGGGGCTGATGCGGGCGTGGAAAAAGGGTAACGTCGCACTGGTCAACGCTCCAGGTGCCGGGGTGGCCGATGATAAGGTGATCTACGCCTATGTCCCGCGCATCATTCGCTACTACCTTGACCAAGAGCCGCTCCTGCCGAATGTACCCACTTGGCTCTGTCATGAGCGTAAAGAGCGGGAGCATGTGTTAGCGCATCTGGATCAGCTGGTTGTCAAGCCGGCGAATGAGTCGGGGGGGTATGGGATGCTGATAGGTCCCCATGCGAGCGCTAAGGAGCGGGCGCACTTTGCGCGCCTGATTCGACGCGATCCGCGTAACTACATCGCGCAACCGATGTTAGCGCTCTCGACTGCCCCGACGCTGATTGATGATCATGTCGAACCGCGTCACCTCGATCTACGCCCCTTTATCCTCTCTGCTGGGGATTCGGTACAGGTGACGATGGGGGGATTGACGCGGGTGGCGATGCGGCGCGGCTCCACCGTCGTCAACTCATCACAAGGGGGCGGCAGCAAAGATACTTGGATAATTGACGATCGGGAGAGTGACCATGCTGTCGCGTGTTGCTGAGACCCTCTACTGGATTGGCCGCTATGTTGAGCGGGCGGAGAGTAGTGCCCGGTTGGTGATTGCCACCCAACAGCTCCTGCTCGATCTGCCAAAGGGGACCCCTCTGAACTGGTGGTCGATGATCGATATCTTTGGGAGTAGTGAGTCATTTCGCGCGCGCTATCGGCGACAGGATGAGGCGAGTGTGATCCGTTTTCTGATCGCCGACGAGGAGAATTCCGGGTCGCTTATCAACTCGATTACGGCGGCGCGCCGCAACGCCCGCACCATTCGCGAGATCATTCCACGCGAGGCGTGGGAGCAACTCAACGCGATCCATCTATCACTCCAGCAGGGGTTGCCGCAGGCGCTGCGGCGGCAGCATCGCCACGCCTGTCTAAGTTCAGTGATCCATACTGCGCAGCAGTTTAGTGGGGTGATTGAGGGGACGATGCTGCACAACACCGGCTACCTCTTTTGGCGCTTAGGGCGTCATCTGGAGCGGGCCGATATGACCAGTCGGATTATCGATGTGCAGTCGGCAACGCTGCTACGCAGTGAGCGCGATACGCTACAGCAGACCTATCAGAATATTCAGTGGATGAGTGTCCTACAGTCGCTATCGGCCTATCAGAGCTATCGGCAGCAGATGGCCGCACCGGTGAAACGCGCACTGGTAGTGCGCTTCCTACTGCAAGATAGCGAGTTTCCGCGCGCCTTTCGTCACGCCATCGCAGCGCTCCTGCACGATGCGCAGCGCCTGCCTGGAAGTGAGGAGGTAGTGGCGACCGCGGCGGCGATTATCGCACAGCTCGATAGTGCCGAACCGGGCGCGCTCGACAGCACCGCGCTGCACCACTATATCGATCAGCTACAGTTAGCGTTAGCGGGGCTTCACCAATCGATCAATGGGCGCTACTTTGCAGCAGCTTAACGCTTAAGAGGCGCTCAGCACGGCAGGAGCGACCTTAGTGTGGTGGGTGGTGCGGCTTCTGTAGCAGAATCACATCGCTTGCCGGCTGCCACCACGCCGCCCGCCACTGTCGTGCTAGCCACGCAAAGGTGGTGCGGCTGAAGAAGTGGATATGGGTTGGATCGCGTCGGTAGTGCCACTGCTCAAACCGGGCTGGACTCTGCACCAGTTTGGTCATGATCCCGAACCAGCCGCCCGGTTTTAGGAGTGACCAGAGCTGAAACAGGGTAGTGCGCGGATGCTGTAGATGCTCAACCACTTCGGTGGCGGTGATAAAGTCGTGCGGCTGGCGCAGTGCTGCCCGACACGGCGCATAGAAGCGATCGTGTAGTAGCACCCGGTGTCCCCGCTCGCGCAGCAGCAGCGCCAGTGCTGGGCCGGGACCACAGCCAAAATCGAGTCCCGATGCGGCGGTTGGCAGACGCGCCAGTAGCGGGGTTGCGAGTCGATTCAGAAAGCGCTGATAACCGGCATCGTAGGGATCATTCTGGTGGCGATCATACTCCTCCCGCTCCGCTTCAGCATCGAGCCAGAAGCAGGGGGGGACGGTCACCAACCAGCAGCGGCGGCAGCGTAGATAGCTGCGCCGTTGATCGTGACTGAAGGGGTAGAGTTCACCACCACAGAGTGGGCAAGGGTTAGCGGCCAATCGCATACTTCTTTAGACGGTAGAGTAGGGTGTCGCGGGTCAGACCGAGCAGGCGCGCCGCCCCGCTGCGGTTACCAGCACTGCGATCGAGTGCTTGACGGATCAGACTCTGCTCTAGCTCATCGAGGCGCAGGCCAGTGGCCGGTAGCGCCAGTAGTCGACTCTGTTGGCCGCTCTCACCCGGCGTCGGTAGCGGCAGATCGGCGGCAGTGAGTGTCGCACCGCTATGCAGTACCAGTAGCCGCTCACAGAGATTGCGTAACTCGCGCAGATTGCCGGGCCAGTCGTGCTGCTGTAGTCGCCGCAGCGCATCAGCAGCGTAGTGTGGCGCCGGACGGCGATGGTGGCGCGCTAACTGCTGATTAAAGTGGGCGATTAGCTGTGTGATATCGCTGCGGCGCTGCCGTAGCGGCGGTAGGGTGAGGGGAACGACGTGGAGGCGGTAGTAGAGATCCTCTCGAAACGCACCGCTAGCGACCTGCTGCTGTAGATCACGATGGGTCGCTGCGATGATGCGTACATCACTGCGGCAGGGGGCAGTCGCGCCGACCGGTTGGCACTCACCACTCTCTAAAAAGCGCAGCAGCTTCGCCTGTACCGCTAACGAGAGCTCACCTACTTCATCGAGAAACAGCGTTCCTCCATGCGCCGCCCCGACGCGTCCCGGCTGATCGCTGACGGCGCCGGAGAAGGCGCCCCGGCGGTGGCCAAACAGCTCCGACTCTGCTAGCGCTTCTGGTAGCGCTGCACAGTTGATAGCGCAGAATGGTGCCGCCGCCCGCTCACTGCCGCGATGGATCGCCTGCGCGAGTAGCTCCTTACCGGTACCACTCTCACCGAGCAGCAGTAGGGTTACATCGGTGGCGGCGGCAATCGCTGCCGCGTGTATGACGGTACGAAAGGTGGGATCATCCCCTAGCAGTTCAGCGAACGGATCAATCATGGCAGATGGGTGGCGTCTCAGTCACAGTCGGGATCGGTAGCGGATCGGCCAGCAGTAGCCCAAACCACGCGAGCAGGATCAAGCTGATCCCGGCGAGTGGTCGCAGCAGACGATGGCGGATAGCGGTCTGTATTCGGGCCGCAAGGATACCGGTAGCAACCACAGCAGGTAAAGTCCCGACGCCAAATAGCAGCAGTAGCAATCCGCCGGCACCGGCGCTGCCGCTGGTGAGGCTCCATAGCGCTACGCTATAGACTAAACCGCACGGTAACCAGCCCCAGATCGCACCATAGAGGAGTGCCGCCGGTAGTGAACGCACCGGTAGCAGCCGCCGGCTCAGCGGCTGGAGTTGTCGCCAGAGTGGTAGCCCCAGTCGCTCTAGGGCATTAAAGCGGGGAAACCAGCCGGCGATGTGGAGGCCGATACCACTCATGACAATCGCCGTACCCCACTGCAACCATGCGTGCCCCTCACCCGCCCCCTGATAGGAGAGGAGCACCCCACTACTTGCACCCAGTAGGCTACCTATCAGTAGATAGCTGAGCAGGCGGCCACCGCTGTAGCTGACCAAGTAGAGTAGGAGTCGCCACCGCTGCTGCCGCACCGGCAGCGGTAGCGAGTGGCTCAGTGCGGCAGCAATACCGCCACACATCCCGATACAGTGGAGTGAGCTAAAGAGCCCAATCAGGAGCGCCGCCACCCCACTGTTTAGTGGAATTAAGAGCGCATCAGAAGCGCCCACTCAAACGTACCCAGTAGCTGCGCCCGGGCTCATTGACTAGGGCGGTGGTGGTACCGAGATCGGCGCTCCCCTTACCGATATGTTCGGCGTAGTTGCGATCGAACAGGTTATCGACGCCGGCACTGAGCTGCAGCTTCGGCTGGATCTGGTAGCTAGTGTGTAGCGCCACCACCGTGAAACCGGGGGTCGGTGCGATATCGGTGCCGTAGATAGTACCGCTACCCACATCGATCCGATCTTGATCGGCCACCATCCGCACCACCGCACCGAGGGTGTATTGTGGTTGCTGATAGTCGGCAGCGAGGGTGCCCTGTAGCGGTGGCATCTGCGCGAGTGGTCTCTGATCGGTGCGGTTATCACCGTGGGCGTGGGCGAGTGAGCCGCTAAGCTGCCAAGCGGGTGTCAGATGGTAGCGCCAGTCGAGTTCACCACCATAGTGGCGGGCATCAATGTTGCGGGCGCTACTGCCGTTGTCGGTGATGAGCAGATAGTCATCAATGGTCGCGTAGAAGAGTGCGAGGTTGATCTGGAGTTGCTGCTGTTGATGCTGTAGCCCTAGATCGATCTGGCGACTCTGCTCCGGTGCGAGATCAAATTGGCGCTCACGCTCCCAGAAGTCGGCGGCGCGCTGCGCTTGACCAATACCGGCAAATAGGGTGGTGTGACGGCTGCTCTGCTGCTGGTAGCGCACAAAGGCGCTCCCAGTGGTGTTACGATCGATGCTACCGGCAGCGGCTCCGCCATATAACCCATCATCCATCATCACCACCTGCTGCTGCGCTTCGGCACGATTGCGATCGATACGAAAACCGGCGACTAGGGTGCGATCGGGTCGCCACTGATGGGTCACTTCGCTAAAGAGTCCATAGCGTTGGAATGCCGCTTTATCGTTGTAGGGGAGCGCTGCATAGTCGGGATCGTCAGGCAGCATCAGTGGCTGATTCATCATCGGCATCGCCATACTCATCGCCGTTCGGGAGCGGTGGTGATCGCGCTGCAGATCGGCACCGACGGTAGCAAAGCTCTGCTCTCCAAGGGCGATCTGGGTCGATAGGCGTCCACCGCTGGTGACCCGATCCGGGTTCATCACCGCTTTACGATAGCCATCGACCACCGTTCCGGTAGGCATCGTCATGGGGGTTAGCGTCACCGGTCGCAGTGAGTAGTTATCCATCACATGATCGATCTGGTTGTGGTAGAGCTTCACCTCAAACCGCTCTAACCACTCACCCCACGCCTCATGCTGGAGCTTAAGCGCATAGCCGCGCCGCTCAAACTGCACCCCATCCATTGTCCGATCGGCATAGGCTGCCTCGCCATCGCTACTATCGAAACTCAACTCCAGTCGCGTTGCGGCGGTCGGCATCCAACCAGCGATGGCGCTCCCGCTCCAGCGCTGATAGGCGGAGTGGACGCGATCACCATTGCCAGCTTGGTAATCATCCGCCTCAGCATGGGTTGCGATGAGGCGGAGATAGCCGTGGCGATTACCGGCAGTGACATCGGCCATCTGATCGCGCCGGCCGGCACTCCCTGCCACCAGTGCACCGGTGCCGCGCCACCCCGGCTCGGTAAACGGTGCCGTGTTGCGCTCAAATCGGACGGTACCACCAATCGCAGCCCCATAGCTCAGTGCCTGAGGCCCTTTGAGGACGCTGATATTGTCATACGATTCGGGGTAGACATAGGCGGTCGGCGGATCCATACGGTGGCCGCATCCACCGAGGAGTAGCGTATCGTCAAGCAGAATGTTCAGCCGTGAACCACCAAGACCGCGCAGCGCCGGATCGCCATCGACGCCCCCTTTACGGCTAACACTGAAACCGGGAATGCTCTTCAGGTAGGCGGCACCATCAGCGGCTGGGAGCGGTTGGCGGGCGGTTTTCGGATCGCTCTCAATAGTGAAGGGATCGCGCATCGCTGGCGCAGTGATCACCAACTCAGCGAGCGGTGTCGATGCGGCCGCTTCACTCAGCGTAGCGGTGAGCAGCAGGGGGGTGAGTAGCAGCGGATTGCGTAGCTTATGGGGCATCAGATTCTCCAAATCGGTGGTGGAATCTGTGCTGATAGCATGGGGTATGCCAACCAGATGTATGGCGTTCTGATCGCACGCGCGCGCTGGCGTGGCACCCGATATTCGGGATCGATACAGCGATATCGCCGATCGATTGTGCCATCTGCCACACGCCACCACCGGTGCGGTAGTGGGCGTATGGCATCTGGCTACGGCCTACTTCAGGCCATACTTCTGGCGGAAGCGATCGACCCGACCACCGGTGTCGAGGATCTTCTGTTTGCCGGTAAAGAAGGGGTGGCACGCCGAGCAGACTTCGAGGTTCAGATCGTGACCGGCAGTGGAACGGGTGGTGAAGCTGTTGCCGCAACTGCAGGTGACGGTAACATTCTCATACTTAGGGTGGATATCGCTCTTCATCGGTGGCCTCACTAGATGGGACGGACGCATCGCTACCCACCTCACCGGCAGGCACCATACGCGCATATAAAGGGGCGCGAATTGTACGCCATCGCCATCGCCACCGCAATTACAGCCAACCTAAATTAGAAGAGCTGCTGATCGATCGGCGCGGCGATCCCCTCCTCATTGAGGGTCGATGGGATGCTCAACTGCGGCTGCTGCCGCGGCACATTCTCCACCCGAAACAGCTCAAAGATGGCGTCGCGCTGGCCATTGGCGGCGGCGGCGCCGGTTTTCGGATCGATCCGAATCGTGGTGATACCGGCCGGTTGCGCTAGGGTGTGCATCGGTTTGCCATCTAGCGCGCTGCCGATAAACTCCATCCACATCGGCAGGGCAGCCCGTCCGCCCGTCTCGCGTTTGCCGAGCGGTCGCGGATTATCAAAACCGACCCAAGCGGTTGCCACAATATCGCGATTGAAACCGGAGAACCAAGCGTCACGCTGATCGTTGGTGGTACCGGTTTTGCCTGCGAGATCGGTGCGATTCAACGCCCGGGCACGGCGCGCAGTGCCGTCGGTAATCACATCCTGTAGCATTGAGTTGATCAGGTAGATATTGCGGGGATCGACCACCTGTGGTGCCGGCGGTAGCGCCAAGTCGCGGCACCCCTCACACACCGTTGCCGGTGCCGCCTGCTCAATGAGATTACCGTTATCATCCTCAATCCGGCCGATCAGGTGGGTGGTCACTTGATAGCCGCCATTAGCCAGCACCGCATACCCCTGCACCAGTTGGATTGGGGTGACAACCGCACTACCGAGCGCAAGTGAGAGATCGCGCGATAGCTCAGCTGGATCGAAACCGAAGCGCTGTACATGGTCTAATGCAGACTGAATACCGATATCCTGTAGTAGCCGAATCGAGATCAGATTGCGCGATTTAATGAGCCCCTCGCGCAGCCGCGTCGGGCCGTAGAAGCGGCCACTGTAGTTCTCTGGTCGCCATGTTGCCTCAAGGGTTGCATCCTCAAACACCACCGGTGCATCGTTAACCAGTGTCGCGGTGGTGTAGCCATGCTCAAGGGCGGCCGAGTAGATAAAGGGTTTAAAGTTGGAGCCAGGCTGCCGCTTCGCTTGGGTGACGCGGTTGAACTTGCTGTGGTAGAAGTCGAAGCCACCAGTGAGCGCGACGATGGCACCATTGTCAGGATTGAGCGCGACCAGTGCGCCGGCCACCTCTGGGATCTCCGCTAATTGCCACCCCTCGCTGCTGCGCTCTACGCGGATTAGATCGCCAAGCTGGAGTACATCGCTCACCTGCTTTGGTGCCGCACCGGTGCGATCATCATCAAGGTAGGGGCGCGCCCACGCCATCCCCTGCCACGGTAGGGTGAGTTCAGCACCGGTAGCAAGTAGTAGCTGCGCCGTCTGCGCCTCATCATCGGTGGCGATCACCAGTGCCGGAAGGAGCGCCCCGACGGTTGTGTAGCGGGTAAGCTGCTGCAACTGCTGTGCGCGTTCAGGGTATTGTGTCAAATCGATGGTCGCTTCAACCCCACGATAGCCGTGGCGGCGGCTGTAACCGAGTAGTGCCGAGCGTAGCGCTTGGTTGGCAGCGACCTGCAGTTTGCCATCGAGCGTGGTGTAGACGCGGTAGCCGCCGTTGTAGGCGTCGTTACCGTAGCGCGCCACCATCTCCGCCCGCACCATCTCCGCGACATAGGGTGCTTCAATCTCTGGGGTGCGGTGGTGGAGGCGGGCGGTGAGGGGCGCGGCACGGGCGGTGGCGAGCTGATCATCGTCGATATGACCGAGCTCATGCATCCGGCGCAGCACATAGTTACGGCGCTGGAGCGCGCGCTCCGGATCGGTGACTGGGTTATAGGCGGAGGGGGCTTTAGGCAAGCCGGCAATCATCGCTAGCTCGGCAATGTTGAGTTGATCGAGTGGCCGACCATAGTAGGTTTCGGCAGCGGCACCGACACCATAGGAGCGCTGTCCGAGGTAGATCTTATTGAGGTAGAGTTCAAGGATCTCCTGTTTACTCAGCTCCTGCTCAATCCGTAGCGCTAGAAAGATCTCGTTGAGTTTGCGCAGATAGGTCTTTTCGCGGCTGAGAAAGAAGTTGCGCGCCACCTGCATGGTGATGGTACTCCCCCCCTGTGAGCGCTCACCGGTGAGCAGGAGGACATAGACCGCGCGTAAAATCCCCTGATAATCGACACCCGGATGCTCAAAGAAGCGATCATCTTCGGCGGCAAGAAAGGCTTTCACGCCGAGCGGGGGCATCTGCTCATAGTTGATCGGTGTGCGGCGCGTCTCCCCAAACTCTGCTAGCAGCAGACCATCACGATCAAACACCCGCAACGGTACCTGTAGCTGCACATCACGTAGGCTATCGATGGAGGGGAGCTGAGGGGCGAGGTAGTGGTAGGTAGCGATGATTGCGATGGCACCGAGCAGTGCACTCAGTACGATAGCGGTCGAGAGGTAGGCGAGTAGCCGAAGCAGCATCTTCATCTTGTTTGCGAACGGGATCATGGCGGCGGGAGTCGCTTGCCAGTATAAAGATATTCTTACAGCGCTGTCATGGAGATTGGTATCGAGAGGGTCGATCGCTTCATGGCGCTACCATCTGCTGCTAACCTATGGCGCTGGTCGCGACCCCATTTATCACCTGAAAATGTAGAGCGCATAATAATGAAGTTACCCTTTCGATCTCGCGTGAAACCGTCGCAACTTGGTCTCGATATCGGTACCACGGCAGTGAAGTTGCTGGCGCTGAGTCGGCAGGGTGAGCAGCTGCAGGTCGAGGGGTTTGCGATTGAGCCGCTGCCGGTGGGGGCGGTAGTCGATAAACGGATCGAGGATCCGGCGCAGGTCGCGGCGGCGATTCGGCGAGCCCAACAGCGCTGTCAATGTCATCAGCGCAGTGCCGTGACAGCGGTTGCCGGTTCAGCGGTGATGAGTCGAATCATCACCCTGCCGACCCAGTTGAGTGAGCGCGATCTAGAGCAGCAGGTGATGTTAGAGGCAGGACAATATATCCCCCACCCGCTGAGTGAGGTGAGCATCGATTTTCACCTGATCGGTGCGACTGCCGATGCGGCCGATCGCAACGATATTCTACTAGCGGCCTCACGTACCGAAAATGTCGATATGCGCATTGATGCGCTAGAGCAGGCGGGATTGCGAACCGCGGTGGTGGAGATTGAGAGTAATGCGGTGCTCAATCCGCTGCCGCTGCTCGGTGTGACAGCCGATCAGGTGATCGCGCTGTTTGACATTGGGGCGACGGTCACCACACTCACGGTGGTGCAGGGGAGGCGAAGTCGCTATAGTCGCGAGCAGCCATTTGGTGGGCGGCAACTGACCGAGCAGATCCAGCGGCGCTACGGCATGAACCAAGCCGAGGCGCAGCAGGCAAAACGGCACGGCGATGGTCTGCCCGACAGCTATCAGCAGGAGCTGCTCACGCCCTATCGAGAGTCGTTATTACAGCAGTTGGTACGATCGCTCCAGCTCTGCTTTTCAGCCACCACCTTACAGCGGGTCGATCGCGTGATACTGGCCGGTGGCGGCGCAGCACTGCCGCAGTTAAGTGAGCGGTTAGCCGCCCAACTCCAGATGCCGGTAACCCTCGCCAACCCATTTACGTCGATGGCGCTGGCATCCAATATCGATAATCGCCAGTTGAGCCACGATGCGCCCCTGCTACTGGTAGCGTGTGGCTTAGCGCTGCGCGATCTGCAACCGGATGATGATCGATGATACGCATCAACCTACTACCGTGGCGTGAGGAGCAGCGGCGGCAGCAGCAGCGGCAGTTTGGTCTGCTCGCACTGCTGCTAACGCTGCTGACGCTGCTAGTGATTGGGTGGATTCATCTCTACTATCAGCAGCAGTTAGCGCAGCAGCAGCGGCGCAATAGCCTACTACAGCGTGAGATTGCACTGGTTGATGCGCAGATCGCTGAGATTGCGCAGCTCGATCAGCAGCAGCAGCAGCTACTCGCGCGGATGGTGGTGATTGAGCAGCTACAGAGTAACCGGCCGGGGATAGTCTATCTATTTGAGGAGCTGGTGCGGGCAGTGCCCGATGGTCTCTATCTGACGCGTCTACAGCAGCAGGGGGAGATTCTGCAGATTGAGGGGGTAGCGCAGTCGCACGCCCGCGTCTCGACCCTGCTGCAGGCGCTGGAGCAGTCTGAGTGGTTTACTGCTCCGCAGTTAGCGTATATCCAGAGCGAGGGGGTCGCGAGCGTGCGCGGCCAGCGCCGTTTTCAACTACAGGTGACACAGCGCAATCCGCAGCAGGTGATGACGCCCATACCGACAGAGGGGGAATGATGGATTTCGCGAAACTGAATGTCGAGTTCGATCTGGCGGCGCTCAATGAGCTCGATATAAAGGAGATCGGGAGCTGGCCGCTCGCGGCGCGCCTGTTTGCGCTGCTGCTACTATGCGCGTCGCTACTAGGTGCTGGCTACTACTTCGATACTCAGCACCAGATCGCCCATCTCGATCGACAGCAGCGGCAGGAGCGGCAGTTGAAACAGGCATTTGCCGCCAAGCAGGTGCGCGCCGCCAATCTGGATGCCTATCGCATCCGGCTACAGCAGATGGAGGCGCGTTTCGGTACCCTGCTACGGCAGCTACCGAGTCGTACCGAGGTGGCAGCACTGCTGGTCGATATCACCCAGACTGGCCGCGCTAGTGGGCTTGAGTTTACCCTGTTTCGACCTGCACCGGAGCAGCTACGGGAGTTCTATGCTGAGCTGCCGATTGCGGTGACCGTAACGGGTGGTTACCACCATCTGGGTGATTTTGTCAGTGGGGTGGCGGCGCTACCGCGGATTGTGACGCTGCATGACATCACCATCAGTCGTGATAGTGAGCACTCGCCGTTGCGGATGGAGACGACGGCGCGTACTTACCGTTATCTGGATGCGGCGGAGCAGACACCATGAGTCACCGGATATATCGGGGCGGGCGACTGCTACTCGGGGGCGCACTCCTACTAGCGGGGTGTAGTGGGTCAAACGATATGTCTGATCTACAGCACTATTTCCAGACGGTGCGGCAGCAGCCATCCCCACCGCTCGATCCGCTACCCACCTTCCACGTCTATCGTAGCCACCACTATCAGGCAGCGGCGCTACGCGATCCGTTTCAGCCACCCACCGATTCGCTCCCACCCGCCACCGCTGCTAACCCTAGCGATTTGGGGCGGCGTCCCGATCCCAACCGCGAGCGCGAGACATTAGAGCGCTTTCCACTCGATACACTGCGATTTGTTGGCCATCTACAGTTGCAGGGACGGCGCTGGGCGATCGTGACCGCACCTGATGGGTTGGTCTATCGGGTTGAGCGTGGCGACTACTTAGGACAGAACTTTGGGCGCATCACCGAGGTAGATGAGCAGCAGCTGATGCTGTTAGAGCTGCTACAGCAGGAGGATGGTGAATGGATTGAGCGTCCGGCAGCGCTATCACTCAGTGAGCACCGATAATGGTAGGGGGAGTGTGGATGTATCAGAATCAAATCAATGCGGTCGGCGTAGCGCTACTGCTGCTATTACTGTTAAGTCGTTACACAGTTGCCGCCGAGTCGATGCGGCCTGCCGCACCGGCCGCGGCGATCACCCCGGCGGCTCTGTTACCGACGATGACCGTTGGCACGCTAGAGTCGATCACCTATCAGCGCGCAGATGATGGATCGCCACAGCTACGCTTAGCCCTCTCAGCGGCGGTACCGGTACCTACCAGCTTCAGTATGGATCAGCCGCCGCGGTTGGTTGTTGATCTACCCGGTGTCGAGGTGGCCTTGCCGGCGCGCTACCACCCGATCGAGGGGGATCGGCTGGTGCGATCGTGGCGGGTGCTACAGAGTCAGGGGCGCAGTCGGTTGGTGGTCGAGTTGACGCGATCACGCCCCTATCGTCTGCAGCGGCAGGGTAATACGTTACTGATTGTGTGGCAGGAGGCGCGTTATCAGGTAGAGGAGAGCGCGCCACCACCGGCGACTGCCGCCGCGGCCGCTGATGCTAGCGAAGTGGCGTTGACCGCACTCGATTTTCGGCGCGGTGAGGCGGGTGCCGGACAGGTGGTGCTAACACTGAGTCGAGGCGGCGCGGTAGCTGAACTGGTGCGGCAGGGGGATCGCCTGCTAGTCGATCTTGCTGGGGTCATACTCCCGGCCCAATTCCATCGCGATTTTGATGTTACCGATTTTGCGACGCCGATCAGCACTATTGCGGTCGAACCATCCGCTGCTGGGACGCGACTACGCATTGCGCTCAGCGATGATGCCGGTGACTATAGTAGCTATCAGTTTGGTGATCGCTACACCATTGAGGTACGACCCCGCATCACAACGCCACAAGCGACGCTAGGGGGGCGGGAGGGGCTCTATCGGGGCGATAAACTCTCGTTTAACTTCCAGAATATTGAGGTGCGGGCGGTACTACAGCTGATTGCCGACTTTACCGGTCTGAATGTGGTGGCGAGTGATGCCGTGACCGGCAACATCACACTGCGGTTAGAGGAGGTGCCGTGGGATCAGGCACTCGATATTATTCTGGAGGCGCGTGGGCTGGGGATGCGCCGCAGTGGTCGGGTGCTGCTGATTGCGCCGAATGAGGAGATCGCCCAGCGCGATCGGTTAGCGCTGGAGGCGCAGCAGCAGCAGCAACAGCTGGTGCCACTGCGAACCGACTACTTTGCTATCAGTTATGCCAATGCGGGTGAGTTAGCGCGTCTGATTGGGGGTGAGGGGGCGAAGCTCCTCTCATCGCGCGGTAGTGTGACGGTCGATAGTCGTACCAATACGCTGATGGTACAAGATAGTGCCGATCGACTCGCACAGATCGCACAACTGGTGCGCCGCCTCGATGTGCCGATTCGACAGGTGTTAATTGAGTCGCGCATCGTCATCGCGAATGATGATTTTAGCCGTAACTTAGGGGTACGCGCCGGTCTGACGGCGTTTAGTCGTAGCGGTAATACACAGTTGGGTAGTAGCGGCAGCGCGGTCGGTAATAACACCCTGATAAACCACTTTGCTAGCGGTAGCAGTGGTGCGGTACCGCTGCCGGGGTTGAGTGATCGACTCAATGTCGATATGCCGGTAGCGGACGCCGCCGGTGGTATTGCGCTAGCGATTTTGGGTGCAAACTATCTGGTCGATCTGGAGCTATCGGCGCTGCAGCAGGAGGGCAAAGGGGAGGTGGTCTCCTCACCCCGGGTGATCACCGCCAACCAGCGTAAAGCGCTGATTGAGCAGGGGACGCAGATCCCCTATACCACCCGCGATAGTGAGGGGATCGCGCAGACATCGTTCAAAGATGCGACCCTGAAACTGGAGGTGACACCGCAGATCACCCCTGATGATCGGGTATTGATGCAACTCCAAGTGAGCAAAGATAGCCCGGGTGAGGCGACCCCCTCCGGTGAGTTGACGATCAATAGTCGTTCGGTGACCACCGAGGTACTGGTGGAGAATGGGGCAACCGTCGTATTGGGTGGGATCCATGAGCAGAGTCGCAGCGAGACGCTATCGAAGGTACCGCTACTCGGTGATCTACCGCTGCTCGGCGGTCTCTTTCGATCGCGAATGGTGCAGAACGATAAGGCAGAACTGCTCATCTTCGTAACGCCGCGGATCCTGCGTGATGATATGAGTGTACCGTTTAGTGATCGATAAGATGGGGCTTGAACAGTTTGCTTTAAATCTACGCGAATCTATGTTAGCATCTCCAATATGGAGAGATTAGTGAGCATAGGTGAGGCCGCGCAGGCGCTGGGTGTGTCGATCACGACGTTGCGGCG
>JGI11705J14877_10000166_pt1 | contig 41225 bp, 41 predicted proteins | sample Etolaghawater15m_FD_14877 | JGI IMG/M metagenome (IMG submission 14877) | reverse complement strand
ACTATCGCTGGTACTGCACGTAACCCAGGTCTTGGTGCTAAACTAATGACTACAATGTTCATCGCTCTTGCAATGATCGAAGCACAAGTAATTTACGCACTAGTTATCGCGTTAATCGCTCTTTATGCTAACCCATATTTAGGCTAATCAGCGTTTAAAAAATTTCAATTTCTTGAAGTTTTTAGCTGATTAGGGGTCTTCGATGTTTTCGCAAGAAAACCGATTACCCTTGAACAATCTAAATATACCTCAAACGCCAACTCTTTATTGAGTTAGCGTTTTTTTTAACCACACATTATGCGGTCGTGGTGGAACGGTAGACACGCAACGTTGAGGTCGTTGTGCCCTAGGGTGTGGGAGTTCAAATCTCCCCGACCGCACCATTTAAAACATTCAAAACCATCCCCCATTAAACAAACTTTATCACATTTTTGTAAATTTAATTCAATTCAGCACTTATTAAGCTATCAATCATAATAATGTAAGATTATATGAGTTAAAGCTGTATTTTACAATTCAGTCTTATTTTTTGCAACTGGAGTTTATTATGAAAATATTCAAACTTATTTTCACTACATTGTTATTTTTCAATACATTACTAATTGCAGATAATGGATCAAATGATAGTTGTAGTAGACAAGAATTAATCACACCTTTAAACAACATATCTTCATCCGTCAATAATGTCAACAATAATGGAGAATTAAAAAGTGGATTTTGGTTTTGGCCTGGAGACGATGATGACTATTACTATTTTAAACCATCTATTGATGGAACAGTATCAATTGAATATACTTCAAGTAGAGATACCAGCCTTTATGTAAGTACTTCTTCTTGTGGCAGTAATAGAGTTCTCAATAGTGCAAGATCCTATAATAATAATATTTCTGTTTCATCAAACCAGACTGTTTATATAAGAGTACAAAGAAGAAGCTCAGGAACAACCACATACGGGATGAAATTATCTTTTACCATAGCGAACCTTCCCCCTCTAGTAAATGCTGGCCCTGATGTAAGTGCAACACTTGCTCTGCCCATCACCATAACTGGTACGGCAACCGATAGTGATGGAACTATAGCAAGTCGTGAATGGAGAGAAAATGGTGCTCTCCTGGCCACTACAGCCTCTTTTAGCTATACACCGACTTCCAATGGTGCTCATACTTTAGTATTTAAAGCAACAGATAACAAGGGTCTCTCAGCAAGTGATGAAATGATAGTCACAGCATCACTTGCAGCAGCCCCCCAACTTAGTGATGAAATTTTTTCTATACAAAATACAGTAACTAGCGGGACACGCATAGGCACACTTCAATCAGTAGCTGGAACACCAAATAGTTACACTATTATAAGTGTTAAAAACAGCGAAGGAGTTACAAATACGGAAAATCTTTTTAATATTGCCAATAATGGAGATATTATTCTCTTAGACAATGCTAATAATGCTAACGAAATTACTTATATATTAAAAGTGACTGCAACAAATTCCTATGGTACAAGTAAGGCAGCAACAGTAAAAATTATAATTCTTCCAGAACCAATCTATGAATTTAATGAAAGGAAGTTTGAATTAAGAAATCCTTTTAATACTAGAAATATAAAAGGTGATTATCAGTTTATTGGTAATACTGTATTGTGTGTACAAAGCAATAACAGATGCTATGACTACACAGGTTCCCTTGCAAACAATCAATTAGACTTGAAATACATTGATATAGATAGTACCACTAATACTTTTAATAACTCTTCTCAGGCTACAATTGACATACCAGATAATGCAGTTATAAAATGGGCTGCTCTTTATTCTCAAGGGCACCTAACTAATCAAAATGCGACAAATTCAAAAAGAATACTTGCTGACCCAATTAAACTCACTGTTCCAGGCATACAAAGTACTATTGATGTTTTTCCACAGTATACAAACCTATTAGAGTATTCAGGTGGGCATACATATGCAACAGTAAGTGTGATATATGAATTAGAAGGGAAACTTGGCTCACTTGTAAATGGAGCTGCTACTGTAGCAAATATAAAAGCTTATGAAGGAACAGAAAGTTCAGGACTAGGAAATTATGGAGCATGGACACTAGTTATAGTTTATGAAGATAAAGATTCAACATTGAAAAATATATCCATATATGATGGGTATAGACTTATCAAAGATTCAACTGGCAGAACAATCCCAATTAGTGGCTTCCTCACACCAACACAAGCAGGCAGTACTATTAATTCTAAAATATCTATCTTTGTTGGAGAAGGCGATAAAAATATCGAAGGAGACAAACTCTCTTTTAATGGCACTAGCATTGGATATAAAGAATCTAATGGTGATAACAATGCATTCCACTCATCAACCAATGGTTATCAAAAAAATCCTGACTATTCTAATAATCAAGGTATAGATATACAAAACTACAATGTAGGTACAGATGGGCTTGACTTAGTTAAAGCTGGCGACACAAGTGCTGATATCAAATTTACTTCTACTGGGGACTACTACTATCCTAGCGCAGCAGCATTTAGTACTGACTTATATGAACCGCGAGTCTGTTACAATCAAGCTTTTTTTGCCGAAGATGGAAGTGAACTCTCTGATGTAAGTGTCGGAGATACAGTTTTAGTTAAAGTTTGGATTTCAAATATGAAAAAAATTGATCCAGATACTGGACTACCAGAGGAGGGTGATTTAGAAACAGCTGATAAAGTTGAAGTCACCTTGGAACTTGATCAAGAAAATTTAGAGTATACTGGCTACAATAATGAATATGGAGATATATTCAAACTTAACAATGTAAACGACAGTGATATCTCAGTTAGAACAAACACAGTTGGCGATGATGAAATAGATTTTGATACTGATACATTAACTGCTACATGGAGAGTTGGTGATGAAGCTTCAGCTACTGATGGAGGCCAACTAAAGCCAAACACTATTCCTACAGAAGATCTTAAAAGTTTTATCGAATTCAAAGTTAAACTAGTACAAGAAGGTGAGAATACAACTATTAACAATCTCTATTATGTTTCATACGAAAACTCACAACTTGGTCAACGCTTCGGTGATTTAAGTCCATTTAACATTGAGGTTTGTGCTGAGTTTGACTCATCAATCAGCATATCTGGGCTTCTTGGTGCCTTTAATATCGTTAATGAGTCTGGAGGCGGAAGTGATTTTCTTGACCCAACAAGTGCTCAAACATCACTAAGTACACAGGTTGCAAATAGAAATTTTAATACTAAGATTATTTCACTTAATGCAGCCGGCAATGCTTTACTAACTAAAAGTGATGATTTAAATATATCATTAATAAATTATCCGTATAGTTCTTGTAATGAAAACGATACAGTCTGTCAACAAAATGCTTGTGATAATGCGATTCCATTAACTTCTATGACAAATGTACATTTTGATGGAACAACTCAAATGCAGCAATTTAACTTTGTAAATGCTTATAAAAATGTAATGTTTAAAATTGATTTTGACGGTGGAAGTAAACATGCATGTTCTTTGGATTCCTTTTCAATCCGTCCAGACAAGTTTATACTTACACCACCTACGGGTGAGGATATGAAACTTCTAAGTGCAGGAAGTGCATACAATTTTTCTTTAACAGCAATTCAAGACACTACAGCAACTAAAACTAATGGCTACACCATAAGTAACGTGGATAGCACTACTTTTGGTGCTCCTGTAAATAAGTACTTACCTGATGGCACAATTGATAATACACTCAACGGAACACTTACCTTTGCACAAACACCTTTTAACATAGTCGATGGAATCTCATATAATGGCACGACAAATGAAGTAGTAGATATGTCATATGATGATGTTGGGATAATAAATATAAAACTAGAAGACACAACTTGGGCACAAGTAGATATAGATAATGGAGATACACCGCAAGACTGTACCGCGCTTGGAGCTTATATATGTGGTGATATAAATGCAACATTTATACCCGATCATTTCACTTTGACTAATGTTGAACTACATAATAGCAATGATAGTGATTTCACTTATCTTTCTAATGATTTAAACCAATCTGCAAACATAAGTCTTACAGCAAGAGCTGAAAACGCAGGAAATGAACCAACACTGAACTTTAGAAATACTGCATGGGAAAACCCTGTTGATATAACATTCGTCGCACCAAATATCAACGGAGATGGAGCCAATAAAATCGAAATTGATACACCCCTTATGCTAAACTTCAACAGTAGTGCAAAAACAACTCTTGAATGGGATGAAACAAACACTTCAAAACAACTAAAATTCAATTATCCAAGAGCTATAAATAATCCTAAAAATCCATCAAGGGTTGATGGAACCACTGAAATAAATGTACTTGTAAACTCTACTTATAACGGTACAGCTGGAGCAACAAAAAATGTGACTGGAGCCAGTACTGCCACAGACACTGCAACATTTGTTTATGGCCGGACTCATGCACCAAGACAAAGATTTATAGGCAATACAGGTAATATAATAATATATTATGAATCATACTGTAATATTGCAACTGGATGTGACAAATCATTATTGCCTGACTTAGGATTAAATGCAAAATATAGTGATGACCCACGATGGTTTATCAACACATCAAACACTACCACCACGACAGGAACAGTGGGCACAATCACACAAAAGTACGTAGCTAATGTGTCAGAACATGGAGCTGCTACATTAAACAATGCAGTAACTACGGTACCATTAATATATGGAACAGGTGCTAACCCTGCACCTCAGGGCTACCCATATAAAGGAACAATGGAAAACAATGCATCTTCATGGCTCATTTATCATCCTTTTATAGTTGGTGCAACTACAAATGAATTTGAAGTAGAGTTTGATAATACCAATAGTTCATGGGCTGGTGTAACGGAAACAAACACATCTACAAATTCAAACGCTGCTAGTAAAACCAACAGGAGAAGTATGTGGTAAAAAAATCAGCTTTTACATTTATAGAACTGATCTTCGCTATAGTAATAATTGCCATCAGTGTTGTTTCGCTTCCAACAATGACTAGTTCACTCTCTAGAGGTATAGAAAGCAATCTTGTACAAGAAGCAATATTCGCAGCTTCGACTGAACTAAATCAAGCAATTTCATCAAATTGGGATGAGCGATCACTAGAAGATGGGAATTCATCCTTGGGTCGTGTTGTCGATGATGGAACTTGTGAAACTAATTCTATTAGTTATTAAGTATAGACTTAAAACTGGCCATATTACACAGCCCTACCATAGGCGATGTCTTGATAGTAATACAACTGGAGGCCTAGGTGGAACAACAACATCAGTTGATGCTTTAGAAGATTTTGCAGGGACACAGACACTTGTAAATTCAGGAGGTTCAAAAGCAGGATATAAATACACTTATTCAACACTTATAACGGTAAATACAAATGCTGTATTCGCTGGTATAGCGAATCCTAACATAAAAATCATCGAAGCAAATATTTCACAATCTGGAAGTCTTCTCACTTCCCTTAAAACATATAGTGCAAATATAGGCGAAGTTGATTACTACAAAAGGACTTACTAATGAAAATCCGTAAAGCATTTACTATGATTGAACTGATTTTTGTTATAGTTGTTATGGGTATTTTAGCTAAGTTCGGTGTTGAGTTTTTAGCTCGTGCATATGAAAGTTTTTTATTTTCATCCACCAATAATAATCTTCAATCAAAAAATGCAACAGCGGTCGAGTTCATAGCAAATAGACTACAGTATCGCATTAAAGACTCAGTGGTTGCACGAACAACTGAATCCGCAACTATTACACCATTGGCAAATGTCGCAATAGGGACAGAATATCTTGTGTTAGAATGGATTTCAGCAGACATAGATGGATTTCGTGGTAATAGACTTCCTTTTTGGAGTGGTATCCTTGACATAGATGTTGGGATTAATACAGGAGGAAGTGCTTATTTACACTCACCAGGAACTGATACTAATGCAACTAATACACTTATACAAACTCTTTCATATGGAACTGGAACAACAATAAATAATGCTGCTCTTTATTTTATAGGTTCAAATAGTGATATCAATGGTTTTGGATGGGATGGAGCGATAACTGATCAAACGGCAGTTATGCACCCTATAAACATTAATACTAATGCAACACAGTTTATACCTAATGGTGGTACTTTTGTAGGTGCCGATATTTATGAATACTACAAGTTGGCCTGGACGGCAAATGCTATTGTAATTGATCGAAATGTCACCACAAACAAAAATCGACTCACATTCCATTATGACTATCAACCGTGGAACGGTGATCGTTTTGATGATCCTAATACTAAAAAAAGTATACTTATGGATGATATAAGTACTTTTCGAGCCATAGCTATAGGTTCCATCATAAAAATCCAAGTCTGTGTTAAAAGTGATTTAATTGAGGAGTATTCTTTATGCAAAGAAAAAACAATCTTCTAAAGCATAATGCNATTGCAATGATTATGGCGATTGCCGTCATAGTAGTTATTGGTACTATTATGGCATTAGCAATGGCAATGACGGCACAGACGACAAAACGTACCACTGATTTGTATCTCTATGAGCAAGCAGTTTTAATGTCTAAAAGTGCAACAGAGTATGCACTTTTACAAATTGCAGAAAATCTGCCTTGTACAGACCTTAATACTTCGTTTGTACAAGATGGTTTTTATACTATAGATATAAAAATGCAATATATCTACGATACAGCTGCACCCTGTACAGCAAATGGTGGTACACTCTACACAACAGTCACAACACCTGAACAAAATGGCTCTGTGCTCATGGATGTAACAGTAAGTGTACCTAATAACATCAATGTCACTACAGAACCAATAAGATATTTCAGAAGAACTATCCAAAAACTTTAAAATATAATTTTCTATAAACCTTTTAATGATATAATTTATATACATACGAATTAAAGGATTATAAAATGAATATTTCTCTTACTGGTAGGGGTGTAGACCTCACTGATGCTATTAAAGAGCATATGACTACTTCTATAGAAACGCTAAATAAATTTCACATGGATATCATCTCTGTAAATGTTGTGGCTTCAACACAAACAAAAAAAGGTAAAGAGCACTCTTTTGTAGAGTTTGTTATAAATCTTGCACACAAAAACTCTATCGTGATTAAACAAAACGATGATGATTTATATGCTGCTATCGACCTAGCAACAGCACGTGCGCAAAAAGCTATGCGTCGTACACATGACCGTGATACTTCTCACCACAAGACAGGACTTAATGAGGCAAAATCTGAAAGTGCAGATGTAAAAGAAGCGACTGCTGAAATGGAAGATGAAATTGTACCAGTTGAGCTAGAGCTTTACAAACCGCGTGAGGTTGAAGATGTTTTAACAGACTTAAAAGATAGTGATAAGATATTTGAAATTTTCATAGATCACGAAGACAAAACTCGTGTTTTATTTAAACGCAGTAACGGAACTTTTGGACTTTACTAGTCACTTCATTCATAGCTCTGCAACTTAAACGCAGAGCTAAATTTTTAAATCCTCTTTTACCAAACTAACTATCTCTCTATCTTGTGCAAAATCAACCCAAGAGAACTGACTTCCACTCTGGCTTATGCCTTTGAGTAAATCCCCACTTTTACGAAACTTCAAATCAAGATTTGCTATATCAAAACCACTTGTCGTGTTTACAAACTCATCCAAACGCTCAGACTTATTTTGATTTGTATAGAGATAGCAGTAGCCTTTAAGCCCTGTTCTACTAACTCGTCCGCGAAGTTGATGTAGAGTTGAGAGTCCCAATCTCTCAGCACCAACAATGACAACAGTAGTAAGTCTTGGAAGAGAAATCCCAACCTCTACTACAGTTGTAGAGATAAGAATGTCCCCCTGCTCTCTAAAATCTAACAANACCTGCTCTTTTTCTTTATCTTTTCCATGTGTAACATAAACATTTGAGAAGTTCTTTTCCCAGTATCCACGAGCTTCATCTATGCTTTGGTACTCTAGTACTTCACTTTGCTCTACTAATGGATAAACTATAAGAACTTGATTTTTCTTTGCTATCTCCTCTTTTATCTTAGAGAGTAAATCTGGGAAGTCGTTTTTGTGAATCACTTGAGAGTCTATGTCTTTAGTAAATGGAGTGGAGGTGATAAGACTAACATCAACATGTGCAGACTCTATCATTGCTAGTGTTCTAGGAATAGGAGTAGCAGAAAACTGGATAAAGTGTGGTTTCTTAGCTCCCTCACTCACTAACTTTTCTAGCATATTTCTCTGCTGCGTTCCAAACCTATGCTGCTCATCTACCATAACTAGAGCAGCGTTTGGAAGCTCCCTATACAAAAGAGCATGTGTTCCGATGATAAAGTCATACTCTGATAAATCTACTTTTTTGCTCTTGTTTGTGACAAGTACACTCTTGACGTTTGGTAGATATTTTTGTGCTTCTTCATAAAGTTGGTTTGCCAAAATAGTTGTCGGAGCCATAAGAATAGAGCGATGTGGAAGCATCATAAACGCAGAAGCTAAAATGACCATAGTCTTGCCACTTCCAACATCTCCTACTACCATGCGTTTAGCCGCCACACTTTTAGAGATATCACCTTGAATCTCTTTGATGGCGTTTACCTGTTCTACAGTTAGCTCAAATGGTAAACTCTTAGCCCAACTCTCATACTCAGACTTTTGTGAAACGATAGTATCAAAGTATCTACGTTTTCCTGCAAGTATCTTCATATAAGAAAAGAGTTCTATATATTTTAAGGCTCGGAGTGCTTGCTCACTCATCTCTTTAGACTCTAAAGTCTCAGGTGTGGGAAAATGAAGTTTTAAAACCTCATCAACCATTTCCTCTCTTAAACCCTCAGCAAGTAAGTTTTCTTTACTAAGTTCTTTAGTCACGAAACGAGCCATAGCATCACTTCTAAGTGCTGTTTTGTACTTAGGCATAACAGAACCTACATTTGTTACTTTTTTGGGCATAGCCATGCTACAATGACCGACCTTACACTCAATCATGCCATAGTAATAATCTCTAGAGCCAACTTGAAACTGATGCATCATATATGGTTTAGGACGAAAAAGTACACCTGTTATACTATGTCCAAAGTTATGTGCAAAAAAAGTGACTTGTATGGAGTTTGGAGCTCGAAAGACAGACTCAACAGTCGCATCAATAAGTTGCATAGTGTGTGTTTGGAGTTTATCGTGTAAACGCAGGTCTTCATAAGAGTGGGGAATCAAAAGAGCAAGCTCGGCATAACTGTTTATGCCAAGTTTTTTAAACTTTGCTTCTTGCTCTTTTGTGAGATTCATGACTTTCCTTTATCTGAGTAAAAAAACTATACTAAAAAATCAGTTTTATCCTCTAAAATATGTCAAAATGCAAGATTATTACTTTGTTACAATAGCAAAAGTAAGTTCTAAAATCTCTTTATGCTCTTTTATGTAAGTATTTAACTCTTTGAGTTTTAAGCTTTTGATTTTTTCTAACTCTACATCAGAGTGACCAAGCTCAAAACCTTTATAGTACTCCATAAAAGTACGGTTCAAACGCTGACTCATTGTCTCAACTCTTAGAGGTTCACTCCCAAGTAAAAACTTCTTCGTCTGCTCTAACTCCTCTTTTGTAACACCATCTTTTACAAACTTAGCGATGACATCTTTAACAGTTTTTTTCGCTTCATCCATAGAGTCTAGTTTTGTTTGGAGATAGCCTGTTAGGTAGTTACTTGATTTTGTAACGCTCACACGAGCATAAGCAGAGTAAGCAAGTCCGCGTTTCACACGAATCTCTTCCATCAAACGCGAACCAAAACCACCTGTACCTAAGATATATGTTGCAACTCTTGCTTTATAAAAGTCCTCAGAATCTTCACGAATGTCATACGGTGCACCAAAGTAAATGTATGCCTGTTCAGTCTCGCGTTTGAGAACATTTGTTGTAGGTTTTTCTCTTACATTAAAGTGTGCAACTTCCTCTTTTTTTCCCTCAGGTAAAATGCTAAGAAGTTCTTTAACTCTTTTTTTAACATCCTTAAGATCGATATCTCCGCCAACGACTACTATCGCTTTTGAAATAACAAGATTCTCTTTTATGAAGTTCTCCACATCATTCAGACTTATTGCTTCTACACTCTCTTTTGTTCCAGAGGCAGGACGACCTAAAACACCACCTTCAAAAAGTAAGTTTTTAAGCTCATTTGATGCGATATAATCAAAATCGTTCTCTTTGCGTGAGAGTCCACCAAGTGTCATAGTCTTGAGTTTTGAAAGTGTCTCCTCAGAATAGTTTGGATCATCTAAAAGTTCTTGGATTTTATCCATTCCCTCAGCATACTCCTCTTTGAGTCCACTCACTTCTAGTACAAAAGTCTCAGTCCCTGCATGTGCTGAAATACTAATAGCCTTAGATCTAAAGACTCAGCAAATGCACTTGAACCTAGTTTTTTTGTTCCCTCGTTAAGTAGCTTTGAGCTAAAGCTAGCTAAACCTGGTATCTCTCTATTTTTTATGCTACCACTATTTGTAAATATAATTTGCGATGTCGCAAGTGGTAATCTTCTATCTTCTTCATAAATAAATGGAACTATAATGCCATTTACCTTTATGCTATCTATTGTTGCTGCCATAAGTATCTGTCCTAGTAAAAGTAGTGTAAGTAAAGACTTCATTAATTAAATATCTCTAAAGTTTCATATGCCGTGTTTCGTACTGCTGGCGTTTCACCAATATCTCGGATGAGTTGTACCATCTCATCTTTTGCCATGTGGTAAGCTGCACCGGCTGAACTTACAACATTCTCTTCCATCATAGTTGAGCCTAAGTCATTTGCACCAAAACGCAGAGCCATTTGACCGATATAAGGACCTTGCGTAACCCAAGAACTTTGAATACTTGGAACATTATCTAGGTAGAGACGAGCAACTGCAAGTAAACGCAAGTAACGGTTTGAAGATGGTTTTTCCATATCTGGAATGAGTTTTAAAAGCTCAGTGTTTTTACCTTGAAAGCTCCACATGATAAATGCACGAAAACCACTCGTTTCATCTTGAAGAGAACGCACCATATCAAGATGATCAACAATATCTTCGTCACTCTCTACTGTTCCGTACATCATTGTAGCTGTTGACATAATGTCTAGCTTATGAGCTTCACGGTGAACATTTACCCAAACTTCTGCATCTATTTTCTTAGGTGCGATGATGTCACGCACTTTATCTGAGAGTATCTCAGCGCCTGCTCCAGGAATGGAAGCGAGACCTTTTGCTTTTAAACGCGAGAGTACTTCTTGTATAGTTATACGAGATACTTTAGCAATAAAATCAAGCTCAATAGAGCTAAATCCGTGAATAGTAATAGTAGGGTATTTTTGGTGAATATGCTCAACTAAATCCTCATACCACTCTATTTTTAGCTTTGGATGAACGCCACCTTGAAAGAGTATCTGCGTTCCACCGATTTCTAGAAGCTCATCTATCTTTGCATCTATCTCATCAAAAGTAAGCACATAAGCATCAGCATCTTTTTCATGTCTGTAAAATGCACAAAACTTACAATCTACCCAACAGATGTTTGTATAGTTAATGTTTCTATCTATGACAAACGTTGTGATTCCTTTTGGATGTAGCTCTTTTTTACGAGCAGACGCTAGGCGACCAAGCTCTTTTAAGTCAGCATTTTTGATTAAGTCTAATGCCTCTTCTTTTGTTAATCTTTTGAACATTGTCCCGCTCTTGTAGTGAAGTTTTCCATAGCCTTGTTAAGTCTAGCAACCTTTTTTGGTGCATTTATTATATGTTTATTTTCAAGCCAAGTTCCATCTCTGTATGCCATTTTTACCTTGCCATCACTATCTTTGTAAACTAAAACTCTTAGAGGTAAATCAAGCCCTATTCTCATATCTTGTTGCATAAGAGCTGTTCCGAGTTTAGGGTTTCCAAAAACAATCATTTTAGATTCTGCTAGATTCATATCTACCATCTTTGCATTACTGCCATGGTTGATTATTGCAAAGACACTCAATCCTTTAGAAGTTACTATCTGCTTGATGTTTTTAGCTGTTTCATCGACACTAAGGCAGCTCTCTTTAACAATTATCTCATTTGCAAAAAGTGAGACACTTAAAGCCATTATGGCTAATATTTTTTTCACTATTTCCATCCTTTATTTCTTGGATTTATTGATTTCTTTTTTATAAAAAGAGTATACATAACATAGATAAATACTAACAAAACAAAAACAACTGCAAAAATTTGAACCCATGCACTTAAGTTTAAAATCTTGTTTATAATACTCTTATGCTCTTTGTTGTCTATGTTTACTTCGCTCATCTGGGCTATGTGTGTCATTGCTGAGATAGCAAGATTTCCCTTTGGTATATCTATATGGCATGATACACAAACGCCACGACGATCAAGTTTGTCTCGCTGTGCTTTATCTAAGGCTTGTGAGAGTTTAAAATGATGCCCAACTGTCATAAGCTGTGTACCATTTTCATCCACAAACTGTGAATAATCATGTTTGAGATTTGGAATTGCTGCTATCTGCTCATTTGCTCTTTTACTAAGTAGTTTTCCATCTGCACTCATTAACTCTATGATACTTGCTCTATTTGGATCAGCGTTTAACTCTCCTGCCCCCACACCAAGTCCAAGTGCTTTTGGAGAGCTATGACATGATTCACATGAACGTGCCTCTTTAGTAATAGTATGAGGTTGTACAGGTGACATATCTATGGCATTTTGCCCCTCATCTCCTGCTCCCTCAACATTTGGAATTTTATATATATGGTTTTGAAGTAGAGCTTTTCCATCTTTACCTATCACAGTGATAGTCGTTTGACAACCTGGAATGACGGGACTTATTCGACCTTCACCATTTTGAGCGAGTGCTGGGTCTTCCCAGCGCATATAACTTCTCGTCTCAGTAACTTTTCCAGGAATTAAGTACTTTTTTAAGTCACGCATCTCACCTGTTGTTCCATGCATATCTTGGTCGTGCGATGCTTTGAGGTAGTCAACATTTTTTTTGCCCTCAGAGTAGTCGATCTTCACATGACAGCCATAACACTGGGGTGCCCAAGATGCATGACACGTATAGCACTCCATCTCAGATGTATGCGACTCTATGGTATCCATAGCAATGAGTGCTTTTTTTGAGAGTGCTTTTTGCTCTTTTAAGAGTTTGAGTGGTTTGAGTTCAAGGTCTTTACCGCTTGCAAGGTGCATGATAATTTTATTGCCTTTTTTCACAGCTTTTGGCAGAGGGTTTCCTCTTGCACTTAATATATAACCATCCTCTTTCTCAGGTACATAGCCTTGCTTTAGGTACTCAGCGACACTAGAAGCAACTCCGCGAGCATCTCCAGTTTGTGCACTTGTGTTAAACTCATCAGAGTAACCAATGGGCAACTCCCAAGGATATGAAGAAGTTGTTCCGTGACAATCTTGACACTCTATCTCTACTGCTGCTAAGTTTGCCCCACTTAAAAAGCCATCCCCATGTAAATCATTTGAGGTATGACAATCTTGACACAGCATTCCTTTTTTATAGTGAATATCCTCTTTCATATGCATATAGCGTTTCGTGTGAAGTTTTGCTTGTTCTTTACCATGTGCATCAAAAGGTCCTTGGTACTCAGTCTCCATCAATCCTTGATACGAAACGCCAATACGTTTACCACGGTTGTGACATGTCGTACATGTCTCTACTGGAACACCAGAGTAGTTCACATCATTTACACTGACTTTTACTTTTCTTGAAGATTGGATTTGATGAGTAAGCATATGTCCGCGTTTACTCTTAGTCGTGCTTTTGTCACTTCCTTCATAGTAGCCTTCGTTCGAGTAAGGAATATGACAAGAGGCACACCCTATGCCTCTAAAATCACCCCGTTTTTCACGGCCTTTACTTCCTGTGTGACAACGTAAACACTCTTGACGAAGATATGTATATACGGCCAAAGAGGGATCTTTGTGAATCTCTTCAACACTTGGTGCCTCTGGAAGTTCTTCTACTTCTTTAGGAAAGACTTGAGGTTCCATAGTCGCTAACTTTTGCATATATTTTCTATATGTATCGGTTCCTAGTCTCGTCTTATTGTCATCTGGATTTTTTGTTTTGTAGTTTGATATGTTGTGGTTGTAGTCATCATTTTTTGCAAAAGACCAGAGTGCTCCTTGAATCTTTCCACTCTCACTCATCATAAGTGAGTTCATTTGAGAAGCTACTTGATTTGGATGACAAGTTCCACAGGTGTTCTCATTTATCCAAGAACTTGCAGGTGCTGGATAATACTCTTTTGGGCCTTTGTTCTCTTTAAAGTACTGAGGAGTCCCTTTATGAGCATATTTTTTCGACTTACTCTTTGGGTTTCCTCCATGACAAACTATGCAGTCATTTCCCTCGTGTCCAGCTTTTTTTGCTACTTCTAAGATAGCACTCATCATTTTAGAGCCACGATCTCTTATATCTTCTATGCCTTTATGGCAAACGATACACTCGTTAGCACCAAAGACAAAGGAGCTTAAAAAAAGAGTGAGGAGAAGGAGTCTTTTCACAAAAGCTACTTACTTTGCTTTTGATATTGCGTCTAAAACACCATTTATAAATTTTGGAGATTGCTCACTTCCAAAAGCTTTTGTAATCTCAACTGCTTCATTAATAACTACAGCAGAGTCAAGTTCGCCATAGACTATTTCGTAAGTCGCTAAACGCAGAGTAGCACGCTCAATCGCACCAATACGCTCAAAGTCCCACTCTTTTAAGTGTTCGATTATCAGCTTGTCACAAGCCTCTAAGTGCTCCATAACGCCATCATAAAGAGTGAGTGCGAAATCTTTTTGTTTGTTACGAATCTTTTTCTCTTCTAAAATCTCATCTGCATGTTCTGCAGTATTTCCATTTCCTAAGTCAAATGCATACAAAAGGCTTACAACAGCCATACGAGCATGATGTCTAGTCGCCATTAGAGTGCCTCATAAAGGTCTAACATCTCAATAACTACAGTCATCGCCTCAAAACCTTTGTTTCCAGCTTTTGTTCCTGCTCTCTCGATTGATTGCTCGATAGTATCTGTTGTAAGTAGACCAAAAGATACTGGTTTTTGGTACTTCAAACTCATAGTAGCGATTCCCTTTGTAGCCTCTGCTGAGACATAATCAAAGTGAGGAGTCGCTCCTCTTATAACTGCACCTAAAGCACAAACTGCATCATACTTTCCACTTGCAAGAAGCTGATCAACTATCATCGGAAGTTCAAACGCACCTGGAACTAAAACATGTGTTAAATCTTCATCGTTTCCACCATGGCGTTCAAATGCATCTTTTGCACCCTCAACAAGTCTATCAACTATAAAGTGATTCCATCTTGTGCTTACTATTGCAATTTTCTTGCCGTTTACTACTTTTAATTTACCTTCAATCAAGTTCATTTCTATATCTCCTGTATCAATTTTATTTTTTGTATTAGATTTTCTAAGTCGTCTAGTTTTAACATATTTGGTCCATCGCTGAGTGCACAGCTTGGGTCGAAGTGTGTCTCAAAAAAGAAACCATCAACACCAATAGCCGCAGCAGCACGAGCTAAGTGTGGCACCATTGAGCTATCTCCGCCTGTTTTTCCATCTTGTGCAGTTGGCATTTGGACAGAGTGTGTCGCATCAAAAATGACGGGAGCAAACTCTCTCATAATGACGAGGTTTCTCATATCAACAACCATGTTTCCATAGCCAAAAGAGTTTCCGCGTTCACAGAGGTAAACGCCATGCTTAGCCGCGTTTTCATAAGTAGGCTCAGAACATCCACGAGTCTGTAAAACCTTTAAAAGTGGATACTTCATAGCATCTGCTGAGAGAAACTGCCCTTTTTTGATGTTTATCTCTTTATCTGTTTTTGCACATGCTACTAACAAATCAGTTTGACGACATAAAAAAGCGGGAATTTGTAGCATATCTACAACCTCTGCTACTTGTGGCACCTGAATAGACTCATGTACATCTGTTACGATTTTATAGCCAAAATCATCTTTTACTTTTTGAAGTATTCGCAAGCCCTCATCAATCCCCAGTCCTCGAAAAGACTCCAAAGATGTACGGTTTGCTTTATCAAAACTTGCTTTAAAGTAGAAGTCAATTGCATCATCGTTATGATATTGCTCAAGAGCCTTTGCTATTTTAAAAATATTTTCTTCACTCTCAATGACACATGGCCCTGCTAAAAGTTTCATAGCTTTCATATATTTTTGCCTTAAAAAAAGTAAGAGATTATAGCATAAGGGATTTAATATCTACTTAGCACGAGCCACAACAATTCCAGCTAGAACTATAAGAGCAATACCAAAAGTCGTGAACATAGAGGGAAGAGAATCTCCAAGAAAAACACCAACCATAATGGAAAATAAAATGTTTGTATAAGAGACAGCACCAACAATTCCTGCTTTTGTATGGCTGTAAGCTTTGGTCATAAGTAGCTGAGAGATTGTGGCAAGAACTCCCATACCAATGACATAAAACCAAACTATTCCCTTAGGCATAACAAACTCACCGAGTAAAAAGTCAAGCTCATCGACCTCTATAAACGCAGAGATAAAAAAGAGTATAATCGGTCCAATAGTCCCAACTAACATAAACGAAAGAACTATGGCTCTCGTGTCATAGTAAGACTTTAGCTCACGTATAGAAGTATAGGCAAGTGCCGCTCCTATGCCTGAAAATATTCCTAGTAAATCATACTTTGAAAAACCAATCCCACTTGGTTGTGTTATAAACAAAATACCAAGAAAGCCTATAAAAACTGCACCCCAACCAGATAAAGAGAGCTTCTCTTTTAAAAAGATAAATGCAAAGATAGCGGTAAAGATAGGGGAAGTTTTTGAATACGTCATCGCATCGCCTAAAGAAATATGCGCAATGTTATAAAAAAATGCAAGCAGAGCGACAAATCCCATAAAACCACGAAAGAAAAGTAAAAGAGGTTTTCCTCCTTTTTGCACCATAGGTGTTTTCATCACGGCAAAACCTACTAAAATCACTCCTGCTATATTTCTAAAAAAGACTACCTCTAACGAGGGCATACTCTGTGAGGCTAGTTTGGCAAAAGCACCCATTATCGCAAAAGTAAAAGAGGCCACAAGCATATACTTTACACCACTATTTACTTCTCTTAGATACATCATAATATAAATATAACCTTTAATTTATTTTTAGATAAGTTAGTTAATTTTATTGTAATAAAATGACAAATGGGTTACACTGTTGTTAGTAAATTGTCATAAATATAATTTCAATTTTTCAAAGTCTTACTTTAGTCAAAAGTAGCTTAACAAGAGGAACAATAATGAAAGAACGTGTTTTAAAAGAGGATGATTTTTTAGTTTCACAAACAGATGATAAAGGTGTCATTCTTTTTGCAAATGAAGATTTTTGTGATATAGCAGGTTATACACTTGCTGAACTCGTAGGTAAACCACATAACATAGTTCGCCATAAAGATATGCCAAAGGCTGCATTTAAGGATCTTTGGTCAACTGTAAAGAGCAACAAAATCTGGAATGGTTATGTGAAAAATGCCATCAAAGGTGGAGGTTACTACTGGGTTTATGCAACAGTTTTTCCTAGATATGACTCGATTACTAAGACGACATCTTATATCTCTTGCAGAAGAAAACCCTCTGCTAAAGAGATAGCAGATATAGAAAAACTCTACAACACAATGAAATAGGAAAAGAAATGACACAAACACAAAAAATAATCGCATTTAGTATTACATTTGCAATTTTAATAGCCGTTTTAGCACTTACAAGCTCTATGCTGGCTCATGTTAGTATAACTTTTCTTGCATTTTCTCTTATTGTAACTATTCAACTCTTCACTCCAGCAGCAGCTGTAGATTTTCGTATCTTAGATGAGATTAAAGAGCTTATGGAGTTTCAAAGAAACAAGGTAAATCTTAATGAAGCCTCAACAAACCCACTAGAACAACAACTCAATATGCTTGTAAAAAAGTATGAACAATCAGTTCTTGCAGATACACTCGTAGCGGGTGAAATGGTTTTACTCTCAGATAAAGTAGCAAAGGGTCACTATACATGTAGAGTAGAAGCTGATACAAAAACACCATATGTGCATGTTCTAAGAAATAGCATCAACAATATGATAGCATCTTCTGAGACAAATCTCGAAAATGCCATAAGAACACTCCAAAACTTCTCAGAGGGAACTTTTGATGCAAGAAGTCAAGTAAAAGTTGAAGCAAAAATGGCAGAACTTCTCAACAACATCAACTCCCTTGGAGAATCACTGCAAAATATGCAAAAAAATGATGAGAACTCCAAGCTTCGAATTTTAAAATCATCTGCTAAACTCAATGAAACCATTGAGAACATCACAAGCACAACCATCATAGAACTCAAAGACATGATAAATGCAGCAGTTGATAGAATCCACAACATCTCTGAAAAAGAGAATGAAATGGTACATAACCTTCAAACACTCGTAGCAAATGCCAATGAGACAAAAGATATTCTCTCTACCATAGGTGACATTGCAGAGCAGACAAATCTTCTTGCTCTAAACGCAGCTATAGAAGCAGCTCGTGCTGGTGAGCATGGTCGTGGATTTGCCGTTGTCGCAGATGAAGTACGTAAACTTGCAGAAAGAACACAAAAAAGTCTCTCAGAGTCTACTTCTACTACGAATGTACTCATCCAGTCTATCTCTGACTCTTCAGACTCTCTTAATAGAAATGCTACAGAAGTAAACGATATCTCAGAAGAGGTAACTCTCATCAGTGAAAAACTTGATGACATTATCCACACACTACACACACTAGCTAACGAGTAGGTACGTTAACTTCATATCTGTATAATCCCATAAATAATACCTCAAGGAATATTTATGGGAAACCTCATTGTTTTAGCACTTCTTGGTGCTGTTTTTTACTACATTTTTAAAAGCTACTCTAAGTACACAGCCTACTCACAAGAGGCATTTAAAAACTTCTCAGTCTCTTACGAATCTCTTAAGCATAGTGAACTTGGTCTTTTTGTAGCCCTCGTTGCAAAAGTTGCAAAAGCTGATGGAAGAGTTGATGCACTTGAAGCAGAGCTTGTAGGCATAATGTTTGATGACATAGCGGCAGTTTTTCCAGAACCTGCAAAAACAAAAGATATTCTCAAACAAATTTTTAGTGAGGAAAAAGACAGAAGCGATAACACAGAAGCAATAGCTCACGAACTCGCCCGTGCAATTAAACGCGACAAACAAAAACAGCAGCAATTTATGGGCTTTTTGATTCAGCTTGCATTTGTAGATGGTGAGGTTTCAAAAAGCGAAGAGGATGTACTACAAACTATTGCCGAAGCTTTAGAGTTCGATCCAAACGCCTACCATGCAATCTTTGATCAGTTTGAGAAGATGATGGCAAATAGATCACCAAAAGCAAACATTGAAGATGCCTACAAACTTCTTGGTGTAAATGCAGATGACGACATAAATACAATCAAAAAAGCCTACAGAAAACTAGTACGTGAATACCACCCAGACATCATAAAATCGCAAGGCAAAAGTGAAGCATATATGCAAGAAGCAACTGTAAAAACACAGGAGATAAATGAGGCTTACGAGATGATAAAAGAGGCAAAGAGATAGAAAATATTTTAAAAAAATTTAAACTTTAAAATCTACTTCCCAAAAAAATTCTATCCAGTTATGAGCTTCATTTACCCAAAAATGTGGCTCATAGCTCGATGTTTTTTTATAAAAGAGTGTTGCTGATTTAAACTCTATATCCGTAAATTTTTTTTCTAAATAATGCATAACTACTCTAAGTGTTTCGCCACTATCTGCAATATCATCAACAACAAGAACTCGCTGTTTTCCCTCAAGTTTGCACTCCCCAAAGAGTGTTAACTCCTCGCGTTTAAAGCTTCCATCATAGAGTTCTGTACGAAGTGTTTGAACATCACGTATCTCTAGCCCCTCTGCAAGTGCATGAGCGAGACTCAAGCCACCTCTTGCAATACCAATAATAACCTCTGCATCAAAACTTTTGGTACTTTCTAAAAGTGAATGAGTATCTTTTTTAAAACTCTCGTATGGGTATTGTTGCTTCAAAATATGCCTTATGGTTAAAAGTTGCTAAAGATTAATAGTAGTATACTACTCTAAAATAAATATAATAAGGGTCACATCATGATAAAAACAGCAACAAAAATAGCACTACTAGGTTTAACAGTAGCAATAATTACAGGATGTTCAGATAAAAAACCTGAGCCAGATGCACCATATCAGGCAACATTTGAGTGTAAACAAGAGAATGTTCTTGCTCCTAGATGGACTTGTATCCCAGATGTTGAGGGCTTTTATGCTGGTGTTGGTATATCTGAAAAGAGTGCTGCTGGTATGGCTCACATGAAAAGAGTAGCGCTAATGAATGGTCGTTCAGATTTAGCACAGCAGATTCAAACAAAAGTAAAAGACAAAATGGAAGGCTTTACAAAAGCAACTGGAATAGGAGCTGGTGAGTCTGTAGATATGGTTACTACGGCTGTTACTAAACAAATCGCTCAAGTTGACTTAAAAGGCTCAAAAGCTGTAGATATGTGGAATGCTCCATCGGGTGCTCTTTTCATGCTAGTAACTGTTCCTGCGTCAAATGTAAACTCAGAAGTGAAAAAAGCAGTAAAGTCTAGTTTTAATAGTGATGATACGAGATGGCAACAATTTCAGTCTGAACAAGCACTTAAAAACTTAGATGAAGAGTTTCCAACAAACTAAGGCTCTTTTAGACTGCCACGGCTAAATCCTCACAGTGACACAAGATGTGTTATTGCGAGTGAAACGCGGCAATCACCTCTTCAAACAAGATCCTCTCTTTTTTTAGCTATAATTGCGATAATATTTAATAACTCTCTTCATACTATAAGGTCACTCTCATGAAAAAAATTGCCATTATCGGTCGTCCAAATGTTGGAAAAAGCTCTCTTTTTAATCGTCTTATCAAAAAACGCGATGCTATTACGGCTGAAATTGCAGGTACAACACGTGATGTAAAACGCAGAACGGTTACTTTTATTGATAGAGAAGCGATGCTTTTAGATACGGGAGGACTCGACAAAGGGTGTGAACTTTTTGATAAGATAAAAGAGATGTCACTTAAAGCTGCCTATGCTGCTGATATTATCCTCTATATGGTAGATGGAAAAGGTATTCCTGAAGATGAAGATAAGAAACTCTTTTATGAGCTTCAAGCTATGGGCAAAGATATAGCACTTGTTGTAAATAAAATAGACAACGACAAAATGAAAGAGAAACTTTGGGATTACTATGAGTTTGGAACTGATGCTATCTTTGGTATCTCTGTAGCTCATAACAGAAATACAGTAGAACTTTTAGAGTGGATAGCAGATAAAATTCCAGATAGTGACATCATTAAAGAGGTTGATGAAGAGGAAGAACTTTTAGTCAACGAACCAGATGAGATAAGCGATGAAGAGTTTTTTGCAAACAACCATGATGAAGATGATGATGGATTTACCTATTGGGACGAAGATGAGATGGATGGAATCGTTGAAGATGACTCTATCTTTGGAAACAACGACCGCATCAAAGAGTTTGATGAAAATGATATAGACCATATAAAAATCGCCATAATCGGTCGTACAAATGTTGGAAAAAGTTCACTTTTAAATGCTCTTCTTGGAGAAGAACGCTCAGTTGTAAGTTCAGTTGCTGGAACTACTATTGACCCTATTGATGAGACCATAGAGTACAAAGACAAACAGATAACTTTTGTTGATACAGCCGGACTTCGTCGTCGTGGTAAGATCCTAGGTATAGAAAAATATGCACTTATGCGTACAAAAGAGATGCTTGAAAATGCAAATATGGCTCTTGTAGTTCTAGATGCAAGTCAACCATTTTTGGATCTCGATGAGAAGATTGCTGGACTCGTAGATAGCAACAGACTCTCATGTATCATCGTGCTTAATAAGTGGGATATCTCCAAACGCGATGAACACGACAAAATCATCAAAGAGGTCCGCGATAGATTTAAGTTCTTGGCATTTGCACCCATCATTACACTCTCTGCTTTAACGCACCAAAGAGTTGACAAACTCCACGATATGATTTTAGAGATAAACGAAAACTACTCTCAGAGAATTCCAACAAGTAAAATAAATGAAGTTATAGAAAAAGCACTTCGTCGTCATACGCTTCCAAGTGTAAGTGGACAAGTAATCCGTATTTACTACGGTACACAGTACGAAACACGACCACCTAAAATAGCTATAGTTATGAATAAACCAAGCGGACTTCACTTTACATACAGACGTTATCTAGTAAATAAAATGAGAGAGGCATTTAACTTCAGCGGAACGCCGCTTCTGTTTAAAGCAAAAAAACGCGGGGAGAAGTAGAAATTAGACTGCCGCGGCTGAAGCCTCGCAGTGACAATTTTTCTTTTTTAAAGAGTAGAGTGAAACCCCGCTGTAATTGCGAGGAACGAGATGACATGGCAATCTCTATTTTTAAAATGGTTTAAAGACTACCATTGCAACTATTAGCAACATCAAGATAGTTGGCACTTCGTTATACATTCTAAAAAATTTTCCACTCTTGCTACATCTATCTTCTAAAAATTCTACTCTGTACTTGTTCATAGAGTAGAAGTATATTACCAAAAATGCTACAAGTGTTATCTTTGCATGAATCCAACCATTTCCAGAAAATCCAAACATATATGCAAGCACAAGACCACTTAGAACAGTTGCCCACATAGAGGGAACACCTATATACTTAAAGAGTTTCATCTCTTGAATCTTTACTACCTCTACAAAGCCTCTGTTTTCAATATTTTCAGCATGATAAACAAATAAACGCGGAAGATAAAAAAGAACGGCAAACCAAGATATGAAAGAAATCACATGAAACCAAAGAATCCAATTATACATCAAGCACTCCTTAAAAGTTTTTTTCTATGTAGATAGTATTGTAATTTGAGCCACCTTTACTTACACCGTTGATAAGTCCATAAATACCTGAACGGTGCTTAAGTGCCCAACCAATATATGTATTGTGCAGTGGTTTATAGCCTATAAGTCTACCAAAATCAAAATCTAAACTGAGATCTAAATAGTTTAAAAAGTAGGATGTTTTTCCATCTACAATCGTAGCTGCTTCCTCCTCTTCAACAAAAAGGATACCGCTTGTATATGAAGCACCCTCACCAAAACCTAAACGCAGACGGTTGTCTAAAATGTCAAAATTCCAATATGCTTTTATATATAGAGCAAATTCATATACATCATCTGCATTTGCACTTGACTCATCATAACGAGAGATATTTGCTTTGAGATAAATATCCATAGGCCACTCAAATGCACCCTCTTTGAGGAGGTATCCACCATCAAGTGCAACAACACTTAAATCTTTTGCATGTTGTGAAAAATCTCCAGAGATAATATCTCCTAAAGCACTGCTAGATGCCTTACCATATGCTGCTCTAAAAGAGAAATCATCTTGTGCTACAAGGTTTAAAGCGAGTAAAAAAAGAAGAAGAATTTTCACATAATGCCTTTAAAAGTTTTTTTCTAAATAGATACAGTTGTAGTTTGAGCCACCATCATAAACGCCACCGTAGCGACCTTGCCAACCTGAACGGTGTTTGATTAAGTAACCTAAGTAGAGTTGCTCTAGCTCTTTTACACGAATGAGTTTACCTAGGTCAAAGTCAAAAGTCATCTCCATGTAGTTCAAAAAACGTGACTCATTGTCGTTTTCTGCTACAGCTTCAAGGTGCTCAACCCAAGGAACACTTCCTGCATAAGAGACCCCCTCAGCAATTCCATAACGAAACTGATTTGAGAAAAAATTTAACTTTATATAGAGTTTGACATATAAATCACCCTCTAAAAAATCACCTTGATTTGAGTTTTCATCAAAGTAGTTTAAACTTGCATTTGTATAGACATCAAAAGGGAGATCGAACATATCTTCAACAACTCTATAACCAGCAGAAATACCGTAAACATTTGTTTTAGCAGGGTGAGTATTAAAGCCGTTAAAAGTGTAAAGCTGATCAAAGTCACTCGCAGAAGATGATCCTGCGGCAACTCTAAAGTTGAAGTCATCTTGAGCCACAAGAGCCAAGGAAAACAGAAGAAAAAAGAAAAGCTTCAAACTATGCGTCTAAAGTTTCGAGATCTTTAAGGGAGCTGCTATTGTGTTCAGTTACCTTTGTATGTAGACGACGAAGTGCTTTACTTGCTCTATCTATAGCAAGATCAATAGCAGCTGATAAGTCATCATCAGCTTGGTTTATCACTACTGGGTTTGAGTGTGCAATATGAATATCAAACTCAACATTTACACCTTTTTTCTCAGATTTAATATTACAATTTACACTTGTAATCTCAAGGCCAAATTTTTGAAATGCTTCAAGAGCAGATTCAACATGTTCTCTTGTATGTTCGTTTAGTGTTACATCTTTTGCACGAATTTGTAAATTCATCATATATCCTTTATGCAGGGGTTTATACCCCTTTTATTTAGTTGTATAATAACAAAATAAAGCTGAGAATTGGTATAATAAATTTTAAAAAAATATTTAGGATTTTATGATTATGAGAGTATTTACAGGGATTCAACCATCAGGTGATCTGCACATTGGGAACTATTTTGGTTCTATAAAACAGATGGTCGATGCACAGCAAAATGCAGATACATTTGCATTTATTGCAAACTACCATGCTATGAGTAGTGGAAATGGGGGCAAAAAACTAGCAGAGCTTACTATGCAGACCGCAACAGACTTTCTCTCGCTTGGTATCAACCCTCTAACATCTACTTTTTGGGTGCAATCTGATGTAAAAGAGGTTTTAGAGCTTTACTGGGTACTCTCTGCATTTACTCCTATGGGACTCCTAGAGCGTGCACATAGCTACAAAGACAAAACTGCCAAAGGCATAGCTGCTAACCATTCACTTTTTTCCTATCCTGTTTTAATGGCAGCAGATATTTTACTATTCTCACCAGATATAGTTCCAGTTGGAAAAGATCAGATTCAACATGTTGAGATTGCTCGTGATATCGCTATAAAATTTAACAATGAGTATGGTGATATCTTTAAACTTCCAGAGTTTAAAGTAGAAGAAAATGTTGCAACAGTACCAGGAACAGATGGCCAAAAAATGTCAAAAAGCTATAAAAACACTGTAAATATATTTGGAGAAGAGAAAACTCAACTCAAGACCATCAAAAAAATCGTAACTGAAAATGTTCCTCTTGAAGAGCCAAAAGAGTATGAAAACTGCAATGTTTACAATATGGCAAAACTCTTTTTAAATGAAAATGAGTGCACAGAACTCCAAGAGAGATACAAACGCGGTGGAGAGGGTCATGGACACTTTAAACTCCACCTTGCAGATGTTATCTGGGAGTACTTTAGACCCTACAGAGATAAACGCGACTACTATATGGCAAACCAAGATGAAGTAAGAGAGATACTGAGTATGGGAGCTAAAAAAGCGAGTGAAGTCTCATTGCCTATGATAGAAAAAATAAGAGTTGCAACAGGTATCAGCTACTAAAAGCTGATACAAAAACTTTTGCTTTAGTGAGTTTTACTGAAGCTTGATACTCTCTTCTACTATAAAATGTTTCTCCACCCAGTTCGAGCTTTTAAGATCTAAAAGTTCACGTACTTCATCATTTACAAGTCTATAGTAAATTTTCACTTCAACAGATGTAGCGTCTTCTACTTTTGGCACTTTCAAGACCTTTTTGCCCATCGCTGGAATACTCATATCTTTACTCTGTGCAGTTGCAAGATGAGGAATCGTAGCCTTTGTTTTTTTTCTTGTGTAAGTGTTTGTTAAAGAGATACTCTGTGCTTGAAGATTTTTCATCTCTTTTTTGTAAAAAATATCAACAATAAGCTCACGTGACCCAAAACCACTTGGAATATTGTGTGGCTGTGGATTTTCAATAGTTATGATAACATTTTTCTTTTTTTGCTTCAGTGAAAGGCTAAGTGCATCTCTCCACATTGAGCCCACATGTGCACCCACAAAGCCATGATGACGAACTTCTCTCATTTTTGCAGTTCCATCCATCTTGTATGTTGCAGCTACATCTCTCTTTTTTGGTCCCATATGACACTCAACACAACTCTTAGCATCTTTTACATACTCACTCTGCATATCTGTAAAAACCAGTCCGCTCTTGCTTCTGTCGTTTGCATGGCATACAAAACAGAGCTGATTAGGGTTCTCATCCATAAACTCATGATGTTTCGTTTTATGGTAAGGTGACTTTGCATCCTTATAGGGTCCAGTCATNGTTCCAGACTTTGTCCACTCTACTCTGTTAATACCNCGTTTAGTCTCATCATACTCATCGTGAATCTTATCTATGTTATGACAAACAACACAGTTTATACCTTCACTAATGGCATCATTGTTTACAGCTTTATTTACTGCAGAGCCTTTATCGAGACCCATTACAGCATCTATCTCATAATCTTGTCCTGTAGTTGTTACAGATATACGAGGATTGTGACAAGTAGCACACTCTACTTTTACACTGTTGAGACTCTTCCTACTTTTTCTACTTACATAGTCTATACTTTTTTGAAAGTACTCATCATTTTCGTAGTGACTCTTTGCATGCCAAGAGTTTTCCCACTCTTTGACTATACGCAAGTGACATGCTTTACAACTTTGTGAGTCTTGGTATCTATCTTCAACCTCAACAACCTTTGCTCCAAACAGAGTAGCAAATCCAAGCAGCAAAATTAAAAGTAGTCTCATCTGTTTATCCTCTTTGTTTATTCAACCAAACCATTAGCCCTTTTTGTGCATGGAGTCTGTTTTCAGCTTCATTAAAAACTATCTCAGCATGCATATCCATCAACTCATCTGAAACCTCTTGTCCTCTGTAAGCCGGTAAGCAGTGTAAAAACTTCGCGTTTTTCTTTGCTAGACACATCATTAGACTATCCACCATAAAACCCTTAAAGTCTTTCACTCTCTGCTCTTTTTCCCCTTCTTGTCCCATAGAAGCCCAAGTGTCAGTTGTGACGATTGTCGCATTTCTTATTGCCTCTTTTGGATCGTTCATAACTTTTATAACCGCACCGCTCTCTTTTGATAAGTTTAGGGCATTTTTAAGTACGTCGCCATCAACTTCATACCCTTTTGGAGTAGCTATTCTAAGTTCAAAGCCCATTTTTGCACAAAGCATAAGCCATGAGTTTGTCATATTGTTTCCATCACCCACATAAGCAACAACTGCATTTTCATCTATACCATACTCAACCATAGTCATATAGTCAGCTAAAAGTTGCACAGGATGATAAGAGTCAGTAAGTCCATTTATAACCGGTACTTTTGAGTAAGAAGCAAACTCTTCTATCATAGAGTGCTCGTAAGTTCTTATCATAACCATGTCGCACATACTCGATATAACCCGAGCAGTATCTTTTACAGGTTCACCACGACCCAAATGGATGTCACGGTTTGAGAGAAAAAGTGCATGCCCACCAAGTTGAAACATTCCACTCTCAAAACTTACACGCGTTCGAGTTGAACTCTTCTCAAATATCATCGCAAGTGTTTTATTTTCTAGCTCTTTTTTATAAACGCCAGCCTTTAAATCTTTTTTTATCTCAAGACCAAGGTCAATAATTTCTAATATCTCTTCTTTAGTAAAATCTTTTAGTGTTAAAAAATGTCTCACAACTTTTCCTAGTTTTTATTTGTTACTAATTCTATTATAGTTTTCTTTAATTTAGCTATTTTTTAGCATTTGTGCCACTTCTTTTGCATGATACGAGATGATAATGTCAGCACCTGCGCGTTTAAATGCCACCATAGTCTCCATCACAACTCTCTCATAATCTATTAAGTTGTTCATCCCAGCCATCTTAAGCATTGCATACTCGCCACTTACGTTATAGACAGCCATAGGTAAGCTTGTAGAGTCTTTTATCTCACGTACTATATCAAGATAAGCAAGGGCTGGTTTTACCATAAGTATGTCTGCACCTTGAGCCTCATCAGAGTGTGACTCTGCAATTGCCTCACGGCGATTTGCCGGATCCATTTGGTACGAGGCACGATCACCAAAACTCGGTGTAGACTCAGCAACATCACGAAACGGTCCATAGTATCCTGAGGCAAATTTTGTAGAGTATGCCATGATAGGAAGGTTTTCATATCCTGCACCATCTAAAGCATCTCTAAGCGTCTCAATAATCCCATCCATCATTCCGCTTGGTGCTATCATATCTGCACCGGCCTTTGCATGAATGATGGCTTGCTGTGCTGAGATTTCAAGAGTTGCATCATTGTTTACAGTCTCATGCACTTCATCGATGATACCGCAGTGTCCATGGTCTGTGTACTCACAAAAACATAAGTCTGTTACAACAAACATATCAGGATGAGCAGCTTTGATTTTTCTAATACTTGAAGCGATAATACCATGCTCGCACAAAGAATCACTTCCTATGGAGTCCTTAGTATCAGGAATTCCAAACAAAATGATAGAGTAAATCCCCAACTCTTTTAAAACACTACACTCTTTGATGACCTCATCTATGCTCATCTGAAAAACGCCAGGCATCGAAGCGACCTCTGTTTTTATGCCCTCTCCACTTCTAATAAAGAGTGGATAGATAAAGTCACTTACATTGACATTTGTCTCTCTAACAAGTGAACGCAGATGCTTGTTGAGTCGAGTACGGCGAAATCTTTGAAACATTCTTAAACCTTTTTTTTGCTATAATCAATTTTTTAAACAAATATTTTACCCACTTAAAGATTAAATTAATGAATATAGAAATATCAGAAGTAGCAAATCTACCCTCGCGTTTTGGAACTTTTAAAGTAAAAGCATTCAAAGAGGGCGACAAAGAACACCTTGTTATCTATGCCCCAGAACTCGATAAGATACCGGTAGTTAGAGTACACTCAGAGTGTCTTACAGGTGATGCTATAGGAAGCTTAAAATGTGATTGCCGTGACCAGCTAGAGTATGCACTTTCACTCGCTTCCAAAGAGTCGGGCATGGTAATTTATCTTAGACAAGAGGGTAGAAATATAGGTCTTCTTAACAAGATAAATGCCTATGCACTTCAAGACAAGGGCATGAACACCATAGAAGCAAATCACCAACTTGGTTTTGCAGCAGATGAGAGAACATACGAAGTGGTCACTTTCATACTTGAGCACTTTGGTATAGAGAAAATAAAGCTTCTCACAAACAACCCAAATAAAGTAAAATCTATAAGTGGCATAGAGATAGTTGAGCGCATCCCTATAATTATGGATTCTAATGAGCACAATGAGGGCTACTTAGGAATAAAACGCGACCAAATGGGTCATCTGCTCTAAAAATGCAAAAAGTTCTCTTTGTCTGCCTAGGAAACATCTGCCGCTCTCCTTTAGCAGAGGGTATCGCAAAAAACTACATTCAAAAAAAGAACTTGAGCATTGAAGTAGATAGTTGTGGAACTGGGAACTGGCATGAAGGGGAAAACCCTTGTATAAACTCCATAAAAGTCGCCAAACAAAACGCCATTGACATCTCCAAACAAATCTCAAGACCAATCACAAAAGATGATTTTTCTTACTACGACAAAATCATCGCTCTTGATGATAGCAATGTTGCAAACCTTTTAAATATGGGTGCACCAAAAGAGAAAATCTCGAAGCTGGGTTTTTATGGTTATGAGAGTGAAGATGTGCCTGATCCATATTTTTTTGATGGTTTTGAAGGGTTTGAAAAAGTTTATGAGATGATAGAAGTCTGCGTTATAAACCTACTTGAGTCATAGTTTTTTAACACTCTTGTCGTGGTACTTCTGCCACTTACATCTTTTTTTGTTCTTGATTGAGTAGACATTATAAGTGAACATTCTCCCACACTCTTGACACTTAAAGGTAGCACGGTTTTTAAACTTGTTGTAACGAACAAACAAAAAGTTTCCTACTTGATCGCCCTCTTTATAAATAATCTTTTCATTTTTCGAGTAAGCTTTCTCCGCTAAAAGTGCATCTTCTCTTTGTTTTACTAACCATGTAGGTTCTATATCTTCTTCAAACTCATAACTCATCTCATATCCATCACTAAAAAGGCATCTTAGACATGATAATCTCTTGTTGGTCAACATAACGCTGGCAATCATCTCCACCAAGTTTTTTACAAGTCTCTTGCCATTCACGAGAGTGACCATCATCTTTGTTATGCAGATACCCGCGTTTAAACATCAACGCATGTGCATACTCGTGGGCTATAACGCTATCTACCATATAGTCCATGCTCTCTTGCATTACTTTTTTGTTAAGATAGATTTTTATCTCACCGTTTTGGTAAGAGGTAAGTCCATAGAGTCTACCTTTAAACTTATCTGTAACTATAAGAGGGACTCTAAAAACATAGCCAAAATTTCTTTGCATATTTTCCAAAATTTCTTGCTCTTTTTTTGTTATTCTATCTTTGTAACTTTGAGGAAGTTCACTGTTTTTAAAAGAGTTTGAGACGTAGTAACCATAGAGTAAAAACATAGTAGAAACAATTATGATACTAAGAAAAATATGCTCAAGTTTTTTAGTTAGCATTTATATTTTTACCTGATTTCTTTCGATTTGTTTTGCTTCATCATATTCTCATCTGCATCTATATACCTCTGCACTATTTTAGTTTATGAAGAGCAAGAGAGCTTTTTATTTTTAGCTTCCATTGGAGTAGGTTTACAAAGATACTCTAGCTCTATATGTTCATCAAAAGGTGCTAACGCTACTTTTAACATATCATTTACCATACTAAAATCATGCTCATTTGCTTTTTCTATTGCCTCTTGGAGGATGTGGTTTTTCAGTACATACTTAGGATTTACCAAGAGCATTTTCTCATGGCGTTTAGCTTCACTTAGACTCTCTTTTTGCAAACGCAGAGCATAAGCATCAAGCCACTCATCGAGTGGTGTTCTATTTATACAGATATCAAGAATTTTAGATTTATCTCCATCAAAACGCGAGAGAGCTCTAAAAAATGCTGTGTAGTCTATGGTGGCGTTTGCTAGGGCACTGAGCATTGCATGAAAGAGTTCTCTATCCTCTTCATCCTCTTTTTCTAAGCCCATTTTTGCATACATGAGTTCTGAAAAAGCACTCTCGTAAGTAGCTCTAAAAAGAGTCTCAAGCAACTCTTCACAAGCCTCTTGATCGATGATTGGTGAGAGAACACGAGCAAGCATCTCTAGGTTCCAATAAGCAATGCTAGGTTGATTTGAAAAGCTGTATCGTCCCTCTTTATCGGTATGGTTACAGACATAGTACTTATCATAATCATCCAAAAATGCAAAAGGACCATAATCAATCGTTCTTCCATCTATGGACATATTGTCCGTGTTCATAACGCCATGGTTAAAGCCTACACTCTGCCAATGTGCTATTGTAGTCGCTGTATTTTTAACAATCTCACCATACATCGTAAGATACATATCTTCACTCCCTTTAAGATAAGCAAAACTCTCCTCTATGACATAATCAGCAAGGTCCCTCATCTTATCGTGTTCGCCTGAGGCATTGAAGTACTCAAATGTTCCAAAACGTACCCATGTTGGAGATAAACGCAGCACTATCGCTCCCTTTTCCCATCGCTCACGTGCAACATCTGTATCACTTCCTATGAGGGCTAAGGCACGAGAAGTCTCAATGCCAAGCCCATGCATAGCCTCACTCATAAGATACTCACGTATAGATGAGCGAAGCACGGCTCTTCCATCACCTAAACGCGAGTACTCTGTCAAACCTGCACCTTTGAGCTGAAGGTTTTGTCCATTTACTTTGCCTAAATTTATAGCTCTACCATCGCCAAGTCGCCCTGCAAACTGACCAAATTGATGTCCTGCATATGTCATAGCAAATGGCTCACTTCCCTCAAGTTTTCTCTCTCCATTTACAATCTTTACAAGCTCCTCATCAAGTCTCAAATCTTCATCAACTCCTAAAAGTTTTGCGGCCTCTTGTGAAACCGAGATAAGAAAAGGATTATGCAATGGTGTAGGTTCTACTCTTTGGTAAAAAACCGAATCATGCTCTAAGTATGGTGTTGTTAGTTTTAAGTTTGAAAATTTCATGATTAGTTTTTATCAAAGAAAAGTGAAATCCTTACTCAGATATGTGAGCTAAACTTTTTTAGTGAGTTTTTTTTAAGTCTATAAAAAGGGCTATTCAAGTAAGTTTATACTAAAATTTTTGCATGAAAACAGAATGTGAAATCCTTATTATCGGTGCAGGACCTGCAGGAGCAACACTTAGCAGAGAACTCTCAAAACAGAACATAGACAACATTCTTATACAGAGAAACTTTAACTTTAAAAAGCCTTGTGGTGGTGGTTTAAGAGCAGATGCCTTTGATGAGTTTGAACTTGACAAATCCTATATAAAAAAAGATATAGACAAAATTGTACTCGCTTTTAAAGATAAAAGAGTCTCTGTAGATATAAGTGAGACCCCCTTAGCCATAGTAGAGCGCAGAGAGTTTGACCACTACTTAAGAGTCGAGGCACAAAAGAGTGGTTCAGAACTTTATGAGGCGACTTTTGTAAGTGCAGAAGTTCTTAAAGACTCAGTACTTACAAAAGTCAAAATAGGCAATGAGACAAAAACTATACAATCGAAATACCTCGTAGGGGCAGATGGGGTAAACTCTAAGGTTCGTCGGCTTATAAACTCCGATCAAACGCAGAGCCTAATGACCTCTTATGCCGATTTAACACATTTGGAGTGTGAAGATTGTGAGTTTCACTTTGGAGAAGATATAGCTTCAAAAGAGTATGCTTGGGTCTTTCCTGAAACTAATGGCACAAACATTGGTACAGTTGCACAGGGAGAGACTCCCTATATGAAAAACTTTGAACTCTCTTTGGGTGCTAAGGAAGAGCATAAGGTCTATGGCTACAAAATCCCAAAGTATGATAAAGTACTTTTTTTCAAAGAGAGGGTATTTTTTGTCGGAGACTCTGCAGGACAGGTACTTCCCTTTACCTATGAGGGCATTTACTATGCGATGAGTTCTGCAAAGATTTTAGCAGCTCTATTAGCAAGAGGTGCAGAGCCGAGCGAGTATGAAAATGAGTGGAATAAAAAGTATCTCAAAAAGTTTGAAACACTCAAAAAACTTCAAAAAATCTTTCTCTACAATGATTTTACAGTAGCAATTATGATAAAACTCTATAAGTCAAAAAGTGTACAAAAGCAGATAATAGAGCTTTGGCTTAAAGACAAAAACATAGAACTGAACTTTGCATTCTTTGTAAAAGTGCTTAAAAAACTTCTAGTTTAAAGTTAGAAATATTTTTATATTCACCATTAAGGCAAGTTCATTAAAATTGCCAGATGAATAATAAACTACAAACAACCTTTATGTACCAAGAAGTTACAAAACACTCACAGCAAAGATATGCCCGTTCTTTAGGCTATATGGACTGGTCAACACAGCCCAATCCTTTTAGAGACTATGCGGGGGCTAAAAAACTGAGTCTTCCTTTAGCATTAGAGCATCCAACGCCACCTTATCATATGCTAGACTCTAATCTCCCCTCAGCTCCACTCCTCAAAGAGTCCCTTTCACAGCTTATGCAGTTCTCTATGGGAATCGCTGCTTGGAAAGTCTCTGATGGTGCTTCTTGGGCTGTTCGTTGTAATGCCTCAAGTGGAAACTTACATCCAACAGAATCCTATCTCATCTTGCCACCACTCTTAGAAGAACAAGAGGGNAAATCNAGNATCTATCACTATGCACCAAAAAATCACGAACTTGAAGAGCTTACTANGTTTAAGACAGATTTTTGGCAGACTCTTCCAAAAGATAGCTTTCTCATAGGTCTCTCAAGTATCTCNTGGCGTGAAGTTTGGAAGTATGGAGAGCGTGCATTTAGATATGTAAACTTAGATGCTGGTCATGCTTGGCAGTCCATAGTAGTCTCTGCAAAAATGCTAGGCTGGAAGGTCACAAGACTAGATAGTGTAAGTACTCAGCATGTCTCAAAGCTTCTTGGGGTAAATCAAGAAAATAGATTTAGTGAAACAGAGATAGGAGACATGGTTCTCGTTATATCACCTCAATACGTAGAGCCCTCAACCTCCATAGACTCTCTTCTTGAAGAGCTTCCTCTAGTTTATTCGGGTAAAGCAAACAGGCTTAGCCCAAGTATGCAAGAGTGGGAGATTATTCCTGCCATAGAAGAATCGACATCCGGAGCACAGATTCCTCAAGCAAAAGCCAAACGCACACTCACTGCACCAAAAGAGACACAAGAGTCAAAAGCGGTAGTACTCAAACGCCGAAGCATCCATGTCATGGATACTGTGCGTTCACTCATCACAAAAGAGCAGTTTTTTACCATACTTCGTGGTGTTAGTGACTCACTTGATGCAAAAGAGAACTCAGCACATTTGGTTTTACTAGTTGAGCGAGTAGAAGAGATGGATGAGGGAATCTACATCTTAGTAAGAAACGAAAGAGATAAAGCAGCACTTCAAGAGGGAATGCATGCTGCATTTAGCTGGGAGAGTTGTGAACTGCAAGGGCTTTACCTTTTAGAAAAACGCGATGTCAAAATGGCAAGTAAAGCAATAAGCTGTAACCAAGCCATAGCAAGTGATGGAGCATTTTCACTTGGAATGCTGTGTAACTTCTCAGAACAGATTTTAGAGCATGGACCTCATAGATTTAAAGAGCTTTACTGGGAGTGTGGGGCTATCGGCCAGCAAATCTACTTAGATGCTACCTCTATGGGTCTTAGTGGAACAGGAATAGGATGTTTCTTGGATGATATGTTCCACTCAATGTTAGGTCTCAAAGAGAACAGATTTCAAACACTCTACCACTTTACAGTTGGTCGTGGTTATGTTGATAGTCGTATTCAAACGCGAGCACCTTATGGGGAAGATAGATGAAGATAGTTCTTTTTCTTCTTGTGGCGTTTAGCCTAAGTTTTGCAGAGTATGAAAAAGGCAAAATAGACATGCATGGTGGAAAAGAGTATAGTGAGTACACAAAAAAGAGAGAGTTTACTACTCCCTCTTTTGGTATGAAAACATTTTTAGATAAAAACACTACGAAGCAGATAAAACCTACACAAAAGTAGGTAAACCTCGCAGTGACTACGACATATAAGACCGAAGGATCATCCTCCTCCATTATCAAACATCTGTGAAATATGCACCATTGTAACAAATCGCTTGTTTTGATCAACATTTGGGCACAGGGCACTTGAGATATCTAGACTTACGAAACCATCTTTCATAACTTATCCTTAACGAGTAAAGCAGTCACTTACAGGACTCTTAGTGTTAAAATAAACATGTATGTGTGTATCCGTAAATTAGTATAGCAAAAAGTGTTCACATCTTGATTACAAAAGGGGTTAAAAAAGAGGCAAGAAAAGAGAATTCCTAAGAAGCTACTTTTGAAAAATCATTCTAAAGACATCTTCGCTCAGCAATACATCTGATAAAGATGCTCTATAAGATGTACGACTCTTGTACGATTTTTTCTCTACTTTGTATTTTTTTAGATTTATTTTCTCCACTAGCTTAGCGACACTTTGAAGTATGAGTGTGTTTCCAACCTCTAAAATATAGGCTTGATTTGCAATCAAGTCTGCATAAAATCGTAGATAAAGCAAAGATGCCACTCTTTGGTTATAAGCGAAAAATGCCACTGGAAAACTACAGCCCAACTCTTCATCTTGTGCAAAATCTTCTTGAGTAAGTGTTTTGAGTTCTCGATGAAACATCAGTATATCATCAAAAACATCAGGCTTCAAACGAAGAACAAACATCATGCCAAAAAATTGTCCCCTATACTCACTCACTACAAAAAGATTATTTTTATGCTCTGCCCATGAGAGTAAAAGCTCCTCTGTAAGTCCATAGTAGTTCTCTGCTATGCCCCTTAAAATATCGCTAGGCATTTTTAAAATACTCTGCTTATCTGATATCTCTTGAATGTTTAAAAGTTGTATCTCTTTGCCAAGTGTTTGTGAATCTGGAAAATTTAAGATGTGTTTTTTTGAGTTTCCGATAAGATTTTTTACATAGTTATGAGAGAGTTGTGCTTCAATCTCCTCTTTTGTGTAGTTCTCAAAACAGGGCAAAACACTCTTGGTATAGCTTTGAAATATTCTAGTAATTTTTATCTGTTTATCTACACTTGGAGTGTTTACACCTCGCTCCCACCGACTAAGAGTTCCCACATCAAGACCCTGAAAAACTTCATCATATGCATAGCACTGATTGACAAACTCCTCTTGAGTGAGACAGCAATCTACTCGACAAACTTTAAGGTATTTTGCAAATATCAATTGAGCACTCACTTTATAATTTAAGAATCTGCTTCATTATAACTTAGCATTATTAAGAAAAAATTTTCTTCCTATATGCTCTTATCTGTTTTTTTGATTTTTTTTATAATTGTGAATATTAATAAAAAAGGACACCTTATGAATACGAAATTTTTAACTAAGAGTCTTCTCTTATCGTTTATAGCTTCTGCAGCACTCTATGGAGCACCCTCAAAAGTGGAACTTGAGAAAATGACAAAAATAATAGGTTATTTTCCTGAATGGGGCATTTATAGTGGGCACAACAACTACACTCCCTCAAAAATTAAGCTAAACAAAATCACACATGTCAACTATGCTTTTGCAACTATTTCAAATGGAAAAGTTGCCTATTTTGACAAATATGCCGCAATAGAAGTAACGCATGGTGAAGCTTGGGATAGCCCTTATAAGGGAAATTTAGGCCAATTAGAGAAGCTAAAAGCTGAGCATCCGCACCTCTCGGTTTTACTCTCTATAGGTGGATGGACACAGTCAGGAAATTTTCACGATGTAGCCTCAACACAGGCTAAACGCGATATCTTTGCTGCAAGTGTTGTAGATTTTTTACGCAAACACAAACTTGATGGAGCAGATATAGATTGGGAGTATCCAACAGCTTCAAGAGAGCCTGATTTGCAAGATAACTCTAATGACCAAGGCACACCAAATGCGGATTCAAGCGAGAGAAGAACATTTACACTTTTGCTTAAAACACTAAGAGAGCATTTAGATAAAGCGGGCACGCAAGATGATACATACTACCAACTTAGTGCTGCTGTGAGTGCTGGATTTGAGAAGATTGAGAGTACAGAGGTGACACTCTATCCTCAGTATCTTGATTTTATCAACATTATGACTTATGATATGCATGGTGCTTGGGATAGTATGACAAATCATCAGAGTGCTCTTTATGCAAACCCAAATGCACCTGATAACTTAAATATAGATGCAGTTGTTGCAAAGTTTAAATCTTATGGAGTAAGTACAAAAAAACTCATAATCGGTACTCCTTTTTACTCAAGAGGATGGAAAAATGTAACACCAAATGGCCTTTGTGCAAACATACCTGCTCTCTTTGCTAGTGCAAATGGCGGTGCAGATGGAATCTGGGATGGTGGAGTTAGTGCAGGTGTGAATCCCTACTATAAACTTGTAGAAATGCAAGAGAGTCCAGAGTACACAAAGTATTATGATGAGTATGCACAAGCACCTATACTCTACAGTGCTTCAAAAGGGGAGTTCTATACTTATGAAGATAAACAATCTCTTCAAGCAAAGATAGAGTTTGTAAAGGAGAAAAATCTTGGGGGAATGATTATTTGGGAGCTCTCTGCTGATAGTGATACACATGAGAGTCTACTAGATGTTATAGCTACAGGATTTTATCCTGATGGAATTTCTGTAACACCCAAAGAAGAAAGTGACTCTTTGCAAACAGAGACTCCAAATATAGGGATTCCAGATAGCAGTAGCGAGCAGAGTGAAACTCTAGAAGAAGAGCAAACTGAGATAGAACAAACTGAAGATGAAATGCCAACACAAAGCATTTCTACTTGGAGTGCAGATAAAATCTACTTAGCAAATGCGGTTGTTTTATACAATGAGCAAGAGTATAAGGCTAAATGGTGGACGCAAGGAGAAGCTCCTGGTGCAAATCAGTGGGGGCCGTGGAGTTTTGTAAAAAAGAGTACAACGACTACTCAAACAGTCACAGAAATTGAGCAAAATAGCACTTGGAGTTCCTCTACGATTTATGTAAATGGAGATGTAGTTCTTTATAAAGGAGTCAAATACAGAGCAAAATGGTGGAACCAAAACAGCATTCCAGGAACTCAAGAGTGGGGACCTTGGGGTGAAGTAGCCGATAATAGAGCACTAACTAACTAAGAAGAAAAAAGTAGCACAAGGCTACTTTTTCATTGCAGTAGAATTTCCGTTCATACCGCATTGGCAACCTGCACCACATTGACATGGTTTAGGGCACTGGCACTTAGGATTGTTACAAACGCCACCTTCCATACCTGGCATAGTTGGAGCTGGTGTGTTAGAGCATCCGTTTGCAAATGCCATAAAACCAACAACAGTAATGAGTTGTGCTAAATATTTCATACTTTCCTCCTTATTTAATTTTTTCTATAATCTTCTCTACCGAGAAGCCAAACTTAGGAAAAAGTTTTCCAGCTGGTGCTGAAGCACCAAAGCTGTCCATTCCTATGACAGTATCAGCAAATCTGTACCACTCTAGACCACGAGCTGCTTCGATAGCTACAGTTTTTGTCCCCTTAATTATAACAGAGTTTATGTAATCTTCATCTTGTTCTATAAACAGGTCAAAACATGGAACGGAGACAACATTTACTTTTGTTCCCTCTTTTGCAAGTGCTTCTTTAACATTGAGTGCTAGTTCTACTTCACTTCCTGAAGCCATAAGTGTTGTGCTCGCGTTTGCATCTTGTGAGAGAAGGTATCCACCACGACTTGCCTCACCAAACGCAGGTGTTGGAAGAAGAGCTAAATTTTGACGAGAACATACAAACGCCGATGGAGATTTTCTCATCTCTAGGGCTGTTTTCCACGCTTCAACATTTTCAACACCATCTGCTGGACGCCATACATAGAAGTTTGGCAGTGCACGAAACTGTGAAAGGTGTTCTATTGGCTGGTGAGTTGGACCATCTTCACCTACACCGATACTATCATGCGTCCAGATAAAAAACTGCTGAATACCTGTAAGTGCGGCAATACGTGCTGCTGGTTTTAGGTAATCAGAGAACACAAAGAAAGTAGATGTAAAAGGCATCAAAGGACCATAGAGAGCCATCGCATTTGCGATAGAAGCCATAGCATGCTCACGGATACCAAAGTAGATGTTTCTCCCCTTTGGAAAATTACCCATGTCATTTAAAAAAGTTTTGTTTGATGGGCTTAAGTCTGCACTTCCACCTAAGAAACTAGGTATTCCTCTAGCGATGGCGTTTAGGATTTTTCCATTTGTGTTTCTTGTAGCATCAGCTTTGTCAAAAGTTGGGTAGCTTATGCGAGAAAAGTCTGGGTTCTGTAGGGCATCAAGTGCTTCATTTTGCTCCATAAGTGGAAGCGTCTTTTGTCTATGAATCCACTCGCGTTCAAGTAAGTCACCCTCTTCTATAGCACATCTAAAACGAGCCATAACATCCTCATCTACATGAAATGATTTCTCTGGGTCAAATCCAGCCGCAGTTTTTGCTTTTGCAATAATCTCAGCACCGAGTGGAGCACCATGAGAGTGGTGTGAACCTTCTAGCTCACCAGCACCCTTAGCGATGATAGTGTTTGCGATGATAATTGTCGGTTTTGTGTTTGCCTTAGCTTTTGTAAGTGCTGCATCAATCTCTTCAAAGTTGTGACCATCTATCTCTAAAACATCCCAAGCTTGTGACTCGAAACGCTTGCGAATATCTTCGCTTATACTCAAGTCTGTTGAGCCCTCAATAGTAATACGGTTTGAATCATAAATCACGATAAGGTTATCAAGCTTGTTGTGTCCAGCAATAGAAGCAGCCTCGTAGCTTATGCCCTCTTCTAAATCCCCATCACCACAAAGACAGTAAACATTGTGGTCTATCAGTGCAGCAGTTTCAGAGTTTACTTGTGCTCCTACAAACTTAGAAGCCATAGAAAAACCTACCGCATTTGCTATTCCTTGACCAAGTGGCCCTGTAGTAATCTCAATCCCTGCAGTATGACCAAACTCTGGGTGTCCTGGCGTTTTAGAATCAAGCTGTCTGAAGTTTTTTAAATCCTCCACTTCAAGGCCATAACCCCAAAGATAGTAAAGTGAGTAGATAAGACCTGTCGCATGTCCACCAGAGAAAACAAGTCTATCACGGTTTAACCATGATGGGTTTTTAGGGTTGTGATTTAAGTGTTCACTTAAAACCGTTGCTATATCTGCAAGTCCCATTGGTGCACCTGGGTGTCCTGACTTTGCCGCTTCAACCATGTCCGCTGCCAAAAATCTAATCGAATCTGCCATCTTTTGACGGGTAATATTACTCATTTAATTCTTCCTGTTTTAGTTTTATTTATGTCTGTTTATATACTTCGTAAGAAGTTCTGAGAGCTCATTTTTCAACTTCGCATCAAAACTATTCATCCCTAAAGTCAACTCATCTGCTAAGAGATTTGCTTCTCTCATCGACTCATCAAGTCCTAAAATAGTCACAAAACTATTTTTATCTTCATCATTGTTTGTCAACTTTCCAGCCTCTTGGCTTGTCTGTGTAACATCTAAAATATCATCTTGAATTTGAAACAAAAGCCCAAGCTTGATTCCAAACTCATATAACGCATCCGCCAACTCTTCTTTACCCACGATTATTGCACCCATCTTTAGTGATGCTGCTATAAGTTTTGCAGTTTTATTTGTATGAAGAAACTTTATATCTTCTACTTTAAGCGGTTTATTCTCAAAGTAGCAGTCTATGGCTTGACCTAAAACCATTCCGTTTAATCCACCATTTGTAGCTAACTCACGAATAAGACAAACGCGAGTGTAATCTGAAAAAGGAGCATTTGAGAGCACTTCAAAAGAGTAAGTGTTCAGTGCATCTCCAGCCAAAATAGCTGTTACTTCATCAAAACTCACATGAAGAGTAGGATAACCACGACGAAGCGGAGAGTCATCCATAGCCGGTAAATCATCGTGAATAAGTGAGTATGTATGTAAAAGCTCGACTGCATAGGCTGCATGCATTGCACCCTCAAGCATCAAAGGGTTGTAAGCCTTTACAACACCAAGCAGAAGTGCCGGACGAAAACGCTTCCCACCTGCTATAAGCATGTTTTGAAGA